>Ga0136846_1229961_pt1 | contig 15195 bp, 15 predicted proteins | sample HopSoiMetagenom2_FD_96841 | JGI IMG/M metagenome (GOLD analysis project Ga0136846, IMG submission 96841) | Grasslands soil microbial communities from Hopland, California, USA - 2 Assembly 2016 (version 4) | ecosystem: Environmental > Terrestrial > Soil > Grasslands | place: USA: Hopland... | reverse complement strand
CGTTCTCTATGCGCTATCCGCTGATCGAAGGACAAGGCAACTTCGGCTCGCGCGATGGCGACTCGGCGGCGGCGTATCGATACACCGAGGCTCGTCTCTCCCGGTACGCCGAGCTGATGCTCGCCGAGATCGCGGAGGGCACCGTCGATTTCGTGAAGAACTACGACGGCAAGTTCGAGGAGCCGGCGCTGCTGCCCGCCCGCCTGCCGTTCGGCTTGCTGAACGGCAGCTTCGGCATCCCGGTCGGCTTTTCGACCCGCATCCCGTCGCACAACCTGAAGGAAGTCGCCGAGGCGGCCGCGCACGTGATCAAGCATCCGCGCGCGACGCTCGCGGACGTTCTCGAGATCCTGCCGGGCCCGGACTTTCCGGGCGGCGGCCAGCTCATCTCGCCGACGGAGGAGATTCGCGCTGCGTACGAGAGCGGACGCGGCTCGCTGCTCCTGCGCTGCAAGTGGGAGCGGGAGAACCTGGCACGCGCGCAGTGGCGCGTAGTCGTCACCGAGCTGCCGCACGGCGTTTCGGTGCGGCAGGTGATGGAGGAGATCGAGGCGCTCGCCAACCCGAAGCCGGGCTTCGGCAAGAAGGAAGTCACGCAGGAGCAGAAGCGGCTGAAGCAGTTCATCCTGGACCAGGTGGAATCGGTTCGCGACGAGAGCGACCGCAAGTCGAAGCTGCGCCTCGTCATCGAGCCGCGCTCTTCGCGCATCAATCCGGAAGAAATGATGGCGGCGCTGCTCGTGCACACCTCGCTCGAGAGCCGCTACGCGGTGAACCTGACGTGGCTCGGCCTCGACGGGTTGCCTGAAACCAAGGGCATCGTCGAAGTGCTCACCGAGTGGGGCAAGTTCCGCCTCGACACGGTTCGGCGCCGCACGCAATACCGGCTCGACCGCGTGCAGGAGCGCATCGAGATCGTTCTCGGGCGGCTCCTCGCCTACGCGAAGATCGACGACCTCATCAAGCTGATCCGCGCATCGGAGGATCCGGCCGAGGCGAAGCAGAAGCTGCGCGACAAGTACAAGTTCACCGAGCGGCAGGCGGAAGACATCGTCAACCTTCGCCTGGGCCAGCTCACCCGGCTCGATGGCATCAAGCTCAACGACGAGCGCAAGGCGCTCGACGCAGAACGTAAGGAGCTCAAAGGCCTGCTCGACGACGAGAAGGAGCTGAAGAAGGAGGTGGTGAAGGAGCTCGCCGAGGACGCGAAGAAATACGGCGACGAGCGCCGCACGCTCATCAAGACCGCGGAGCGGGCGCAGGTCGAGCGCACGGTGGTTGAAGAGCCGCTGACCGTGATCCTGTCGCGCAAGGGATGGATCCGCGCCCGCACCGGGCATGGGCTGGACGTCACCACGCTCACGTTCAAGGAAGGCGATGCGCTCGCCCAGACGCTCGAGTGCAAGACCACCGACACGGTGACTGTGCTCGCCGCCTCGGGCAAGACCTTCAGTATCGCGGCGGCCGACATTCCGAGCGGGCGCGGCGACGGCGCGCCGGTGAACACGCTCGTCAACTCCGTGTCCGACACCATCGTGTGGATGGCGAGCGGCGACCCGGCGCAGCGCCTGCTCATGAACAGCAGCGCGGGCCTCGGCTTCGTCTGCAAGCTCGGCGACCTCGCTTCGAAGACGCGGCAGGGCAAGGACTTCTTCGCGGTGAGCGAAGGCGCGACGGCGCGCGCGCCGGCGCCGGTGACGGACGGCAAATACGTTGCCGCCCTCTCGTCCGATGCGCGGCTGCTGCTGTTCGAGATCGGCGAGCTGCCCGAGCGGCCCAACGGCGGCGTCGGCGTGCAGCTCATCGCGCTGCCCGAGCTGACGCTCGCCGACGTGGCGGTCACGGACGGCAAGTCGCTGGTCGTATCCGGGGTCAAGCGCAAGAACCGCGCCGCGGAGACCCTGAATGCGAAGCAGCTCGCCGAGCATGTCGGCAAGCGTGCCCAGCGCGGCAAGCTCGCCGACGTCGGCTTCAGGCCCGATCGGTTAGGTGAATGAGCGCCTGAACGAGCTGCGCCCGGTCTGGGTCCCGGGCTCCATCATCGCGGCTGCGGTCATGCTCGTTTTGGCCGGGCGCCCTCTGCCGCCATCGCTCGCCGGCCTGAGTACTGCAGGACCCATTGCCGCGCTGGTGGGTGCGGTGGCGCTCGCATGGTGGTTCAACCGCGGCCGCTCGTTCGTCATCGCCGCTTCGCTCCTCGCTGCGTTCGCGGCGGGCTCGGTGTGGCCGTCCAAGGCGATGTATACGCTGCTCGTCGTCCTCGTGCCGTTGAACGCCGTCCTGGCCATGGTGTTCCCAGAACGCGGCGCGAGATACCGCGCCGCGTATGGCTGGCTCCTGCTTCTTGGCGCCGAAGCGCTGCTCGTCGCCTGGCTCGGCTCACGCGGCGATGCGTTCACCGTGGATGCCTGGTGGCTGCTGCGCTCGCCGCCCACCCCGCCGGTCGGGCGAATGGCGTTCGCGGCGGCGTTTGCCTGCGCGGTATGGCGCACCTGGCCGGACTTCAAGCCCATCCCCGTGGGCAATGCCGCTGCGCTCGCGGCGTTCTTCCTCGCCGCCGAATGGGCGCAGTCAGCGGGCGCGTACGCGGTATTCATCGGCGCGACGGGCGTGCTGCTGATCGCTGCGCTCCTCCAGGAATCGCACCAGCTCGCATTCCGCGACCAGCTCACCGGCCTGCCCGCGCGCCGCGCGCTCGAGGAGCGCATGCGCAGCCTCGGCGAGCGCTACGTGATCGGCATGGTGGACGTCGACCACTTCAAGAAATTCAACGATACGCACGGCCACGATGTCGGCGACCAGGTGCTGAAGCTCGTCGGCGCACGCCTGGAGCAGGTGCAGGGCGGCATCGCCTATCGCTATGGCGGCGAGGAATTCACCGTGCTCTTCCCGGACGCGCCCATCGCGCAGGCCGAGCGCTCGCTCGAGGCAATCCGGGGCTCGATCGAGGGGTATCGCATGGCAGTGCGCGGCGAAAACCGGCCGCGTCAGGCCGAAGAGGGTGCCCGCCGTAGAGGGGAGTGGACGGCGGAGAAAATGCTGTCCGTCACCGTGTCCATCGGCGTCGCAGAGCCCTCGAACGCGCAAGCCACCCCGCGGGCGGTGCTCAAGGCGGCGGATGAGGCGCTCTATCGCGCGAAGCAGGCCGGTCGCAACCGCGTCAGCCGCTGACAGCGGTACGGCAGTTGCAGCGACTCGTGGCAAAGGAGACGCTCATGCAAAAGCTATCGCTCTTCATCCTCCTCGCCGCCGCCAGCTTCGCCGTGACTGCGCAGCAGCAGCCGCCTGCGCCAGACACCAAGACCGACTCGAGCGCCGTCGACAAAAGCACCCTCGAGCGCGCACGCGCCGATGGCGCGGCCGGTGGCACGGCGCCCGTTGCGCCGGAGAAGCGCAAGGCTGCAGGGGCAGGGGCCGGACCGCACCTCAAGGACACCCGGCCGAGCCCGCAAAAGCTGCCGCGCGACGAGCCGGTGGCGCCGCCGAAATAGATGGAAGGGCCCTCAACGGGCACGCCCATTGCAAGAGGTAGGGGGTTAATTCACTTCCCCACCAGGAGGAAACGTATGCGTAAAGTTTTCCCATTTGTTCTTTCAGGTCTTCTCGCGGTTTCGTTCAGTCAGCTCGCGGCGGCGCAAAGCACGTCGACGCAGCGTGGCGCGAACGGCACGGTGGACAGCGGCGCCAAGAGCACCGACTCCGCATCGACCTCGGCGATCGGCGGCTCCTCGACCGGCTCCAGCACCGGCCCCGGCGGTTCGTCGGCGGGCGCGACGGCGGACAAGCACGACAGCAAGGCCAAGCGCAAGAGCGCATCCAAGAACAAGAAGAACAAGGACATGGACAAGCAGTCGAGCACGACCAAATCTGACAAGGACACGACGGCGGCGGGCTCCACGGCTTCGGGCCGCACGAGCTCGAGCGCGGCGGCCGGTGGTTCGGCCAGCACGCAGACGGGCGCGGGCCAGACCCTGCCCACCAAGCCGGACACATCGGCTGCTCCCGCGAAATCGGATAGCAACGTGAAGAGCGGGGCCCAATCGCCCGCCAAGTCCGAGAAAAGCGACTAAGTAGCGCCTAGCGGAAAGGGAAGAGCGGGCCTGTGCCCGCTCTTTTTATTTATGAGACATGTGATGCTCATCGTGGTACTTGCGGCCGCGTTCGGCGCCGCTGCGCAGGACATGAGGCCGAACAAGGATCCGGTGCCTTCGCCGAGCGATCTGCGCGGCGCGACGGGAGAGGACCGCCCGCAAGGACAGGCGCGCGAGGCGCGCACGCCGAGCCCGAGCGACCTCGCCACCGAAACGCCGCGCATCGATGGCGACCGGCCAACCAGCGCGATGCAGGATCCGCGCAACGCCGGCGCCGGCGGGACACGGCCTGCGCCGAGCCCATCCGACCTGGCGGCTCCGCGCCGATAGTTCGTGTATCGTCGCGCCGCATGGCGCCCACGATCCCCGAATCGGAGGTCGAGCTCACCGCGGTGCGCGCGCAGGGCGCCGGCGGCCAGAACGTCAACAAGGTATCGAATGCCGTTCACCTGCGCTTCGACATCCGGCGCTCGTCGCTGCCCGATGAGCTGAAGGAGCGGCTTCTGCGCTGGGGCGACCAGCGCGTGACTCGCACCGGCGTGATCGTGATCAAGGCGCAAAGTCACCGCAGCCTGGAGATGAACCGCGCCGAGGCCTTCGCTCGCTTGAATTCGCTCGTCGCCGCCGCGGCGCACATTCCGAAGAAGCGGCGCGCGACGCGACCGACGCGCGGATCGCAGAAAAGGCGGATCGAAGGCAAGAAACGCCGCGGCGAGATCAAGGCGCTGCGGCGCAAATCGGACGATTACTAACGCACAGCTAGAAGCTCCACCTCGAAAAGCAGCGTCGCATTGGGCGGAATGACGCCGCCAGCACCCTGCGCGCCGTAGCCGAGATTGGGCGGGATGGTGAGCTTCCTCTTGCCGCCCACCTTCATCCCATTCACGCCTTCGTCCCAGCCGCGAATCACTTCGCCGCGCCCGAGCGAGAAGAGGAACGCCTGCCCGCGGTCCTTGCTCGAGTCGAACTTGCTGCCGTTTTGCAGCCAGCCCGTGTAGTGCACGCTCACGCGCTGGCCCGCGCTCGCTGTTGCGCCGTCGCCGACAACTAAGTCCTCGATGAGGAGTCCGCTCGCAGTTTTAATGGAACTCATGGCACCCTTTCCGTATAAGAAACATTCTACGGAGACGATGTGACACCCGCCGCAGCCCTGCCGCAAGTCATCGCCGCGGTCGAAGCCGAAGGCAAGCGCCTGCGCGCCGAGTTCTACGCGCCGCAGGGCCCGCGCGGACGTCGCGGCAGCTGCCCCGCCGACCGCGAGATCGAGGAGCGCCTGCAGGTCGCCTTGCAGGCGATCGTGCCGGCGCGGTTCTGCGGCGAGGAATGCGCCGCCACGCCCGGCACGCAGGCCGGATGGGTGTGGCTCGTCGATCCGCACGACGGCACGTTCGAGTTCACCGCCGGGCGGCGCGGCTCGGCCATATCGGTCGGGCTGGTGCGCGATGGCGTGCCGGTGCTCGGCGTAGTGCACGCGCCCGACGCGCCCGATCGCGGGCCGGACACCATCGCTTGGGCGGAAGGCGCCGGTGCGGTCCAGCGTAACGGGCGCCCCGTGCCATCGCGGCTGGCGAACGAGGCGCTCGGCGCGGGCAAGTTCGTGTGGGCCACCGCTTCCTCGGCGTGGCGACCGGACATCTGGTCGCGCGCCGTGCTGCCTGCGCGCTACATCGCGATGCCGAGCATTGCGTATCGCCTGGCCCGTGTCGCGGCGGGCGACGGCATCGCGACCGTCTCCATCCACAACGTGAACGAGTACGACATCGCCGCCGGCATGGCGCTCATCCGCGGGGCGGGCGGCGTAGCGCTCGATCGGGAGGGTGCGCAGATCCGCCTCGAGGGCAATGCCGAGCGCCGCGTGACAGGCTGTTTCGCCGGCGCAGCGCAGGCCGCAGCGCAGCTTGCCCAGTTCGATTGGTCGCTCCTCGACACCGAGCCGCGCCGCGAGCCGCGCATTTCGCTCGGCTTCCCGCGCAAGGACGACGCCGATCGCCTCGCTCGCGCGCACGGCGTGCTGCTCGGCCAGGTGATCGGCGACAGCCTGGGCTCGCGCGTCGAGCTAAAGCCCGCGGCGGAGATCGCCGCGCATTTTCCCGACGGGGTGCGCGAGCTCGGCGACGGCGGCGTGTACCACACCTTGGCTGGGCAGCCGACCGACGACAGCGAGATGGCGCTTGCGCTCGCCCGCGCCATCGTGCGCGAAGGTAAATACGATCCGCCGAAAGTACTGGACGCCTATCGCTCGTGGCTCACCTCGCGCCCGGTGGATGTCGGCCTCACCACCGAGCGCGGCCTGCTCGGCCTCAATACGACGGAGAGCGAATCGAATGGCTCGCTGATGCGCGTGTCGCCGATCGGCATCTGGGCGGCGGGCGATCCGGCGCTGGCGGCGCGAACCGCGCGCGACGACTCGATGCTTACGCATACCAGCCCGACCTGCATCGAAGCCTGCGCCGCTTACTGCGCCGCCATCGCGGCGGGCGTGGCGGGCGCGAGCCGCGAGGAGATGATCGAGGTGGCGGCCGCGCAGGCGAAAGGGCCGGCGCACGAGGCGGTGAAGCGCGCGGCAAAAGGCGTGGCGCCGACCGACTTTTTCACGCATCCGGGATGGGTGCTGCTCGCGCTGCACAACGCTTTCTGGTGCCTGCAGCACCTCGAGTTCGAGGAAGCGCTGGTGCGGACCGTCGGCCACGGGGGCGACACCGACACCAACGCTGCCGTTGCCGGTGCGCTGCTCGGCGCGGCTCATGGCCGCCGCGCGATCCCGCCGCGCTGGATCCTGCCGGTGCTCGCATGCCGTCCGCTCGCCGAAGCGGGTGCGCTGCGGCCCCGCCCGAACGACTACTGGCCGGACGACGTACTCGACTTGGCCGAAGCGGTGCTTCTCGTTCGGTAGCTTGCAACAATCTGGGCCGCCTAGCGTCACAGGCGCGAGCTAAAGTGCTTCAGCCCATGCGCCTTCTCCTGATCGCCGCGCTTCCCGTCGTCGCCGGCTGCGGCAGCGTGCCGCAAGCGACGCTGGACCCGGTCGCTTGGCCCGAGGATTCCGCCGCGGTGCAGGTCGCGCTGCTGAACCGCGTGAGCTGGGGCGCCAATCGCTCGTCGTTCGGCGAGATCGCCGCGCTCGGCTCCGCGCGGTGGCTCGATCGTCAGCTCGCGCCAGCGCCAGCGTCCTTGCCCGCTGAGGCGCAAGCGGCGATCGACGGCATGACGATCTCGCGCCGTCCGCTCTCCGAGATCGCCGGCGAGCTGGAGCGCCAGCGCCGAGAGACCGATCGGCAGGCGTACCAGCAGGAGCTCGGACGCTTGGGACGCGAAGCGCAGGCGAGAACGCTTTTGCGGGCGATCTACGCGCCGAACCAGCTGCAAGAGCACATGACGTGGTTCTGGATGAACCACTTCAACGTCTATCAGTTCAAGGGACCGCTTCGCGCACTGATCGGCGACTACGAAGAGCGTGCCATCCGGCCACATGCGCTCGGCCGCTTCCGCGACCTGCTCGATGCCACGGCACGGCATCCGGCGATGCTCATCTACCTCGATAACGCCCGTAACAGCGCCGGCCGCATCAACGAAAACTACGCGCGCGAGCTGATGGAGCTGCACACGCTGGGGGTTGACGGCGGGTATTCGCAGCGCGATGTGCAGGAGCTCGCGCGCGTGCTGACCGGCTTCGGCGTCGACCCGCAGTCGGCCAGCTTCCACTTCTATCCGCGGCGGCACGACCCTGGCACGAAAGCGCTGCTCGGCACCACGATCCGCAATGGCGGCGCGGGGGAGCTCGACCAGGCCCTGGACCTCCTCGCCCGGCACCCGGCGACCGCGCGGTTCATCTGCCGCAAGCTCGCCGTGTTTTTCGTCGCCGACGAGCCTCCGCCGGCGCTGGTCGAACGGATGACGCAGACGTTCGGCGCGACGGATGGGGACATAGCGCAAGTCCTGCGCACCCTCTTCGTCTCGCCGGAGTTCCGTGCCTCGCTCGGCGCAAAATTCAAGGATCCCATGCACTACACGATCTCGGCGCTTCGCCTGGTGCTCGACTCGCGGCCGCTTCCGGACGCGCAGCCGGTGATCGGTGCGCTCGCCCGCATGGGCCAGCCGCTCTTTGCCCGGCCAACGCCGGACGGTTATCCGCTCACCCGCACCGATTGGGCGAGCGCCGGACAGTTGACCGCGCGGTTCGAAATCGCGCGTGGCATCGCTTACCGGGTACCGGACCGGCTCTGGCAGGGATCGCTCGCTAGCTTGAGCGAACCGACGCGGCAGGCGCTGGAGCAGGCCGTTTCGCCGCGCGAGTGGAATCTGCTCCTCTTGTCGTCACCCGAATTCATGCAGCGATGAACCGCCGGCGTTTTCTTGCCGCCTGGCCGGCGCTTTATTCGGCGCAGCTTCTATCGGCTCCCGCAGCGCCGGGCCGGCTCCTCGTCGTGTTCCTGCGCGGCGGCTACGACGCGGCGAATGTGCTCGTGCCGATCGGCTCGCGCGATTACTACGAGCTGCGGCCGAACATTGCGATCGGGCGCGACGCCGTGCTCGCCGTCGACTCGGATTGGGGCTTGCATCCGGCGTTGCGCGGAAGCCTGTACCCGCTGTACGTCAAGGGCGAGGCGGCGTTCGTCCCGTTTGCCGGCACCTACAACCTGAGCCGCAGTCACTTCGAGACGCAGGACTCGATCGAGCTCGGCCAGCCCGCGGGCGTGCGCACCTACGCCTCCGGATTCATGAACCGGCTCGCCGCCGAGCTCGGCGCGCAGCGCGCCGTCTCGTTCACCAACCAGGTGCCCGTCGCCTTCCGCGGCGAGGCGAGCGTGACCAATGTGTCTCTTAATGCGGCCGGCCGAGCGGCGCTCGACGCGCGGCAAAGCGCGCTCATCGCCGGCATGTACCGGGACACGCCGCTCGCCGAGACGGTCAAGGACGGCTTCGCCTCGCGCGAGAGCGTGATGCGCGAGCTCGGCGAGGAGATGGCCGCCGCCAGCCGCAACGCCGTCAATGCCCGCGGCTTCGTCGAACAGGCGCCGCGCATGGCGCGCCTCATGCGCGCCGACTACCGCCTCGGCTTCGTCGACGTCGGCGGGTGGGACACGCACGTCGGGGAAGGCGGCGCGGACGGCTATCTCGCCCAGCGGCTGGCCGAGCTCGGCCGCGGCCTCGCGGCGTTCGCTGCCGCGATGGAAGGCGCTTGGCGCGACACCGTCGTCGTGGTGGTCAGCGAGTTCGGCCGTACGTTCCGCGAGAACGGCAATCGCGGCACCGACCACGGCCACGGCACGGTGTATTGGGTACTTGGCGGCAGCGTGCGCGGCGCCCGCGTGGCCGGCGAGCAGGTGCGAGTCGCGCGCGCCACCCTGTTCGAGGACCGCGACTACCCGGCGCTCAACGACTATCGCGCCGTGCTCGGCGGCCTCTTTGGCCGGCTGTACGGCCTTGGCGCACCCGCCCTGGCGAAAGTCTTTCCCGCCGCCGCACCCCGGGACTTCGCGCTGCTTTAGACTCCCCGCGAGGGGGAGGCAATCGATGGCGCCGGAAATCCTGGCGGCGATGATCGGGCTCGCGGTGCTTGCGCCGGCAGTCTGGCTCTATGACCGCCTGGTCGCGGACCGCAATCTCGTCCGGCAGGGCTTCGCCGACATCGACGTGCAACTGAAGCGGCGCGCCGATCTCGTGCCGCCGCTCGTCGAAGCCGTGCGCGCGTACGCCGCGCACGAAAAAGCGGTGCTTACATCGGTCGCCGAGGTCCGCGCCGCGGCCATTGCGGAGCCGCAGCCCGCGCAGCGCTTCAGTCACGAGCGCGCACTGGGTGAAAGTCTGGACAAGCTCGTACTGCTGCAGGAGAGCTACCCGGCGCTCAAGGCCGACGCGAATTTCCGCGATCTGTCGCGAAAGCTGGTCGAGGTCGAGGACAGCCTCCAGTACGCGCGGCGCTTCTACAACGGCGCCGTGCAGCAGTACCTAACGCGCATCGAATCCTTTCCGGACATCGTCCTCGCGAAGGTATTCGGCTTCCGCGCAATGCCGTTTTTCGACACGGTGGATCGCGGACCGGTCAGGGTCTTGCTGTGAGAACGCTGGCACTCGCGCTCTTGGTTGCTGCGACGCCGGCGCTCGCCCTCGAGCGCGTGGTCGACTTCCATAGCGCGATTCGCATCCAGGCCGACGGCATGATCGACGTCACCGAACGCATTGCGGTGGAAGCCGAGGGGCGGGAGATCCGGCGCGGCATCCTGCGCGACTTTCCCACGGTCTATCGCGACCGCTTCGGCAACCGGGTGAGCGTGCCGTTCGACGTGCTCGGCGTGCAACGTGACGGCGCCGACGAGGCGTGGACGCTCGAGCACATCTCGAACGGTGCGCGCGTGCGCATCGGCCGCGCGGACGCGCTCCTTTCGGCGGGCAGCCACGTCTACGAGATCCGCTATCGCACGGCGCGCCAGATAGGCCACTTCGCCGACCACGACGAGCTGTACTGGAACGTGAACGGCACCGGGTGGACCTTCGCCTTCGACCACCTGTCGGCCGAAGTCCATCTGCCGAAGGCCGTGGCGGCCGGCGAGCTGCGCGCCGAGGCGTACACGGGACCGCAAGGCGCGCGCGGGCGCGACTATCAGTACATGGTGCGCGACGGCGCCGTTGGCTTCACCTCCACGCGGGTCTTCCGGGCTCAGGAGGGCATGACGATCGTGGTCGGGTTCCCCAAGGGCATCGTCAGCGAGCCCGTCCTCGCGCGGCGCATAAGCTGGTTGCTCTCGCAGAACAAGGGCATTGCCGTGGGCCTTGCCGGACTCGCGCTGATGCTCGCCTTCCTCTATTGGCGTTGGCGCGCCGTGGGCCGCGATCCCGCCGCGGGCCCGAAATTTCCGCGATACGAGCCACCGAAAGGCCTCAGTCCTGCGGCGGTGCGCTTTGTCGACCAGCAGGCGTTCGACGACCGCTGCTTTGCCGCCGCACTCCTGGGCCTGGGCGCGCGCGGCTTCCTGAAGATCCGGCAATCGAGCGACACGTTTGCCCTCGAGCCGACTGGCAACACCATCGATTTACTCCCCGGAGAGCGTGCGGTCGCGCCGCTTGCTGCGGCCGCGCGCACGCTCGAAAAAAAATACGATCCCGCAGTGCAGTCCGCGCGTGGCGAGCTGGCGCGAGAGCTGAAGCTCCTTTACGAGGAGAAAGCGTTCAGCCGCAACCACCGCTCGGTGGTGGCGGGCGCGCTTCTCGGCGCAGCAACGATCTATGCGATGGTGGCCCTGCTCACACCAGTCGTGATTGGCGGCGTAATCGCGCTCCTCATCGTCGCCGCCCTCGTCTGCTTTTACCGCTGGTTGCCGGCCTATTCGGCGAGCGGCCGGCGCGTCGAGGACGAGATCGAAGGATTGCGCCAGTACCTGGGCGTGGCCGAGCGCGATGAGCTCGCGCGCGCTAAGGCGCCGCCCAAGACGTCGCAGGAATTCTCGAAATTCCTGCCCTATGCAGTGGCGCTCGACGTGGAGAAGACGTGGGCCGATCGCTTCGCCGTCGCCCTCGGCAGCGCGGCCGTGGCGCAGGCCGTGTCCGCCTGGTACGAATCGAGCGAGCACTCGTTTTCGGTGTCGGGCCTTACGAGCTCGGTCTCCTCGCTCGGCGAGGTAATCAGCTCCGCTTCGACGCCGCCTGGGTCGAGCTCCGGCTCAAGTGGCGGAGGCTCCTCCGGCGGTGGCGGAGGCGGGGGCGGCGGCAGCGGCTGGTAGCTATTTCCGCTCGAAGCCGCGCACGAGCGATGCGCGGGCCGCGCCCGCCTGCATGAGGAGCGAAAAATCCGAGCCGCTCAGAATCAGTTGCACGCCCATCGCGATGTGTCGCTCGAGGAGCTCGGGTGTGTACATGCCGCCCATGCCGGGAAATTTGCCGTGCTTCCGACAGGCCGCGATGACCTTTCGATAGGCTTCGGCGACGCGCGGGTCGTTGAATTGGCCTGGGATGCCCATCTCGAAGCAGAGATCGTTGGTGCCGATGAGGAGCGCGTCTACGCCGGGGACGGCGGCAATCTCCTCGCAGTTCGCCACACCCTGCGGCGATTCGATCATCACCACCGCTAGCGTCTCCTCGTTGACCACGCGCGCCGTCTCTCCTATCGGCATGGCCGCGAATCCGGTCTGCTGCAGCCCGCCGCCCATGGAACGCTTGCCCACCGGCGGGAAGCGGCAGGCGTCGGCGACGCGCTTTGCTTCCTGAGCGGAGTCGACATGCGGGAAGACGATGCCCTGCGCGCCGTTGTCCAGGATGCGCGATGCGTGCCAGTGCTCGAAGCCGGCGACCCGCACGAGAGGCGTGACGCCCACGGCGAGCGAGGCGCAGGCGATCTGCGCCGCCATGTCGAGGTCCATCGAGCTGTGCTCGCAGTCGATGAACAGCCAGTCGAAGCCCGAGGTCTGGGCGATTTGCGCGATATCGACGGTGCGGGCATTGCGCACGCCGAGGCCGATGGCAAGCTTTCCGGCGCGCAACTGGCGCAGGGCGTGGTTGGGGACGGCGGCGCTCATGGGGTTCCTCCCGGGGAAAACCCAAATGTAGCGAATCGTTGACAACAAATGCGCAAGCTGCGCGACATGACAGCCGGCCGCTGAATTCAGACAATGAAGTCCCCCTAGAGCCATCTCCTCTCCCTCCCTTGAGGATGGCTCGACCCTAGAGGCCGCCTTCGGGCGGCTTCTTTTTTTCTACTCCAGCGGCAGCGCAGCTTCCTTAATGAGGCGCCGCCAGAGCGCGAGGTCGTCCCGGTTGATCTCCGCCAGCCGCTGCGGCGTCGAGCCCTCGGCGGCGTAGCCATAGCTTTGCAGCTTCTCGCGCACCTCGGCGCGCCGCAGCGCGGCGTTGACCTCCTTGTTCAACCGCTCGACGATCTCGCGCGGCATCTTCGGCGGGCCGAAAACGCCGGCCCATTGCCGCACCGTCACCTGCGGTGCACCGGCCTCGGCGATGGTCGGCACTTCCGGCAGCAGCGGACTGCGCGTCTCGAGGAGCACGGCGAGCGGGCGCAGGCGGCCCTCCTTTGCGTTCGAGATGGCCGAAAGGGTGGAGAGGAAGGACGACTGTACGCGACCGGCCAGAAGATCGGGGTTGAGCGGACCTTCGCCCTTGTACGGCACATGCACCATGGAAATGCCCATGGCATTCATGAGCTGCACGTTGTAGAGGATCGACAGCGGATTGCCGGTGCCGTAGTTGAGCGTGCCCGGATGGGCGCGCGCGTGCGCGACGAATTCGGCCAGCGTTTTCGCCGGCACGTCGGGATGCACATAGAAGAAAACGGTGGCGCGGCCGACGAGCGAGATCGGCGTGAAGTCCGTCAGCGGATCGTAGGCGGGATTCTTGCGCAGCGCGACGGCGGCGGTCATGGCGCTATTCGAGGCGAACATGATCGTGTAGCCGTCCGGCGCGATGCGCGTCACCTGCTCGGCGGCGATGGCGCTGTCCGCGCCCGGGCGGTTGTCTACCACCACCGGTTGGGCGAGCTGCTCCGCGAGAGCCGCCCCGATGATGCGCGTCGTCGGATCAGCCGAGCCGCCGGGCGGGAAGCCGACGATGAAACGGATCGGCTTCGACGGATACGTTTGCGCCGACGCCGCGTGGACGAGGAACGCGAGCGCGAGCGCCGCGAGGTTCAAAGGAGCCTCGTCTGGGCGAGGACCGCGCGACCCATCGGGCCGTACGGATTGCCGAACGTCTCGGCGATCTCGAAGTGGTTGTAGCCCTCGGCACGGATGATCTCCACGATCTTGCCGGCGCGCGTCAGCGCATCCGCGAAGTGCGCGGACTGCCGCTGGAACTCCGGTGTCTCGAGCGACCCGTAAAGGAGCACGATCGGCGCGCGGATCGCCTCGAGGTGGCGCTGCGGCGAAAGCGCCTGCTCCACCTCATCGGTGAATTTCACGTACGCGGAGCGCTTCGATAGCCGCGGACCGCGGAGGTCGTACATGCCGCTGCACAGCGCGTAGCCCTTGATGGGATCGGCGTCGAGGCCGTACTTCGTCCAGTCGGTGGTGGCCGCCACGCCGCCGAGGTGCGCGCCGGATGAGGTGCCCGATACATATACGCGCCGCGCATCGGCGCCCAGCCGTTCAGCGTTCTTGCACACCCAGGCGATGCCCCGGCGCACTTGCTCGGCCATCGGCAAAAGATCGCCGCCCGTTTCTAGGACGTTGTTGAAATCGAGCGCCACGAAGTTGGCGCCGGCGTTCAGCAGCATCTCGGCGGGAAAGCCATAGTCGCGCGCGAGGCCGGCACGCCAGGCGCCGCCATGGACGAAGACGTTGATCGGCGCGCCCGGCTTTTTCGCGCGATAGAAATCCAGCCGCTCGATGTCGGCGCTGCCGTAGCGGTGCCGCTCAGGCGCGCCGATGCGCTTGCGCACCAGCTCGCTCGTATAGGCGAGCCGCGCGAGGACCTGGTCGCGATTGGGCGCGTAGACCGCCTGGTCGTACGCGTCATCGAGCGCCTTCTGGTCGTAGTCGAGGAATACCTTCGTCATAAGATTCCATTCTATGGCGATCGTCGCGAGTCCTTCGGGCGCGCGCTTTTCCTCTTGCCGGCGTTGGCGCTATCTGCTCTGGCGGCGTTGGGACGAGGCAAAGCCCGTCGCGAATTTCCTCATGCTGAACCCCAGCACGGCAGACGAGTTCCAGCTCGATCCGTCGTGCACGCGGGCGCGCGTCTATGCCGAGCGCTGGGGCTACGGCGCGCTCATCGTCACCAACCTCTTCGGCTGGCGTGCGACGGATCCGGCGGAGATGAAGGTGGCGCGCGAGCCCATCGGCCGCGGCAATGATCGAGCAATCCTCGCCGCCGCTCGCGAGGCGCAGATCGTCGTCTGCGCCTGGGGCAATCACGGCGCCCACCTCGGTCGCTCGGCCGCGGTTAAAAAGATGTTGGTCGACACGGGCATCCGTACGTTTGTGCTGCGCGTCAATGCCTGCGGCGAGCCGGCCCATCCGCTCTATCTGCCGGCTAAGTTGAAGCCGATGTAGCCCCTGCCTCCCCTCATCATGGGAGTGCCAGCTCCGCCGGCCGGGCGTAGCATCGACGCGTTCCCTGGGGAGGGCACATGGTCAGACCACTTCGCGTCACCCCGTTCGTG
>Ga0136846_1227638_pt1 | contig 15196 bp, 10 predicted proteins | sample HopSoiMetagenom2_FD_96841 | JGI IMG/M metagenome (GOLD analysis project Ga0136846, IMG submission 96841) | Grasslands soil microbial communities from Hopland, California, USA - 2 Assembly 2016 (version 4) | ecosystem: Environmental > Terrestrial > Soil > Grasslands | place: USA: Hopland... | reverse complement strand
TCGAGCTACATCATCGTGGTCGAGGTGCTGCCGACGATGATCTCGCTGATCGTGGCGAACTTCCTCGGTGCCGCGCTGTACGCGGTGCTCACCGCCGCCGGCCTGCAGTTCCTCGGGCTCGGCGACCCCAACTCGCTGAGCTGGGGCACCATGCTCTACTGGGCGCAGAACCAGGGCGCCCTGGTGAACGGGCTGCCGGCCTGGGCACTCTCGCCGGGTCTGGCGGTCGCGCTGCTCGGTGTCTCCTTCGCTCTGCTCAACTACGCGTTCGACGAGATCAGCAACCCCGCGCTGCGGCCGGTTCGGAGGCGACGTGCCAGGTCATCTTGAGGGTCAGCCACTTCTGGAGGTCCGGGACCTCACTGTCGAGTACGACACCGGAGCCACTCCGGTGGTCGCGGTCGACAGGGTGGACCTCGACGTCCATGCCGGTGAGTTCGTCGGCGTGGTCGGCGAGTCCGGCTGCGGCAAGTCGACGCTGCTGTTCGCCATCGCGCAACTGCTGAGTTCACCGGCCGCGATCACCGGCGGCAGCGTGACGTTCCGGGGTCAGAACCTTGTCGGCCTGAGCGAGAAGAAGCTGTCCGCGCTGCGCTGGCGGGACTTCTCGGTCGTGATGCAGAGCGCGATGAACGCGCTCAACCCGGTGAAGAGCATCGGGGCGCAGTTCACGGACACGATCATGGCGCACGACGAACCGGTCTCCGACGAGCGTCCGGCCGAGGTCCTGCGGCTGGTCGGGATCGACCCGATCCACCTGCGGAGCTACCCGCACCAGCTCAGTGGTGGCATGCGGCAGCGGGCGATGATCGCGATGGCGCTGCTGTTCACGCCCGACCTGATCATCATGGACGAGCCGACGTCCGCGCTGGACGTGGTCGCGCAGCGGTCGCTGATGATGCAGATCAAGGAGCTGCAGCGCCAGCTCGGGTTCGCGGTCATCTTCGTCACGCACGACATGTCGCTGGTCAGCCACTTCTCGGACAAGCTCGTGGTGATGTACGCCGGGCAGGTGGTGGAGTTCGGCGCCACCCGGGCGGTGTTCGACCATCCGGAGCATCCTTACAGCGAGGGACTGCTCGACGCGTTCCCGTCGATCCGCGGGCCGAAGGTGCCGTTGACCGGCATCCCCGGCAGTCCGCCGAACCTGGCGCACCCGCCGAGCGGGTGCCGGTTCCATCCGCGGTGCCCGAAGGCGTTCGAGGACTGCCCGAAGATCGAGCCCGACCTCTACCAGGTCGGTCCGATCGAGGCCAGATGCCTCCTCCACGTCCCGTCGATCGCCGCCGCCAAGGAGGTCTCATGACTGTGCTTTTGGCCGGGCCTTCGGCGCCGGCGTGGTCATGGGGCTCAAGCCCCGGCCTTCCCTCGTCGCTCCCGTCGCTTCGCTCCCTCCGCTCCTCAGTCCAGGCCGGGGCGCCCCATGACCGGCTTCCTGCTCTGCTCAGTCCGGACCGGGAGGACTCATGACGTCGGCAAATGTCCAAGAGGCGACGGTGACCGAGGCTGCTCGTGGGCCGGTGATCGAGGCCAAGGGGCTGACCCGGCACTTCCGGGTCGGGCGCGGGTTCTCGCGGCAGATGCTGCATGCGGTCGACGACGTGAACTTCTCGATCGGGCGGCAGGAGATCGTCGCGCTGGCCGGCGAGAGCGGGAGTGGGAAGAGTACGATCGCGCGGCTGCTGGCCGGTGTCTACACGCCCACGAGCGGAGAGATCTACTACCAGGGCCGCCCGCTGTCGACCTTCCGGTCGCGGAAGGATCAGCTGACCTATCGGGGCGACGTACCGATGGTCTTCCAGGATCCGTTCAGCTCGCTGAACCCGGCGTTCCGGGTCAGGCACGGGGTGCTGCGCAGTCTGAAGCTGCATCGGCCCGACCTGACGACGAAGGCCCAGCGGTTCGAGGAGGCGGAGCGGGTCATCGAGGCTGTCGGGTTGTCGCCGGCGGGTGACATCATGCACCGGTACCCCTACGAGCTCAGTGGTGGCCAGCGGCAACGAATCGGGTTCGCCCAGGCGCTGGCGCACAAGCCGAAGCTGATCCTCGCCGACGAGCCGGTGTCGATGCTGGACGTGTCGATCCGGATCGGGCTGCTCAACCTGATGGCGGAGCTGCGCGAGTCCCAGGGTGTGTCGTTCCTCTACATCACCCACGACATCGCCAGCGCGCGGTACGTCGCCGACCGGCTGATGATCATGTACGCCGGGCATGTCGTGGAGACCGGTCCGGCCGAGTCGGTGCTGCAGAATCCGAAGCACCCGTACACGGATCTGCTGCTCGGCGCGGTGCCGGATCCGCGGGCGCCGTTGGCGACCGGGATCGAGGGCGACACCGGAGAGCCGCCGAAGGTCATCGATCCGACGCCCGGGTGCCGGTTCCGCTGGCGGTGCCCGTTGGTCGTCGACAAGTGCCATGAGGTGACGCCGGTTCTGCGCCCACTCGGCCTGAACCATGAAGCGGCGTGCCATGTCGCCGAGCCGGACCCGGGCTTCACCGGCTGATGTAGGTCCTGCTCTCCCACCCGGGCGGGAGAGCAGTGAACCCCGCAGACCGGCTGACGGTCAATCGGTGGATAACTGTTCGATCTAAGTCGAACAGTGGTCTAGGGTTTTCCCATGACTGTCGAACACCGTCGATCCGTCGTCGCCCTGGCGTTGATCGCCTCGTTCATGGTTTTCGTCGACAGCACGATCGTGAACGTCACGCTCGCGCAGCTCGCCACCCATCTGCACGGGTCCCGTGCGGAGCTGGAGTGGGCGCTCAATGCCTACACCCTGTCGTTCGCCGCGCTCATGCTCGGCGCCGGCGCGATCGCGGACACCCTCGGCGCGAAACGGGCGTTCCTCACCGGGCTCGTGCTCTTCACCGCGTCGTCCGCGGTCTGCGCGCTCGCCGGCTCGATGCTGATGCTCAACCTCGCCCGGCTCGTGCAGGGCGCCGGGTCCGCACTCCTGCTGCCCAGCGCGCTCCTCCTCGCGACCGCGTCGGCAACCGACGAGAACGCCCGGCACCGCCTGGTCAGCTGGTGGGCCGCGGCCGGCGGCGCCGGGATGGCGGCCGGCCCGCTCCTCGGCGGCGGCCTGGTCGCGCTTGCGAACTGGCGCGCCGTCTTCGCCGTCAACGTGCTGATCGGCATCCCGGCAGCGATCTGGGCCTTGCGCTCGATGCCGGCCGTCGTACGTCGCAACCGACGGCTCGATCTGGCCGGTATGGGCACCGCGAGCGCCTTCATCGGCGGGTTGGTCTTCACGCTGATCGAGGCGCCGTCCCGCGGCTGGCTCGACCCGGTCATCCTCGCCGCCGCCGCGCTGGCCGTCGCCGGACTGGTCAGCTTCATCTGGGTCGAGCGGTCGATCCTGGCGCCACTCCTGCCACCCGGGCTGTACGCCGATCGCGGATTCGCGACCACGGCCATTCAGGGCGCTCTGCTCAACTTCGCGTTCTACGGCGTGCTGTTCACGATGAGCCTGATGCTCCAACAGGGTCGCGGACTCAGCGCACTGGTCACCGGTCTGCTGTTCCTGCCGCTGACCGGCCTGATCTCGGTTGCCAATCTCTGCTCGGCTCCGCTCACCCGGCGCCTCGGCCGCCGAGCCGTTCTCGCCATCGGACAAGCCGTTCTGACCATCGCACTGCTCGCCCTCGCCTGGGCCAGTACGTCGGCCGCGGTCTGGCCGCTGGTACTTGCGCTGGTCCCGATCGGCTTCAGCTCCGGACTGCTCGTCCCGACCATGACCGCGCAGTCCATCGCCGCGGTCGAACCGGGTCTGCACGGCGCCGCGTCGGCTGCGTTCAACACCTCACGGCAGATCGGAGGGGCGATCGGTGTCGCCGCCTTCGGTCCGCTGCTCGGGACGGCGCACGATCTCACCAGCGGCTTCATCACCTGCGCGATCGTGGCCGCGGGCAGCAGCGCGGTCGCCCTCGGAGTGACCACGGTCGGTGGTCTGCGTCGGCGTACCCGGACGCCTGCTGCAACTTTTCGGGCCCCCGACGTCGTCTATCGTGATGACAGCGCCGGCCTGGGGGATCCGGACACCGCGGCACCTGGGGGGAGCGAGTGTCTTCGCAGCGAAGAAGGCGGTTGGGTACAACCGTCGCGCTGACCGTTGTCTGCGTACTGGTCTGCGCGATCGCCTTCGTCGGCGCGGTCGAGATCCTGATGCCGAACGCTCGTGACCGAGGTACGCCGGTGGCCGCGTCCGCAACGCCGACAGCGACGCTGAACCCGCCTCGACCCACCCTCGCCTCGAGTACGCCGACGCCCGGTGACGAGCCGCTCCCGGGCGTGGACACCCCGGCCACTCCCCCGCCGCCCACGCCGGTCGCGGTCACCGGGACCTACGAGTGCCCCGGGTTCAGCGGCATCGAGTCGAAGGTTCCCGTGTCGATGCTCATGAACGACACGTTCTCCTGGGGTGACGATCCGCCGTACAAGGTCGGCAACGGGAACGGCGACATCAACTGGCGCTCCGACCCGTACCACAAGCCGAGCTGGTACATGTGGCTGCATTCGCTGCGCTGGCTGGGTCAGGGCATCAAGGCCGGCGCGCAGGGTGATCGCCCGACGCTCACGCATGTGATGGCGATCATCCACGACTGGGTGCAGGACAACCCGTACACCTGGACAGGCGACGTCGGGGCGTGGGAGGCCACGATGCACCGGACCAACGTGCTGCTGTGCGCCCGTCAGGCCGTGCTGACCGGGATGCACGTCCACTCCCTGCCGGCGCAGTACGCCTGGCTCGACAAGGCGCTGGTCGACCACGCGCAGTTCATGATCGTGAACTGGAGCGGACCCTCGAACCATGGGACCGACGAGAGCATCGCGCTATTCGGCGTCGGCTGCACGCTGCACCGCCCGGAACTGAAGAAGCTGGCGGTCGACCGGCTGAGTGAGGCCATCACGACCGCGATCGATCCACAGGGCTCGACGAATGAGCAGTCGGTCGGGTACGCGATGTTCAACTACCTGTTGTGGGGCCGGGCGACGACCGCGTTGCAGCGGTGCGGTGCCGATCCCGGGCCGGTGATCTCCGAACGGCGGCAAGCGCTGGCTGAGTGGTTGGCGCTCGCGACCAAGTCGACCGGTGAGCTGCAACAGGTTGGGGACGCCGTACGGCAGAAGCCGACCGGCGCTGCGGGGACCGGGCTGGACTATGTCGCTTCGCTGGGGACGAAGGGGACGAAGCCGGCGAAGCGGACCGCTGTGTTCGATGCCGGGTATGTCTTCGGGCGGACCGGTTGGGGCGAGACGCGGCCGTTCGGGCAGGAATCGACGTACAGCATCCGCTTCGGTCCGGGCCGTACCTTGCACGGTCACGACGACCACATGTCGATCACCTACTCGTCGCACGGCCGGGACATATTGATCGACCCCGGGCACTCGGGCTACCAGCTCGACAAGTGGCAGGCTTGGTCCAAGAGCCAGGCCGCGCACAACGTGATGACGATCCCCTCGGCGAAGACGGCGCCGGTGGAGACCCGGCTGTTGCGAGCGGCGATCGCGCCGACCTGGGAGTCGTACTCACTGGCCGACTCGCCGGCGCCGGACGTGACGCGCAAGCGGGACGTCCTGGTGCTGAAGGATCCGGATCTGATCGTCACGCTGGACCGCGGACAGTCGGTCGGTAGCCAGCGGTACGAGACCTTGTGGCATCTCGCACCGGAGCAGCAGGTCACGGTACAGTCCCCGACCACTGCGCTGGCGGCCAAGCCCGGTGACAAGTCCAAGACGTACCTGCTGCAGATCCCCTACCAGCAGCAACCGCCCGCCGACGGCATCACCGTCGTCGAGGGCCGGCAGGACCCGGTCCAGGGCTGGTACTACCCGGACATCTTCCACCGGCAGCCCGCGCCGGTCGTCAAGTTCAGCCGCGACGGCACCAACGCCACGATCCTGTCCGCCGTCGTCCCGGCCGCTTCCACGGAGACCGTCACCTTCAAGACCCGGACCGTGGGCACCATGTTCTTCGTCGATTTCACCGTCGGCGTCCGCAAAGCCACCGTCCGCCTGCTCTCCGACGGCCGCCTGACCCGTATCCTCTGAGCTGCCGGCGATCGCATCCGGGCTGCTCGGGACCCTTCACCTTCTGACCGGTCACATCCAGGGCCGTTGGCCTGTCTCTTTCTGTGGATTCGAATCTTCGGGAGGTTTGTGGTGAGCACACATCCGGCGGCACGGGATCACTGTCTGAGTGCGGTGCGGGCGGTGGATCGGCCGACTGGCGGGGCGCAGTACGGGCGGATGTTCCACGGGCTGGATCGGCTGGGGACCGACCCGCACGAGTTGATGCGCGCGGGTGATCACGGCGGGATCTGTGACGCCGCGGCGGAGCTCGACCGGATCGGCGGGACCGACGACGCCACGGAGGCCGCCGGCTGGCCGTTCTTCGGGCAGGTGGTCGCCCACGACACCACCGCCGACCGGTCCCCGATCGGCGGCGGGATCGACCCGGAAGCGCTGCGCAATGCCCGGTCGCCGAAGCTCAACCTGGAGATGGTGTACGCCGACGGCCCGGTCGGCTCGCCGTACCTGTTCGACCTGCAGGACCCGGCGAAGTTCCTGCTCGGCCCCGACGGGTACGACGTTCCACGCAATCAGCAGGGTGTGGCGCTGATCGGCGACCCCCGCAACGACGTCCACCTGTTCTCGCTGACGCTGCATGTGGCGTTCCTGCGCGCCCACAACCGCATCGTCGACCACCTGCGGGCGAACGGCGTCGCAGAACAGGACGTCTTCGACAAGGCCCGGATCACCTTGACCTGGCACTACCAGTGGATCGTCGTGCACGACTTCCTGCCGCGACTGGTCGGACGGTCGCTGGTCGACGAGGTCCTCGAAGAGGGCGGGAAGTGGTTCAGCCCGGAGCCGATGAAGGCCTTCATCCCGCTGGAGTTCGCGGATGCGGCCTACCGGTACGGGCACGGCCAGATCCGGCACGCCTACCGGCTCGTCGAAGGCGGTCCCGAGTACCCGCTCTTCCCCGACCTGGTCGGTTTCGGCCCGCAGCCGGGCGGCCGGCGGCTCGACCTGAGCCAGATCTTCGACGTCCCCGGACATCCCCCGGCGCAGCGCGCCAAGCGTCTCGACGGCCGGCTCGCCGCCAGCCTGATCGGTCTTCCTGAGCAGGTCACCGGCGCGGTCGACGAATCGGCGTACCGCTCGCTGGCCGTCCGGGACCTGCTCCGGGGCGACACCACCGGACTGCCGAGCGGCGAGGCGGTCGCCAAGCTCCTCGGGGTCGATCCGCTCACCGACGGCACCTGGCCGGGCGGTACGCCGCTCTGGTTCTACATCCTCAAGGAATCCGAGTACCTCGCCGACGGCGACCGGCTCGGCCCGGTCGGCGGACGGATCGTGGCCGAGGTCCTCATCGGCCTGCTGCGCGCCGACCCGGCGAGCTACCTCAGCCTCGAGCCGGACTGGCAGCCGACACTGCCGGCGGCCGGCCCGGTCTTCGGCCTCGCGGACCTGCTCATCCCGGACGGCTCACACTGAGCGTCGCCTGCTTGGCCTCGGTCGCGAACGCCTCCCGCGGCGTCTGGACCGAGGCCAGCGAGACGATGTCGCGGCCGTAGAAGAACGATGCCGCCCAGATCGACAGCACCCGGACCTTGCGGTCCCAGGTCGGAACCGCAAGCACGTGGTAGCCACGGTGCATCAGCCAGGCCGGCAGGCCCTTGATGACGATGCCGCGGTACTGGAAAATCCCTGTCCCGAGCCCGAGCGTCGCAATCGCGCCGAGGCTGTGGTGCACATAGTCCTTCGGCTCCCGGCCCCGCATCGACCGCACCAGGTTCTGTGCCAGCAGCTTCCCCTGCCGTACGGCGTTCTGCGCGTTCGGCACCGTGTACGCACCAGGCGTCGACGACGTCAGATCCGGAACGGCGGCGTCGTCACCCGCGGCCCACGCGTCCGGCACGATCTCGTCGCCGGTACCGATCCGCAGATCAGCCCGGACCTGGACCAGGCCTCGCTGGTTGTGCGGCAGATCGGTGTGGTTCCGCAGCAATCGGGTCGCCGCGTTGCCGGCCGTCCACACGATCAGCTCCGAGTCGAACTCCGACCCGTCCGACAGTACGACGTGACCATCGGCGGCCGACGTCATCGTGCAGTTCAGATGCACCTGGGCGCCACGCTTCTCGAGCAGCTTCACGACCCACTGACCGGGCTTGTCGGTCACTTCCGGCAGGATCCGCCCGGTCGCCTCGACCAGGTGGAACGCAAGGTCGCTCTCGGACAGCTCCGGGTAGCGCTTCAGCAGCGCCCGCGCCAACGACAGCAACTCCGCGAACCCTTCGACACCGGAGAAGCCACCGCCCACATAAGTGATGGTCAGCAACTTCCGCCGCTGCCGGCCGGGTTCGAGCCCGGCGGCCTCGTCGAAGGCGGTGAGGAGCCGGTCGCGGATCGCCACTGCCTCCTCGACGTGCTTCATCCCGATCGCCCGCTCGGCAACGCCGGGTACGTCGAACGTCCGCGTCACCGCGCCCGCGGTCACCGCGATCACGTCGTACGTCATCGTGTAGTCAGGGCCCTGGGCCGGCCGGATCGTCACCGTCTTGTCGGCGTGCGAGATCCCGATGACCATGCCGGACACGATCTTGGTGCGGCGCAGGTTGCGACGCAGCGACACCGACGCGTGCCGGGCCTCGACCGACCCGGCCCCCACCTCGGGCAGGAACGGCTGATAGGTCATGTACGGCCGCGGGTCGACCACGACCACCTCGACCTCGTCGCGCCGAAGCTTCTTCTCCAGCTTCCAGGCCGTGTAGAAACCGGCGTACCCGCCACCGACCACCAGAATCCTGCGCACCAGTTCTCTCCATCCGTCGCATTCTCTGTCAGGTAAGACAACCCGGCTCGCTCAGTTGTGACGCGGCCGGAAGTGACGTGCACTCAGGGGCGGAGCTGCTTGCGCGACGTGATCCCCAGCTTGACGAAGACCTTGCGCAGATGCCACTCCACCGTGTGCTGGCTGAGGAACATCTGCGCGCCGATCTCGGCGTTGGTCAGCCCGGACCCGGCAAGCTCGGCGATGTGAGCCTCCTGCGCGGTCAACGATTCCCGCGCCGCGCCGTCGTTCGCGCGACCGATCCGCTCGTCCAGCACCTCACCGGTCGCGGCCAGCTCGCGTCCCGCCCGCTCGGCGAACCCTCCCGCACCGGCTGCGGAGAACATCTTGTATGCCGTCCGCAGCTGCCCGCGCGCATCCTGGCGCCGACCCTCCCGCCGGAGCCATTCGCCGTACACCAGGTGCGTCCGTGCCAGTTCCATCCGCATCCCGGTCCTACCCAGCCGCACGACCGATTCCTGGTAGGCGCGCTCCGCGGCTGGACCCGTAGTCAGCAGACCGGTCGCTCGGGCCAGGACGCCGAGCCCCCAGTCGGTCTCACTGGCCAGAGCCTGCGCGCGCAACTGGTTGTATCCGTCCGCCGCTGCCTCGGGCCGGCCCGCACGAGCCGCCGCCTCGATCAGCTCGGGCAGCGCCCAGCTCTCTGCCCCGAGCTCCAGCGGATAGACCGTCGCCTCCAGTCCCGACCGGAGTGCCTCCGGATACTGGGCGAGACCGTTGTGCAGCAGGGCGTTCGCCATGTGCGCGAACGTCACCGCACCACCCTCACCACGGGTGGCGGAGTCGTCCAGGCTGGCCGCGATCATCGCGGCCGCCTGCGGCCGCGCATGCCATGCTGCCAGGCAGATCTCGCCGTACGACGCCAACGCGGCACCGGTCGCCTCGTTGATGGTCCTGACCTCCGCGAGCAGTGCGGCAGCGGCCGCGAGCTCGCCGGAGTAGAGGTTCAGCATCACGCGGTGGTGCAGGACGAGCGGCATCTGGTTGAGATCGCCGAGCTCGCGGGCGATCCGCAGATGCCGGGCGGTCAGGACGTCCCAGCTCTCGTCGTCCCACAGGTTGACGGCCAGGACAGCAGCCAGCCACATCCAGGTCAGATCCTCCTGGTCGGAGGATCCGTTCTCGGCGGAGAACGCGCGGATCGCCACCCTGGCCGGGCCGACCGCGTCCGGGTATCCGTCGGCGAACAGCGTCGCGATCGCGTCGTACAGCAGATCGCGCTTACGGGGCACCTCGGACCGGGGAACGGCTTTCGCCGCGCGGGCGATCAGCTCGATGCCGGTGTCGCCGCCGAAGCGGCCACCGAACTGGGCGGCCGCGATGGCGTCGAGGTAGGTGTCGCGGGCGAGACCGAGGTCGAGCGGTTCGAGCCGGCGGGCGGCCTCGAGCAACAGCGGCGGCGCTTCCAGGCTGTGGCCGGATGCGAAGGTCAGTTGCGCGCGGAGCAGGTTCACGCGGGCCTGGTGCAGGCCGTCCACCGGACCTTGCGCAGCCGTGTTCAGGAGCCGTTGCGCAGTCTCGAAGGCGCCCGCGGCGAGGCTGGCCTGCGCCGCCGCGAGGGCCCGGAAGGAGCGGGTGGCCGGGTCGGGTGTCAGCTCGGTCGCACGCTGGAGGAACGCGGCCGAGGCCGCCATGCCGCCACGTCGCTGCGCTCGCTCGGCGGAGCTGACCAGCTCGGCCGCGACCTCCTCGTCGGGACCGTCAGCACCTTGCGCGCGGTGCCAGGCGCGGCGATCGGGATCGCGGCTCGGGTCGATCGCCGCGGCGATCGCCTGATGTACGGCCCGCCGCTCGGCCGGATCCGCGGCCCGGTACGTCGCCGACCGAACGAGCGGATGCCGGAAGCGGACCCGGGCACCGATATCGATCAACCCGGCCGCCTCCGCCGGTGCCGCCGTACTCATGGCGACGTCGAGCAGCGTCAAGGCGCGCACCAGCAGCGGTACGTCCCCAACCGGCTCGGCGGCCGCGGTCAGTAGCAACCGTTGTGTGTCGGCCGGGAGTGCTTCCACCCGGCGGGCGAAGTTCTGCTCGATCTGGCTGACCAGCGGTCGCGCGTCCGGTCGCTCGAAGCCGCCGGCCAACTGGACCGCCGTCAGCCCCTTCGGCAGCTCCAGCAGAGCCAGCGGGTTGCCCCTGGTCTCGGCCACGATCCGGTCCCGCACATGCTCGTCGAGCCGCCCGGGTACGACGGAGTCGAGCAGCGCCCCGGCGTACTCATCGGCCAACCCACCCACCGGCAGCTCGGGAAACCCGCGCCACTCGGGACCGGTCACGGGCTCGCGCAGCGAGAACACCAGACCGATGCGGTCGGCGAACAGCCGGCGACCGACGAACGTCAGGGTCTGGACCGACGCCTGATCGAGCCATTGCGCGTCGTCGATCACACACAACAGCGGCTTCCGATCGGAAGCCGCCGACAGCAGGCTCAAGATCGCCGCACCAATGAGGAACCGGTCGGGCGGCCCGCCGGCGCTCAGTCCGAACGCGACCTCCAGCGCCGCGCGCTGCGGACCCGGCAGCCGGTCGCTGAGGCTGAGCAGCGGCAGACACAACTGGTGCAGACCAGCGAAGGGCAACTCCATCTCGGACTCGACACCCGCTGCCCGGGCAACGCGGCATCCCTCGGCCTGGTCGGCCAGGTAGTCGAGCAGAGCGGACTTGCCGATGCCGGCCTCGCCACGAACGATGAGCACCTGGCCGTCGCCGGAACGCACGCCGGCAGCGACCTGATCCAGGCGCGCACACTCCGCTCGGCGCCCGCGGAGTTCGGGCGCCGTGCCGCTCGTCGTCATGGCTCCACCACCTCTCACCAGAGGCTAGAGCCAACGGCGATAGGGGTACAGGACCGTCCGAGTACTGAATAGTCTTGATCTCTCTGCCCTTGATCACTCTGCCTACCGGACAGCGGTCTGGTGAACCCAGTGGCACGCCGCCGGTTTCCGGCCAGGAGTCACACCGAGCTGGGCCACCCGGTCATAGCCGGTGATCCCATCAGCCCGCGGAGCGTGACATGAAGACCACGATCGAGACCCGGCGACTGCTGCTCAGGCCCTGGCGCGACACCGACGTACCCCAGGCCCTGGCGATCTACGGCGACGAGGAGGTGACGCGCCGCCTCACGCCGGCCATGGCCTGGGTGCCGAACGAGCAGGTCATGCGCGACGTTCTCGGCAGGTGGGAGGTCGAGGACGTGCCGCCGATCGGGCACTGGGCGGTCGAGCACCGCGACACGAACCAGATCGTCGGTGGCGTGGCCTTGCTCCGGCTCGCGCCGTGGCAGGACGTGGAGATCGGCTGGCAGCTCGCCCGCAGCGACTGGGGTCACGGGTACGCCGCCGAGGCCGGCAACGCGTTGGCTCGATGGGCGATGCACCAGGGTGCGATCGACGAGGTGTTCGCCTTGGTCGCCCCGGACAACGACCGCGCGGCCGCGACCGCCCAGCGGATCGGGATGGAGTGGATCGGCGAGACCGACCAGTACCACGATCGCAAGCTCGAGCTGTACCGGATCCGGCACGACGACCTGGCGTACTGCGAGATCTGCGAGCAAGAAGAGTGACGGTCTCCAGCCGCCCGGCTGGAGACCATCAGGGCGTCGGACGGAGGAAGAACTCAGGCGCCCAGCGCCTGGAGGATCGCGGCGGTGACCGGCTCGGGCTGCGAGACGCTCAGAGCGTGTGAGCCGCCGGCGATCTCGCGGGTCCCCTTGGCGCCGGCGCGCTCGGCCATGAACCGGTGCGCTGCGACGGGGATGTTCAGGTCCTGGTCGCTGAACACGAACCAGGACGGGATCGACTTCCACGCGGGCGTGGACGCCGCCAGGCCGGCGGTCAGCGCGGCCTCGGTGACCGGGCGTTGCGTCGCGGCCATCAGGGCAGCCTGGTCGGCCGGTACGTCGGCACAGAACTGGTGGTGGAACAGGTCGCTCCGGATCGCCAGCTCATTGCCGCCGGTGCTGACCGGGTACGCGTTGAGCGTGTCGCCGAGCGTGCTGCCCGGGAACTTCGACGACAGCGCGAGCGCGCTCTCGCCCTGGTCCGGCGCGAACGCGCAGACGTACACCAGTGACTTGACCGCGTCGTTGTTCGCCGCGGCCTCGCTGATCACCATGCCGCCGTACGAGTGACCGACGAGCACCACCGGCTTGCCGATACCGGCGATGACGTCGCGCACGTACGCCGCATCGCCGTCGAGACTGCGCAGCGGATTGGCCACCGCGACCGCCTCGACCGACTGCACTGCCAGCCGCTCGATGACACCGTTCCAGCTGGCCGACTCGGCGAACGCGCCGTGCACCAGGACGACGACCGGATTTTCACTCATGGGGTTTCCTTCCCTCGGGGACTACCAGGAAGGACCGAACAGCCGACCAAGTTGTGACGAGGCGGACAGTCACATCCGCAGCCTCTGCACTGTCCTATTGGTGAACACGCCGGACGTTAGCAGAGGAGAAAGAACCGATGAGCATCACCGAACAGCAGATCGCCACGTCGGTCCTGGTGATCGGAACCGGTGGTGCGGGACTACGCGCAGCGATCGAGCTGGCCGAGCAGGGGGTCGAGGTCCTCGCGCTCGGCAAACGCCCGCGCGCCGACGCGCACACGTCTCTGGCGGCAGGCGGCATCAACGCGGCGCTGGCCACGATGGACCCGGAGGACACCTGGCAGCAGCACGCGGCCGACACCTTGCAGGAAAGCTACCTGCTCGCCAACCCGATCACGGTCCGGATCGTCACCGAGGGCGCCGCCCGTGGTCTCGAGGACCTGGAGCGCTGGGGCATGCCGTTCGCCCGCGAGGCCGACGGCCGGATCTCCCAGCGGTTCTTCGGCGCGCACACGTACCGTCGGACGGCGTTCGCCGGCGACTACACCGGGCTGGAGATCCAGCGCACGCTGATCAATCGCGCGGTCCAACTCGGCGTACCGATCCTCGACACGGTCTACGTGACGCGGATCCTGGTCAAGGACAACACCGTGTTCGGCGCGTACGGGTTCGACCTCACCACCGGGCGGCGCTACGTCATCCACGCCGATGCGGTGATCCTGGCGACCGGTGGTCACACCCGGATCTGGCGGCGTACGTCGTCGCGCCGGGACGAGAACACCGGCGACTCATTCCGCCTCGCGCTGCTGGCCGGCGGCCGGATCCGCGACCCCGAGCTCGTCCAGTTCCACCCCTCCGGGCTCATCGAGCCCGAGAACGCGGCCGGGACCTTGGTCTCCGAGGCCGCGCGCGGCGAGGGCGGCCGGCTGCGCAACGCGCTCGGCGAGCGGTTCATGACCCGGTACGACGCCGAGCGGATGGAGCTGTCCACCCGGGACCGGGTCGCACTTGCGGAGTACACGGAGATCAAGGAAGGCCGCGGCACCCCGAACGGCGGCGTCTGGCTGGACGTGTCCCACCTCCCCCGGGAGACGATCATGCGTCGGCTGCCCCGCGTCTACCAGACGCTGCTCGAGCTCCAGATGCTCGACATCACCAAGCAGCCGATCGAGATCGCCCCGACCGCGCACTACTCGATGGGCGGCGTCTGGGTCCGGCCCGAGGACCACGGCACCGGCGTCGACGGGCTGTGGGCGATCGGTGAAGCCGCCAGCGGACTGCACGGCGCGAACCGGTTGGGCGGCAACTCGCTGATCGAGCTGCTGGTGTTCGGCCGGATCGTGGCCGAGGAAGCGGCGAAGTACTCGATCGGCCGCCAGGCGCAGCTGCGCTCCGCCGAAGCGGTCGCCGAGGCGCGGGCCGAGATCGACGACCTGCTGGCGAACGACGGGCCGGAGAACGTCCGCGCCCTGCAACGTGCCCTGCGTGACACGATGACCGCTCGGGCCGGCGTCGTACGCGATGAGGCCGGGCTGCAGGCCGGACTGTCGGAGTTGACCGAGCTCGAGGAGCGTATGGCGCAGCTGGGGGTGCATCCGGACATCGCCGGCTTCCAGGACCTGGCGCACGCGTTCGATCTGAAGTCGTCCACGCTGGCCGCGCGGGCGACGCTCGACGCGGCCTTGGTACGACGGGAAACGCGCGGCTGCCACAACCGGTCGGACTTTCCCGAGCTCGACGAGTCGCTGCAGGTCAACCTCGTCTGGTCCGGCCCGGGTGCGATCGAGCGCGAGCAGATCCCGCCGATCCCCGCCGAGTTCCGGCAGTTGATGCGCCACGTCTCGACCGACGGCAAGCTGGTCGAGTGAGGTACCAGCTCACAGCAGGCTGAGCAGTAACGACAACGGCGCCCAGCCGCTACGACCGCGGCGGGTAAGGGTGTAGGCGCGCATGCGTGGCTCTGGGTCGCGCAATCGGCGCAGTGAGATGCCGGCGGTCTTCGGATAGGC
>Ga0136846_1238670_pt1 | contig 15197 bp, 14 predicted proteins | sample HopSoiMetagenom2_FD_96841 | JGI IMG/M metagenome (GOLD analysis project Ga0136846, IMG submission 96841) | Grasslands soil microbial communities from Hopland, California, USA - 2 Assembly 2016 (version 4) | ecosystem: Environmental > Terrestrial > Soil > Grasslands | place: USA: Hopland... | reverse complement strand
GAAGATCGTGATGCCGGGCAGCGGCAGCTGCATCAGCACGATCAGGTCGCTGTGGCTGAAGAGGGTGATGCCCTCCTTGTAGCCCACGAGCAGGTGCTGGGGGTCGTCGAGCGGGCTGGGGAAGGTGGCGTTGCTCATCGTATGTGTTTCGGTCTTGCTGCATCGAGGTGGACGCCATTTTTGGTGTGCCTTGGCGTCGAGAACGGCGCAGCATATTCAAGAAATCCCGCGTTGGAAGTCGCTCTTATGGGGGTGGGCTTTGAATTTCCGCTCGCTGCGGCCGAGAACGCGCATCGCAGGGACGGGTCCATGCGATGGCTGATTCTTCGGGCTTGCCCCTGAGCCTAGAATCCCCGTTCCCCCCTATCACTTGTGGCCACAGGCCCCCGCCGCCCATGACGCGCAAGCTTTTCGTCACCACCGCCCTGCCCTACGCCAATGCGCCATTCCACATTGGGCACATGATGGAATACATCCAGGCCGACATCTGGGTTCGTTTCCAGCGCATGGTGGGCAACGAGGTGCACTTCGTCTGCGCGGATGACGCCCACGGCGCGCCGATCATGATTGCAGCCGACAAGGCGGGCAAGACGCCCCAGCAGTTCGTGGCCGAGATCGCCGCGGGCCGCAAGCAGTACCTGGACGGTTTCCACATCAGCTTCGACAACTGGCATTCGACCGACGGCGCCGAGAATCACGAACTCGCGCAGGACATTTACCGCGCCTTGCGCAAGCAGGGACTGATCGGCGAACGCAACATCGAGCAGTTCTTCGATCCGGTGAAGGGCATGTTCCTGCCCGACCGCTACATCAAGGGCGATTGCCCGCGTTGCAGCGCGAAAGACCAGTACGGCGACAACTGCGAGGTCTGCGGCGCGGTGTATTCGCCCACCGACCTCAAGAACCCGTACTCAACGCTCACCGGCGCGACGCCGGTGCTCAAGAGCAGCGATCACTACTTCTTCCAGCTCTCGGCGCAGCGCTGCATCGACTTCCTGCGCGAATGGACGAGCAAGCCGGGCCGCTTGCAACCCGAGGTGCTCAACAAGATCAAGGAATGGTTCAGCGTCGATGAGCAAGGCCACGTGGCGCTCAACGATTGGGACATCAGCCGCGACTCGCCCTATTTCGGCATCGAGATTCCCGACGCGCCGGGCAAATACTTCTACGTGTGGCTGGATGCGCCGGTGGGCTATCTCGCGTCGCTCAAGAACTATTTCGCTAAGACAGGCAGCGACTTCGACGCCTTCATGGCCGACCCCGAGGTGGAGCAGATCCACATCATCGGAAAGGACATCATCACCTTTCACACGCTGTTCTGGCCGGCGATGCTGCATTTCAGCGGCCGCAAGGTGCCTGACCACATCTACGTGCACGGCTTTATCACGCTCGGGGGCGACAAGATGAGCAAGAGCCGCGGCACGGGCATCTCGCCGCTCAAGTACCTCGAGCTGGGCATGAACGCGGAATGGCTTCGTTACTACATCGCAGCCAAACTGAACGCCAAGGTCGAAGACATCGAATTCACGCCGGACGATTTCGTGGCGCGCGTGAACAGCGACCTGGTGGGCAAGTTCATCAACATTGCAAGCCGCGCGGCAGGCTTCCTCAGCAAGCGTTTCGATGGGATTCTTGCGTCGGATCATGCAGCCGACGGGACCAAGCTGCTCCAGACCTTGATGACCCAGTCGCATGAAGTGCAGCGGCTGTATGAAGAGCGCGAATTCGGCAAGGCCTTGCGCGAGGTCATGCTGCTGGCCGACCGCGTCAACGAGTACGTCGACCAGAACAAGCCGTGGGAACTCGCCAAGCAGCCCGGCACAGACGCGCGGCTGCACGAGGTGTGCTCGGTGTGCATCGAGGCGTTCCGGCTGCTCACGATCTACCTGAAACCCGTGCTGCCGGCCCTGGCCCGCGAGGTTGAGAACTACTTGCGTGTCGAGAATCTGAGCTTCTCGGATGCGGACAAATTGTTGGGCAAGCATGTGATCGGGGCCTATACGCACTTGATGCAGCGGGTCGATCCGAAGATGCTGGTCGATCTGTTGGCCGCGCCAGCCTCGGCCCCGCCTGCAGCCGTCGAGGGCAACGGCGCTGCCGAAGACGATCCGGGCGGGGAAGCGATCGCCGAGACCATCGCCATCGGCGACTTTGCCAAGATCGACCTTCGCATTGCCAAGATCGTCAGCGCCGAGCACGTCGAAGGCTCCGACAAGCTGCTGCGCCTCACCTTGGACGTCGGAGAAAGCAAGACACGCAACGTGTTCAGCGGCATCAAGTGCGCTTACAAGCCGGAAGAGCTGGCGGGCAAGTTCACCGTGCTCGTCGCCAACCTCGCTCCGCGCAAGATGAAGTTCGGCGTGAGCGAAGGCATGGTGCTCGCCGCGAGCCACGCCGACGAGAAGACCCACCCGGGCCTCTACATCCTTGAACCCTGGCCGGGTGCGACGCCGGGCCTGCGCATTCGCTGAAAGATGACCAACCAGCCTGTCGACATCGTTCGCGAGTTCCCCGACACGTCGTGGGCCGACGACGGCCCCACGCGCGGCGTCGAGGCCGTGGTCGAGGACGGCCAGGTGCTGAGCTTTCCGAGGCTGCCTTTCGTGCTGAGTCATGACGAACGCCGCTTCCTCGACGAGAGCTGGGCCGACGGCAAATCGAAGAACATCTCGGTGCGCTGGCCCACCGGCGAGCTGCGCGGAGCTTCCGGCAGCGCGGCCGACCTGGAAGCGCTCAAGGCCATGGTCGTTCGCTACGCCGATCAAAGCGAGGCCTTCGCATTGCGGCTTTTTCCGCATTACCGCGGCAAGTTGCGCCGCGGGAACACCTCGTTTCGCCCGACCAATGTTGCCGGGCGTGAATCGAGCTGGCGCAAGGACGACACGCGGCTGCACATCGATGCCTTCCCGTCCAACCCCATGCACGGCATGCGTTTGCTGCGCGTCTTCTGCAACGTCAACGAAGAGGGCAAGCCACGCGAATGGCGCGTCGGCGAACCCTTCGCGGCACATGCACGGCGGTACCTTCCGTCGATCACGCGGCCCATTCCGGGCTCGGCGTGGCTGATCAAGAGCATCGGTATCACCAAGCGCCGGCGCACCGAGTACGACCACGTGATGCTGCAGCTTCACGACCACGCGAAGGCAGATCTCGAGTTCCAGAAAGACGGCCCGCAGGCACGTGTCGACTTTGCGCCGGGGACGACATGGGTCGTTTACAGCGACCAGGTGCTACACGCCGCGATGGGCGGTCAGCACATGATGGAGCAGACGTTCTATCTGGATGTGGAAGACTTGATGCGGCCGGAGACGTCTCCCCTGCGCACGCTGGAACGCTTGCTGCATCGGCCGCTGCGCTGAGAGGCTGAGAGTATTTCGATCAAGCCCGCTCATCACGCCAAAAGACCCCTGCTCGTCGTTGCAAATGCTCGCCATAGCCCGGGCTATGGCTGCGCTTTGCGCCTAGATCAGGGGTCTTTTGACGTGCTGCTCGGGCACGCTCGAAAAACTCTCAGCCTCTGAGAGGCTGAGAATCAAACAGGCAGGAACTCTTGCAGCCTGCGCCTCATGCGAATCGCGCTGGGTCGCAGGGTTCGCCGGTGAACCTCATCCAGGGCCGCCCAGCGTTCGTCCCACTGCAAGGCTGCGCAGCTGAGGACCGCCGGCTCGGCTGCGAAGACGATCCGGTTACCGCCGGACTCGACGTCGACCACGAGCACATCGGCATCGAACACTTTGCAGATTCGCTGCGTCAGCATGGCGCACTGTGGCTCATCGTCGTGCAGATTGACCGCCAGCACACCGGTGTTGCCGATCAACCGGCGGCAGTTGGCATAGAAATCCGGAATGGAAAGGTCTTCGGGTTGCCCGTCGTAGTTGAAGCCATCGACCAGAACGACGCTGCAAGGGCCGCGCGCGGAACGGACGAAGGCGGCACCGTCACCGCGCACCACGCGAAACCGCTCGCCATCGGCCGGCACGAGGAATTCGTCGCGCATGGCGATCACGTGCGGATTGATCTCGACGACGGTGAAGTCAGTCCCAGGCAGGTGGCGGTGGCAGTACTTGGCCAGTGAACCACCACCCAGGCCAATCATGAGCATCGATGCGGGCGAAGGCAGCAACATCAGGAAGCCCATCATCGCGCGCGTGTAGTCCAAGTCCAGCGCAAACGGATCGGCACGCCGCATTCGGCTTTGCGTGGCAGACATGTCGAAATGCATTGCCACCGTTCGTTCGTCTTCGTATACGTAGGGCCGCACGAGATGCGGATCGACGGGCAGGAAATCATTGAGCAACGAGGACACTCCTCAGCGGTTCAGTGTGCGAAGGTCGCGCCAAAGCGGCGGCGCGGCCAAAGCCATGAGCAAGGCGGCGATGGGCACAGTGGCGGTGAAGCCCGCCCGCTTGAAAGCCACAGCACCGACGAGTGCACCCATGAAGAAGATGGCGAGGATGGCGCCGTGGATCTTGAGCTTGTCGCGATCGGCCCGAACGAAATGCTCTGCGTTGACCCGCTCGGTGCGGTTCCAGTAAACAAGTCGCCCGATCTCGATTCCAAGGTCGGTGATCACGCCGGTCATGTGGGTGGTGCGGATCTCCGCCCGCGAAATCTTGGTCACGATGGCGTTCTGCAGGCCCATGATGAAACACAGCAGCAGCACGGTGGACGGCACGAACACGTCGATGAAGAGTTCGAGATTGGCCCCGAGCAGGCCGAAGACCAGCAACAACAGTGCCTCGATCATCAATGACAGCGCGAATTCGCCCTGCATCTTGCGGCGCCTTGCCCAGTTGATGAGCACGGCCGTGGTCGCCGCGCCGCCGACGAAGGCCAGCAAAGCCGACAGTCCGGCCATGGCAAGCGACGCATGTCCGAGCACGACGTCGTCGGCGATGGATGAAACCACCCCGGTCATGTGAGAGGTGTAGCGCTGCACTGCCAGGAATCCACCCGCGTTGACCGCGCCCGCGACAAAGGCGAGCACACCGCCCAGCTGACGATTGGCACGCCGCGTGCGGTCGCGGGCGGTAAGGCGGTGGAAGAATGAAGTCATGTCGGCAAGGACTTGGACTTGCGAGCCTCATTTTATGCGCGTAGCATGCACATTAAACACATATAACATTAACATGCCAGCACAACCAGCCAGATTGGTCACGATCCATGGAACTGAAGACGGCACGCCTGACCCTGCTGATTGACCCCGCGAAGAAGACCGCTTTCGAGCGTCTGTGCGCGCAGCAGGATCTCACCCCATCGCAGGTCGTGCGGCAACTGATCCGCGATTACCTCGCCGAGCACGGCGTCACTTATGTTCCCGGCGCATCCCCCGAGGCCGTGGCGGCGCCTTCGCACTCCACAGCAAAAAAGCCTCGCCACACCGACCCCGCCTCGACGCGAAAGCGCCGATGAGACATTCGTCCGCACTGCCATGCCCCGGCTCTCGCGCCTGTACTTCCGTCCGCGTCTGATCAGCGCGCTAAAGGGCTACAAGCGCCAAGACTTCATCCACGATCTCGGGGCAGGTGTCACGGTGGGCGTGGTCGCCCTGCCCCTTGCGATGGCCTTCGCCATCGCCTCTGGCCTCAAGCCCGAGCAAGGCATCTTCACCGCCATCGTCGCCGGCCTCGCGATTTCAGCGTTCGGCGGATCGAACGTGCAGATCGGCGGGCCGGCAGGCGCGTTCATCGTCATCGTCTACGGCATCGTCGAGCGTTACGGGCTCACCAACTTGCTGATCTCCACCGCCCTCTCCGGTGCATTGCTGTTCGCGATGGGCGCGATGCGTCTCGGCGCACTCGTGCGCTACATGCCCATCACCATCGTCATCGGATTCACCAACTGCATTGCCGTGCTGATCGCCTTGTCGCAGGTTCGAGACCTGCTGGGCTTGAAGATCGACAAGCTGCCGGGCGATTTCTTCGCGCAGATTCACGCCTTCGCATCGAACATCCACACATTCAATCCGTATGCGCTCGCGATCGGCCTCTCGTGCTTGGGCGGGCTCTTCCTGTGGCCGCGATTGTTTTCGCCCGGCACGCTTCTGCCCGCGCAAGTACTTGAAGGAATCACCTTGCGCACAGCATCGCGCATGCCCGGACCGATCCTGGCCCTCGTCACCCTCACCATCGTGGCGTACGTGTTGCAGCTTCCAGTTGAAACCATTGGCTCGCGCTTCGGCAAGATTCCTCAAGGCCTGCCGACGCTTGCGCTGCCGCCTTTCAGCTGGGAAAGCGCCAAGCAGTTGTTCATCCCGACGATCACCATCGCGTTGCTTGGGGCAGTGGAGTCGCTGCTGTGCGCGCGCGTGGCCGACAACCTGAGCGACTCGCCGCGCCACGATCCGAACCAGGAGTTGATGGCGCAAGGCATTGCCAACATCGTGTCGCCGATGTTCGGCGGCATGCCCGCCACCGGCACCGTCGCCCGCACCGTGACGAGCATCCGCGCCGGCGCTCGCACACCCATCGCGGGCATCGTCCACGCGCTGACCCTGCTCGTCATCGTGCTCGTGGCAGCGCCGCTGGCGGAATACATTCCCCTGGCCGCGCTTGCTGGCATCCTGCTATTCGTCGCATGGAACATGGGCGAATGGCACGAATTCGCGCGGCTTCACAAGTTCAGCCCGCAGTACCGCATGGTGCTGCTGGGAACATTCTTTCTGACTGTCGTCTTTGACCTGACCGTGGCAGTCGAAGTGGGGCTGCTGCTCGCCTGCGTGTTCTTCATCTATCGAATGAGTACGCTGTTTCGCGTGGAGCCGCACGAGGCTTCAACGGACGAGGTGCGCGTGGTTCGGTTGTACGGATCGCTCTTTTTCGGCGCAGTGGCGAAACTCGAACCGATCGCGACGAGCGTTGGGCCGGCGACACGCGCCGTGGTGCTCGAAGCGCATCGGCTCATTTCAATGGACACCTCGGGTCTCGATGCCTTGGAACAGTTGCATCGCTCGCTGGAACGCCAAGGTGTGCGGCTCATGCTGTGCGACCTGAACGAGCAGCCTCGCAGTCTGGTTGAACGGTCGGGCTTCAAAGACGTGATCGGGGCATCGAACGTGTTCACTGATCTGCTGTCGGCGGTCTCAGAGGCTGAGAGTTTTTCGAGCGTGCCCGAGCAGCGCGTCAAAAGACACCTGATCTAGGCGCAAAGCGCAGCCATAGCTCGTCTTCACGTGGTCAAGCGTCGCAGCAGCCCCGCGGTGGAGCCATCCAGCCCCTCCACGTCGCCCGACGTGAGCCGGGGCAACAGGTCATGGCACAAGGCCTTGCCCAGCTCCACGCCCCATTGGTCGAAACTGTTGATTCCCCACAAGGCGCCGCTCACGAACACGCGATGCTCGTAAAGCGCAATCAGCGAGCCGAGGCTTGCCGGAGTGAGCTGATCGAGCAGCAGCGTGGTGCTCGGACGGTTGCCGGGGAAGGTGCGATGACGAGCGATGGTTTGCGCATCGAGTTCCCTCGACGCCGTAGGCGCCTTTTCAGTGGCCGCCTGCTCCGTGGTTTTGCCAAGCATCAGCGCCTGTGCCTGCGCCAATCCGTTGGCGAGCAGCTTGGAGTGAAGATCGGTGAATGCGTGCGTCGGGTGCCTCACCAGAACGAACTCGACCGGAATCACGTCCGTGCCCTGGTGCAGCATCTGGAAGTAGGCATGCTGCCCATTGGTGCCCGGTTCGCCCCACACGACCGGGCTCGTCGCGTACGGGAGGTCCTTGCCATCCAGGTCCACGCGTTTACCGTTGCTCTCCATCTCGAGCTGCTGCAAATACGCCGGCAGCCGCTTCAACCCCTGGTGATACGGCGCCACGCTGCGGCTGGTGAAGCCATGAAAGTTGCGATACCAGACATCGACGAGAGCGAGCAGCACCGGCAGGTTCTTGGCGAGCGGGGCGCCAGCGAAATGCCTGTCCATGTCGTGCGCACCTGCGAGCAATGCACGGAAATTATCGGCGCCGATGGCCAGCGCGATCGACAGACCGATGGAAGACCAGAGTGAATATCGGCCGCCGACCCAGTCCCAGAATCCGAATGTCGTCTGGATGCCGAATTCCGCTGCCGCTTTCACGTTGGTCGTTGTCGCGACGAAATGCTTCGCGATGTCGGTACCGCCGTTGCTCGCGAACCAAGCCTTCGCGACTTGCGCGTTGGCCATGGTTTCCTGTGTCGTGAACGTCTTGCTCGCAATGATGAAGAGTGTCTCTGCCGGCTTGATCTGGCGTAGCACCGGAGCGATGTCATGGCCGTCGACGTTCGAGACGAAGTGAAAGGTCATTCCCGGATGCACGAAAGCATCGAGCGCCGGCACCACCATCTGCGGCCCAAGGTCGCTGCCGCCGATGCCGATGTTCACGATGTGGCGGATGCCGCTCGCCTGTGTGTCACGCACCGTCTCGACGTACGCCAGCATGGCCTCGAGCACGCTGTGCACCTCGCTGCTGAACGGGGCCTGTCCACGCGGTGCACGCAGCGCAGTGTGCAGAACCGGTCTGCCTTCGGTATGGTTGATCGGATCGCCTTTGAACATCGCATCGCGTCGTGATTCGATCTGGCACTCGCTCGCCAGGTCGAGCAGAAAATGCAGCGACGCCGTATCGATGCGGTTCTTCGACAAGTCGGCGAAGACGTTCGGCGCCTCGAAGCTCAGTGCGCCGAAGCGACCGGGGTCGCGCGCAAAGGCTTCACGCAGATCGAAGTCGCGGCCATGCGCTTCGTAGTGGCCACGCAGCGCGTTCCACGCTTCGGTTTGATCGCAGCGGGGGGTATTCATAACAGGGCTTCAATCATGATGTCGAGCTTGGCGGCATCAGCGGCGAAGGCGCGGATTCCTTCGGCAAGTTTCTCCGTGGCCATCGCGTCGTCGTTGAGCGCGTAGCGGAAGCTCGCTTCGTTGTAGGTCACCGCGTGGATGACCGCGGCTCTGGCCACTTCGGGATCGAGCGCGCGTCGCAGCGGCGCTTCGCTCGATTGCAGGGTGGCAAGCAATTCGGGGCTGATGGTGAGTAAATCGCAGCCGGCGAGCGCAGTGATCTGGCCCACATTGCGAAAGCTCGCGCCCATCACCTCGGTCTTGACGTCGAACTTCTTGTAGTAGTTGTAGATCTGCGCCACGGACCGCACGCCCGGATCATGAGCACCGGCGTTGGCGCCTTCGTCCCACTTCCCTCCTGCCGACTTCTTGTACCAGTCGTAGATGCGGCCGACGAATGGCGAGATGAGCTTCACGTCGGCCTCACCGCAGGCCACCGCCTGGCAGAAGGAAAAGAGCAGCGTGAGGTTGCAGTGAATGCCCTCGCGCTCAAGGATGCGCGCCGCCTGGATGCCTTCCCATGTCGATGCGATCTTGATCAGGACACGCTCCTTCGCAATGCCTGCCTCCTCGTACAGCGTGATGATGCGGTGAGCTCGCGCGACAGTCGCCGCGCAGTCGAAGCTCAGTCGCGCGTCGACCTCGGTCGAGACACGGCCGGGCACGACTTTCAGGATCTCCCGGCCAAAGCGCACCAGTACCTGGTCAACGACTTCTTCGTGCGGCCAACCTTTGAACTGGGCCACGGTTTCCGCGAGCAGTGGAGCGTAGTCGGGCTGCTGGACCGCTTTCAGGATGAGCGAAGGGTTGGTGGTGGCATCTCTTGGCGCAAAGGCCGCGAGCTGCTTGAAGTTGCCAGTGTCGGCAACGACGGTCGTGTATTGCTTGAGCTGGTCGAGTTGGTTCATGGCACCGTCCTGATCAGGCCGTTGTGAATTGCATTAGAACCCGAGCCGAAGGCGAATCGTGCCGTGACCGCTTTCGCTCACAGGTAAGCGACCTTTCGAAGTGTCGCACCGAAACCCCGCTGGCGACCTTGAAACGTTGACCGGCCCAAGAAACGTGGGCATGATTCCCGTGAAACTAAATTACATCAGACGCGGAAATGTCCTTCGATCTCGTCTTCTTTGGAGGCACCGGCGATCTCACGTGGCGCAAGCTGATGCCGGCACTTTTCCAGGCATTTCGGCATGGCAAGCTGCCACCGAACGGGCGCATTCTGTCTGTGGCGCGTGACGAGCTGACGGACGACAAATACCGCGTCTGGCTCAAGGATCGCTTCCAGGACGTCGTCGACGCCAAGCGTCCTAGCGACGAGGAATTCGAACGTTTTGCCCAGTTGGTGCACTACCGCCGGATGGACTTGTCACACCCCGAGGACTACCTCAAGCTCAAGAAGTGGCTGGAAGAGCGCAGCGCGGACACGGCTGTGCTGTATCTCGCGACGAGTCCACACCTCTTTCCCATGATTTGCGAGCAGTTGGGCGCCGTGGGCCTGAATGGTCCGAGCATTCGCGTGGTGCTGGAAAAGCCGTTGGGCCATGACCTCTCGAGTGCGCAGGAAATCAATCGCGTCGTGCGCTCGGTGTACAGCGAGACACAGGCGTTTCGTATCGACCACTACCTCGGCAAGCCCGCCGTGCAAAACCTCATGGCGCTGCGCTTCGGCAATGCGCTGTTCGAGCCGCTGTGGCGCCGCGAAAGCATCGCCAACATCCAGATCACGCTCGCCGAGGATCTGGGCGTTGGCACGCGGGGCGACTTCTACGACCGGACCGGCGCGCTGCGCGACATGGTCCAGAACCATGCGCTGCAGTTACTCACCATGGTCGCGATGGAGCCGCCTTCGCGAATGGATGCGGATGCGATTCGCGACGAAAAGCTCAAGGTGCTGCGTTCGCTCAAGCCCTTTACCGACGAAAGCGTGGCGCGCGACGTGATCCGCGGCCAATACCGCAAGGGCACGTCCGCAGGCAAGCCGGTTCCTGGTTATCTCGAGGAAGCCAAGGTGCCCGCAGACAGCAAGACCGAAACCTTTGTCGCGCTGCGCACCGAGGTCGAGAACTGGCGATGGGCTGGCGTGCCCTTCTACCTGCGGACTGGCAAACGGCTGGCAGCACGCGATGCACAGATCGTCGTGAACTTCCGGCCGACGCCACACAGCATCTTCCCAGGCGTCAACCAGCCCAACAAGCTCGTGATCAAACTGCAGCCGGAAGACGGCCTGGAGCTGCACCTGCTCGCGGTCAAGGGCGCGGGACAGCAGGAGTCTTTGAGCCCGGTCTTCCTCGACCTGGACTTCGAAAAGGCATTCGCTGAAAACCGCGTAGGCGCCTACGAGCGCTTGCTGCTGGATGCGATTGCCGGGCGCCTCAATCTCTTCGTTCGAAGCGATGAGCAGGAACAGGCATGGCGGTGGGTCGAGCCCGTGCTGGATGCCTGGAAGCGCGACAACGCGGCATCCGGCGGGCCTCGCCCCTATGCAGCGGGTACGTGGGGCCCCGCAGCGGCGAGCGCACTAGTGGCGCGCGACGGCTTTGCGTGGGCTGAAGAACAATAAGGATTTGGCGCAGGCCTCAGAGGCTGAGAGTTTTTCGATCATGCCCGCTCATCACGCCAAAAGACGCCTGCTCGTCGTTGCAAATGCTCGCCATAGCACGAGCTATGGCTGTGCTTTGCGCCTAGATCAGGCGCCTTTTGACGTGCTGCTCGGACACGCTCGAAATACTCTCAGCCTCTCATGAGAAGGCCGCGCGTTGGAACGGTAGACAAAGATCATGCTGGACCGGATTCGCGCTTCCATACCCGCCCTGCCGCCGGCCGAGCAGCGCGTTGCGAAGCTGGTTCTCGCCGACCCACGCAGTTTTGCGAGCCTGCCCGTCGGAGAGCTGGCGGAACGCTCGCAGGTGAGCAAGCCCACCGTCGTGCGTTTTTGCCGGAGCGTGGGCTATGACGGTCTTGCCGATTTCAAACTGAAGCTCGCGGGCAATGTCAACGAGGGCGTGCCCTTCGTGCACCGTTCGGTGGCTGAAGACGATAAGCCGGGCGACGTGATCGTGAAGGTCATCGACAACGCAGTGTCTGCGCTGCTCAAATACCGCAACGATGCGGCCGGACATGCCTTCGAACGCGCGATTGCAGCACTTGCCGCTGCGGGCCGTGCGGGCAAGCGTATCGAGTTCTACGGCGTCGGCAACTCCGGTATCCTGGCACAGGACGGGCAGCACAAGTTCTTCCGGCTGGGCGTAAACACCGCGGCGATCAGCGACGGACACGTCCAGGTGATGGCAGCGACCATGCTCACGCCGGGCGATTGCGCGGTGATCATCAGCAACTCAGGACGCAGCCGCGATCTGCTGGATGCGGCCGACATTGCACGTCGCAAAGGCGCGACGGCGATTCTCATCACGGCCAGCGGATCGCCCCTCGCCCAGACGGCCCAGGGCAACAACCAGATCCTGCTGGCTTGCGACCACCCGGAAGGCTACGACCTCTACAGCCCGATGGTGTCGCGGCTGCTGCATCTCATGGTCATCGACATCTTGACCACCGCCGTGGCACTGCGCCTTCCCGGCGAGTTGCGGCCAATGTTGCAGGAGATCAGCGCGCCAAGCGCTACGCGCAGCCGGGGTGATGGCGGTGTAGATGTCGCAAGCCGGGTGCAACCCGGTTTAGGACATGGCCCGGAACAAGTTCCCGTTTTGGGGGCGCTGGGCCGGGATGCGATGCAAGGCGCTCCGAGCGCCGTGTGGCGAGCCACACAAGTGAGGAGCAACGCCGCAGCAAGCCCGTCCAGCACCCCCAAAACGGGAACTTGTTCCGGGCCATGTCCTTACTGCCGGGCTACGAATTCGCAGCGAAGGACAAGATCGGATCGACGCCGTAGAGCTTGGCCAGCGATGTCAGTTTTGGCGGGGCATGCTTCACGCTGAAGGCTTTGCCCCAAGCCTGCGCAAGCCGCTGACACTCCAGCAATACCGCGATGACCGAGGTGTCGAATTGCTGGAGGCCCGAAGCGTCAATCACCACCGGACCTTCAGGCAAGCGCTTGAGAGCCTGGGCCAGCATGGCGCGTGCATCGCGCGCTTCCTGCATCGTGACGGTGGCGGGCAGCAGCAACATGTCGTCGTGCCTTAACTGCGGGCCGCGGCGGCCTTGTTGCGCTCGGCCATCTTCGCAATCAGCCCGTCGATGCCACCGGCGCCGATTTCCTGAGCGAAGGTGTTGCGATAGTTTTCGACCAGCCATACGCCGAGCACATTCACGTCATAGATCTTCCAATCTTCGCCTGACTTTTCGAGCCGGTAGTCGAGCTGGATCGGGTCGCCCTGGCCGCGAATCTCGGTCTTCACAACCACTTCATTCGGATCGGTGCCGGGACGCGTCGGCTTGAGCTGAACGGTCTGGTCCTTCACCTGGGCCAGTGCACCGGAATAGGTGCGCACCAACAGAATCTTGAATTCATCCTGCAGGCGCTTTTGCTGCTCGGGCGTGGCTTGACGCCAGTAGCGGCCGACAGCGGAAGCCGTCATGCGTTTGAAATTTACATGCGGCATCACCTTGGCGTCCACGAGTGCAATGATCTTTTGCACATCGCCCTGCTTGATGGACTTGTCGGACTTCAGCGAATCGAGGACTTCGGTGGACACCTGCTTGATCAGGGCTTCCGGGGCGCCCGGCGCAGTCTGCGCACTGGCGGCACCGCTGGCAAGCATCAGTGCGGCGGCGGAGAAGAAGAGAGCAATTCGTCGAGAAAACATTCATTACCTTTCTAAGCCCAGCTCCGGGTGGAGCACGCGGGTTTGGAGTACATCGGCACTGGTGAGTTCTGCGCCAATCGACGCCCACCCGGTCTGCACAACGCGGTGGGCGCCACACCGGTTGGCGATTATTTTGTTGCAGGCGGCGTCGGCGGGGCTTTGTCAGCTGGCTTGTCGCCCGCGGGTTTGAGATCGGCAGGTTTTGAATCGCCGGGCTTGGTCTCGGCAGGCTTTGCGTTCACTGGCGGGGTCTTGCCGTCATCCACCGTCTTCGATTCGTCGGGCGTGGGTGGCTCCTCGCCGTCATACACGAGACTTCGGCGGCGTTGCAGGTAAGCATCGCGCACAAAGGTGTACTTGTCGATCGCGATGTCATCGAGCACCTGGCTCGCACCTAGAAGGCTCGCGCGCGTGTTCACAATCTGCAAAGCGGTGATCTCCCATTTCACCGCCCCGTCGTGAAAGACGAGCGCTGGCGACACCGCACGATCGAGGGGCAGCGCAATGGATTCGCGCACGCTCGATGGGCCGAACAGCGGCCACACGATGTAGGCCCCCGGACCGAAGCCCCAGGCGCCAAGGGTCTGCCCGAAATCTTCGTATTGATGATCGAGCCCGAACTCGGTCGCCACGTCGAGCACGCCGCCCAGCCCGAACACGGTGTTGGTGCCGAAGCGGACCACATCGTGCAAGCCGTTGGACACTTTGCCCTGCAGGAAGTTGTTGATTGCAGACCAAGCGTCGGCCGCGTTGCCGAAGAAGTTGCCGACGCCGTTTCGCACAGGCCGCGGTACGAGATTGCTGTACCCCACGGCGACCGGCTTCAAAACGTTTTCGTCGAGCTTTTCGTTGAAAGTAAAGACCTTGCGATTCCACTTTTCCCACGGGTCCAGCTTGTCGCCCGCTGTCGTCGCTCCGAGCGTGGAACAGCCTTGCAACAAGATGGCGCCGACGAGCAGCGAGACCCAGACGAACAGCCGCCCGAGCCGGACGGCGCCGGTCGTGGCGTACTCGTTCATTTTCTTGCTCCAGGCGTGCTTGCGGCACTGCTGTTGCTGCCTTCCGCAGCCTTGCTGAACAGGAACTGGCCGATCAGGTTCTCGAGCACCACGGCGGATTGCGTCTGCTTGATCGTGTCGTTGGGTCCGAGGTTCTTCTCGTCTGCGCCGGGCTCGATTCCCACGTACTGGTCGCCGAGGAGACCCGAGGTCAGGATCTTGGCCGACGAGTCGCGCGGAAACTGCACGCTCTTGTCGAGATCCATCAGGACCAGACCCTGGAAGGTCTTCGGGTCCAGCGTGATCGAGGTGACGCGGCCCACCGTGACACCCGCGCTGCGCACTGGGGATCGAGCCTTGAGGCCGCCGATGTTGTCGAAGCGCGCGCTGACGTTGTAGCTGTCGCGCGTGCCGAAACTCGCAAGGTTCGCTGCCTTCAAGGACAGGAATACCAAGCCTGCGAGCCCAAGCAGCACGAACAATCCGACCAGTGTTTCGATTCCCTTTTTCGACATGATTCTTTCCTTTTGCGACCTCTCAGAGGCTGAGAGTTTTTCGAGCGTGTCCGAGCAGCGCGTCAAAAGGCACCTGATCTAGGCGCAAAGCACAGCCATAGCCCGGGCTATGGCGAGCATTT
>Ga0136846_1227291_pt1 | contig 15199 bp, 11 predicted proteins | sample HopSoiMetagenom2_FD_96841 | JGI IMG/M metagenome (GOLD analysis project Ga0136846, IMG submission 96841) | Grasslands soil microbial communities from Hopland, California, USA - 2 Assembly 2016 (version 4) | ecosystem: Environmental > Terrestrial > Soil > Grasslands | place: USA: Hopland... | reverse complement strand
TTACTACGAGTTCGGCAAGCTACTGCGCCGGGCCAGCGACGCCGGGCAGCGCATCGACAAGGGCGATGCGCGCTGGGGGACCTACGTCAAGGAGCACGGGATCAACGAGGTGGCGGCAACGGCGATTGCGCTTCAGAAGTTCGAGGGGGCGGTACCCGTGATCCTGGCCGAGGGCAGGGAATCGGACGGTCTGTACTTCTACTCGAAGCGGGACGAAGCCGCGCTGAAGCTGACTTTGTTGTGAGCAATCATGAGTAAAGCGACTCAGAGTGTCCGGTCGGTGCAGTTGGAGGGTCCCGCTTCACTGCAGGGATTCAAGCTGACGCGCCTGGCCGGACGTGAGCAGATCAGTCGGCCGTTTGAGTATGAGCTGTCTCTGTTGGGAGCTGATTCTCGCACCGATGATGTTCTGGGGCAGTCGTTGACGGTCACTCTGAGTCTCAGTGGTGGAGGTAAACGTTACTTCAACGGTGTCATCACCGAGCTCGCACAAGTTGGCTACGGAGTTCGTTCGCACGAGTACCGCGCGGTGCTTCGGCCGGCGTTCTGGCTGCTTTCGAGACGGGCTGACTGCCGAGTATTTCAGAACAAGTCGACGCCCGACATTTTCGCGGAGGTCTGCAAGCAGTTGGGAACGGTGGAGCAACGGCAGGCGTTGAGTGCTCGCTATGAGCCGTGGGAATACCGCGTCCAGTATCGTGAAAGTGACTTTGATTTCCTGGGTCGGCTGCTGGAGCACGAAGGAATTTATTACTACTTCGAGCACTCCGCCGGAAAACACGTGCTGGTGCTGACGGATGACGTTGGCAAGCTGACTTCGGCGAGTGGTTACGACGAGGTGCCGTTTTATCCTCCCTCGACTGCGCCGGCGCAGCGGGAGCGGGATCATTTGAGTGAGTGGGCTGTGCATCGCTCATTCCAGGCCGCTGCCTTCGCCTCGCTGGAATACAACTTTGAGACACCTACTGCCGCCGTGCGCGCGGCCGCACCGGTGGCCAAGCGCAGTGATTCCTCGAAGTACGAGATCTTCGAGTATCCGGCGGGCGCGCGTGAGCTGACTGCTGCCGGGGTTGAGCGGCTCGCGAAAGTACGGGCTGAGCAGCTTCAGGCGTCGCAGTGCGTCGTGCGCAGCTCCGGAGATGCGGCTGGCCTGGGGGCCGGGCGGTTGTTCAAGCTGAAAGGGCATCCTCGCAAGGACTTCAATGTGAAGTACCTGATCGTGGGCTCTGACATTGAGGTTACGTCGGACTCGGGGGAAACAGTGGCGGCCGTGCCGGCGGTTGATGTGCAGCCGCAGGTTCGTGTTGCCCTCGAGTGTGTTGAGGCATCGGCGCCTTACCGGCCGGCTCGGTCTACGGCGCACCCTGTGATTCAGGGCTCGCAGACTGCACGGGTCGTGGGCCCTTCGGGAAAGGAGATCTGGAGCGACAAGTACGGGCGGGTGAAGGTGCAGTTTCACTGGGACCGGCTCGGTAAGTCCGATGACGCGAGCTCCTGCTGGGTGCGTGTTGCATCCACGTGGGCAGGTAAGAGCTGGGGCGCTCAACAGATCCCGCGCGTGGGCCAGGAAGTGGTTGTGTCGTTCCTGGAAGGCGATCCGGATCGGCCGCTCATCATCGGCAGTGTTTTCAACGCGGAAGCGATGCCGCCGTATGACCTGCCCGCCAATGCGACTCGCAGCGGCCTCAAGAGCCGCAGCAGTCTCGATGGTACCGCCGACAACTTCAACGAGTTGAGCTTCGAGGACAAGAAGGGATCCGAGACGATTTACCTGCATGCGGAGAAGGATCTGACAGTGGTGGTGGAGAACAACCAGACCGTCACCATCGGTGCCTCGAAGAAGAACAAAGGGGATCGGACCACTACCGTCGAGCACGACGACGGGCTCACCATTGGAAACGACCTGATTGTGGCGGTGTCCGGCAAGGAAACCCGTACCGTTACCAAGGATCGCGCGGTTTCCGCCCGGGCGAATGATTCGCTGGATGTGGCCAAGAAACTGACTTTGAGCGCGGGCGAGCAGATTGTCCTGAAGTGCGGGATGGCACAGATCGTGTTGAAGCAGGACGGCACGGTGGAGATCTCCGGCAAGGACGTGCAGTTGTCCGGGACCGCGAAGGCCAGTGTTGACGCAGCGCAGGTAGCGGTGTCGGGCACACAGTTGGATGTCAAGGGAACGAAGACCGCCATTCAGGGCAGCGGCACGCTGGACTTGTCGTCCAGTGGCGTTGCTTCCTTGAAAGGCAGTCTCACCAAGATCGGATGAAGGGAGTCATGGCCACCGTATTCGATCGCGACCGCATTGATCAACTGTTGGCCCGTGGCCAACCGGCTGAGGCCTTGGCGGTTGTCGCGCGGACGTTGCCCAAGCGTTATGTGGTGGCTTGGGCATGCGAATGTTTCAAGACCCTGTTAGCCGCCAACGCCCAAGCAAGCGATGTTGACCGCGCCGGCCTGGCGTTGGCGCAGCAGTGGTTGTCGGATCCCACGGAAGACAACTGCCGTGCGGCGATGGATTTCGCCGAGCGGGGCCAATTTGGGAGCCCGGGCGTATGGATTGCGGCCAGTGCGGGGTGGAATGGGACGAGCCTGCTACCGCGGGGGTATGACCCCATACCGCCGCCTGACCATTTGCCTGCTGAGGCCGCGGTGGCGGCACTCAGGCTCGCTGCCAGCCATGGAGCGGATTACGCCGGGGCAATCGGCTCGTTTATCGCGCGGGCGATGAAGATTTTTGGCGGAGCGCCGTCGTGAAGCCTGCCGCGCGCGTCAGCGATATGCATGTGTGCCCCATGTTGACGCCGGCGGTGGTGCCGATCCCTCACGTGGGCGGGCCCGTACTGCCGCCTGGGGCACCTACCGTGCTGATCGGCGGCCTGCCTGCCGCAACCGTCGGCGGCCAATGCCTGTGTGTCGGTCCGCCCGACGCCATCATCATGGGCTCAGCCACGGTGTTGATTCAAAACAAGCCGGCCGCTCGGTTGGGCGATACCACGGCCCATGGCGGTTCGATCGTCATGGGTTGCCCAACCGTGATGATAGGGGGCTGACGCGAATGTACCTCACGTTCGAAGTCATTAGCGCGAACGCATCCGTTCTCGGTGCCGGGCGACGCAAGATATTCACTGTCGACGGTGGACGCATCGGTCGCTCCGCCGAAAATGAAATGGTGCTGCCTGGGGCCGGTGTCCATCGCCATCACGCCACGGTCCGATTCATCAATGGCGTGTTCTTCGTGGAGGGTGTGGGTACCAACGGCATTGCCATCAACGACCCTGATCGGGTTCTGCCTCGCAATGAACCCTATCCTCTGAAGACCGGAGACAAGGTCTTCATTGATGAATATGAAGTTGCCGTAACCGCCTCGGCGGCCGCGCCGGTTCCTGCGCCTGCTGAGCCCGTGCGGTCGGCACCGCCTGTCAGTCCTCGCGCCACGCCTGCGCCACTCATCTCAGACGCCGCAGAGGACTTGGATCCGCTGCGGAATCTAACAGGTGCACCGGCCACGCCTCCACGTGCTGCGCGGCCTGCGGAAGGCTCGTGGAATCATTCGTCGTCGCTTTCAGATCATTTCGCACCGCCGCCAGTACCGCCAGCATCGTCGGCGAGTGCGACCAACACGATTCCGGAGAATTGGGACCGGACGTCGTTTGACCGGTCGAAGTTGCAACCGGCCCCGGCCCCGACGGCTGGCCCGTCGCATGGTCCGATGGCGTCGCATGCGTCGCTGCGCGGATCTGCGCCCGCCGCGGTCATGCCGTCGCGGGGAGCGGCGGGCGGCGCGGGGCAGGCGTTGTTTGACTGGGGGGCCTTTCTCCGCGCTACCGGCGTCGACCCTGCGCGAGTCCCGCCTGAAACATCCGCCCAGCTCGGAAACATCCTGCGCAGCGTGGTCCAAGGCCTGATTGAAGTCCTGCGCGCGCGTTCCGAGATCAAGAGCGAATTCCGCATGCCGGTCACTCAGGTGAAGGTATCTGAAAACAACCCACTGAAATTTGCGGCAAATGCCGAAGACGCTCTCGGCAACCTGCTGGGCCGTCGCAATCCAGCGTACCTCGGCCCTCAGGAAGCCTTCGATGACGCTCTCAACGATGTTCGCTTCCACCAACTCGCCATGTTGGCCGGCGTGCGGGCAGGCTTCGACAACCTGTTGAATCGGTTTGATCCTGCGCAGCTTCAGGAGCTCTTCGAGAGGCAGGGTAAACGCGGTGGCCTGTTCGGCAGCAAGTCAACTCATTGGGAGCGATACGCCGAACGCTACGAAGAGATGACCCGCGATCGCGACGATACCTTCCGCCGTCTCTTCGGCGAAGAGTTTGCCCGCGCGTATGAACAGCAACTCAGTGTCCTCAAGCGCGGGCGCGGAGGTGCAGCGTGATCCGTTTATTGATCGTGAGTTGCTGCCTGGTGCTGTCAGCCTGCGCTTCCAAGCCGCCGAAGCCAGTCAAGACGCATACCGACCTGATTGTCAGTAACGATGTGAATCCGGACGCATCAGGCCGCCCTTCACCGATCGTGGTGCGCGTTTTTCAGCTCCGTAACGACGGTGAGTTCACTGCCGCAGGCTTCTTCCCGCTATATGACCAGGAAAAGGAAGTCCTCGGAGCCAGCTTCATATCGCGTGAGGAGTACGTGCTCGCTCCCGGTGAGCATCGCACCCTGGATCTTCCAATCAACCAGGATGCGCGGTTCATTGCCGTGCTTGCTGCGTATCGCGACATTCATTCTTCGCACTGGCGTGCCATTTCACGGCCGCCGGAAAAGAAGCTCACTGATCTGATCGCCAAGCACGGTGTCACGCTCAGCGTTGGCAAGGACGCCGTGATGCTGGCCGTCAAGGATTAATCCGCAGGACGGCCGCCGACATGTCAGAAAACAATCGCATCATCTGGTCGGAGGGGCTGTTTCTACGCCCGCAGCATTTCCAACAGCAGGAGCGTCACCTGGAGACCTGGATCGAGGGTCGCACTACCGGGTTGCGCACTCACTCCTGGGGGTTCACGGAGTTGGAAATCGAGAGAGACCTGCTGGCGATCGGGAAGCTCGGACTACGACGCGCGCGGGGTGTGTTTCCAGATGGCACGCCATTCGCGATGCCGGACAACGAGCCCTTGCCGGCGCCCCTGGAAGTCGGAACCCATATCCGCGATCAAGTGATTCATCTGGCTCTGCCGCTGCGGAAGTCGGGCGCGTTGCAGTCACGCCGGACCGGTAACGGCAGCGAGCTGACTCGCTACCGCACGCGCGATCGTGAGGTGCGCGACATCACAACCGAGTCGGCTGTTACCACCGACCTGGAAGTTGCTGCGCTCAACACACTTTTGCTGGCACAAAGTGAGCCTGCCGAAGACTTCGCGCGGATTCCCATGGTGCATGTCGTGGAGTGTCGGGCCGATGGCCAGGTAGTTCTCGACGACCGCTTCATACCCTCGGTGTTGAGATGTGGCACGGCCGGACGGTTGGCTACTTTTCTCATGGAGTTGCAGGGGCTGCTGCATCAGCGCGCGGAAGCTCTCGCAGCGCGTGCGGTTGCCTCCGGCCGCGGGGGAGCCTCGGAGATCGCCGATTTCCTGATGCTCATGATTATCAACCGGTACGAGCCGGTGGTGACGCACCTGGCGGCGAGCCCGGGCCTGCATCCGGAGGATTTGTATCGGCTCACGTTGGAGATCACCGGCGAGCTGTCAACTTTGACGGCTGCCTCACGACGTCCCGCGCAATTGCCGGTGTATCGGCACGACTCGCTGCGTGCGAGTTTTGAGCCGCTCACCAATGCGCTCCGTGGCTGCCTGAGCGTCGTGATGGAGCAGAATGCTGTTCCGATTCCGCTGGCTCACAAGAAATTCGGTATCAGTGTCGGCAGCGTGGCCGACCAGAGTCTGTTTGACTCCGCTGCGTTCGTAATGGCCGCCCGGGCCGACGTAGCCGCCGAGGACCTGCGCCGCAGATTCCCCGCGCAAGTGAAGATCGGACCGGTCGAGAAGATCCGCGACCTGGTCAACCTGCAGTTACCGGGTATCGGCCTGCAGCCCATGGCCGTCGCGCCGCGGCAGATTCCCTATCATTCGGGGTTTGCCTACTTCGAGTTGGACCGCACACACGAGTTGTGGCGGGCGCTGAAGGGATCCGGCGGGATCGCCATCCACCAGTCAGGCGACTTCCCGAACCTCGCGCTGGAATTGTGGGCGATCCGGTCATGAGCCAGGACAGCTCCAACCGGCCGGATGATTTGACTCCGCGCGATGTGACGATCTTGCGGCCGCGCCCCGGAGTAGGGCGTCGACCCGCGCCCACAGCGGCTGGTGACCCCGCTGGCGCGGGTGGCAGCGCAGGAGCCGGAGAGGGCGGCCTTGGCAGTCGTGCTGCTGGTGGTGATCCATCCGGCGGCACTCGCGCGCCGGGCGGCGGCACGGGCGCCGCGGGCGACTTTGGCTCCGCGGCGGGCGGCCCTGGAGGCGGCTCTGGCAGCGGTGCTGTCGGCCGTGGCGGTGCTGTCGGCATGCGCACACCTTCGCAACCGGCGGGTTATCCGCGGGCGGACCAACATCTATCCGCTGCGACGGCTGTTGATGCGTCGATGTCGCCTGCGGCAGTGCTGAATGGACTCGCCACCGGCGCCAATCCGTTGCTGCAGGCAGCGGTGCCGCTGTTGGTGTTGGCAGGGCGGCTGCGGGGGCAGATTGCCAACGCGGACGTGGACAGCCTGCGTCGGCAGGCCGTTAGCGGGATCCGCGCGTTCGAAGAGCGCGCCCGTGCTTCCAACGTCCCGGCTGAGGATGTGCTGGCTGCTCGGTATGCCATGTGCACGGTGCTCGACGAAGCCGTGCTCGGCACCCCGTGGGGCACGCAGAGCGATTGGTCCAACCAATCGCTGCTCGTCACCTTCCACCGCGAGGCCTCAGGCGGCGAAAAGTTCTTCCAGATCGTCGAGCGCGTGTCCGCAGATCCACGCCGGTATATCGCCTTGTTGGAACTGCTGTATGTCTGCCTGGCGATGGGGTTCGAAGGCCGGTTCCGGCTGGACGAGCGAGGCGCGGGGCGCCTGGCCGAAATCCGCGAAAATCTGTTCAGAACCCTCGACGACCTGCGAGGGTTCGAAGAGCCAGATCTCTCGCCGCGTTGGAAAGGCGTCGAGGACAAGCGCAACGCAGTCCTTCGATTTGTGCCACTGTGGGTCGTAGCCGCCGCCTGCGCCGTTGCCCTGGTGGGATCCTACATCTACCTCGACTCGGAACTGGGTGCAGCCGCCGAGCCGGTCAGTGCCGCGCTCGCCCGCATTGGCCTGGAATCCCTCGACCCGGTTGCCCCCGCATCACCCGCTGTTCCAACGAGCGGTCTGCGCGAGTTGCTGGCCTCCCAAATTGCCAGTGGCCGGGTATCAGTGGAGGAGTCGGGCGATCGCACTCTGATTACCCTCACCGCGACCGATCTGTTCGCTTCCGGCAGCGCCAACATCAACCCGAGCTATGAAGGCCTCGTTCGCGAAGTAGGGCGCGCCCTCAGCAGCGTCCCTGGCAGGATCCTGGTGATTGGCCATACCGACGATCAACTGCTGCGGTCGCTGCGGTTCAAGGACAACTACGAGCTGTCCCGTGCACGCGCGCTCCAGGTAGCTGATCTGATTCGTGCAGTGGTTATGGATGCCTCGCGTGTTGAGGCCGCCGGGAAGGGGTCGCTCGAGCCGCGCTATCAACCCGCAGATGCGCCGTCCAACCGCGCGCGAAATCGCCGCGTTGAAATTGTTCATCGCAGGGCGGGCTGACATGTTGTCACTATTCAGGAGCCGCGCCTTCCTGACCCTGATCGGGCTGCTGCTCGTGGCGCTGCTGCTTTGGTTTGCCGGGCCGTATTTCGCGTTCGCTGATCACAAGCCACTGGAGAGCGCTGTTTCACGACTGGTTGCCATGCTCATTCTCCTGGTGGTCTGGGTCGTCGTTCTGCAGATCAAGCAAGCACGCAGCTCGCGTGCGAGTAGCAGAATCGCCGCGGAGGTGGTCGCTCCTCAGCCTGTCAGGCCCGAAACCGGCGCGGATGCTGCCCAACTGCGCAAGCGCTTTGAAGATGCGCTGACCGCGCTCAGGAAGTCACGCCGCAAGGGCGGCACGAACCTTTATGAGTTGCCATGGTATGTCGTCATCGGGCCGCCGGGCTCGGGAAAAACCACGGTGCTGGTGAACTCCGGCCTGGACTTTCCACTGGCGCAGCAGTTTGGCAAGGACGCATTGCGGGGTGTTGGGGGCACTCGCAACTGCGACTGGTGGTTCACTGACAAGGCGATTCTGCTCGATACCGCCGGTCGATACACCACGCAGGATTCAAACGCAGATGCGGATTCGGCCGGTTGGATCGCCTTCCTTCAACTGCTGCGAAAGTTCCGTAGTCGTCAGCCGATCAACGGTGTGATTGTCGCAATGAGCGCCTCTGATCTGTTGACGGCGACGGATCAGGAGCGCGAGCGGCACGTTGGGTCCATTCGCGCCCGGTTGGACGAGATCGGGCGCACACTGCGGATCGATGTGCCGGTGTATTTCCTCGTAACCAAATGCGACCTGGTGGCCGGCTTCGCCGAGTTCTTTGATGACCTCGGACAGGATCAGCGTGCGCAGGTGTGGGGGACCACGTTTCCGGTTTCGGTGACCGAGTCCGGGCGCGCCCCGGAACAGTTTGAGCAGGATTTCTCACAGTTGCTGGAGCGGCTCCAGCAGCAGGTGCTGGGCAGAATGGAGCGCGAGCGCGATGGGCGCCGCCGGGTGGGCATTCTTGCATTCCCGCAGCAGATGGCCGCGTTCGGGCCGTTGTTGAATGACCTGCTGAAGCGGGTGTTTACCCGTACTGAGTTCGACAGCCGTATCCTGCTGCGTGGCGTGTATTTCACCAGTGGCACACAGGAAGGCACGCCCGTAGATCGGGTGATAGGCGCGATTGCCCGGGCATTCGGAGTGTCGGGCTCCCTGGCACCGCTGGCCGCGGGTCGAGGCAAAGCGTTTTTCATCGAGCGGCTTCTGAAGAACGTGATATTCCGCGAATCGGGTCTGGCTGGTGTCAACCGCCGGCTGCAACTGTTGAAGTATGTTGCACAGAGCTCAGCCTACATCGCTTGTGCGCTCATTCTGGTGTTGGGCGTTTGTGGGCTCGTGTTCAGCTACCGCGCCAACGGGGCCTACATCAACCAGGTGGACGCTGTTGTGAGGCCATTCCACGGTGGTGGTAACACTGCCTTGGTGTCTCAACTCGACGCACTGCGATCCATTTCAGATGTGGCCAACCAGTACAGCGGAAGCGTGCCCTGGGGCATGCGGATGGGCCTGTATCGAGGCGCAGCGCTCGGTGAATTGGCTCACGATGCCTATCAGCGCGAGTTGAACGGACTGCTGGTCCCGGTGATCGCCTCACGTTTCGCGGACCAGTTGAGTGCGAATGTCGCAGCTCCAGACAAGCTGTATGAGTACCTGAAGGGCTATTTGATGCTGGGTGATGCTTCGCATCGCGACGCGGAGCATCTGCGGTTTCTGGCGGAGATTGAGCTGCGCCGGCTGTACCCGAACGATCCGGATATCCGGGACCGCCTGGGCAGGCATTTGGGCGAGTTGTTGATTCGCAAGGATGCCCTGAGCTCCGTGCCACTCAACAGTGACCTGGTCAACCAGGCGCGCCATGCACTGAGCACGGCCTCTCTGCCCGTGCTCATGTACACCCGGCTGAAACAGTTGCACGCCAAGGATGAAAAGCGGGCTTTGCGACTCGACCTGGCGGCAGGGCCCGGTGCGGACCAGGTGTTGATGCGTGAGAGCGGCGCGCCGCTTTCCGATCCTGTGCCCGCTCTTTACACGCGCGAGGTCTTCAAGGAGGTCAACAGCACGGGCAAGTACGAGCTGATGAAGCAGTTTGCCGAAGACGGATGGGTGTTTGGCGGCAACCTGTTGGATCTCCGCAATAGCGGCGACCTGACCTACGGAATGCTCAACTTGTACGAGCAGGACTACATCCGGGTGTGGGACGGGGTTGTGCAGGATGTGAAGATCCGATCGTCCAGCAGCTCGCTCACGGAGCTGCTGGGAATTCTGTCGAGCCCGGCGTCGCCGTTGAAGGGGTATCTGGCAGCGGTAGCTGCAAACACCGACCTGCGTCTGCCCGCGACTCCTCCAGCCAACCCGCTGGCGTCGGCGGCGGCTCAGTTAGCAAACACGCTCGGTGCTCCGCCACCGGGTACTGATGAGCCGGGAACCGCCGTTTCCAAGCACTTCGAGCCGATCCGGACGTTGATGACGGGACCTCCCGGCGCGGCGCCCATTGACTCCGTGCTCGCGTCGCTGGGGCAGACGCAAAAGCAACTCGAGGCGATGGGCGGGGGGCTCGGCGGTGCCAGCGCGCTCGATTCGCTGTCGAAGTCCGGTCAGGCGCAAGCGTTGCAGAGTCTGCAACAGCAGGCCAAGTTGCTCCCCGCACCTGTCAGCACCCTGGTTGCGCAGATTGGGACGCGAAGTGAGTCACTGGCGGTGGGTGAGGCGCGTGATGAGCTTGCCCGGCGCTACGAAGAGCAGGTTGGGAAGGAGTGCCGCGAGTTGATCGAGGGACGATACCCGTTTGCCCGCTCGAGTAACAACGACGTGCCGCTCGCCGATTTCGGCCACGTGTTTGGGTACGGTGGCGTGTTCGATACCTTCTTTCGCGACAATCTGGCGGCGCTGGTTGATGTATCCCGCACTCCCTGGCGCTGGCGAGAGGGGGCCGCGGGTATTGGGGGCGCGGCGGGAATGCTGCGGCAGTTTCAGCAGGCACAGCGGATACGCGATGTGTATTTCAAGGGCGGCTCGCAGGTACCCGAAGCCCGCTTCAATCTCACTCCAGACACCCTGGATGTGGGGACCAATCGCTTCGCGCTCGAGATCGATGAGCAGGCGCTGGAGTATCGGCACGGGCCGCAGCAGAGCCGGGCACTGGTTTGGCCCGGTGGGAGTGGGATTGGGGCGACGAGTGTCGTGTTTGAGGAGCGCAGCGGCAGCGGGCCCAGCTTTTCGCGGCAGGGGCCCTGGGCCTGGTTTCGCACACTGGACGCGGCACAGGTCACTCGCGACTCCGATACCCGGATGGGGGTGACTTTCGTCGGGCGCGAGCATTCGATGCGACTCCTGCTGGATGCGGCGTCCAGTCGGAACCCGTTCGTGCGGGACGAGATCGCGGGTTTCCGCTGCGGGGCCGCACAATGAGCCGGCCACTGACGGAAGTGGGTTTCTACGGAAAGCTGCCGTGCCGTGGTGATTTCCTGCAACGCCGGGTGCCTCAGGACTTCGTGGATGTCTGGGATGTGTGGCTGCAGAGTTGCATGCATGAAGCTCGCGAATGTTTGCAGGATACCTGGCTGTCGAGCTATCTGACCGGTCCGATCTGGCGCTTTGTGCTCGGGCCGGGCGTGTGCGGCAGTGGCACGTACGCAGGCGTTCTCGCGCCGAGTGTCGACCGTGTCGGGCGCTACTTTCCGCTGACCGTTCTTGCTCAGCTCCAAGCTGAAGACTGTCCCATGTCGGTTGCCTGTGGCAATCAGAGCCTGTTCGAAACCGCGGAATCGCTCGTGCTCGAAGCGCTCGAGGCCGCGGCGCTCGACTTTGACACGTTTGATGAGCGGGTTGCGTTACTTCGCGAGCGACTCGATGTTGCCGCTCTGGACGACTCATCGCGAGTGTTGAGGCAACTGACTCGAGCGACGGGATTTCCAATGGACTTTGCACGGTGGCAACTGTCCCTCTCTACAGTCGAGGCATTGCAGGATGCGGTGAACGCATTCGCATATCGCGAGGCCAGCCGCGGCCTGCAGCCGCTGGCTCTCTGGTGGACTCAAGGGTCCAATCTGCTGACTTCGAGTTGGCTCTGCACCCGGGGACTGCCTGACCCGCGTGCCTCGGTGGCGATGCTGACTGGGGACTGGAGCGGCACCGATTGGGCCACGGTATCACCGAAAGGTTGCATCTGATGTTACTCGCCCTCAGCATCGTCAGTGAGCAGGGTGGGGACCTGGGTGCCGCCGCCTACAAGGTATTTGACGAGCGTGGGGGCTCGATTGGCCGCATAGCCGGCAATGACTGGGTGCTGCCGGATGTGCAGAACTTCGTGTCCAGCCGCCATGCGCGTGTCAGTGCGGTCAGCGGCGCGTTTTACTTGGAAGACACCAGCTCCAACGGAACATTCATCAACGCGCCGGATCGAGCCGTCCCGCGCGAGCAGCCGCAGGCCTTGAATGACGGCGATCGCCTGTACATCGGTGACTACGAAATTGTCGTTCAGATCATTGGCGATGAGCCGGCGGTTGTTGTGCACGAGGCCGCTGCGCCGTCCGAGGTGATGGTGCACCAGGCGGCAATGCGGGCCGCAGTTCGTGATGCCTTCAGATCCATGTTGGCGAAGCTCAGTCCGCAGCGGCTCGCGGAAATAGACCCGGATCGGGAGGCGCATTTCGAGATCCTGTTTGGCGACGATTTTGCAGTGGCTTACAGCCAGCACTTGCAGAAGCTGCGCGCCGAGGCGGGATCGCGATGAAAGCGAAGAGCGGTTTCTCCTGGCGCTCCGCGGCCGCGACTTCCACGGGCAACGTGCGTGGTCAGAACGAAGATGCGCTGCTCGACAAACCCGACATCGGACTGTGGGTTGTCGCAGATGGGATGGGCGGACACAACGCGGGCGATGTCGCGAGCCGGATGATTGTCGACGCGCTGAAGAGCTTGCCACGGCGGCCGTCACCGAGCGCACAGGTCGATGAAGTTGAGAACCGGCTGCGTGAAGTCAACAGGCGGTTGTATGAAGGGTCACTCGATAACCAGGCGGGAATGAGCGGCAGCACTATTGTTGCGTTGCTCGCCCTGGAGCGGCATTGCCTGAGCATCTGGGCGGGCGACAGCCGGGTGTATCGCAGTCGTGAAGGCTCGATCGAACAGATCACCCGGGACCACAGCGAGGCGCAGGAGTTGCGCGACGGCGGCCTGGAAGACTCGGTGGAGATCGCGACCTCCAATGTGATTACCCGGGCGGTCGGGGGCTCGCAGGAGTTGTTTCTGGATATCGAGCTGCGGGAGCTGCGCAATCACGATCGGTATCTGTTGTGCAGTGATGGTTTGTACCGGGAGCTGTCCGATGCGGATATGGCGCATCACCTCACTGGAAACGATCCCGAGGGGGCGTGTAAGGCGCTCATGAAACAAGCCTTGAGCGGCACTTGCAGTGACAACGTGTCGGTCATCGTCGTGCAGTTTGTAGGCCTATGAACGAGTTCCGGCAAGCGCTCGATTCGCATGTGGCGGGGAAGCTTCCCCTGGCCGGGCTCGAACGCGAGCTCAATCTGGTATTGGCGCGGCGGCCGGAGCTGTCACCCGCGCACGGGGCGCTGGTGGAGGCGCTTTATCGGAGCGGACGGATTACCGGTGAGACCTATCTGGCGCTGACCGCCGCGATACGGGCGTTTCAGAAGAGTCAGCCACGGGTTGAGGTTAGAGCAGTCCCCGCCGCGGAAGAGAAGACTCAGTTTCGCGCGCCACGGCAGGTATCGACCGCTGCTGCTTCGTCATCGTCGGCCGACGCGGAAAAGACGCAATTTCGGCCACCTCGCGCGGGCGGCTCGGCAAGCACCACGCCTGGCACAGTAGGTAGCGCGGGTGGTCCGCCCTACGGCGCGCCAACCGGGACTGGTGGGGGCACGTATCCAACCGGTACCGGGGGTCCGACAGGATCGCGACCCACTGGTTCGAGCTGGACTGACTTGGGGCGATCCGTTGCCGACGGGGCCCGGTTGGGCCCCGGCTGCGTCGTGAAAGAACGCTTCGTGCTCGAGGAGGAGCTGGGGCGTGGCGGCATGGGGATTGTCTACAAGGCGCGCGATCTGCGCAAAGAGGAGGCGCAGGACCGCAATCCCTGGGTGGCTCTCAAACTCCTGAACGACGAGTTTCGCCGTCACCCTGAATCGTTAAAGGCACTCCAGCGCGAGAGTCGTAAAGCGCAACAGCTCGCGCACGCGAATGTTGTTACCGTCTACGACTTCGATCGTGACGGCGGCAACGTCTTCATGGTCATGGAGCTGTTGGAAGGAAAGTCGCTCGACCGGATCATCCGCGATAGCGAAGGCACGGGCGTCGGCATTGACGAAGCGCTGCGCCTCACTCGCGATATGTGCCGTGCAATGGCGTATGCGCACGAGCACGGCGTGGTCCACTCGGACTTCAAGCCAGCCAATGCCTTTCTTACCCGGGAGAACGGAGTCAAAGTATTCGATTTCGGTATCGCACGTGCCGCCAAGCGCGATGCCAGCGTGTCCGGTTCCGTTACCTTGTTTGATCCAGCAACGCTCGGTGCGCTGACTCCCACGTACGCCAGTTGTGAAATGATCGAGGGGCTGGAGCCGGACCCTCGGGATGATGTGTATGCGATTGCTTGTGTTGCGTATGAGCTGGTCACGGGGAAGCATCCTTTTAACAGGGTCTCCGCTGTGGAGGCACGCAACACGAAGATGGTTGCCAAGCGCCCCCGCGGCCTCAAACGGCAGCAGTGGCGGGCCATTCAACATGGTCTGGAGTTCAATCGCGAGGAGCGGACGGCTTCTGCACAGGAGTTTCTCAACGAGCTGATTCCTCGCAAGGGCAGGCCCACAGTTGGGATCGCGATTGCGGCTGTTGTCATAGTCAGCGTCGTAGCCGCGACCTTGCTCGTTCCGGCCGACCTGGCCAAGCGCCGGGAGCGTGAGGTAATTGATCGGCTCGCGACTGCGGATTCGGCTCGGCTCGATGCGCTCGTTCTGCAGTTGCGCAACCTCAGTCCGGAACAGCGTGCGACGATTCTGCTGAACGAACGCGCGCGTGCCGGGCTGATCAAAGCCTTCGAAGGCCGAATCAACGCGGCAACGGAGCCCACACGCGCAAACCCCGACTATTCACGGGCGCATGTGTTGTTGAGCGAGCTGCAGGCCTTCCTGCCTGATTCACTGGCGGTGCGCGATCTGACTGACCGCCTCGTGGCTCGCGAGAACGACGAAGTGAAGCGCCTCAGCGATCGTTTCGATGATGACCTGAAGCGCGGACTGCTGATTGAACAGCAGGGCACCCAGAACGTGGGCACTACGCTGGCTGCGATCCGGAAGATCGACGATCAGAACCGTCTCCTGCATGACCCGCGCTTGCCTGGTGCTTTCGCTGAGCAGACCGGCCGGGCACTCCAGGCTGGC
>Ga0136846_1216876_pt1 | contig 15202 bp, 11 predicted proteins | sample HopSoiMetagenom2_FD_96841 | JGI IMG/M metagenome (GOLD analysis project Ga0136846, IMG submission 96841) | Grasslands soil microbial communities from Hopland, California, USA - 2 Assembly 2016 (version 4) | ecosystem: Environmental > Terrestrial > Soil > Grasslands | place: USA: Hopland... | reverse complement strand
CGTGGCCCACGGTGCTCCTCTCCATCGATTTTCATGCTGTCGACCGGCGGAATCGTCGTCTGCATAGAGGCGTTGCGCGGCAGGTGAAGGCTATCTAAAAGCCCAGTACGCACAAGCGCAGATATGAACGATTGTTGCGATTTCGCAAGTGAGAATTCGTTCTCGACGAAGATGCGCCCTAAAACCGACAACCTGCGCCGCCGCTCGGGATCGGAGTAAAGTGCCCGGATTGCGTCAGCCAGGGCCGCCACTGAGAACTCCGGAACGAGCACCCCGGAAATCCCGTCTTTGATGGCGTCTACGACCCCGCCCGCACGGAACGCGACCGACGGCGTTCCGCAAGCTGCGGCCTCCACATAGACTTGGCCGAAGGTTTCCTCCCGACTGGGCCCGACAAACAGGTCGGCGGCCGAGTAGAGGAGTGCCATGCGCCTTGGTTCATCGACGTAGCCGATTCGGCGCAGCCCCGGAATGGAGGCCGGTTTCGAGAGGTCGTACAAGCCCGCCGCGACGACGAGAAGCTCGGGTATCCTGACCTGTCTAAGGGCTGCCGAGAGGAGATCACCGCCTTTACGCGGGTCGTCAATTGCGGTGGCGGCAACCAAGATTACGAATGCGTCGTCCTGAATGTCGAAAATCCGACGGGCAGCCGCTCTAGGGTAAGGTGCGAACACGTCCGTCGGCACACCGAGACGTATAGGCTCTATCCGCGGTCTCTCGACTAAGCCAAGCGCTCGGCGGGCGAAGTCTTGCGCGTACGAGGAGTTCGCCAGGAGAACTGGCGCGTGCGCGCTCGTCAGCAGCCGCCGCTTGGCCCGCCACGCAGGGGCAATTTGATGGCGCGGGAGTACAGGATACTGTTCGGCAGTCGGGCAGGCTGCATCGCAGGCTCGGATGAGCTTTTCGCAGCCGCCGGTGTAAGCACAACGCCCGGTCAGCGTCCAGAAATCGTGCATGACGATGTAAGTGGGCCAGCGCGATGCGATCGCATCAATGAGGTCGAGCGGCACCTTCGCCGAATGCAAGTTCCCAAGGATGACGAGATCCGGATTTGCCCTCTCGATCTCAGAAATCGCCCGCCGAGGGTCCACCAGCTCGGGCGTCCGATCTTCAGGACCTTCCATAAAGGAGAGCGCCGTCATTGAGGCCCCGGTCCACGCCAGCGCCTGAGCGAGCCTCTGGTGCGCGATGCCAGCGCCATGGTGAAAGCCGACATCATTTACGAGTGTGATTTTTAGCTTCCGCGGTTTCGGAGCCGTACGATTCGCCACCTTGCCGAGTTTGTGTCTGATTCTCTCGTTTAGTGTTTCGAGTTCAGCCATGAAAGCGTGGCTTACGTGGGTCTTCTGCGCGGTGTGCATCCTGAATTGCGCAACCGGCCGCCCAACTACGTGCAGGCGCGCGCCCGCCTCCGCGAAGCGGACCCACAGCTCATAGTCCATGCTGTAAAACAAGGTCTCGTCGACCCGGCCACCGGCGCGCTCCCACATCGCCCGCGTGAACATCACTTCAGGCTGGTAGAAGAACTGGCCGGCGTACCAGCCGCGCTGGAGATCGAGGATATCGTCGAGCGGCAGGGTTCCATCGCCGCAGGCGGTGATGTGCTGCCCGATCAGTTTGTCGTCTTGATACAGCTCGGCGACGCCAGCGACGACATCTGCTTTTGAATAATGAAAAGCCATCGCGACCGCGGCAAGCGCGCCCGGGGCCAGACGGTCGTCGCTGTTGAGCCAGGTCAGGATCTCGCCGGTCGCCCGTTCCATGCCCTTGTTGATGGCATGGCTCTGGCCGCGGTCGGGCTCGCTCTCCCAATAGGCGAGAAGGTCCGAATGGCGCTCGAGCACGCTTTTCGTCTCGTCCGTCGACCCGCCGTCGATCACGATGTGCTCGAGATTGGGATAGCCCTGGTTCGCGATCGAAAGGATCGTCTCCTCGATGAACGCGCCCTGGTTGAAAGACGGAGTGACGATCGAGATGCGGGGCCAGGGCGAGCCGTCCGGCATGGTCGCGGGCAACGATCTGGCGTGGTCCTTCGCGAACGGCCACCGCTCCGCTAGGCTCGCGACCGGCATCACCCTCGAGGGAGTCCCGCTCGCAGCCGATCCGCCGGTTCCGAACAATGCCTTCGCGTGCCGTGCCGCGCCGAGGCGAAACAGCGGCTCCTCAAGACCCTTCACCTCGCCTGAGTTAGGCCGTGCCGCGATGACCGCGTGGGAGCGCTCGACCTCGCGGACGAGGAACCCCGCGTCGGACCACCTCCCCAGCTCGAGAGCGGATTCGATCCCCTCTCCGTAAATCAGGATGCTAGTCTCCTCGGCGACGCGGGAGCGCAGCTGATCGATGAGGTCGCCCTGGCCCTCGTCGGCAGTGCCGAACTCGATTAGCACCGCCGACGGGACGATCGGAAGCTCGCGAAAAAAGCGCTCGATGCCGCCGCGAAAGAACAGGGCAGTGGTCCCGCCCCTTCCGAGCGAACCAGCCCACGGCTCGCGCAAGCGCTGCAGGTCCGAATCCAGCACGAAAAGCTGGGTCCCGGCGGGCAGGCAACGGCGGAGCTGCCTGTACACATGTGGGTTCGCCCCCGCCATTAGGACAACGCGCCCGAGGCTGGGCAGCGCGCTGAGCGGCCAGGATGGATCCGCTGTCGCGGAGGCTTCCGGGTTCCGGCTCTCAACGTCCTTCATGCTAAGGCCGCTGGATCGCGCGGCTTTCTGAAGCAGGAAGATTCCAAGGAGGTACGGCTCGCTTGTGCCGCGGCAAGCTTCCGTGACGTACTGGAGATACGGCTTCCCAGCCTTGGCGATACTGGCCGCGTTTGCTTCGCCGAAGCCCATGCAGTAATGGAGGTAGTCCCGGACGAACTTCTCGAAGTCCATCCGCCCGATGTTCGGGGGGATCGAGTAGGCATAGTTCTCGAAGGTGCTGTTCGGCAGGAAATGCGTGACAAGCCCCGAGTTCCGGCCCCAGACGATCATCTCGTCTGGCCGGAAAATGTGCTTGTCCTCCCAGCTCGATTTGTCGACGTCCCGGCGATGATAAGATTTCATCGTCTCGGCGAGGAGCGCCGCCTGCTCGCGCTGCTCGCGCCTGAGGCCGCTGTCCGACGCGGTCGCCGCGACCTTGGCAACAAGTCCCATGAGCAGGTAGCCCGGCGAGCACGGCTCCTCGAAGATCAGCGTTCCGCCGGGACGTAGCGTCCGCGCCGCGGCTTCGATCCAGCGCGGCACGTCGGTGAAGTGGTGCAGGGCGGACCGCAGCACGATCGCCGACAGCGACGCTGGCGGCAGCCTGTCGAGATCGGCGTCCGAGAGCACGGCGAAACGGATGTTGTCGAAGGCGATTGCATTGCGCTGGAGCTTCCGGCGCGTGATATCGATGAAGGTCTTGGACGAGTCCGTGATGAGGTACCACGGGAAGGCGCCGGATTTGCAGAGTCCGACCGTCGCTTTGCCGGTGCCGCAGCCAAGCTCGAGTACCGGGCCGCTCAGATCCGAGTCGAACTTCTTCAACAGGTTGGCGATCCCGCGGCCGCTCTCGTCGGCGACCTGGATGCCGTACTGGTCGTCATAGGCCCCCTCGGGATGAAAATAGGGGCGGTTCTCCGAAATCAGGGCGACGTCCTGGTCCTTCGGGAAACGGTCAAGCCAGCGCTGGCCCGCCGGCGCCTCGTCCAAACCTGGGGTCATCCCTGCTGGCTCCGCGATCCGGCGTTAGGACGCCGGAGCTGCCGCTCGTTCGCCAGATACCAGGTATAGGCAAGTCTGAAGCCATCCTCCAGGCCGGTTTTCGGCGCCCACCCCATTCCGGCGAGACGGCTCGAGTCCATGAGCTTGCGTGGCGTGCCGTCGGGTTTTGACCGGTCGAACCGGATCTGGGCATGGTGGCCGACGACCCGCAGGACTGTTTCGGCGAGTTCCCCAATGGTCACGTCCGTTCCAACCCCGACATTGACGTGCTCCTCGCCCGAGTAGTTCTTCAGGAGGAAGACGAGAGCGTCGGCGAGATCGTCGACATACATGAACTCGCGCCGCGGCGTGCCCGTCCCCCAAACCTCGAGCTCGGCGCGGCGATCGAGCTTTGCCTGATGAGCCTTGACGAGGAGGGCGGCGGCGACGTGGCTTGAGGTCAGATCGAAATTGTCGTGCGGACCATAGAGGTTCGTCGGCATCGCCGCGATGAAGTCGCAGCCGTACTGCCGGCGATAGGCCTGGCACATCTTGATGCCGGCGATCTTCGCGACCGCGTACCACTCGTTCGTCGGCTCGAGCGGACCGGTCAGCAGCGCATCCTCCCGGATTGGCTGCTCGGCGAGGCGCGGATAGATGCAGGACGAGCCGAGAAACAGGAGCTTCTCGACGTCCGCGAGCTTCGCCGCGTGGATGATGTTGGTCTGGATCGCGAGGTTGTCGTAGAGGAATTCGGCCGGTCTGGTGTCGTTGGCGAGGATTCCGCCCACGGTCGCGGCCGCCAGGACCACGGCCTGCGGCCGGGCGCGCTTCATCCAGCTCTCGACCTCCGCCTGGCGGCGCAGATCGACCTCGCCGCGGCCGACGGTCAGGATCTCGCAACGCTCGGACGCCAGGCGCCGCACGACCGCGGCCCCGACCATACCGCGGTGGCCCGCGACCCAAACCCGCTTGCCCTCGAGCCGATAGGACGCGTCACTCCGCGTTGTCATAGCGGCGGTTCTCGAACATGAGCTGCTTCAGATCGGCCTCAACCATTTCCTTGACAAGATCTTCGAAGCTTGTCGTGTGCTTCCAGCCGAGCTTCGCCCGGGCTTTCGAGGCGTCGCCGAGCAGGAGATCGACCTCGGTCGGCCGGAAATAGCGTGGGTCGACCCGGATCAGGGCTTCCCCGCTCTTTGCGTCGAGCCCCTGCTCCTCGACGCCTTTGCCGCGCCATTCGATCGTGCGCCCGATGACGTCGAAGGCGCGCTCGATGAACTCCCGAACCGAATGCGTCTCGCCGGTCGCGAGCACGTAATCGTCGGGATGAGCCTGCTGCATCATCTGCCACATGCCCTCGACGTAATCGCGGGCGTGGCCCCAGTCTCGCTTCGAGTCGAGATTGCCGATGAACAAGGTCTTCTGCAGGCCATGATGGATCGCCGCGACGGCGCGGGTCACCTTGCGGGTCACGAAGGTCTCGCCGCGGATCGGGCTCTCGTGATTGAAGAGGATGCCGTTCGAGGCGTGCATGCCGTAGGCCTCGCGGTAGTTCACCGTGATCCAATAACCGTAGAGCTTGGCGACCGCGTACGGGCTACGGGGGTAGAACGGCGTCGTCTCGCGCTGCGGCGTCTCCTGGACCTTGCCGTACATTTCCGAGGTCGAGGCCTGGTAGAACCGCGTCGACTGCTCGAGACGCAGGATGCGGATCGCCTCGAGAAGGCGCAGCGTGCCCATCGCGTCCGCGTTGGCGGTGTATTCCGGCGTATCGAAGCTCACCTGGACATGGCTCTGAGCGGCGAGGTTGTAGATCTCGCTCGGCTGGACCTCTTGGATCAGGCGGATGAGGTTCGTCGCGTCGGTAAGATCGCCGTAATGCAGGAAGAATCGCGCCGATTCCTCGTGCGGATCGGCGTAGAGATGATCAACACGCCCCGTGTTGAACGAGGACGAGCGACGCTTCACGCCATGAACGAGATAGCCTTTGCCGAGCAGGAGCTCCGCAAGATACGCGCCGTCCTGTCCGGTGACGCCGGTGATCAGGGCTACTTTGCTGGACATGACAAGATGACTTCCCCACCTATGTGCTTGGGCGAACCGCTTAGGACCCTGTGCTCTGACGTCCCAACTCGACGAGCGCCCGGCCATACTCGTTGTTAAACTTCTGCCCCTCGCTGATAAGCCGATCGGCGTCGATCCAGCCGCTCGCGAAAGCGATTTCCTCCGGCGAAGCAATTAGCTGCCCTTGGCGCGTTTGTAGCACTCGGACGAACTCAGCCGCTTCGAGAAGGGAGCGATGGGTTCCGGCGTCGAACCAGGCGTAGCCGCGCCCGAACAGCTCGACATGCAGGTTCCTGTCCTCGAGGTAGAGCCGGTTGAGATCGGTGATCTCGTACTCCCCCCGACCCGACGGTCGCACATCCTTGACCCGGTCGACGACGCTCTCGTCGTAGAAGTAGAGCCCGATGACGGCCCAGTGCGATTTCGGCGCCTTCGGCTTCTCCTCAATGCTCGTGGCGCGACCCTCGGGATCGATGGTCACGACGCCGTAGCGTTCTGGATCATCGACGTGGTAGCCAAAGATAGTTGCGCCGCCAGAGCGCGCGCTCGCCCGGCTTAGGCTCTCCGAGGCGCCGTGGCCGTAGAGCAGGTTATCGCCGAGGACGAGGCATGACGGGTGCCCACGTACGAACTGCTCCCCGATGACGAAAGCCTGAGCAAGTCCATTCGGGCTTGGTTGAACGGCATACTCTAGCCGCAAGCCCCATTGCTGGCCCGTGCCGAGAAGGCGCTCGAATGCAGGCTGATCCTGCGGAGTTGTGATGAGTAGCACTTCTCGAATGCCGGAGAGCATCAGCGTAGTCAACGGATAGTAGATCATCGGCTTGTCGAACACCGGAAGCAGCTGCTTCGATGTGACAAGCGTGAGCGGATGCAGGCGCGTTCCGGCCCCGCCCGCAAGGATGATGCCCTTGCGTTTCATGCGGCGAGGCCCGGGTCATGCACAAGCGCCGCGACCGTACTATCGACGCGATCCTGCCAATGTTGAGCTTTGAAGCCGAAGGTTGTTTGAAAGAGAGTCGAGGCGAGTTCCGAATTCGCAGGCCGCCGCGCCGGAGTCGGATAGTCGCTCGTCGCAATCGGATGAATGCGCGGATATCGGCCGGTGAACTTGGATTGCGCAGCCACAATGTGGCGCACGAACTCGAACCAAGTCGTCGCTCCCGTCCCCGCGAAGTGGTAAGTGCCCCAGAGAGGCTCGGCAGCAACCCTCGGAGCGATGCGCAGAATCGCTTCAGTAAGGTCAGCCGTAGACGTCGGGCAGCCTCGTTGGTCGGCAACGAAGCGCAGGTCGTCGCGCTCGGCAGCAAGCTTTACCGCCGTCTTCAACAGGTTGCGTCCGAAGCGACCAAAAACCCACGACGTCCGCAGGATGAGGTGCTCCGCATGCCGGATGCGAATCGCCTCCTCGCCGGCGGCCTTCGTGCGGCCGTAAACTCCGAGGGGCGAGACCGGGTCTGTCTCGACATAGGGCCCAGTCTTTGACCCGTCGAAGACATAGTCCGTCGATATGTGAACTAGCGGTAGCCGCGAGCGCGCGCACGCCTCCGCCAGGATCGCAGGCCCAGTCTCGTTCGCTCGCTTGGCTTCATCGACCGCCGTCTCGGCCTTGTCGACTGCGGTGTACGCCGCCGCATTCACGACCAAAGACGCTTTCGTTTCCGTTATGGCCTTGGTCACGGCGCTGGCGTCCGAAATGTCAGCCTGGGAGCGATCGAACGCTCGGATCGGGATCGATCGCTCACGAGCGGCACAGGCGAGCTCCTGACCGAGCTGTCCTCCTGCCCCGAACAAAAGGATCACGCCACCACCCCGAGGCGCTCACCACGGTAAAGGCCGGACCGGATTCGAAGCCACCAGCTTCGGTTTTCCAAGAACCAAACGATGGTCTTGGCGAGCCCGCTCTCGAAGGTTTCTCTTGGCGACCAATCGAATTCTCGACGCATCCGGGAAGCGTCGATGGCGTAGCGCAGGTCGTGCCCGGGCCGATCCTGCACGAAGGTAATCAGTTTCTCGCGCGGGCCGATGCGCGCGTCTGGAGCGAGCTCATCCATCAGCCTGCAGATGGTGCGCACCACTTCCAGATTGGTCTTCTCGTTATTGCCGCCAACGTTGTAGCTCTCTCCCGTCCGGCCTTTCTCCGCGATCAGCAGGAGGGCGCGAGCATGGTCCTCCACAAAGAGCCAGTCTCGAATGTTCTCGCCCTTACCGTAGACCGGTAACGGCTGCCCTTCGAGCGCGTTTAGAATGACCAGCGGGATGAGCTTCTCCGGGAAGTGGTATGGGCCGTAGTTGTTCGAGCAGTTCGAGAGTACGACGGGAAGGCCGTAGGTATGGTGCCAAGCGCGCACGAGGTGATCCGACGCTGCTTTGGATGCGGAGTAGGGCGAGTTCGGCTGGTACGGCGTCGACTCCGTGAAAAATCCTTCCGCCCCGAGCGATCCGAACACCTCATCCGTCGAGACGTGATGAAATCGGAACGTTTCCTGGGCCGACTCTGATAGTGTGCGCCAGTGCTCGAGGGCCGCCTGCAGCAACGTGAACGTGCCGACCACATTGGTTTGGATGAACGTGCCGGGCCCATCGATCGACCGATCAACGTGACTCTCGGCCGCCAGGTGCATAATCACGTCGGGCTCGAAGGTGGCGAGGAGCTCGCGCATCCGAGGTCCGTCTACGATGTCGGCTTGGACGAACTCATAGCGCGGGTTCTGCGCGACCGGGTCGAGGTTATCGAGGTTGCCAGCGTAGGTCAGCTTATCTAGGACAAGAACCTCATGCCGCGTGGCTCGAATGAGTTCGCGCACCACGGCAGAACCAATGAAGCCGGCCCCGCCGGTGACGAGAATGCGTTTTGACATGCGCGGGTTCAGAGCGTGAACGGAGAGACGAAGTTCCTGAGGCGGGGGAGCATGCGGTCCTTGTCGGACAGGGTCGCGGCGGCGCTCTCGATCGGCCAAGCTATCCCAAGGTCCGGGTCATTCCAAAGCAGCCCGGAATCGCACTCCGGCGCGTAGTAGCCGTCGACCTTGTAGGCGACCTCAGTCTCAGGCTCAAGCGTGCAGAACCCGTGGGCGAACCCCCGGGGAACATAAAGCTGCTCGCCTCCGCCCGCGCTCAGCGTGACGCCGCACCAGCGGAGGTAGCTCGGCGAGCCTTTTCGCAGGTCCACCGCAACATCAAAAATCGACCCCCGCAGTACTCGCACCAACTTGGCCTGAGGAGCCGGCGGTAACTGAAAATGTAAGCCCCGCACCGTGCTCGCCGGGACGGAAAGCGATTGGTTATCCTGTAAGAACTCTGCCGTTATGCCTAGCGCAGCCAAATCGCGTCTGTTGAAAGTCTCCATAAAGTACCCTCGTTCGTCTCCGAACCGGCGCGGAACGACTACAACGAGATCGGAAATCTCCATGGGTCTTGACGAAAAGTTTGACATGAAGTCCTCGGGACACAGGGGGCCAGAGCAGTTAGAAACGATGCTGCCCGCGGTCAATAAGGGCTAAACTCGACCAGACGATAGCGGGCGGGGATGCGATCGGGTGTGAGCTGGCCGCGAACCCAGCCGGTTGAGAAGCCCATCGATGATGCCAAGACTGATCGCCGTGATCACCGGGCCGGCAAACCGATAACGAACGCCGTAGATAAAGCAGCGAGCCGGGAGCGACGCGATGAATCGGAGCTTCCAAGCCGCGGACACGTAAGGAAGGCGCAGCATCACGATCTGGTTGCGGAAGTAGGTGTAGAGCCGCTCCGGGGGTTGATCCGTCAGGCGAAGTCCGAATGGTAGATGGATCACCCCCTTGCCGAGCCGGTGCGTCATGGTGATGCCATCACCCAGCCAAACCGACCAGCCGGTGCCCCATGCCCTCGAGCACCATTCGATGTCGATCGCGTCGATGAAGAAGTCCTCGTTGAAGCCGCCCACTTGATCGACAGCTGCAACTGAAATGAGTGATCCCGATGAGATCGCAAAATCGACCGAAATCGCCGCCGCTTGGCTTCCATGCGCGCGTCGATGGGGAACTTTGAATGACTCGCCGCTTGCCTTGATGGGGGTTGGTCCGACGACCGCGGGCCTCTTGCCCTGTTCTTTGAGTGTGTCATGGAGGCCGAGACAACAGTGACAGGCGTGTCCTTGGCTGCAAACGAAAACGCATTTTTCAGCTCCGCGTCGAGCGGCGAGTTGGCGAAGACGATAATCCTTGACACATCGCCCGCCGTCGACGAGATCAGCCTAAGGAGCCTCGACCGCTCTGGGTGAAAGGTGACGACCCCGGCTACCGTCCGGAGCGTTCGCCCAGGCGAGATCCCGACACTCATGGCCAATGGCAGACGCTCGCAATGCCGAATGCGTCAATTGCGCGCGGCCTCTGAGGTTCCGGCCGCCAGCTATTCTACCTGGCGGAGGGCTGATGATGCAAGGCGAACAGCCCTGTGCGGCTCGCGGATCGCCCTGCTTGAGCTTGACCGTGGGGCTGGGATAAGGCCGAGGATAATGCCTCGGAAAAAGCCCACCAAAGCTACGAGTTCGCCAGGAACTGAGCTTTCCCCTGGAAAGCTGGATCCTGCTCGCCTGGAGGGAGTCGAGGAGCTCCTGTCCAAGCGCCCCCTTATCCCGGGAGAGGATCCGACCCTCTATGACGCACTCTTGGCGAGGGTCCGGGAGGCCGTGCGCCCATTCGATATCATAGAGCACATTTGGGTGAAGGATATCGTGGACCTCGTTTGGGAAATGCAGCGTTGGCGTCGACTGCGCGCCGCGACTTTCGCCCAAGCTCATCGAGAGGTGCTGCGAGAAGCACTGAGCGACCTTCTCGGCGCCCAGCATAAGCCCGGTCTGGCGGACAGATTGGCAGCCTCGTAAGCGGATGGGCCCGCGGGAGGGAGGAGGCGGTGGAGCGGGTTGAAGGCATTCTGCGTGACCATCACCTCGATATCGATGCGCTCATGGCCCGCGTGCTCGATAAGCACCTCCAGCGTCTTGAGCGAGTGGATCAACTCATAGCCGGAGCTGAATTAAGGCGAGACTCGATTTTGCGGGAGATCGACCGACGGCGTTCTATATTGGTGGAGAGGATGAGGGAGGTTATCGAAGCCGAAGAATCTTCGGACCCGGCACACCTCCTTCTGCCAAACAACCCCGAGTCATAGCCGAAATTTCTTCCCGGTTAGATTGGTCGGGATGAGCGTCTCAGAAGCACGATTCCAAGCCCCCGAGCCTTTGCCTGGGTAAAGCTGGATCTGCCTGTCATGGGCGTCAACCGCCAGCCCGGCAATCGACTCGTGAGGGCAAGGCGCGCGGCTCCCCCTTACACTAGTGACAAGCGTCCCGCTGCGCTCTTAGGTAGCTATTACGTTCATTGGTTTTCAGAGATATGATCTCCTCTGTCAGTGCTCGCGACCTGGAAGCACGGGAAAATGCCCGTTGAAGAAAAAGTCCGCAAGGAAATCAATCAGCGCATCATGCTGGAGCTGCGCAAACATCGAGAATGCGACGGCTTCGTCAGCTTGGAATTGTGTGAGCACGGCATTTGCTGTGTTCGCGACGACGGTTTCGGGAGCGACCGATCGTGGGAGATTGCTTACGCGATCATCCGCAAGCTGCAGGCGAAGGGCGATCTCGCTTCAGCATAGACCTGGCGGGGCTGCTAGCTCCGGACGTTTGGACCCCTAGCCATGACATCCGTCCGGCAGATCATCGCTAACCGCCTCAATGCGAAGCGCAGTACCGGGCCTCGTTCGATTCAAGGACGCGACCGTTCCCGGCTCAACGCGCTCAAGCACGGCCTCAACCTTCCAGCTGAAGCCGACCCCGAGATCGCATCGCACATCGACCAGTTTGCGCATTCGCTCGCGGGACCTCTCGCCTTTGATGCTGCGGTGATGGCGCAGGCACGGACTGTTGCGGAATCGAACTACGACCTCGCCCGCATCCGTCTCGCCCGCGTTCGCGCTTTCGAGAACATGAGTGGACTTTTGAGCAGGTTGGAGAAAAATCCATCCCGAAACGTAAGCGACAGCCTACTCGCTAAGGCATTGCATTCACGAGGCACCCTCGCGAAAGAGCACATGGGTGTGCTGATGGCGGCGTCTCAGCCGATGGAGAATCGCACGCTTGATGAGCGCGATTCGGAAGTTCTCGGTATAGCGGTGAAAGGCCTTGCCGTTCTCGACCGCTACGAGCGACGGGCACTTTCTCGGCGGCAACGTGCGATCAGAGCGCTCGATTTGGCGGTTGCAATGAGCAAAGCAGCCGAAGCAGCCAAATCGTCGGTGCCTCACGGTCGGAGCGAGTAGTCCTCGCGCAACACCGTCAACTCGCGTGAGTAGTAAGGGTCGCGGCGGAGCGCCGGACCCCAGCGCCGCTTCATGATTTGGATTTCCCTCGCGAACCGCTGCGCTTGGTCGCGGCTGGTCTCTGCCCCCCGCGACGCCGATTCGTGGTGGCGGAGCTCGGCAAAGGGGGTCCACAGGTTCAGGTACCCGGCGCGAACGACCTTGAGGCAGAAATCGACATCGTTGAACGCGACCGCCAGCTCCTCGTCGAGCCCGCCGACCTCCTCATAGACCGAGCGCCGCGCCACCAAGCAGGCGGCGGTGACGGCCGAAACGTTGCACGTGGCGATGGCTCGGCCGACATAGCCCGGCGCACCTTCGGGCAGGCCCTTATGGGCGTGGCCCGCGAGGCCGCCGAGGCCGAGCACGATCCCGGCGTGCTGCACGGTGCCGTCCGGGTAGAGGAGCCTCGCGCCAACGCAACCGATCTCGGGCCGAAGCGCGTGCCCGACCATCTCGTCGAGCCAATCCGGCGCCATGACCTCGATGTCGTTGTTGACGAGGGCGATCACGCTTCCCCGGGCTTGCGCGACGGCGAAGTTGTTGATGGCGGAGAAATTGAATGGGCCGGGATACGGCAGAACCCTGACCCGCGCGTCGGCCGCGATCGCGGCGAGATAGCGCAAGGTCTCCGGCTCGCGCGAGGCGTTGTCGACGACGATCACCTCGAAGGGTGCGTAGGTCGTCTTCTCCAGGATGGAGTTGAGGCAGCCCCGTAGGAGCGCGAGCCCGTCGCGGGTTGGCACGATGATCGAAACCAGCGGCGGCGGGGCGGGTATGGCGTAGTGGATGCGCAGGATCGACCGGCCGGCGAGCGGCTCGACCTGCCCGGGGCGACCGATGCGACGAAGATGCTCTGAAACGGCTCGCGCGCTCGCCGCAGCGGCCGGGGGATCGAATGGGCCCGCCGGATCGGGCCCGCCGTCCTCGACATGGATCAGAACCTTGGCCACGTGGCGGATGCGGTCGGCCGCCACCCGCTCGGTCACGCGCAGGTTCACATCGTGATCACGGGCAGCACCGCAGCACTGGCGCCAGCCGCCGAGCCGGCGCAAGGTCTCGGTGTTCCAGGCGGTGGCGCGGCCGAGATAATTCCAGGAGCGCAACAGATCGGGTGACCAGTCCGGCTTGAACCAGGGCGTGTGCCGCCGTCCGTTCCGATCGATCTGGTCCTCGTCGCTGTAGACTAGATCGACCCCAGACTCGGCGGTCGGGAGCCCGATCGTGGCAAGCGCGTGCGGGCGGAGGATGTCGCCCGCCTCGAGGCGCAGCACCCAATCGGCGCGCGTCTGGGCGAGAGCGTCGTTCAGTCCGGTCGTGGTGTCGTCCCCCTCTTGTCCGACGAGAAGCCGGATGCGGCGATCGCGCTCGGGCCCCGCGGCGAGCTCGGCGAATTGCGGCTTCAGCTCCGCACCGGCGATGAGATGCAGCTCCCAAGCCTCGTGAAATTGCGCTTGCAGCGCCACGATGGTGCGGTCGAGCTTTTCTGGGTCGAAACGATCGAGGGCGAGGAAGATCGCGAAGGAGGGCAGCGTCGCGGAGCCGGCCAGGCGCTCGCGGTAGTACGGCGCGTCGCGGGCGGGGTCGTCGTCGAAAGTCGCGAGCCAAGTCTCGTAGTCGCCGGCTTGCGTGTCGGCGCCGCGGCGGGAGACGATCACGTCGCCCCGTACGACGCCCGCCCGATAGCGGCGGAAGGCGGCGAAGAGCGCCCGCGGGTCGCGCCGCAAGAGCTCGAACGCCCGCCCACCGATAAGGCGCAGCCGCGCGAGCGGCCCAAGCCGCGCCACGCGAAAGCCTGCGATCGAGAGTCGCTCGCCCAGGGTATCCGTCTGGACAACGATCGCCTGGAGCGGCTCCGGTACGTCGCAGACGCTCCGGTATCGGCCTTGGCCGAGATAGGCGAGCGGGATGGTGCGGAGCCGGGCCCGCTCGCCGGCGCCGTACTCGAAATCGAAACCGACAGCGGACAGCCGGCTGCTCGCGAACGCGATCTCGATATCGTAGAGGCCCGGTCGCAGCGGCCGCCGCGGCACGAGACGCATCGCCGTCCCGCCCGCGTCAGCGATTGTGAAGCCGGCGCTCTCGACGATGCTCGCGGCGGACGCCATGCACGGTCGCTCAGCCGCGGTGGTAGTCGCGGTACCAGGCGACGAAGCGGCGGATGCCTTCGGCGAGCGGCGTCGCCGGCGAGAAGCCGATGTCGCGGGCGAGATCCTCGACATCGGCGCTGGTCGCGGCCATGTCGCCGGGTTCGGCGTCGCGCATCACCTTCTCGGCCTTTCGCCCAAGCTCGTGCTCGATCAGAGCGATCACCGTGTTCACCTCGACAGGCGTGCGATTGCCGATGTTGTAGACGCGGTAGGGGGCTGGGCTTGTCGCCGGATCCGGGCTGTCGCCGCTCCAAACCGGGTTCGGCGCGGCGGGGTGATCGAGCACTCGGATCACCCCCTCGACGACGTCGTCGATGTAGGTGAAGTCGCGCAGCGTCCGGCCGTGGTTGTAGACTTGGATCGGGCGCCCCCGCGCGATCGCATGAGTAAAGGCGTAGACCGCCATGTCGGGCCGGCCCCAGGGGCCGTAGACCGTGAAGAAGCGCAAGCCCGTCGCCGGCAGGCCGAAGAGATGGCTGTAGGAATGCGCCATGAGCTCGTTCGCCTTCTTGGTCGCGGCGTAGAGGCTCACCGGATGATCGACGTTGTCGTGCACCGAGAACGGCATCTTACGGTTTAGCCCGTAGACCGAGCTCGAGGAAGCGTAGGTGAGGTGCTTAACGGCGCCATGGCGGCACGATTCGAGGAGGTTCGCGAAGGCGACGAGATTGGCGTCGATATAGGCGCGGGGATTTTCGAGCGAGTAGCGAACGCCGGGCTCGGCGGCGAGATGGATCACCAGGGCGGGCCGGTGCGTCCCGAACAGCCTGTTCCCCGCGTCGGAGTCGGCGAGGTCGAGGCGCTCGAACCGGAACAGCGGCTGCGCTTCGAGTACGCGTAGCCGCGCCTCCTTGAGCGCGACATCGTAATAGGAGGTGAGATTGTCGACGCCGACCACCGGCCGCCCGAGCCCCAGGAGCCGCCGCGCAACCGCGAATCCGATAAAGCCGGCGGCGCCGGTGACGAGGGTTGGAGCGGAAGCGG
>Ga0136846_1219017_pt1 | contig 15203 bp, 15 predicted proteins | sample HopSoiMetagenom2_FD_96841 | JGI IMG/M metagenome (GOLD analysis project Ga0136846, IMG submission 96841) | Grasslands soil microbial communities from Hopland, California, USA - 2 Assembly 2016 (version 4) | ecosystem: Environmental > Terrestrial > Soil > Grasslands | place: USA: Hopland... | reverse complement strand
CCCACTCCCTACTCCCCGCGTCACTTGCGCGTCCGATCGCTCAGGTCGCCCCAGTGCAATTTCTTGCGCAGGCGCTTGAAGAAGCTTTCGGGGCCCAGCCGGATCAGATGAATCGGCCGGTCCGCCCGGCGCACCTCGAGACGCTCGCCCGCGTGGATCGGCGACCCCACCTGGCCGTCAAACGATGCCAGCACCTCATCACTCCAGGGCGGAATCGGCTGAATGGTGACGACCGCCGTTGCGGGCAGGACCAGCGGACGGACCGCGAGCGTATGCGGACAAATCGCCGTGACCACGATCGCATCCACTGTCGGAACGACGATCGGCCCACCCGCGGATATCGAGTACGCCGTCGAGCCCGTCGGTGTGCTTACGATGATGCCGTCGGCCGAATACTGCGCCACTTCGTCGCCGTCGACCGACACCTTCAGCCGCACGACGCGCGCGACGCCGCCCTTGTGCACCACGACGTCGTTGAGGACGAGCGGCTCGACCCTGCCGATCTTGGCGCCCTTGCCCGTGATCGCGGATTGCAGCGTGAGCCGTGACTCGGTCGTGTAGGCGCGCCGCACGACGGCATCCAGCGCCCAGTCGAGCGTGTCGGGGGCCGCGGTCGTGAGGAATCCCACGCGACCCAGGTTGAGGCCAAGGATGGGCGTTTCGACACCGTTCAGGAGCCGCGCGCCGCGCAGCAGCGTGCCGTCTCCGCCCAGCGTGATGAGGCAATCGAGGCTCGGCGCCGCCGCGATCGCCTCCGGCTGACTGGGCCAGAGTGTCTGGATCCGTTCTTCGGTATAGAGCGTCAGTCCTGAGGACGTTGCCTTCTGCTGCAACGTCGCGAGGAACGCACTCAGATCCGGATAATTGGGGTTGCCGACGACCCCGACGTTCATCGCGGGGTGAGCGATTCTTCGGATGCGAGCGCGCGAATGCGGCCCGCGATCCCCTCACCGGTCAGGCCGACGTCCGCCAGCTGTTGCGCGCGTGGCGCATGCTCGTACGTGCGGTCGGGCACGCCGAGCGCGACGACGCGGAGATCGGGCGCGGTCGTCTGCACCAGCGCCGCGAGCGCGGCGCCGAACCCGTTCACGACCGTGCCGTCTTCCACGGTCACGAGGAGCTTGTGATCGCGCGCCAGCGCATCCAGCATCTCGCGATCCATGGGCTTCACGAACCGCGCGTTGACAACCGTAACGTCGAGGCCGTCGCCGGCGAGAGTCTCGGCCGCGTCGAGAGCCGGCTTGCACATCACGCCGACGGCGAGAATCGCGCAATCCTTCCCTTTGCGCAGGACTTCCCACGTTCCGTACGCGACGGCCGGCACATCCGCGACCGCCGTGGCCTCGCCCGGAGCCTTGTCGCGCGGGTAGCGAATCGAGAACGGCCCATCGGTGTGCGCCAGGGCGCACCGCAGCAACCCGACCAGCTCGGCGCCATCCTTCGGCGCGGTCACCGTCATGTGCGGGACCGCCAGCATGTACGCGATGTCGTAGAGGCCCATATGCGTCTGGCCGTCTTCGCCGACCATCCCCGCGCGATCGAGCGCGAAGATCACCGGCAGTTTCTGAATCGCGACGTCATGGATGATCGAGTCGTAGGCGCGCTGTAAGAACGTCGAATAGATCGCGACGATCGGCCGGACGCCCTGCGTCGCGAGCCCGGCGGCAAAGGTGGTCGCATGCGCCTCGGCGATCCCCACGTCGAAAAAACGCTCCGGCCACTTCTTCTCGAAAATATTGGTGCCCGTGCCCGATGGCATCGCGGCCGTAATCGTCACGAAGTTCGGGTTCTCGCCTGCGAGGTGCGTGATTGCGTCGCCGAACACCTTGGTCCATTGCGGGGGGCCCGGATTGACGGGCTTGAGCTTGCCGGTGACAGGATCGTACGGCGCGCGCGCGTGATACTTCTCGAGATCGGGCTCGGGGAGCGGGAATCCCTTCCCCTTCTCGGTGATCACGTGAACCACACGCGGTCCGTCGAGCGTCTTCATGATGTCGAAGGTATGGAGCATCTGGCCGATGTTGTGGCCATCGATCGGGCCGAAATACCGAAAGCCCAGCTCCTCGAACAGCATGCCGGGCGACCAGAGGTTCTTGATGCTCTCTTCGACGTTCTTGGCGAACGCGACCAGTTTCCGGCCGCCGATCACGTGCGAGGCACGCTCGATGACGTGCTTCACTTTCTCGCGCATCCGGACGCCAAAGGGGCTCGCGACGATCGACCCGAAGTACTTGCTGATCGCCCCAACGTTCGGCGCGATCGACATGCCATTGTCGTTCAGCACGACGATGATGTTGCGGCCGGAATCGCCGGCGTTGTTCAGCGCTTCGTACGGCAGGCCGCACGTCATGGCGCCGTCGCCGACGACGGCGACGACCTCGAAATCCTCGCGCTTCAGATCGCGCGCTGCCGCCATCCCATACGCCGCGGACAGCGCCGTGCCCGCATGCCCGGCGCCGAACTGGTCGTGCTCGCTCTCATCGCGGCGCAGGAAGCCCGACAGTCCTCCCTGCTGGCGCAAAGTCGGCAGCCGATCGTTGCGGCCGGTGAGAATCTTCCACGGATAGCCCTGATGGCCCACATCCCATACGACCTTGTCGCGCGGCGAGTCGAAGGCCGCGCAGAGCGCCACGGTCAACTCGACCACGCCCAGTCCGGCGCCGATATGCCCGCCGGTGTGAGAGACGACGCTGATCAGCCGCTGACGCACCTCGTCGGCGAGCTGCTGCAGCTCGTCGCGCGAGAGTTTCTTGACGTCGTCGGGGCTGTGGATCGTCTCTAAAATCACGATGTCCTCATTCGGGAGTAGGGAGTGGGGAGTGGTTCTCTACGGTTCGCCGTCAGGTACCACTCCCCACTCCCCACTCCCAGGTCGCATTCAGTTAGGTCTGGTCACAATGTAGTGAGCCAACTCTACCAGTATGGGAGAAGCTAACCCGGCATCCCGCAGCTGGTCTACCGCCCTTGCCGCGAGGCGTTCCGCCTCGGCGCGCGCCGCCCCGACACCCAGCAGGCTCACAAACGTCGCCTTCGCGTGCGCGGCATCCTTCCCCGCGGTCTTGCCGAGCTGGTCGGAGGTCGCCGTGGCGTCGAGGACGTCGTCGGCGATCTGAAACGCGAGACCGATCGCCTCGCCGCAGGCGCGCAGTCCGTCGATGTGGCCGGGCGAGCCCTCGGCAGACAGCCCGCCGATCACACACGAGGCCGCGATGAGCGCGCCCGTCTTGCGCCGGTGTACTTCCTCGAGCGCCGCGATGGGCAGCGACTTCGCCTCAGCCTCGAGATCGAGCGCCTGCCCGCCGATCATGCCGCCGGCGCCCGCCGCGCGAAACAGCTCGAGCGCGATCTCCCGATTGCGCTCGGGATCGAGCGACAACGTCCCGAGCCCATGCGTCAGGACGCGCGCCGCCAGTGCCACCATGTCGTATCCGGCCCGCGTGGCGCGGGGCACATCGAATGCGCGATGCGCCGTCGGACGGCCGCGCCGCAGGTCGTCGTCATCCATGCAGGGGAGATCGTCGTGTACCAGCGAATACGCGTGCACCACTTCGACGGCCGCTGCGAGCTCGGCGACACCGGGTGACGTCGCGCCGTTCAGCGCCTCGTGCGCCGCGAACACCAGCGTCGGCCGGAGGCGCTTCCCTTCGCCGAGCAGGCTGTAGCGGATGACCGGGTCCCCCCCCCGATTCGCCCAGGTCGTGAGCACCGCGTCGACGCGTCGGCGCGCGTCGGCGAGGTAACTACCGATCAGCGGGACTGCCGGAGCTTTCAATCTCGAGGACTTTCTTGACCTTGAGCTCGGCCTGCGCGAGCTGCTCGCGCGCCACACGCAGCCGCTCGACACCTTCTTCGAACAGCTTCAGCGCCTCGTCGAGATCGAGATCTTCGCTTTCGAGGCGGCGGACGATGGCTTCCAGCCGTTCGAGCTGTTTACCGAACTCGGCCATGCACCTCTCCATCGGTAACGCGCAGCCGAAACTCCTTGCCGGAGGGCAGCTGGTCGATGCGCTTCAGGATCGTGCCCTGCTCGTCGCGGGCCATGGCGTAGCCTCGGGCCAAAACGCGCAGCGGACTCAATGCATCCAGCCGCGCAGCGTACGACGTCAGGCGTACGTCGTACGCCTGCATTCTATGGTCCATGCAGCGCGTGAGACGGTCACCGCTACGCTCCAGCCGCTCGACGACATGCCGCGACGCGATCCGCAGCGCCCGCGTCAGACGCTGGCCCACCACGGCGCACTGCGCGAGGACTTCGGCGCGATCAGGGGTCGCGGCCTCGGCCGCGGCGGACGGCGTCGGGGCGCGAAAATCGGCGACGAGATCACACAGGGTGACGTCGGTCTCGTGGCCGATCGCGGAGATTACGGGCATCGGCATGGCCGCGACGGCGCGCGCGACGCGCTCGCTGTTGAAGGCCCACAGGTCCTCGATCGACCCACCGCCCCGCCCAACGATCAGCACGTCTACCGGCAATCGGCGGATGCGGTTCAGCGCCGAACAGACCGACGCTTCGGCTTTGGCCCCCTGGACCTGGGCCGGCACGACGATGAGCTCCGCGACCGGCCAGCGCCGCCCCACCACGGACTGGATATCGCGCAGCACGGCGCCGTCGGGGCTCGTGACCACCGCGATGCGGCGCGGATACAGCGGCAGCCGGCGTTTGCGGGTTGGATCGAGCAGACCGTCCTTGGCCAGCGACGCCTTCGCCTTCTCGAACGCCAGCTTCCACAGGCCATCCGTTTCGGTGGAGAGCAGCTCCGAAACGGTGAGCTGGAACTCCCCCTTCTCTTCGTACATCGACGGCCGGGCGAAGACGAAGACCTGCATGCCGTCGACCGGCGCGGGCAACATGTAATTCTGTTTGGCGAACATCACGCAGCGGATTTGCGCCGCCTTGTCGCGCAGGGAGAAATACCAATGCCCGCTCCGCCATGCCTTGAAGCCGGCGATCTCGCCCCGGATCCAGAGCGGCGGCAACCCCGCCTCGATCAGGGCACGGGCGCGCCGCGTCACTTCCCCGACGGTCCATGCCCCTTCGGCGGACGCGGCGGCGAAGAGATCTATGGCTTGAGCCATTGCCGGGCAGCTTGAACGGTGTTGTACAGCAGCATCGTGATAGTCATGGGACCGACCCCGCCGGGCACCGGCGTGATCGCCGCCGCGACCTGCTTTGCTTCATCGAATTTCACATCGCCGACGAGCCGATAGCCCTGCTTGCGGGTGGGATCGTCGACGCGATTGACGCCGACGTCGATCACGACCGCGCCGGGTTTGACCATGTCGCCCGTCACGAACTCCGGTTTGCCGATCGCCACGATGAGAATGTCGGCCTGCCGCGTATGCTGCTCGATGCCCCGAGTGCGCGAGTGACAGACGGTCACGGTCGCATTGCCGCCCGGCCCGTCGTGCAGCAGCAGCGCCGCCATGGGTCGCCCGACGATGTTCGAGCGGCCGACCACCACGGCGTGAGCGCCTTTGGTCTCGACCCCGCTCCGGATCAGCAGCTGCTGGACACCATAGGGGGTCGCGGGTCGAAATCCGCTTGTATCGCCTACCGCCACTTTGCCGACGTTTTCGGGATGGAAACCGTCGACATCCTTCCGTGGATCGATCCGATGCAGCGCGCGGTTGGTGTCGATCTGCCTGGGCAGCGGCAGCTGCACGAGGATGCCGTGGATCTGGGGATTCGCGTTGAGGCGCTCGAGCACGCCCATCAAGTCCGCTTCGGACGTGTCTTTGGGAAGCTTGATCGTCTCGTGATAGAGCCCGGCCTCCTCGCAGGCCTTGCCCTTCATCCTGACATAAACCTGCGACGCGGGGTTATCGCCTACGAGGACCACCGCCAGCCCGGGCGTGATCCCCTTCTTCTTTAATGCGGCGATCTCGGCCGTCAGCTCCGCACGCATCGTCGCGCCGATCGCATTGCCGTCGATGAGCGTCGCGCCTTGCGAAGCCCGAACCCCGAGCCCCGAGTCCCTACCGAGCAACGCCCACCGCCCGTGTCTCGCGAATCACCACGACCTTAATCTGTCCCGGATACTGCAACTCGCGCTCGATCTTGCGCGCGATCTCATCGGTCAGCCGCAGCGCCCCCGTGTCATCAACCGATTCGGGCGTCACGACCACGCGCACTTCGCGACCCGCCTGGATGGCGAACACCTTTTCCACGCCCTGGAATTCCGACGCCAGCTTCTCGAGCTGCGTCAGCCGCTTCACGTAGGTCTCGAATGCCTCGCGCCGGGCGCCCGGACGGGAGCCCGAAACGGCATCCGCTGCCTGAACGATCACGCTGATCGGTGATTCGTGCGGCACGTCGTCGTGGTGCGCGGCGATGCAGTTGATGACGGTGGCGTGCTCACCGTACTTCGTCGCCATCTCGATGCCGAGCTCGACGTGGGTGCCGTCGTGCTCGTGGGTGAGGACTTTGCCGACGTCGTGCAGCAGCGCGCCGCGCTTGGCCAGCGGGACATCGAGCTTCAGCTCGGCAGCCATGATGCCGGCCAGCCAGGCGACTTCCTTCGAGTGCTCCAGGATGTTCTGGCCGTACGACGTCCGATACTTCATGCGGCCGACGAGCGTCACGAGCTCGGCGTGCATGCCGCGGATGCCGAGGTCGTACACGGCCTGCTCGCCCGCTTCAAGGATCCCTGCGTCGATGTCGGACTTCGCCTTCTTGACGATTTCTTCGATCCGGCCCGGATGAATGCGGCCGTCGGCGATGAGGCGCTCGAGCGCGAGCCGGCCGACCTCACGCCGCACCGGCTCGAAGCACGACACGACGACGGTGTCGGGCGTATCGTCAATGATCACATCCACTCCGGTCGCGGCCTCGAACGCGCGAATATTCCGTCCCTCGCGGCCGATGATCCGTCCCTTCATCTCGTCCGACGGCAACACCACCGCCGACACACTCGCCTCCGCGGTCTGCTCGGCGGCGATACGCTGGATCGCGAGCGCCACGATCTTCTTCGCCTCGCGGTCGGCGTTCTTCTTCGCCTGTTCGGTAATGGTCCGAACGAGCGCCGCGGCCTCGTTGCGCGCCTCGCTCTCGAGCTGCGTAATGAGCTCGAGTTTGGCCTCCTGGGCCGTGAGGCCGGCGACATGCTGCAGCTTCGCGCTGATGTCCTGTTCGCGCTTATTGAGCGCGCTGCCGCGATCCTGCAGCTGCTGCTCGCGGCGCCGGAGATCCTGCTCGCGGCGGTCGACACCCGCGAGCTTGTCGTCGAGACTTTTGTGGAGGTTCTCACGGACCGACATCAGCTCTTCTTTGGCAGCCAGCACGAGACGCTGGCTCTGTTCCGTCGCGCGCCGCTCGACGCGTCTCCCCCAGACATAAAAGACGAGTGCCGCGACGAGCACGCCGCTCAGCACGGCGACGATGATGCCGGAAAACTCTAGCATTGATCTATCTCCACCTCACCCCCGTCCCCCGTCTCTACAATGTGGAGAGGGGGCCAGCGGGAGAGGATCGTTGTCAGCTGCTTCGCCTCAGCTCGCGCTCACTGCTTTGCGTTTTGCCGGCGGCAGCATTTTTGCGAGATCGTCGGCAACGGCCGCGAGGCGCGCCGCCACTTCCCGCTCGGTTTGCTTCGCCAGAAACAGCTCGTTCGTGATGTCCAGCGCCGCGAGGATCGCGGCTTTGTGCGTTTCCACCAGCGGACCCTGGCTCAACACCTTCTTCAGCGCCTGGTCGACATAGGCGGCAACTTCCCGCGTGTACTCCGGCGTCAGATCGGAGCGCACGGTGTACTCCTCGCCCCCGATCATCACGCGGACTGCATGCTTCTTCGCGTTCACTTTTGCGCGCCTCCGTTGTCACGCGCCTGTTCTTCCAGAAACGTCAGCCGCTGCATCAAATCCTGCACGCGGGTGCGCGCCCCTTCGACGCGCTGCCGCAGGGCCTTATTCTCGGACTCGAGCTCGGTATTCTTCACCGGACTGCCGCGCGTCTTCAGCTCCGCTTCGGCCTTTTGCGCGCGCGACCGCCAGCCCGCCAGCTCCTCCGCGACATCGCGCAGGATGCTCTCGAGCTGATCGATTGCGTCGCGGACATCAGGCCGATCGCCGGCGTACATCCAGCTCACCCTCCAGCGCCTTCAGCATACGGCTGAGCAGCGTATCGATCTCCCGCTCTGTCAGGGTCCGCTCCGGATGCCGGAACGTGCAGCGCCACGTGACGCCGCGGGTCCCCACAGGCAAACCAGGACCACGGTACTCGTCCAGTACGTCAAGCCGCTCGAGCAGCGACCCCCCCTCACGGCGGAGCACTGCCTCGACCTGTGCGGCGCTAACGCCGCCGGGGAGCACCAGGGACAGGTCGCGAATCGCAGGCGGCTGCAGCGGCAACGGCTGGAAACGGGCCAGTTGTTGCTGCCCCACCGCGATCCTGATCTCGAGGCCGTACAGCGGCGCCGCCCATTTGGGCGCATCCGCCTCGAGCGGCGTCGCCATTCCCCACACCTCCCGGGCCCCGTCTCCCTTTGTCGCCACCCAGCCGGCGCCGTTTGGGGCGGGCTGGAGGACACAAAACGGGGCCGAGACCTGGGCAGCTAACTCAAAGTGCTGCTTTAGGTCCCATATGTCCATATCAGGTAGTTTCGCAGCCTCACCCGACCGTGACGCGTCCGACCAGTGCGGCGGATGGCGGGCGCCCGTAAACACAATCCCGAGGTGGAGTTCTTCGTGGGGCCTCGGGGATTGGGACTCGGGATTCGGCATGAAAATCGTCCCGACCTCGAACAGCCGCACATCGCGGTTTCCCTGGCTCCAATTGTGCTCGACCCGCCGGATCAATCCGGGCAAGAGCCGGCTTCGCAAATGACTTTCTTCGGCAGACAGCGGGTTCAGGACCGGAACGGCATCCGGGGCGTCGGCGGGACCGAGTGGCAGCGTGCGGGCTTCGAGCAGCCCGCCGCCGCTGCGCACCAGGCGCTCGCGAATGTCTCGCAGGGTGGTTTCGGACTGCGCTTCGGGGACGGTCGTTGGTCGATAGGGGCGCAGCTCGTCCGGAAACGTGTCGTAGCCGCATAGCCGCGCGATCTCTTCGATGAGATCGACCTCGCGCGTCACGTCAGGGCGCCAGCCCGGCACCTGCACCGCCATCCGCTCCTCGCGCGGCGCGACCACGAACCCCACACCCGAGAGCAGCTGCTCGATGTCTTTGCGGGGCACCGTGACGCCGAGCAGGTGACTCACGCGCTCCGTCCGCAGGAACACCGAGCGTGGCTGCTGCGGCTCGGGCCACAGATCGATCGGCGGCTCGCGCATCTCGCCACCGGCGATGGCCCGGATCAAATCGATCGCGCGGGCCAGCGCATCGGGCATGGCCAGCATGTCGATGCCGCGCTCGAAGCGATAGCTCGAGTCGCTCGAGATGCCGAGGGTGCGTCGCGTGCGGCGGATTCTGGTGGGCTGGAAGTAGGCGGCCTCGAGCACGATATCGGTGGTCGCTTCGCTGACCTCCGACTCCGCGCTCCCCATGACTCCCGCGACGATCTGGGGCCGCTCCGCGTCGCAGATCGCCGTCATCTCCGGCGTCAGTTTGCGCGCGACACCGTCGAGCGTGACGATCGACTCATTGGGCTTCGCGCGGCGCACCACGACGGCCGGTCCCCGCAGCTTCGCGAGGTCGAACGCGTGCATCGGCTGATTGATCTCGAACAGGATGTAATTCGTCGCGTCGACGATGTTGTTGATCGAGCGCTGCCCGACACTCTGCAGCCGGGTGGCGACCCACGTCGGACTTGGCCCGACTTTGACGCCACGGATCACGGCAATCATGTATCGCGGGGCGCCTTCGGGGTCCTCGAGCTGCACCGTGACTCCGTCCACTCGGGCGGTTAAGCGGTTAAGCGGTTTGGCGGTTTGAGAAGCCCGTTTCGAACCGCTGATCTCCGGCAGCTTCACCGTCGCCCCCAGGCTCACCGCAAGCTCTCGCGCGACCCCTTTGTGGCACAACAAATCCGGCCGATTCGCGGAGACGTCGATGATGATCTGCTCATCAGCGATCGGAACCGCTTCGAGAAATGGCGTCCCCGGCGGAGCCTTCGTGTCGAGCTCGAGAATCCCTTGATGATCCACGCCCAGGCCAAGCTCCTTGGCCGAACACAGCATGCCGTTCGATTCGACGCCGCGGATCTTGCGGCGGTCGAGCTTGAGGCCGCCGGGGAGCGTCGCGCCGACAGGAGCAAACGGGTAGGTCTTTCCCGCCTGGACATTCGGAGCACCGCAGACGACCTCGAGCGGCGCTCCACTGCCTGCATCGACCTGACACAGCGAAAGGCGATCGGCATTCGGATGCTGTTTGACTTCGAGCACGCGTGCCACGACGACGTCGCGCAGATCCTGGTGAATGGGGATCACGGCATCGACGGGCGCGACCTGGCGCGCGAGCCGGTCGGCGACGTCTTGCCCGTCCAGCTGTCTGCCCAGGAGAGCTTCCAACCACCGACGAGATACGATCACTGGCCAACCTCGCCGGGGAGTGGGGAGTGGGGAGTGGTTCTATTCCGTTCACCGTCGCGTACCACTCCCCACTCCCCACTCCCTTGTGCGAACTGCTCCAGAAACCTCACGTCACTATCAAAGAACAGCCGGATATCCGGGATGCCATGGCGCAGCATGGCGATCCGCTCGGGCCCCATCCCCCATGCAAAGCCGGTGTACTTCTCGCTGTCCACCTTGCACTGCTCGAGCACCGCAGGATGGACCATGCCGGAGCCGAGTATTTCCATCCAGCCCGTGCCCTTGCATGCCGCGCAGCCCGAGCCGCCGCAGATCTGGCATTGCACGTCCATTTCTGCCGAGGGCTCGGTGAAGGGAAAGAACGACGGCCGGAACCGGACCTTGGTCGTCGGCGTGAAGATGCGGCGCGCGAACGTCGCGAGCGTGGCCTTGAAATCGACGAACGAGATACCTTCATCGACGGCAAAGCCCTCGATCTGCTCGAACACCGGCGAATGCGAGGCATCGAACGGATCGCGGCGGTAGCACCGCCCCGGCGTCACGATCCGGATCGGCGGCGGATAGTGCTCCAGCGTCCGAATCTGGACGGGCGACGTGTGCGTGCGCAGCAGGACGTCGCCACCCAGGTAGAAGCTGTCCTGCGCGTCGAGCGCCGGGTGGTCTTTGGGAAAGTTGAGCGCGTAGAAGTTGTAGCGCTCCGTTTCGGCTTCGGGGCCCACGACGCGCGCGAACCCGAGGTCTTTGAAGACCTCGCAGATCTCATCCACGATCTGCGTCACGATGTGCAGCCCACCGCGCCACTGCCGCCGCCCCGGCATCGTGAGATCGACGTCCGCCGGTGAGGCCGCATCGCGCTTCAAGCCGCTTTCGCGCGCTTCGATGGCGTGCTCCAGCTCGCGCTTCAGCGCGTTCGCCTTGCCGCCGACGCGCTTGCGCTCGTCGGGATCCAGACTCGGGAGGGCTTTGAGGATTTCGGTGAGGGCGCCGGCTCGGCGTCCCAGGAGCTCGGTCTTGAGCTCCTGGAGCCGGCGTTCATCCGCCTGCGGAACCTCGTTCAGACGCTCCCGCAGCGAATCCAGGGCTGCCAGGAGGTCGCTCATGCCTAGAGAGCCTTCTTGGCGACCTCCGCCAGCTGCTCAAATGCCGCCGGATCCCGCACGGCGAAATCGGCGAGGATCTTGCGGTTGATTTCGACGCCCGCTTTGCGCAGCCCATTCATCAAGCGGTTGTAGGACAGCGCGTGCAGCCGGGCGGCGGCGTTGATGCGCTGGATCCACAGCCGCCGGAATTCCACCTTTTTGCTGCGGCGATCGCGATAGGCGTACCGCGCGGCCCGGTCGGTGGCTTCCTTCGCGGCCTTCCATAACTTGCTGCGCCCGCCCCAATAGCCTTTGGCGAGCTTCATCACCTTATTCTTGCGCTTCAGGTGCGCAACGCCGTTTTTGACGCGTGGCATGGTAGCTCCTTACGCCTGCAACAGGCGCTTGAGGCGGCGTTCGGCGTGCGACACCAGCGTCGCTTTGCGCAGGTGACGCTTGCGTTTCGCAGTCTTCGACGTGGCGTTATGGCGCTTGAAAGCGCGGTACCGCCGCATTTTTCCCGTTCCCGTCAAGCGGACGCGCTTTCGCAGCGCGCGCTTCGATTTCATCTTCGGCATTGCAATCTCATTTCGGTGCGAGGACCATCGACATGTTGCGGCCCTCGAGCTTTGGTTCCTGTTCGATCTTGCCTATGTCCTTCAGCTCCAGCGCGACGCGATCGAGCACTTCCCGGCCGAGCTCGATGTGCGCCATCTGACGGCCGCGGTACATCATCGTCACCTTCACTTTGTTGCCGTCGACCAGAAACTCGCGCGCATGGCGCGTCTTGAAGTCGAAGTCGTGGTCGTCGATGCCCGGCCGGTATTTCACTTCTTTCAGATGAATCACGTGCTGCTTTTTCTTCGCCGCGCGAGCCGCCTTCGCCTGCTCGAACTTGTACTTGCCGTAGTCCATGATCTTGACGACGGGGGGGCGGGCGAGCGGCGCGACTTCCACGAGATCCAGGCCCCGTTCATGCGCAGCGGCCAGGGCTTCATCGATGCTCAGCACACCCAGCTGGTCGCCATTGTCCGCGATCACGCGCACCGGACTGATCCGGATCTGTCGATTGACGCGCGTGCGCGGTGCTTTGCTGTTAGTGTCGGGAGGTGGCAGTTGTGCGTTCTCCTTCTACCGAAGTAAGAAAAAACGGACCCGGGTTGCCCTACCCCAAGATCCGCAATCCCTCACCGGCTGGTGAGGTCTCGAGAACCCTGAAGCACTCTCTGGGAGAGGCAGGCGGGTGGGGCGACGAGCCCACTTGTCATATTGTCGAGAGTCAAGCTAGCCCAGCACCTGTGGTTGGACAAGGCCGAAACCTTTGCCGTCTCTCCCCAGTCGACCGCTGATCACCGCCGGATCGTGCTCGAACAGCAGGAGCCATTGCTCAGCCTCGGCTCGACCGTAGAGACGGCGGCGCGTCTCGAGCGTGACGAGCGGCTGCACGTCGTAGCCCATGATCCAGGGCAGCGGCAGATGCGCGGAGGTGGGGACCAGATCGGCGAGGAAGCAGGCCTTCTCGCCGCCACTGTCGATCAGAATCGATTGATGGTAGGGCACGTGGCCTGGCGTCGGGATCCCGCGGATGCCCGGCAGAATCTCCTGCTCTCCGTCGATCAGCTGAAACGGCACGTCGGCGAAGTTGTGGGGCAGATAGCTCCCGGCGGTGCGCTCGTTGGTGTGCCGGGCGAAGTCGAGCTCGCCTTTCTGGACCACGTAGCGGGCGTTAGGAAACGCGAGCACCACCTGTCCCGAGGCGTCGCGACACCGGTCGCCGCCGGCGTGGTCGAAATGCAGATGCGTGTTGATCACCCATCGGACGTCGGCGGGACGGTGCCCCACTGCGGACAGGGCATCCTCCAGCTGCGTGGGGCTCCCACCGGTCGTGCCCTGATTCTGGACACCGTAGATGTCCATGAACTTCGCGTCTTCCTTGTTGCCGAGGCCGGTGTCGATGAGGACGAGACCGTCGTCGTGCTCGACGAGGAGGCACCGCAGCGCGAGGGTGATGCGATTGCGCTCGTCGGCCCGAATGCGGCGCTCCCAGAGCACCTTCGGCACGACGCCGAACATGGCTCCCCCATCGAGGCGCTGCGTGCCGCCCTCGAGGGCGTGACACGTCAGCCGCCCGATCTTAAAGGTCGTGGAGAGCCGTGGCGCCATTGCTTTGGGCCAGCTTGAGCAGCTTGGCCAGGCACTTCGCCGCGGCGACTGCGTCGGGCGTGGCGCGGTGTCGTCCTTCGATTTCGATCCCGAAGTGATAGCTCACCGTGTCGAGATTCCGCCGCGGCAGATCCGGCAGGAGTTTGCGCGCGAGGCGCACGGTGCAGACCCGCGGACCCTGCAGCAGCAGCCCGCGTGCGCGCTCGATCTCCGTCGACACGAACGCCCAATCGAACCGCGCGTTATGCGCGACGAAAACACATCCCTCGAGCGCCTCGAGGACCCCATCGGCGATGTCCTCGAAGAGCGGCGCGTTGTGCAGCGTTGCGGGCGCGATGCCGGTCAGCCCCTGCACGAACGGGTTGAGCGGGATCCCCGGATTGACGAGCGAATGGAACGCCACGGTTCCGTCGAGCCTGACGACCGCGATCTCGATGATCCGGTCGCCGCGGAACGCGCGGACGCCGGTCGTTTCGACGTCGACGACGGCAAAGCGGCACTCTTCCAGTGTCAGGCTCGCCTCGACCGGCGGGGTCGCCAGCGTCCAGCGACCGTCGGATGTGCGCCCGAACCGGCTATCGGCGGCCAGCAGCGTCGTGGCGATGCGATCGGCGGTGTGGCGGTTCGCCTGCACGATACCCAGCACGTCGCGCACGATGGCCAGACTGCCCGCCGGCCCGCCGTGCAGGAACGCGAGCGCGCGGGCGGACAGCGACGAGGACGGGAGCGCGTGTAGTCCGTTCAGATATCGTCTCGCCGCAGCGGGAGCGTCATACAGCGCGGGCCGCCGCCGCCCCGCACCAGCTCGCTGCCGTCGATCGAGATCACTGCGCGTTCCTTGTCGTCCAGCGTCTCGTCACCGGTGAGGAGGTTCACGGCGGGGATCACGCGAAATCCGGCATGCGCCAATTCCCCGAGCGTCGCATCGTTCCGGTCGTAGCTCAGGATCACGCCCGGCCGGACCGCGAAGGAGTTGCATGCCGACGCCCACTGCTCGCGCTCCTGGACGGTGCGCTGATTCCCGCCGCAGAAGATCGGCTCGAGGGGATGATCCACGGCCTGCATCGCGGCAAAGAAGTTGGGGACTTCCTTGACGCCTTTGGAGCGCTTCTTTCGATGCAGCACCGCCAGGCGCTCGGGCCCCACGAAATGCGGCGGGTACACGAGACACAAGTCACGATCCACCTGCGTGAAGATCATGTCCAGGTGGATGGCCGTCTTTTCGGCAGGCATGACGACGATGACGACATCGGTGACGCCGCAATGCTGGAACACGAGGTCGCACAGCAGATCGAGCGCTGCCGGGCTCGAGCGCTCGCTGAAGCCAAGGACCAGGAGATCGGGACGCAGCGGATGGACGTCGCCGCCCTCGAGGGTGTAGTTGAGCCGCTTCTCCTCGGAGCCGTCGTACAGAATGCCGGCGTTCTCGAACTTCGGATCGTAGGTGAACAGCGCCTTGACCAGGAGCTCTTCGGTCCAGCGCACGCCATGACGCAT
>Ga0136846_1239458_pt1 | contig 15204 bp, 14 predicted proteins | sample HopSoiMetagenom2_FD_96841 | JGI IMG/M metagenome (GOLD analysis project Ga0136846, IMG submission 96841) | Grasslands soil microbial communities from Hopland, California, USA - 2 Assembly 2016 (version 4) | ecosystem: Environmental > Terrestrial > Soil > Grasslands | place: USA: Hopland... | reverse complement strand
GTACGCCGTCAGCTCGACCAGCACCGTCGTCACCTTCGCGTGCAGATCGTCGGTGAGATCGGGTTCCAGCTTCTTCATGGCGGCGACCAGTCGCTGCTCCTGGCCGGCGACCTCCTGGTTCGTGACAATCCCGTCCGCCATCGCCGAGGTGAACGATTCGAGCTTCGTCACCTGCTCCTGCACGAGGGGATGTTGCGCCTTGTCATCGAACCAGCTCGTTCTCGCCATATGACCTCCCGGAACGGCGGGTCTAAAGACCCGCCCTACAATTGGCGGGTCTGAAGACCCGCCCTACAACCCGCAGGTCTAAGACCGGCCCTACAACCCGCGCGTCTAAAGACCCGCCCTGCAATTCGCGGGTCTGAAGACCCACCCTGCAACCCGCGGGTCTGAAGACCCACCCTACAACCCGCGGGTCTAAGACCCGCCCTACAACCCGCGGGTCTAAGACCCGCCCTACAACCGGCGGGTCTGAAGACCCACGCTACAACCCGCGGGTCTAAGACCCGTCCTACAACCCGCGGTCTAAAGACCCGCCCTACAATTCGCGGGTCTGAAGACGCACCCTACAACTGGCGGGTCTGAAGACCCACCCTACAACCCGCGGGTCCGAAGACCCGCCCTACAACCCGCGCTGCATTTTGTAGGGCGCACCTTCAGGTGCGCCGACGCGCGCCCTATAGCTGTTTCACCAACTGCTTCAACGCCGTCAGCCGCGCCTGCAGTGCAGCGCGGCCGCCGTCCGCCGTCGTCTTCTGGAGCATCGCCTCAGGCAGGAACTGGCGATCCGTGCACTCGAGGATCGCCGCGGTCTCCTGCAACTCGCGCTCGAGCCCCTGCGTCGAAGGCATGAACTGATCGACGACGGTCGCGAGCGACTCGCGCGTGATGTGGTCGGCCCCCGCGAGCAGCGATGTGCGCCATGCGCGGCCGACCATGCCCTCGATGTCGGCGCCCGACAGATGGCCGCGCTGCGGCAGTGCCGGCACGTCCTCGGCCGCGAGCGTTGACCCGAGCTTCTTTGCAAGGATCACGAACATCTGGCGGATCTCCGCCTCGTCCGTGGGATAGAACAACGGAATATGGACCTCTGCGCGCCCCTGCCGCTTGAGATCGATCGGCAGCAGATCCGGGCGTGCTGTCAGCAGCATCCACAGGATCCGGCCGCGATACTGCGTGTCGCCCATCTGCGCGGCAATCATCGCGAACACGCGGCTCGAGGTGCCGGAATCCCCCTCCGCTTCGCGGCTGCCGAGCGCGGCGTCTGCTTCGTCCACGACGACGACGACGGGACCCATGGCGCGCAGCACGGACAGGACGCGCTCGAGATTGCCCTCCGTCTCGCCGACGTACTTCGAGCGGAAGTTCTTGAGAATCACGCATGGCACGCCAATCTCGCCGCTGACGCACTGCGCCAGGAATGACTTGCCCGTCCCGACCGGCCCGCACAGCAGGTACCCCATCGGGAGGCTGTCGAGCGCGCCGCGCTTGAGCAGCGCCGCGTCTTCACGCAGCCGCGCCTTCGCCGCGTCGTGACCGACAACGGTATCGAGCGTCCATCGTGGCTCGATGAATTCGAGAAGGCCCTGGCACTGGCGCTCCAGCAGCCGCTTCTTCAGCGATCGGAACGTGCCGGGATCGAGCCGCTTACCGCTCTCGCGCGCTGACTGGATCAGCACGTTGAGATCCGTCAGCGAAATCCCCGCGGTCAGCTTCGCAAGTCCTGCCGCCTCGAAGTCCGAGAAGTCCTTCAGCGACGTCCCGGCGGTGCTGGCCGTGATGAACGCGTCGCGCGCCTTGTCATCGGGCAGCGGAACCTCGATCGTGGCAACGTGCGGGTTGCCCGTGAGCCGATCGCTCACGTCAGCGAGCTTCTCGTCCACCATCATGAACGCCATGTTGAGCCGTTTGACGTGCGGGCTCATCGCCCAGTTCAACATCGTGACGAGCTGAGACGAGGCCTGCGTGTTGAGCCGTCCCGGCTCTCCCGAAGGAAACACGTACGACGCCTGCTCCAAGACGACGGCCACGCTGAGCCGATCGTCCTCGGCGGCCATGATGTTGTTGCGAACGAGCCGATCGAGCACCGCGAACGCAGTGGCTGGATCCTTCTGCAGCGCGCTGATGTCGCCAAGACGCTTGTTGACGAGCGTCACCATGTCCTTCAGCCGTTTCTCGTCGCGTCCAGCGAACACGCGCAGCCCGCGCCCAAGGTCGTAGTGCAGCACGAGCGACCAGCGTCCGAAGAGCTGTTCCGCAAGGAACTCCGCGAGGACGCCGTATCTGGAACTGTCGTCCCCGCCAATCCGGAACAAATCGTACGTGTTCCCGTAGAGCACGAATGCGGCGGTCGTCCCGGAGAAGTACAGGTCGGCGAGCTGCGATGCCCACGCGGGAAACCACTGCGGGAGATCAGACGGGCGACGCCGCGTTTGATCAGCGCTCATTCCGCAGCACCTCGCGCAGATCCGTTTCGAGGATCGCGGGCGGTTCCTCGAGCTGTTCGCCCAAGCCGGTCAAGTGCTGCAGCTCGCTTACCGCTTTTTCGGTCTGGCGCATGCTCTCGGCTGCGGAGTCCACCTGGCTGCTGAGAAAGTCCGGATCCTGCCGGTTGACTGCCATCTCCGCCAGCGCCTGGATCTTTCCCTCGATCCGATCGAGCTCGATCGAGACGAACTCCGCGTTCTTCTTCGCCCGGCCGAAGTTGTCGAGGCGCAACTCGCCCATCGCGACGCTGTCCTGCAGCGATCGAATCACCCGCTCGTCCTTGTTGGCCTGGGCGGCGGTGAGCTGCTTGCGAACTTCTTCGAGACGCGACGTGATCTCCTGCTCGTTCAACGTCCGCAGGAACCGATCGAGCGCCGCCTTCGAGAGCAGCAGGCGCAGGAACAGCCAGAGCAGCCGGTCGAGGCCCGGCGTTCTGATTTCCTCGGCGCTGCTGCCCTGCTCCCCCGCGGCGCCCCGAACACCCGCCGCGATGGCGCGCATCTCCACGCAGCGCGCGTGGAGACGTTCGAAGCGGGCCCGCGCATCCGAAGGGAGACCCGCGAGCATCGAGACCAGCGACACCGGGGGCGCCTGCGGCCCGGCCTTCGCGGATCCGCCCTGGCCCGCGTGCACCTTGGCGTCTATGGCCGCCCGGAACCTCGGGATCGAGACGAGGCCGGCAAGATACGTGAGCTCCGCTGCCCCCACGAGCGGCAGGAGCACCGCGGTAAGCGGTGTGAGCGCGGCGGCCGCGGTGCCGCCGAGGAACAACAGGAGGTTCCACCGGAAGAAGAACGCCTCCTTCAGGTAATCGGGCATGCCCGCCTGTGTAACCGGGCGACCGGCGTCCGACGCTGAACGCTGATCTTCCGTCGCGGACGGCTTAGTCATCGCCAGCCCGCGTGGAAGAGGCGAGCGTGTCGATCAGATCGCGAATCTCGAACACGCGCTCGACGAACGACGGCTCGCGCTGCATGTCCTTCGGCGGACGATCAGGGGGCGGCACGTCCATCTCTTTCAGGATGGTACCGGGCGCCGACGAAAAGACGTAAACACGATCGCCCAGGTACACCGCCTCTTCGATCGAGTGCGTCACGAAGAACACGGTCGCCTCCGCTTCCTTCCAGAGCTCGACCAGCAGCGCCTGCATGTGCAGCCGCGTCGTCGGATCCAGCGCGCCGAACGGCTCGTCCATGAGAATGATCCGCGGCGAGAGAATCAGCGTCCGCGCGATGGCGACACGCTGACGCATGCCGCCGGACAATTCGCTCGGGTACTTACTCGCGTCGCGATTGACGTCGAGCCCGACCTTCGCGATCCATTCCCTGGCGCGTTCGCGTCGCTCTCTCGCCGGCACCCCGCGGCACTCCAACCCGAATGCGACGTTGTCCTCGACCGTGCGATTGTCGAACGACGTGTAGTCCTGAAACACCATGCTCCGATCGGACCCCGGAGCCCCGACGGGCTTGCCGCCCACCAGCACGGTGCCGTCCGTCGCGGGATGATGCGGCCGCAACCCGGCGATCAGCCGCAGCACGGTCGACTTGCCGCAGCCGGAGGGGCCAAGGATCGCGATGAACTCTCCCTTGTTTGGCAGATCCCGGACCGAGAACGTCACATCACGGATCACGGTCACGCTGCCGAATCGCTTGGTGACCCGGTCGAAGTCGACAATATTCGGGGCCGCTGCGGGTGTGGGCACGGCCGCGGGCGTCTGAATGGTGGAGTCCGTCACGCTCAGTCCTCCACCGTCCGGTGCGGAAAGAGGCCCTTCTGGAACCAGAACAGCGCCCGATCGATGCCGTACGCGAGCAGGCCGATGATGATGAGGATCAGAATGATGTGTTCCGAGAGGCCGCGCCGCTGGCTCGCCATCAGCAGATACCCGAGACCGTGCTGCGCGTTGATCAGTTCCGCGAGCATGATGTAGCCGAACGCGAGGCCGAACAGCTGCCGAAGGCTGTTGTAGATGTCGGGCAGCGCGAGCGCCACCAGCACCTTCCTCACGATCTGCGACGATGAAGCTCCCAGTGTCTGCGCGGTCTCGATATAGCGGTCCGGGACGGCGGAAATCGCAGCCACCGTATCGGCGTAGACGAACGGCACGCACGCGATGAAAATGAACATGACCTTCTGCGTCTCGTCGATGCCGAACCACAGGATGGTCAGGGGAATCAGCGCGGCGACCGGCAGATTGCGGCCGAAGAGGGCGAGCGGCGCGCCGGCCGATTCGACGACGCGCCAGGCGCCCGCGATGATCCCGAGGGGGACGCCCACAAGCGCGGCAAGCCCGAAGCCCACCAGCACGCGACGGAGCGTCGCGGCAATGCTCTGAATCAGACCGCGCTCGTTCAGGAGGCTCGGGAAACTGCGAATCACCTCCGCCGGGCTCGGGAGAATCACCGGCGAGATCCAGCGGTCTTCAGAGCCAAGGCCGGAGGTCGCAATCCACCAGAACAGCACCACGATCGCCATCGTCCCCACACCGACCAGCCGTCGCATCATTGGCGACGGCGAGAGGCGCAGCGCGAAAAGCGAGCGCGACTCGGTGGACATCTACTTGGAGGCCGGCGCCGCTTCGGCCGGGTACACCTTCACTTCCACGCGACGGTTCTTCGCGTTGTTGTCCGCGTCGGACGGGTCCGCCGGACGGTCCCAGCCGAGACCCGCCGTCGAGAACTGGTTCGGCTGGAGCGACGGGAACTTGCGCAGGATCGCTTCCTTCACGGAGTTGGCGCGGTTGAGCGACAGCTCCTGCACGAGGCTTTTCGGTACGGATGTCTTCATCGAGCCGTCCGTATGTCCCTCGATCACGATCCGGGCCGCGCCGTACTGGCCGGCAAGCTTCCCGATCTCTTCAACGACGAAGCCGACGTTTGGATCGTAGAGCTCTTCCACGTCCTTTCCGTCCTGCGAACGCGTGACCTTCTTCGTGAGGTCCCACGAATTCGGGAAGAAGTGGATCACGACCGTCTTCGTGAGGATCTCTTCCTTTTCCCCCTGGACAGTACCGGCGCTGGCCGGCGCGAACTGAATGTCGTATTCGTTCTTCTGGCTCGCGTACTTCTGTTCGGACCCGAGCTTCTGGATCACCGAAAAGTCCATCACCTGATCGAACGGCGTCTGCTGCGTGACCGCGTTGATCTTCTTGTACAGGAAGTACGCGGTATTCCACGTCCGCTCGAAGCTGGTGGGGTTGTTCTGGTTCAGGAAGAAGTCGCGGTTCTCGGCGTAGTTCGTCGAGTGCGCATCGCCGAGCATGCCCAGCGCGTCGCTCTCGGGGATCGAATAGCCGGCGGCCATCAGCTTCGCGACTTTCTGTTTCGCGTCCTGGGCCTTCAGGTCCTGCATGGAGTCGAAGATGCCGCGCGTCAGTCCCTCGACGATGTCGGGGTTGTCCTTCGCGAAGTCGGCGCGCGCGAACCACACGTCGGCAATCAGCTTGTTCGCCGTCGACGTGGTCACCAGCAGCTTGTTGCCCCTGACCTTCTCGAGGTTGTAGATGTCGGGGGCCCAGCTCACGCATCCGGCGAGGCTCTTGTCGGCGTTGAACGCCGCGGCCGCCTGGAAGGCATCCTGCGTGAACTTGAACTGCACTTCAGCCGGCTGCACGCCCGCGTTGATCAGCGCGTTGAGAATGAAGAAGTGTGACGGCGAATTCTGCGCCAGTACGACGGTCTTGCCGCGCAGGTCGGCCATCGTCTTGACCGTGTCGCGCACGACAATGCCGTCGCCGCCGTTCGACCAGTCGACCTGCTGATAAACACGCGGCATGACGCGCGAGTCCTTGCGCAGGCCTTCGAGAAAGAGCGGCAGCATGTCGAGCGTGGCCCAGCCGACCTGGAGGTTGCCCGAGGCGTACGCATCGCGCATCGCAATCGGGTCGTCAATCAGCACGAGCTCGACCTTGAAATCCTTGCCGCCCGGCGCCTTCCACACCTTGCCCGGCTTGAACCCGTTGTTCGCGAGAATGATCGGGCTCCAGCCGGCCCACACGTTAATCGCGAAGCGGACCGTCCGATCCGCCATCGGGTTGTAATTGGAGATGCCCTTGACCTCGGGCAGGCGCGTCGCCGCGACGTAGTTGTACTCCTTGACGGTGGTGATCCCGGAGTTGTCCGGGGCCTCCGCGCCTTTCTGCAACTGCTTCAGCTCGTCGCTCGAAAACTGTCCGCCCTGCCCGCCCGATCCGATTGCGCCGTACCTGTATAAGGCCAGGCCGACGAGGCCGAGCACCACGAGCAGGACTGCAACATAGAACGCGGGTCTGGGCTGTCCGTTCGCCATGTATTCAAAACTCCTCTTCACGTGGGGCCGGGTCGGTCGCTCGCGGGGATCCCTACGCCCCGCTCCGCGTGCTCTGCGAGCTCGGCGTGCGGTCGTACGTGACAGTCGTCCGGCTCACCTTCGGTGAATCAATTCGTCTGCTTCTCCACTGCTTTGTCCGGCACCGCGGGCCCGAGATCCTTCGTCGTCTGGGCCACCGGTGAGGTCTCGGGCGATTTCAGCCCCAGTTCGACCTCGAAATCCGTGAGCGCCTGGTCGGCAAGCTGCGCCTGCATTCGCTCTTCGGCGTTGATCTCCGCGAGCCCCTTCTCGGAGAGGTCGGCCGCGACGCGCACGCGGCCGCGGTTCTGATCGATCTTCTGCTGGATGACGCTCTCGATCTCCCCGAAGTCGGTCGTCAGGTTCATGTCGAACGATTCCGAGAGCTTGGCAATCTCCGCCTCGGCGGAGCTCATCTTCAGCTCCGCGTCGTATTTCGTGATCTTCTGGCGCAGCTCGATCAGCTTTTCGTTCGCATGCTGGATTTTTTTCAGGTTGTTCCCGTACGCCGTTTCGTGCATCTGCAGCTGGTTGTCGTTCGCGGCGAGCTCCGCCTTCGCCTTCTGCAGCTCCAGCGCGAACTTCGATGCCGTCGTGCGATCGCCGGCCTTGAGGTACGCCTTCGTCTCGGCTTCGAGCTTCTGCACGTGCGACTTGTTCGCCGCCACCTGGCGCGAGACGCGCTCCACGAGCCCGCGATACTGCTCGAGACCGACGCGTCCTTCCTTGAGTTGCTCGACCGACTTGTCGTACTCGTAGCGCATCTGCGCGACGGGATCGGCCTCCCAGAACAGGTTCGCGACCTTGTTGATTTGCGAGACGAATGCCGACCAGAACTTGTGGAGGATCACGACTTCTCCTTTGTCATTTCCTGACCGGTTGCTCGCGCTCGACGTCGGGCGCCTCGGCCAGAATCTTCCCCTGGTAAATGCCGTCGAGGGCCGAGCGAAGCTCCGGCCCGGTGCCGGCGCCAATCACGTCGCCGCCGACTTCCTTCAGGAATGCGAACTTCTCGGGACTCGTGTCGAACGCGACGAAGTACACCTGCACGGCGCCGTCGCTCTTTTGATAAATCTCCCGCGCGACGTTCTCGGGATTGCGGCCGCTCGTGTTTTCGCCATCCGTGACCACCAGCAGGTACTTGCGGAAGACACCCGCGCGGTACAGGTCGGGCCGCGCTTCGTGCAGCGCCTCTCCAATCGCGGTACCGCCGCCGGGACGCGGAATGTGGGAGAGCGCCTCGCGGATGGCGGCGCGGTCGTACTTCTCGATCGGACGAAGCGTCCGCACGTTGCTCGAGAAGCTGTAGACGCCGATTTTTATCGGAAAGTCGGGGCGGCGCGTGACGAACGCGTCGGTCGCGTCGAGCATCGCCTCGAGCGCCTCCTGCGCCGCGATGTACTTGGGGCGTGTATCGCCGGGTGCGGTTTCGCGCATGGAACCGGAGGTATCGACCAGGATCGCCACGGCGGCCCCGAGCCCTTCCTCCACTGTTGCTTGATACGGGGCGCTCGATTCGGAGGTTCGGCGGTCCCGGCGATCGGCGGTCCCGTGCCGGCGACTGCCGCCGTCGCACCCCGTCCAGGGCACGAGCGCGAGCGCAGCCAGCGCGAGGCAGGCCGTCCGAATCGCTATCCGGGCGGTCGGGGTATGTATCAACGTGGTCTCAGCGTCGAGATCGACGAGAGTGTATCAAAAGTAGCGGGTGCGCTTCGCTTTCAGGAACTCGACCGAGCGGCGGATCTCGTCGAGCCCTGCCATGCCGGCCTCCACGGAGATCCATCCGTCGAACTGCACGTCGGCAAGCAGCCGGAAGATGGCATCGTAATCGTTGAGGCCCTTCCCCGTCTCTCCGTGCCGGAGAGCGGCAGCGTAACCGGTCGCCCCGTCGGCGGATCGCAGATCGTCCAGTGTCGCGCCGGGCGCCAGATACCTGTCCGACGCATGCATCGTCACGACGCGACGGCGAACCTTCTCGAGGAAGCGGACGGGATCGAACCCGCCGATGGTCGCATTCGACGGGTCGTATTGAACGCCGAAGAATGGCGATTCGATGCGCTCGATGATTTCCAGGAAGATGTCTTCCGGCTGCGCAAATTCAGGGTAGCGCCAGGTGCCGTCCTTGTAGTGATTTTCCATGCACAGGATGACACCGCGTCGTTCGGCGTACTCGAGCGATCGGCGAATCCCGTCGACCGTGCGCGCGATGCCTTCCTTGCGCGTGAGATCCGGATACCGCTGCCCACTCAATGTGCGACAGTGCCGCGCGCCCAGCGCCGCGGCGAGATCGATCGCGGCTTTCTGACGCTCGACCTGGCGCCGCCGTTCCTCCGCATCAGGGTGCGTGAAGTCGGGTGAGAAGCAGATCATCGACGTCACCTGGCCGGTCGCGGCCATCTCTCGCTTGATCGGGTCAACGTTCTCCGGCGCGAGGCTTCGGAAGAAACCGTCGTAGTGTTCTACGCCTTCCCCGCCAAGCGTGGCCGCGTCGCGGATCCACTGTTCGAACGACATCTGGCCGTCGACGAGTTCGTCAAAGAAGCATTTCGGGAAGACGCTGATGCGTGGCGGCATAGTGGATGTGCCATGTGCGATGTGCGACTTGCGCGGGACGCGGGACGCGGGGCGCGATGTGCGATCCAATCACCAGTTTGGCGGCGCGCCTATCGGGTACTGCTCGAAGTCCATGATCGTACCGGTGATTGCCTCGCTCGCGTCGCTGGCAAAGTACTCGGCCGCCAGCGCGACGTCGCGCGGTGTGAGCAGCCGTCCGAACGGGCGCGTCGCGATCGCTTTTGGCAGCCAGTCCGGGTCGTGCTCCTCTTCGCGCTTGACGCGCTCCTCCCCTTCCGTCAGTGTCCAGCCGACATTGATTTGATTCACGCGGATGCGATAGCGATTCAACGTCGCGGCAGCGTTACGTGTCATCGTCATCAACCCGCCCTTGGAGACCGAATATGGCCCGAGCTTCGGTTCTCCGATGTACGCGTTCACGGATCCGATGTTGACGATTGAGCCGCCGCCCCGCGTCTTCATCGAGCGCACCGCCTCCTGCAGGCACAGGAACGGCGCGCGGAGGTTCACGTCGATGATCCTGTCCCACACGTCAACGGGCACATCTTCGAGGTAGCCGCGCGTCGTGAGCGCCGCGTTGTTCACGAGAACGTCGATGCCGCCGTAATGGTCGATCGTGAAGCGGACCGCGCGCCGGCAGTCGTCCACGTTTGCAAGATCGCTTGCGACGGATGCCGCCTCGTGGCCGGCCGCACGGAGCGTCTCGGCAATCTCGGCCGCCTGCTCCCCGCGCCGCCCGTGCACGACAACGCGCGCACCGAGTGACGCGAAATGTTCGGCGATGCCGCGGCCGATCCCCGAGGTCGAGCCCGTGACGAGCGCTACCTTGCTGGAGAGGGCTGTCATCGATAACCTGGATCAGTCCGTGGCCTCCACACCGGGCATCAACACGGACTTGATCACCCGGCCGTCGTGCATCGCGTCGAACGCGTCACGCCAGCCTTCGAGTGGCGCACGCAGGCCGATGATCTTCTCGGGCCTGGTCAGTCGCCGGTCGAGCAGGTGGATGACCTTTTCCCAGATCGGATAGTTGTGGCTGAACGATCCCTGCAGCCGCACGTTGCGTTGGACGAGCGGATTGATGTCCGTCGCGACCGTCTGGGGTGACCAGCCCACCTTGGTCACCTCGCCGTCCGGCCTGACGAGGCGCAGGGCGAGTTCGAGCGTGCGGCTGGATCCGGAAGCGTCGCAGACGAGATCCGCGCCGAGCGGCGCCAGCCCGCGGACAATGTCATCGACGTTGTCCGACTGGATGTCGACGGTGTGGGTCGCTCCGAGCTCGCGCGCCGCTTTCAGCCGCGCCGCATCGGCGGGGAGCCCGGCAACGATGAGGGGATCCGCACCGGCGAGCGCTGCCATCCGCGCGCACAGCAATCCGATGGGGCCCGGGCCGAGCACGACAACCGCGTCCCCGGGGCGCACCGTCGAGTTCACGCACATCGCGTTATACGCAACCGCGTGCGGCTCCGAGAGACACGCAATATCGAATGGCAACGTGTCCGGGATGTGATGGAGGCACCGGGCAGGCACGCTGACCCACTGCGCCATCGCGCCGTTGATCCCGTACCCGAATCCCTTACGCGAGGGACAGAGGTTGTATCGGCCGGTCCGGCAGAGGACGCATTCGCCGCAAATCTGCGCCGCGGTTTCACTCACGACGCGGTCCCCTTCCCTTACACCGCGCACCGCCCGTCCGACCTTCGCAACGGTGCCTCCGAATTCGTGCCCGAGGACGACCGGGACGTTGACCGGCCATGAGTGCGTGTTGCGCGCCTGGTGCACGTCCGACCCGCACACCGACACCGCCCCGACCTGGAGAAGCACCTGGTCGTCCGCAATGTCGGGGACGGCGATCTCGCGCAACTCAACCGCGCCCGGTTCGAGCGCGAAGTGGACAACGGCGGACATGTTCATGGGTTATGCGTTCCAATTGCCAACGTCCAACTCCCGAGTTGCGCCTTCGGCCTTCTGTCTCGCGCCGTTGGCGCTCTCATGTTATGGCGACGGCGTGGATCTCGTCGCAGATCCTCTTCAAGGTCGGGAACAGGTTCGAGTCTGCGGGCCGGAAGGCCGCGCCGTCGATCACGAGCGGCGCGCCGACCACCACGAGCGGCGCACCGCGCCTGGCGCACTCGACGGCCTGCTGAATCGACAGTCCGCCGACGGCCTGCACCGGGACGGAGACGGCAGCAACGACCTGTTCCACCTCGTCGAGCGGGCTGAGCCCGCCGATCAGGCCTCGCTCGTCGAAGCCGATGTGGTGGACGATCACGTTCACGCCGAGGCCTTCCATCCACTCCGCGCACGCGACGCGGTCGCTGGCACCGAGGTTGTCCCCCATGATCAGGATGCCGAAGTCGTGTCCCGCGTCGACGACCCGGCGGATTGTCGCTTCGTGCGCGCGCCCCATGACGACGACGAAGTCAGCGCCGGCGCCGGCCATCATCTCGGCTTCGAGATATCCACCGTCCATGGTCTTGAGATCGGCGACGATTGGATGGTCGGGAAAACGTGCGCGAAGCTTCTCGACCGCGTGCAGGCCCTCGGCCAGCAGCAGCGGGGTGCCTGCCTCCAGCCAGTCGACCCCCGCGTCCACGGCAACCGCGGCGGTCTCGATGGCTTCATCGATGGATGTCAGATCGAGGGAGAGCTGGACGATCGAATGCGGGAGGCGATCGAGGTTTACGCGAGGGGTCTTCCGTGGCACCGCTCCACTTTACACTCACCGTTCCGATTCCGCGGCCAGCGTGGCCGCACCCGCTTATTTGACGAAAGGCACGACACCCCAGGTTCGCGTCTTGTACCCAGCGTACTCGGGATAACGAATCTGCAGCAGCGTCTCTTCGAACCTGGACTTCACGATCAGGAACACAATGACAACGAGCGCTGCGAGCGCCACGGCCGGTGTCGGCTTCCGGAGGAACAAGCCGACCGCCAGGATCAGAATCGCAGTGTAGATAGGGTGCCGGAGCCAGCGGTACACGCCGCCCGTGACCAGATGCCCGTCCGGCCGGGGCTCGGGCGCGATCTGAATCACGCCGCGGATCGTGGCAAACGCCGCAACCATCAGCGCCAATCCGGCAGCGCAGAGCACCAGGCCGATGATGCCGGGGGTACCCGGCTCGAACAGCGGGAGGCTGCGATCGAGCATGAATACCGCGGCAAAGACGCAAAGGAGGATCGTCTGCGCGGCCCCGTAGTTCCTGCTCTTGCGCTCGGCCGATGGAGTTGCCGAAGCCATCATGGCTCACGTCAGGGAACGATCGTTGCCCCGCGCTCCTTCAGAATCTCCTTCAGCACGGACCGATGGCACCGCTCTTCATTCTCGCAATAGCAGCCAACCGAGAAATCCGCATCGCGTGACAGCGCGGCGAGCGCATCCAGCACCCGGCTCGCCTCCGGGCGCGCCATCTCGGCGCGATAGCGCGACGCGAACCGCCGCCACTGCCGCGGATCCGTGAGAGTGCGTGCGGAGCGAACCAACGCGGCGCTCGGCGCGAGATTCGGCAGCCACACGTCGTAATAGTGCTCGGCCGCGTACCGGTCTTTTCGGACCCCGCGCGGCGGATGGCGGACGGTGCCCAGGCGGACACCCTCGCGGCGCTGCTTCGGGGTGCCGAACCGCACGACGCGAATGGCCATGGATTGAGGGACTCGCAAGTCCTGAGCCGCGAGTCGTAAGTCCCGAGTGCTGAGTCGCGAGTCTATCGAGTCGCAACGAGAGCTTTCGCGGCGCGAAACAGAAGCGGACGCGGGATCAGCTCGCGGAACTTCCTGATGTACTTCTGGCGCGCATCGCGCCCGACCGCCACTCCGAAGAATAACAGCTCGTAGAGTACCCCTGCGATCAGCAGCTTTGCACCGATCACGATCAGGCGAGGAGGGCCAAGCGACTCTGTCAACTTCAGGCACACCACCAGGACGACCGCGGGCCACAGCGCCGGCCAGACCGCTTCGCGAAACGCGCGCGACAGCGGTACACCTACGCGGCGGCACGCGGTGGGGAACGTCGCGACCATCGACATGATCACGATGGGCAGCACCGTGCCGATCGCCACACCGACCATCCCGTACGGCTTCACGAGCGCGATGCTGAGCGCGAGGTTGCCGACGCCGGTCACCGCCACGTAGGCGGTCAACCGCTTGTGCTCGCCCGCGCCTTTCAGGATCGTGCTCGACGTCGAGTTCCCCGCTCGCAGCACGACGAGCGCCGCGAGCATCTGGAGAATGGTGGCAGTCTGCGAAAATGACGGCCCGACCCACGCGCGGATCAGCGGATGCGCCACGATCGCGACGCCGCCCGCGAGCGGGATCGCCATCGCGAGCGAAAGCTGCGTCCCCTGGATGAACGTCGAGCGCAAACGGTCGGTGCGGCGTGCCGTGTCACTTTCGACCACGTGCGGGAACAGCGCGTCGTTCAGCTGATTGCTCAATTTGGTCAACAGCTCGGTCAGCCGCTGGGCCGGAGCCCAGAGCGCGACCGCAGGCGTTCCGAGAAACGCACCGAGGACCAGCGTATCCGACGAAAAGTTCAGTTTGCAGCCCAGATCGAACAGGAGCATGTACACGCTGAAGCCGCTGACTTCGCGAAGCCGCTGCCGGCTGAAGTCGTGGATGCGGATGGAGAGCGCCGGAAACACGCGGTGCGCGGCGCGGCGATACAGAAACAATCCAACGATCCGGACCGCGGTCGTCGACGCGACGAGACCGACCAGTCCTGCACCTGCCATCAGCGCCGCCACGTTCACCGCGGCGACCGCGACGCTCGTGATGATGCTGATGACGTTGTTCACGTGATAGCGCTGGAATCCGACAATGACCCCGCCATAAACCGAAAAGGAAAACCTGACCGCGATGTAGCCGGAGATGATGAGCAGCACGTATCGCGAAGTGGACACGTCGGCGGGATTGATTTTGAAAACGGTATCGAGAGAGCCGGACATGATGAGGGCGGCGCAGAGAACGGACGCACCGATGCCGGAATACACGACGAACAGCGTGCTGAGAATCTGGTTGAGTCCTTCCCGATCCCGCAGCGCACGGTAGCGCGCGATGAAGCGGACGGACGATCCTGAGTACCCGAGGTCGAGCAGCGCGAACGATGTGGTCAGCGAGGCCGTCAGGATCCACAGCCCGTAGAGCGGCTTGCCGAGATGCGCCAGGTTGAACGGCAACATGACGACGCCAAGCGCCGCGTCAATGGCGTAGGCGACATAACGAGTGCTGACGTTTCGCGCAACGGCGCGAAACGCGCCTTCATCGTCCCCCCACACGGGGTCGTGCGACTGCTCCGAAGTGTGTGTCCGTACGGTCAACGGGTCGGCCTCTCTGGCAAGCATCCGGAAGGCGGTGATACCTCAGCGGGAGCAGTCTTGAGCAACCGGGGTGCCAGCTCAGGCCGGCCGCGAACTGCGGAATGCGACCTCAGCGGTGTGGACATGGCTACCAAGATTCAGCCATGCACTACCGATCTCAGCAAGCGCCAGGTCAACAATTGCCCGCTACTCGCGAGGCCGAGCTGGCGCATCACTTGCGTAGGGCGCCCATCGTGCCCAATGGACGCATCCGATTCAAGGACCGCGCGGTGACTGGCGTCAAGACGGTGCTCATCGACGCGGGCAGCTACGATTGCCTCAATTTCGGCGACCTCGCGATGCTGCAGGTCGCGGTTGCCCGGTGGCGAACGCTCTGGCCGTCCGCATCCATCGGAGTGCTGACCGAAGCGCCAGCGGCACTGCGATCGCTCGATCACCGGCTGATTCCCCTCAGCAATCGTGCCCGGGCCCAGTGGCTCAACATACACATGTTCGGCCGTCT
>Ga0136846_1228053_pt1 | contig 15204 bp, 7 predicted proteins | sample HopSoiMetagenom2_FD_96841 | JGI IMG/M metagenome (GOLD analysis project Ga0136846, IMG submission 96841) | Grasslands soil microbial communities from Hopland, California, USA - 2 Assembly 2016 (version 4) | ecosystem: Environmental > Terrestrial > Soil > Grasslands | place: USA: Hopland... | reverse complement strand
TCGCGCGGCACGATGGACTGCCCGATCTTCGCCGCACCTACGAGCGTGCGGGCACGTGGATCAGCGACTGGCTGGACAGCGATCTCTATCAGTGCCAGTGGCATCTCGTGGAGCTGGCCATCGCCGAGTTGCCCCCGGGCTCGCGCATCTCCGTGAAAACACGGACGAGCAGAGAGCTGCCGTCGCCCGACGATGCGCCTCTCACAGCCGAGTCGCTTGCCGCGGCTGGCTCGTGGTCCCCGCCACTCACGATCGTCGCGCCGGCACAGCCGAGCGACGATGAGCTCGACCGCGCCAAGCAGCAGGATCTCCTCGTGCAGAGCGGCCCGGGACAGTACCTCCAGCTCCTCATCGAGCTGACGAGCGACGGGCTCGCGTCGCCGCGCATCGAGCACGTACGGCTGCGCTACCCATATGCATCGCTGCGCGAATTCCTCCCCGCCGTCTACTCCGCGCCCGACGAGCAACGCGAGTTCCTCGACCGGTACCTCGGACTCGTGCAGCGCACCTGGGACCGCATCGAGAGCACCGTGACCACCTTCGAGCGATACCTCGATGCGGATACGGTGCCGGCCGGCGTGCCGATGCAGTACCTCGCGAGCTGGATGGGCATCAGGCTCGAGGGCACCTGGACCGCCGATCAGAACCGTCGGCTGTTCGGCGCGACGCGCGACGCGCTGCCGCACTGGGGCACCCCCGAGGCGCTGCGTGGATGGATCGCGGCGCATCTCGAGACGCTGAGCGGCGTCGGCGCGGCAGACATGCAGGCGATCGGCGTGCCCGGGATCGTCGAAGGGTTCGTCGAGCGGCGCCGGCTCATGCTCGGTCGGGAGGACACAGCGCGACTCGGCTCGGCTGAGCCCCTCTGGAGTCCCGCCGTCGAACGTCGTCTCCAGATCGGCGTGTACGACCGTGAAGGCGAGGTGGAATTGGTATCGGTCGGCGATCCGGCGCTCGACGTCTTCCGCCATTCCGCCCACCGCTTCCGCGTGTACGTGCCGTCGGCCTGGGTCCGCACCGCGGCGCAGGAAGCCTTGCTTCGCCGTGCGATCGATGCGCAGACACCCGCCCACACCAGCTACGAGCTCGTGCTCGTCGCGCCGCGGTTCCGCGTCGGCGTGCAATCCACCGTCGCGCTCGACACGGTGGTCGGCGCGCCGAGCGCGATTGGTCTCGCCTGCCCAGTGGACAACGAGCCGGCGAGCCGGCCGCTGCACGAGCGACTCGGCTTCGACCTGGTGCTCGGCGCGGGCGGGAGCGACGCGGCACTTGGCAGCACGGACCTCATTCTCGCCTAACGGAGACACGTCATGTCCTGCAGCGAAGAGCGCGCGACCGGCGCTTGCGGCGCCCTCACCACGGAGCGGCTCCGGTATTTCACCGGGCGCCACATGACGGCGCGCGATTTCGAGGACGAGCAGGCGTACCATCGCTCGCACCGGCTGCTGCACAACCGGATGCTCCACGGATGGGGCATCGTGTGCGGCTTGCAGGTGCATCCGCATCCGAAGCCCGACTGTCGCACCCAGCGTGTCGTCGTGCGATGCGGGATGGCGCTCGACTGCTGTGGTCGCGAGCTCGTCATCCGGCGCGACGTCGTCACCGACGTCATCCCGTGGGGCGAGCAGCCGCGCATCGAGGGGGAGAATCGCGCCGATCCGCGGTACGTCCTGCTGCTCTGTCTCGAGTACTGCGAGGCACCCACGGAGAAGGTGCCGGTGCTGTACAACGAGTCCGCCTGCGCCGATCCCGCGATGGAATTCGGCCGCGAGCGCGAGGGCGTCCGCTTCGGCTGGCACTGGGTCGAGCGCGACAAGCTCGCCGCGCACGGCTGGCGCACGCACGAAGGGTGCGCCCCTGGTGAAGAGGATCCGACGTCTCCCTGCGGCGACGCTCGTGGTCACGACTGCTGCTTCGACGCGGACTGTCCCGTTGACCACTGCGTGCCGCTCGCCGTGCTCGCGGAGAATCTCGCCGAGCATGGCAGCGCTCCGCACATCGATCAGGGTGGACGGCGACCGATCGAAGAGGGTGGCCGCGCCCAGCTCACGCACCTGTGCGGGATCAACTGGCCGCACGGCGGGATCGTGTCCCCCGGCTGGCTCGAGGCGCGCGGGCGGCTCGAGGCGCGGTTCGACCGCGATCTCGAGGTTGTGGCGCAGCCCGTCGGAAGCTGCGGGCCGCGCGGGGTGAACCCGTGCACGTTCATCGTCGAATACGGCGAGATCTACGAGGACATGGACTTCGTGCCCTATTCCCGGCCTCCCTACCTCGCGGCCGATCGGCGCACGGCGGTGTTCGAGCTCGAGGACCCGCGGCCGAGTCCAGGCGGCCAGTATCGATACCTCATCGGGCACACGGTCTACGTAACGATCAAGTGTGAGTTCCTGCTCGACTGCAACGGTCAGGCAGTGGACGGGAACCACATCGGCGGCCGGCGCCCCACGGGCAACGGCACGCCGGGTGGCACGTTCGAGAGCTGGTTCACCGTGGTGTCGGATCAGGAGCTGGAGGAGCTGCACCAGAAGGGGCACGCGCATCAGCACACCGATTACGCGAAGACGGAGGCATGACCATGACGATGGTGCGTGTGTCAACCACTCGGACGAAAGGCCCCGCAAAGCACGATTGCGGCTGCGGATGCGGCGGCACGGGTGGCAGCTGCTGCGACCTCGAGTGCCTCGTGCGGCCCAACTTCTACTGCGGCCAGCTCCTCACCGACGCGGATCTGTCCGCGGTGGTGCAGTGGACGCGCGACCGACTCGCGCTCTCGCGCTTCCGCGACGGCTGGGGTGTCGTGTGCGGGCTCGAGGTCACCTGTAGCGAGCCGGAAGGCGCGTGCGGCTGCGGATGTGGCTCGCCGAAGGGGTGCACGGTGTGGATCGGAAAGGGCTATGCGGTCGACTGCTGCGGCAACGATCTCGTCGTCTGCGAGCCGATCCCGGTGGATCTCGGCTCCGTCTGCCGGCCGAACGACGATCCCTGCGCCGACCCGTGCTGGCCGCCGATCACTAAGGACCCGCAACAAGTCGGCAGAGCTGGCCAACCGCGCGACATCGTCCTCGGCGATCTGCAGATCAAGGGCGAGGATCAGTTGATCGTCGATCTCTATCTCACGTATGCCGAGCAACCGGCAGCCGGCCAGCGACCGCTGTTTCGCGGCTCGTGCGCGGACGTGGACGCGTGCGAGCCGTCGCGACTGCTGGAGCGGCCGGCGCCCAAGCTCGTCGTGCGCGCGCTCGCGTCACCCTACGAAGAGGTTGATGCGAGCGAGGATGAGATCACGCGGCTCACCAAAGGCTACACCGATCTGACGAAGCGCCTCGACACTCTCTTCGAGAATGCCAACCTCCGCACTCTCACCCGTCGCCTGAGTGCGTGGCGACTGCACAGTATCTGCCTTGTGATGGACTACGTTCGCACCCTGCACGACCTCGATTCCGACATCATCGCGCGCATCCGTTCCTGGCTGCAACTGGATTGGCTCATGCACGAGGGGCTTTGCGAGTGCCGTCCTTGCCGAACGGATGATGGCGTTCGACTCGCGCGCCTCTGGCTGTGGCGCAAGGATGGCCGCTTCGAGTGCTGCCGGCCACTCGAGATCTTCAGCATCCCGCCCTTCCGGCGCATGCTGCAGCGTGACTGCCAGCCTATCGGCGCGTCGAAAGTGGATCTTCGCAAATGGCTGGGTGCGCCCGCTGGCGACGACGTCGTCGACAAGATGAAGCGCCAGGGGATTCAGGTGCAGGGGATCGTGGATCACATGGAGCACAGGCTCCAACAGCCACTATTCACCGTTCCCGCATCGGACCCGCTTCACGTCTACACGGTAGAGGATCCGTTCGGCACCCGGCGGATTTTCGGGTTCGACACCGCGAACGCATGACGATCACGCGCGTGCGCTGGCGCGAGCGCCAACGCGTCTCCGCTGCGGACCTCCGGGCCGAGCAGCTCTATCGACTGGAGAGTCTGGGGCGGCATTTCCTGGCGCCGCACGATTGGGGCGTCGTGCGGGGGCTTTGGCTCGTGTCGAACGGCAGCCCCGCCGACCCGGGCTGGCAGCTCCTTCCCGGCGTCGCCATCGACGGGTACGGGCGCGAGCTCCTCGTGCGAGAGCCGATCGACATCGAGCTACCGGCCGGCGCGGCAAGGATGCAGTCGTATCGCGTCTTCCTCTACTATTGCGAGTCGCCGTCGAGCTGCCCGCCCTGCAAGCCCTGTCGCGACGATCCGGCGCCGCGCACCTGGCAACACGTGCAGGTGGTCGTGAGCAAGACGCTGACCCCGATCACGGGTCCCGCCGCCGATCTCGGCCTGGCCCGCGCTGCAGGCGCCATTCCTGATCAACCGGCCTGGCCGGTGCTCGTTGGAGCCGTCGCGCGAGCCGGCGAGAAGCCCGATTACGAAGACGTCCGGTATCACGCGCAGCGTGCGAGCCTCCTTCGCTCGCCGTCCGGGAGTGTGGCACTGCGACAAGGATTGCTCGGCCCCGACGATCAGTACCAGCTCCTGCTGTCGACCAGTCCCGACTCGGCGTCGCCGGTGAAGCGGTTCGGGATCGACCGCGACGGCATCGTGCACGTGTGGAAGCAGCTCGAGCTCACCGGCCCTGACCTCTCGGCGAAAATCGCGCTCAGCGAGACCGCGGCACTGTTCATCGACGCCCCCGCGCTCGCCGGCATCGCGCAGCACGTCGTGGTGAAGGGCATGCTCGAGCAGGTGAACGATCCGCATCTCATCATGCACTGGTCCGACGCCAGCGGTGCGCGCGAAGTGGTGCGCGCGCATCTGCCCGGCAAGGAAAAGGCTCACCTCGATCGGACGCTGCTCGTACGCGACACGCAGCCAATCGCCCTCAGCCTCGTGAACCTGAACACGGGGCGCCCGATGCAGGTCACCCGCTCGGGAGGTAGAGGAAAGGAGCGGACCTTCATACTGCAGGACTTCGCGGCGGAGCTTCGATCGAGTGACGGACAGCTCGCATTGGCGACTCGAAAGGTTGCGGTGGATTCGCAGGGCGTCGCGCCGTGCGACGGTGATTCGCGTTCGTCTGGAAGCGGCCCTGCCGAGCGCGATGAAGGTGGGGTCGCGTATTTCCGGCCGGCCGCACAACCGACTCCCGCGCCAACCGCGCGCGCGATTCAGACCGTGGCCGGCGAGCGGCCCGACGGAATGCCGACCACGGCCTTTCGCATGGTCGGCGGTGAATTTGACGAGGGCGACCACACACCACGCATCGCGTTCGGATCGCGGCTCCCGGCCGGATCCGATCTCGGCTGGCACTCAATGATGACGATCGACGGCGGCGGCCGCGTGCGGATGCCGTACGACGAGACCACGCTCGACGTGACGCACACGCTCCAACTCCCGCCGATCACCACGAATCCAACCGACCCACTCACGCAGGACCTGCTCGCGCTGGCGTTCAGCGCTGGCCTGCGACGCGCTGGTCGCATCATGCCTTCCGGGGAGGTCGATGTAGTGTTTCCCGCGGCGGAGACGAAGGTGAGTCGCGGTGGCACGCTCACCTACGACATCACCATCAAGAACAACGGGGCCAATCCGGCGACGCTCAAGCGGGTGATCGAATGTGTCGTAGGAAGCCCCGAGTTAGGCGAACCGGCAAATGCCGACGTCGCGCTGCGGACCATTCCCGGACTGACCGGCACCATCAACGCGGGCGGAAGCATCAGCTTTACAACACCGTCCACCGATATCCCGCTCTTCCAGCATGCCGCGGCGCACGTCGTGATCGCGGTGGAGATCGTCGTAGCCATCCTCGGCAAGGACTACGTGTTCTCCGGAGTATCAACCACGAAGATGAAAGTGACGGACTGAGATGCTGCTCCATCGGAGAACCGAGCCATGACCGCCGCTTCAGCCACGCGCGTCAATTACTTCGACCGCCAGTTCCTTCGCCTCGCCGAATTTCAGGACGAACAGGCGTACCACATCGCGCTGCGGCGGCGGCACAATCTGTCTCATCACTCGTGGGGCATCGTCGCCGGCCTCGCCATCGTCAAGGAAGCCGACGTGCTCGTCGTACTGCCGGGACTGGCGGTAGACGGCTACGGTCGCGAGTTGATGCTCGCCGATCGCATCACGATCGATCGCGCCGTGTTCGACCGCTACGGCACCAACCGCCTCGATGTCTGGCTCGAGTACGAGCTCAGTTCGGCCGACGCCAGTGCTCCGGCTGATGCCTGCGATCCGCTGTCGGCCGGCCATCAGTATCGGGCGGTCGAGACCGCACACGTCATGTTCGAGCGCGCTGCTGCCGCCGACGTCGACGCCCGCAGTCCGCAAGCCGTGCCAGCCGATGTCATCGCCGCAAGCCTTCCCGATACGCCCGACGATCCCAGGCAGCGCTGGCCCGTCTATCTCGGACGCGTGAGCATGAAGTTCGACCCGAGCGGCAAGCCGGACCTCTCGCCGGCGCCGACCGCCCTCGCGTACATCGGGCTCAACGCGGAGCTGATCGACCATCCGGCAAACGCGTCGCGGATCGAGCTCGGACATGACCCACGCGCAGGCTCGACGGCGGATCAACGCAACATCGCCGGGACGACGTACACCTATGAGGGCGATGCCGACCGCCGTTTTGCCGTCTTCGTTCCCGGTACCGATCCCGCGAAGACAACCCTCGCCCCGACCATCTCGGTCACCCCGCAGAGTACCAAGATCCTCGGGACCGCCGAAATTCACGGCGACCTCGTGCTCGATGGTACGACGCTCGTCTTTCCGAAGAATGTCCCCGAGGAACGCGTGAACGCCGGTGACGGGCCGGCGATCTACTGGACGAGCGATGACGGCGATGCGCTGCGGATCGATCTCGGCGACACGAAACTCGCGGCGCGAACGCTCGCCATTGGCGTCACCAAGGACGGAAAGTTCCGCCCCGTGCTCGAAATCGTGATGCCGACGGACAACACCGCACCGCAGGTCACCATCACCGGCGATCTCCACGTGACGGGCGCCTTCACCGGCCCCGACATCCGCCTGCGCACCCTGAGCCAGGATCTCATCCCGCAGCTCGCCGCGATGCTGCAGGTCGGTGTGCTCACCGGCACGGCCTGACACCGAGCCGAGCGATGAAGGCGCGGGTAGAAGAGCTGGTGCTGCGGTATCGCCTGCCGAGGGATGCGCCGCGGCTGCACGCGCAGCTCCCGTCGATCGAGCGCGCACTGCAGTCCCGACTCGCCGACGAGATCGCCGCGCAGCTCGCGGCTATCGACGAGGGCAGCGAGGAGGTCGTCGTCGTGCGCGAGGCGACGGCGCACGTGACACTCCGCGTTGGAGAGCACGCACGGGATGCCGCCGCGCTCGACCGGGTCGCACAGGCTGCACGCGAGGCCGTGGTCGCCCTGCTCGCGCACGCCGCGGACGACGAGGAGCAGGTGCGCCGCTTCCCGTCGGACGCCGCATACGCCGGCAGCTTCATCCTCGAGCTGATCGGAGGCACGGCGTGGGACCGGTGGTACTTCGACGGCTTCAGCCGCTTTCGCCGCGCCGACGCGGCTGCGACGGTCCTGGCGCTGCTCGCCGATGCCGACACCGAATGCATGGCGCTGTTCGCGTGGCTCGAGCAGCGCGGCCGCTTCGCCGAGGTGCTGCAGCTGGTCGGCCCCTCCGCGGCGCGCGCGCTCGCGTCCGCAGTGCCGGCCGCGACGACGTCGGTCCCCCCGGCCGACCTCGTACCCCTCGCCGTGGCGGCCTTTGCCATCGTCGCATCGCTCGGCGTGAGCGTGGACGCGGCACGCCATGCAACACTGCTCGCCGAGTATCACCGCTATGATCCCGGACGTCCCGTCTGGACGGATCGTGGCGCGCTGACGGAATGGACGTGGCGCTTCACGCGCTGGCTCCTGTCGCACGCCGCATCGGACGTGACCTCCGGAACGATCTCCGCCACGCCGCCCCCCGCCCTCGTGTCGCTGCTCACCGGGCAGCTCGACTGGCTGGAGGGGGAGACGATCCTCGCGCGCATCGCCGCCCTGTCGGCGCAGCCGGCCGAGTCACGGATCATCCACGCACGCGCGATGACCGGGCACGTGCCCTCGCCCCGTCATGCGGCGCAGCTTCGGATCATCGCGGAGTCGCTCCGCCGAGGCTCGCTCCGACTCGATCTGCACGCCGAGCCCCGCGACCAGGTGGTGCTTCGGCTGCTCGCCACGCTGTTCTCTTCGGATCCCGCACCGTCGGCGCGGCCGGAGGAAGCGCTCGTGGCCCTGCTCGACGAAATTGTCGCCTCCGCACAGTGTCGCGGAAATGCAGCCCCGAACGCGTCCGTCGAATCCGACGATGCCGCTGCACTCCTGCGCGCACTGGTCAGCGCGCGTGCTACGGACGACGGAGTGCGGTCGAGCTTCGCCGGCATCTTCCTGCTCACGCGTCCCATCGCCGATCTTCGCCTCGATCGACTGGCGGAGCGAGCAGGCGTGCCCTGGCCTCCCCTGCTCGCCGCGCTGGCGACGAAGCTGCTCGGCGCCGCACCACCGTTCGATGAAGCGCTTCAGGTCTGGATCGGCGCGTCGGAGGCCGGGCCTGCGCCCCTGGCGGAAGATGCGCTGCACTCGCTGCTGCGCGCATTGCTCGAGACGCTCGCCGACCAGCACCAGCTTCCTCGCGATGTTGCTGCTCTCACCGACTTCGATTGGCGCGGGGAGTCGTTCCTCGCAGTCGCCGAGGAGAGCGGCACCTGTTGGCCACTCGTCGTTCGCCAACGCGACGACGCCGCCGCCACGCTGCTCGACGCCTGGCGCACCGCCATGGGGACTGAGCCACAACTCGTCGAGGCAACGCGCAGGCCGACGGCCGATCTGGAGGCATTGCCGCTCACGCCTGAGCTCTCACCGGTGGTCGACGTCTACGTCTCGGCGGTTGCTACCTGTGTGATGAGAGCGCTGAGCCGGTGGCTCCCGGGCCTTGCCGGCTCGAGCATGCCGTTCCTCGTGCGGAACTGCATCGCGCGCGGCGGCGTGGCTTCCGTCACGGATGAGGAGATTGCAATCGTTCTCGACCGTGGGCCGCTCGACGTCGTGCTCGAGATGGCGGGCTGCTTCGCTCCGATCACCTCGTCCACCTGGGTTGGTCGGGCTGTGCGATTCTCATTCGCTCCTGCCTAGGATGATCGGCCTGTTCGGCTCACCGCCCCCGGCGCCGTATCCGACGAGCGCCGCGCATCTCGCGGACGAGGTGCATCGCGCCGCCGGCTTGGTGCGCGCACAGCTCCTCCGCTTCGAGCACGCGTGGCCGGAGGCGCAGCGTGAGAAATACTGGCATCTGTCGGACGACGTGCTCGAGGAGCTGGCGGGCGACACCGACCGGTCGCCCACCGCGGAGTTCGACCCGGACAGCCAGACGGCCAGGATCCTCGCCTGGGTCGATGCGCGCCGGACGGAGATCGATCGGCATGTCGGCGCCAGCGAGCCCGGGCTCCTGCGTCTCGATGTGCTTCGTCAGGAGTTCGCGCTCGAGTCAGGCGAGATCGACCTCCTGCTGCTCGCCCTGCTCCCCCTGCTCCACTCGCGCTTTCGCTGGCTCTACGGCGTGCTGCAGCACGACGCCGCCCGCGTGATGCCCACGGCGGGCTTCCTCGCTGAACTCTGCGCGCGGAGCGCTGCCGACTATGCCGCCGCGCTGCGCTTTCTCGTTCGCGCCGGCTCGCTCGTGGACGATCGACTCCTCGAGGTGGCGGGCACCGACGAGGAGCCGCTCGTGCTTCGACCTGTCTCGCTCGAGGATCGGATTGCCGCTTTCCTTCAGGGCGACGATCGGATCGATGCTCGCGTCGAGCACGTCGCGACGTGGAGCACTCCCGTCGCCGACCTGCGCGCACTGCCCATCGCGCCCGAGATCCTCAATCGGTTGGAGATGCTCCCGCACCTGCGCGCGGCCGAGCCGGAATTCGTGGGGCGGCTGAGGCTCCAGTTCTCCGGACCGGACGGCTCACTCGCCATGCGCGCGTTCACCTGGATCGCACAGGAGCTGGAGCTGCCGCTACTGACGTTGGATGTCCGTGCGATGCTCGGCGCCTCGCTCCCGTTCGAGCAGCTGGTGGATCTTTCGCTGCGCGAAGCCCGGCTTGCCGGTTCGGCGGTGATGTTCGCCGACGCCGAACCGCTGTTCGCCGAGGATCGCGCTCACCAGCTCGCGCATCTCATGCGGCGGCTCGCCGCCTTTCCACGACCGGCCGCACTGGACATCGGTGGCGCGGCCTCGCCCGATGGGCTCACCGTCGGGTCGGCGTTCATTCCCTTCCTGCTCGCGCGCCCCACGGTCGACATGCGCCGCAAGCTGTGGCTCAAGCGACTCGCGAGGGAGGGCGATCGGCTCGGCGACGTGGAGGAGCTCGCGGGTGAACTCGCCGCAGCGTTCCAGCTCACCGATGCGCAGATCCGCGAGGCGGAGCGTGCCGCGCGTGTGTTCGCGCGGCGTCGCAACGTCTTTCTCGCCCCCCTCGAGCGGGCCGATCTCTTCGCCGCCTGCCGCGCGCTGGCCAGTCGACAGCTCGTGGCCTTCGCGCAGCGCATCGAGCCCGATCCGAAGCTCACGCTCGACGACGTCGTGCTTCCACCGCTCAACCAGCGGCCGCTCATCGAGCTGCGCGAACGGATCCGCAACAACGCCGAGATGCCGCACGTGATGGGGCTGCGTCATCCCACGCGCCAGGGCCGCGGCGTGCTCGCCCTCTTCGTCGGCGGCTCGGGAACCGGCAAGACCCTCGCTGCGGAGGCGCTGGCCAGTGGCCAGCACGTCGACTTCTTCCGCGTCGACCTGGCGGCGCTCGTCAGCAAGTACGTTGGAGAGACCGAGAAGAATCTGGCGAAGATCTTCGCCGACGCGGAGCGCACCAACTGCATGCTCTTCTTCGACGAGGCCGACTCCATGTTCGGAAAACGCGGCGACGTGAAGGAGGCACGAGATCGCTGGGCGAATTTGGAGGTGAATTTCCTCCTTCAGGCCGTCGATGCGCACCCGGGCGTCGTGATCCTCGCAACAAATTTTCGACAGTCCATCGACGAGGCATTTCTCCGGCGCATTCACGTCATCGTCGACTTTCCCGCGCCCGACGCGGCGTCGCGGCGCCGCATCTGGGCCAACCTGCTTCCGGCGCCCGAGCATCACACGGTGACCGCCGAGGAGCTCACGCAGCTCGCCGATCGTTTCAACCTCACCGGCGGCAACATCCGCAACGTCGTCGTGGACGGCTGCTTCCGCGCGATGCAGGCACCCGATCGGCGACTCACCGCGCGTCATCTCGTGGCAGGCGTCGTTCGCGAGTATCAGAAGCTCGTCCGCCCGACGACGATCGGCGAGTTCGGCCTGCAGTTCTACCAGTGGGCGACGGAGGACGTGCTCGCCCCGCCGCGCGCGAGGACGGAAGCGGGAGCCGCGGGAGCCGCATGACGTCGAAGGAGCGGACGCACGCGCCGCCCGTCACCTCGCGCGCCACGCACACGGCGAAGGACGCATCGGTGAAGACGCGGCCGTCGTCCCCTCCCGCCACGACGCGACTGCCCAGTCCGCGCGTCGCATCGTTCATTCTGGAGAGTGCGCGCTCCCCGGTCGCCGGTGCGTCGAGCACCGGGCGCGCGGTGTCGCGGACGGAAAGTCCTTCGCGAGGCGCGTCGGACAGCACGGCGCGGAATGTCGATCGTACCCCGCGATCGAGCGTTGCCACACCAGTCCTCCCCACCAAACAGCCCGCAGCGGGCGGGGCGTCGACGGAGCACGCGACGGCGTCGGCGCACGCGCCTACGAAGGAATCCGAGCACGGACGCGCGACGGCCTCCGCTCCATCAGGCGCAACATCGGCGGGCGGCGCGCCGGCGACCCCGGCACCCGCCGGGCCCGCGTCGGCCGACGGTGCCGACGCCCGGGACGCGCGCAAGTCGAAGGACGCCGATGCGCCGAAGAAGGGCGGCGAGAAGGAAGGAGCGGCCACGCAGGGCGGTCCGGACGCCGCGGACGCGCGCGGCAAGGCACCACCTGCCCCGTCACCGCGCGTCGCGATTGCGCCGGTGATCGGGGCGGTTCGTCACCGGGCCGCCGGCGCGCGCAAGCACTCCACGTCGCCGGATATTCCGATCGGATCGGCGCAGTCGTCCGCGAAGAATCCCGACACCGAGCGGACGCGCGAGGCGGCGGCGAAGACGGTCACGAAGATGAGCGCCGCGGAAGCTGCCGCGATCCGCCGTCAGGAGTTCAGGAACAAGCTCAAGAAGGCCATCGAGGATGCGACGCCGAAGCCGACGACGGAGTCGCAGGCGGATCATCTCATGGCACAGGGCAGCAAGGACGCAAGTCATTCCCTGCGTGGCGAGCTCGATACCCAGAAGAAGGAAGCGGCGGGCCCGATGGAGGCGGCGGCGGCGAAGGAGGTTTCCCCTTCGAGCCAGCCCGCCCCGCCCAAGACCGACCTCGCGCCCGAACCCCTCGGCGCACCGCCGGCGCCCGTGTCGACTGCCGCGGTCGTCCCCGCGCCGCTGCCCCCGGAGCAACTCGACTATTCCGCGGACCGCGCGCCCACGGACCAGGCAATGGCCGAAGGTGGCGTGACGAAGGCGCAGCTCGAGAAGGGCAACGAGCCGTCCTTCCAGCAGAACCTCAGTGCGCGATCCACGGCGGAGCAGCACGAGGCGACTGCGGAGGGCAAGTACCGTCAGTCCGAGGCGGCCGTGCAGGCGAAGGTGCACGCCCAGGCGCAGGCAACGATGAGCAATGGCCTCGTCGGCATGCACGGCCAGCGCGCGCTGCACGTCGCCGGCGTGGTCGGCCAGCAGGTCGGCACCGCGATGAAGGATGCCGCGGAGCGCAAGCGCATCACCGACACGGTGACGGGCATCAAGGATCGCACGCGCACCGACGTCGACGCGATCCTCAAGAAGATGGAGGCGGATGCGACCGCTGCGTTCGAGCGCGGGCTGGCGCGAGCGGAACAGGCATATCACGACACGTTCGAGGATGCCAAGGGCGGTGTGGGCACGTGGCTCACGACCTGGGGCAGCGACTGGGAAGAGCTGATCGAGCACTCGCTCGCGAAGGCGAGGGTCGAGTACATGCGCCAGGTGGATGTCGCGATCGAGGAGGTCGCGGACCTCGTCGACGGGAGCCTCGCCGCGGCGACGCAGCGGGTGAAGGACGGCCTGAACGAGGTGGACACGTTCGTCGCGGGGCTCGACGCGAAGGTGATCGAGTTCGGCCAGGAAGCGAAGAAGGAGGTCGCCGGCGACTTCGAGGCGATGGAGAAGGACATCGATGACCATCGCGATGCGCTGATCAACAAGCTGGCGGAGCAGTACAAGTCCTCCCACGAGCGCATGCTCGCCATGGAGGAGAAGCTTCGGGAGGAGAACAAGTCGCTGTGGCAACGCGTGTACGACGCCACGGTCGGTCTGATCAAGAAGATCCTCGCCTTCAAGGACATGCTGCTCAACGTCCTGGCGAAGGCGGCCGACGTCATCGGCGACATCATCTCCGATCCCATTGGCTTCCTCGGCAATCTCGTCGAAGCCGTCATGCGCGGGCTCAAGAACTTCATGTCGCGCATCGGGATGCATCTGCAGAAGGGGCTGATGGAGTGGCTGTTCGGCGCGCTCGGCGGAGCGGGCCTCCAGATGCCCGAGCATTTCGACCTGCAGGGCATCGTCAGCATCGTGCTGCAGGTGCTGGGTCTCACCTACGCGAACTTCCGTGCGCGTGCGGTCGCCATCGTCGGCGAGCCGATCGTGTCCGCACTCGAGAAGACCGCGGAGGTGTTCAAGATCATCCTGACAGAAGGCGTCGGGGGATTGTGGCGCTTCATCAAGGAGAAGCTGACCGATCTCAAGTCGATGGTGCTCGACGCGATCCTCGACTACGTCAAGGAGAAGGTGATCGTCGCCGGCATCACGTGGGTGATCGGGTTGCTGAACCCGGCCTCGGCCTTCTTCAAGGCGTGCAAGGCGATCTACGACATCGTGATGTTCTTCGTCGAGCGCGGCTCACAGATCCTCGCGCTGGTGAACGCGATCATCGATTCGATGGCCGCGATCGCGAAGGGCTCGCTCGACACGGCGGCGGCCTGGGTGGAGAACGCGCTCGCGAAGGCGATCCCCGTCGCGATCGGGTTCCTCGCGAGCCTGCTCGGCCTCGGCGACATCAGCGGCACGATCCGCGGCGTCATCGAGAAAGCCCAGACGCCGGTGAACAAGGCGATCGACTGGGTGATCAATGGCGCCGTCAAGCTCGTGAAGGCTGCCGGTAGCCTCGTTAAGGGGCTGGTGGGTGGAAAGAAGACGGAACCTGACGCGAAGGTTGCTGACGACGCCGATCCTGCGAAGGAAGCCAAGATCACCGCCGGCCTCGCGGCTTTAAGCCAGTCCATTGCGACGCACGAGAAGAACGGCACCTTGACACACGACGCCGCGGATCAAGCGGCGGCCGAGGTGAAACAGGCTTACCCCGTATTCACGGCCATCACGGTTCGGCCGACAAAGGGCAAGTGGCAGTTCTATTACGCGGCCAGTCCGGTGAAGCCAGGGCCCGAAGCACCGATGGCTCCAGAAGATGGAGTCCTCGAGGTTTCGGTGCTCAACCAGCAGCCCCCGGGACGTAGTACTGTGGGAGCACTGGCTCTTGGCACTCCGGCCAGCTGGGGTCACGATCCAACTGATCCGAGACGTGGCGCAGGCCGCGCAAGCCCCGCGATCTTCGAGAAACGAGTCGGCCAGGCCGTGGCTGAATCGGCCGCGGTGGATGAACCGCCGACGACTGCCACAGGCAAGTTCGCGCGCGGCAAGTTGCCGCCTCAGATCGGACAGGACGAGCTGGTGGCCGCGCCCACAGCTGGTGAGCTCGGAAAGCAGCCCGACTTCGTGCTCACGGGACGGGGGCAGGTCGAGGTGTTCGAGGCGACTCTGGATGCCCGATTCGAGATTGGCACGAGAGAAGACGTCAGGGAGACGTCACACAAGCGTGTCCAACTAGTGGGAACCGTGATCGGACTGGCCCGTATGTATCCGGGACATCCCATCGTCTTCAACATCGTCACTCATCAGCCGCTGGATGACGAGATTCGGGGCAGGCTGGAGCGAGAGCTCAGGAGCTTGCGAGCGCAACTCGCGACCGAGGGGCGAACCAACCCGGTCCAGATCATCTGGCGATCCTAGCGCCTTCGCTGTACCGCTTCTGCATCCTAGCGCACGGGGACGTTCTCTGAAC
>Ga0136846_1221350_pt1 | contig 15210 bp, 15 predicted proteins | sample HopSoiMetagenom2_FD_96841 | JGI IMG/M metagenome (GOLD analysis project Ga0136846, IMG submission 96841) | Grasslands soil microbial communities from Hopland, California, USA - 2 Assembly 2016 (version 4) | ecosystem: Environmental > Terrestrial > Soil > Grasslands | place: USA: Hopland... | reverse complement strand
CTCCATCATGGGGTGATGGCCATAAAACAGAGGGTCTTCGGTCGACACAGCCGCCCAGATGGCACGCCCCTCTTCGGCCATGTTCACCAGTTCCCAAGACAGCTCGGTACTCAAGGCACGCTCCGATCACTCACCCACCTGAGGTAGTTCGTCCGCCGCGATCTCACACGGTGTTTCGCTGACCGCAGGGTCCGCCGGTTCGGCAGGCTCAGCCAGAGGGGCAGGCTCAGGTGGTGGCACCGGGGTGGGCGCGGGCTCCACGGGCGGTGGTGATTCGACGGCGACGGGCTGGTCCTCCGGCGTTTCGCCTGGCTCACAAGTGCCTTCGGCGACAGCGGGCTCGACGGGTTCCTCCGGATTGGCTGCGGCGTCGCCGGGCGGGTCGGTTGCTGGGTCGCCAGGCATATCGCCGTCTTTGGCGTCGACAGACTTCGAATCGTCGCCGTCGTCCGCGTCATCCAATTCGTCGTCCACGTCCCCATCGAGGTCCGGGTCACCGAGCTCGGGCGTGTCCGTGACCGCATCGTCGGCAGATCCCAGCAGGCTGCCGAAAACATCGGCGAGCTGTTGTCCAAGTCCGGACAGGCCGCTGGCGACATCGGGCATCCCACCGAGCGACGGCGTCGATGGCGACGCCATTGCGGGGGCGGTCGCGCCCGCGTCGGGTGGTGGTGCGGGCATGGGTGGCGCAGGATCAGGTGCGGGAGCAGCCTCAGGTGCGGGCGCCGGCGCAGAACCCCAAGCAGCCGGAGCACCCCACGCTGCGGGCGCACGCGACGAAGCGGCCGGTGCAACCCACGCCGATGGCGCAGCGACGGGCGACGCCGCAGCAGTCGCCGCCGCGGGAACCGTGGCGGCCTCGTCGTCACGAGGCGGCGGCGTCCACGACGGGCCGAGATCGCCAGGCACGTCGAACACAGCGTCGGGCTCGGCGTTCACCTCAGCCGTCGCGGCGTCATACTGCTCCATCACCGCGGCCATCGCCGAACGCATCGCCGTGAGCCAGCCAGCGCCAATATCGTTGGCTACAAATGGCTTAACCTCTTGGTCGATCCGTTCGCTTGCGGCCGCGCGATCGCCCGCACCCGTCGTCACCGTCTGTGCGGCGGCCAACCACTCGTCCGGCGCGCGGTCGTCGACGGCGATCGCCGCCGCGACTTTGCCGTCGACGGTGTGCCACAGATTGTCTCGCAGCGTGGCCAGAGCGTCCGCCGTCGTGCGCACCGCAGCCGCCGCAGCAGCCGATGCGTCGCCGTGTCGCCGCAAGAACGTCCGCGATACCTCCGCGCTCTCGCTTTGCCAGGCCGCAGCCAGCTCGCCGACCCCCTCGTCCTGCCGCATCAGTGCGTCCTCCGTCGCCGCGACCGCGGCCTCAAGCGCGGCACAATCGGCGTCAAGGGCCCGCAGGTCGAGACCGTCTTCGCTGTCATACCAGTCGCGCGCTTGGGACGCGTGCAGCGTCAGGTCCGGATTCGCATAACCGAGCGCGTGGCACGCCCACACGTAGGTCTGAATATTGTCGACGGCCGGTCGGCCCTCCGCCAATCTCGATGTGACATCGAACTTTTCGGCCACCGCTACCCCACTCGCCTGGCGGCGCTGGCATCGGCTTCCGCATACCGGTCGGCGGATGCACGCAGCGCGGCGGCGATCTCCGCGGCAGCCCTCGACCACTGGCGAAGTTGGTCGACGACGTCCTCGACGGCCACACGCAAAGCGTCACCGCGCGCGGCGTGCACGCGCCCCGCCGCGGCACCGTCGAACACCAAGCCAGTCAGATGCATTCGCACGGCGCCCTCGACGATGTCGGCGGCCGCCTCGTACTGGCGCGCGACGGCGTGCAGCGCCGCCACGTCGACACGGACGGCGTCAGGTTGTCCCATACACGCTAGGACGCAGACGAACCTCCGCCGGTTCCAACGATCAGCGCTGGTTGCTGACTGATTCAGCGACCCGGACGGCCAGTTGCCGCGCGGTATCCTCGTCTGCGGCCTCGACCATCACACGGACGACCTGCTCGGTTCCCGAGGGCCGCAACAGAATTCGGCCGGTGTCGCCGAGCTGCGCCTCGGCCTCTGCCACTGCCGAGCGCACCGACGGTGCATCCGCCACTGTGGCCTTGTCCACGACCTGCACGTTGATCAACACCTGGGGCAGTGTGTGCATCGGCTCGGCCAGTGCGGCCAACGACGAGCGCGTCTGCGCCATCCTCGACATCACCCGCAACCCGGTGACGATGCCGTCTCCGGTCGTCCCGAGCGCGGGCATGACGATGTGTCCCGACTGCTCACCACCGAGCGAATACTCGCCCGCCCTCAGTTCTTCGAGCACGTAGCGGTCGCCGACGCCGGTGGTGCGGACTTCGATGCCCGCCGCACGCATGGCCAGATGGAGCCCGAGGTTGCTCATCACGGTCGCCACCAATGTGTTGGACGCCAGCTCGCCGGCGTCGCGCATCGCCAGCGCGAGTATCACCATGATGGCGTCGCCGTCGATGACGCGACCAGCGGCGTCGACCGCCAGGCAGCGGTCGGCATCGCCATCGTGCCCCAGCCCGAGGTCGGCGCCGTGGGACACCACTGCCGCCTGCAGCTTCTCCATATGTGTGGACCCGCAGCCGTCGTTGATGTTGAGCCCGTTGGGCTCGGCATTCATCGCGATCACGTTCGCGCCTGCCGCCCGGTATGCCCGCGGGGCGGCCGCAGATGCGGCGCCGTGCGCGCAGTCGACGACTACGGTGAGTCCCTCAAGCCGAGTGGTGAGCGCCTTGCCGACATGGCGCAGGTAGCGGTCCAGCGCGTCCCCGGCGTCGACAACCCGGCCGATGCCAGCACCCGTCGGGCGGCGGCCCGGACCTTGATTGAGGAGCTCTTCGATGCGGTCCTCGGTGGCGTCATCAAGCTTGTGCCCGCCCGGCCCAAAGATCTTGATGCCGTTGTCCGGCATCGGGTTGTGCGAGGCCGAGATCATCACGCCGAAGTCAGCGTCGTACGCGCTGGTCAGATACGCCACCGCCGGCGTGGGCAGGACTCCGACGCGCAGCGCGTCGACCCCTTCACTGGTCACCCCGGCGATCACTGCCGCCTCGAGCATCTCGCTGCTGGCCCGCGGATCGCGGCCCACCACGGCGATGCGACGGGCATGGCCACCAACGCTGCCCAGCCGGCGCGCCGCCGCCGAGCCCAGTCCGAGCGCCAGCTCGGCGGTCAGATCCTGATTGGCGACTCCGCGCACCCCGTCGGTACCGAACAGTCGAGCCATGCCGACAAACTTCTCACAATTCGGCCGACGAAACACAACCGACGAGGTGATCGGCCATCCCACAGCCGAACTGGTACCCGATCGAGGCCCAGACAAGCGGCACCGCCCCCACGCGGGGGCGTAAGGGCGGTGTCGTCGGGTTAACTAGCTGCGAGTTACCGCGAGGTTGCGGTCGTCGGCGTAGCAGTCGTCGGGCTCGACGGCGCTGGGGTGCGGTTCTGACCCGGCGCGTTCTCCGAGTTACCGGGGCCGTTCTGAGCGAACGTGAAGGTCAGACCGCCGTCAACGCCCGCGCATGTGCCGGGCACCGGCGTGCCGTTGACGTCGAGGGCCTGAAGCGCCTCCGCGGTGATCCCGGCATTGGGGCACGCAGAGGCCGCGAGCGCCTCAGCGCTCGTCAGCGACACGTCCTGGAGAGTGCCGACCTGCTGGCCGCCGGCCGTCACGGTGACGTTGACCTTGCCGTCACCAACAACGGACTGGCCCGGCGGAGCCGCGTGCGCGAGGGCAAAGCCGCCCGCGACTACTAGCGCTCCACCCAATACCGCGCCCGCCGACGCACGCTTCACGAGGTTCTGCATCTGTTATTTCCCTTTCAGTCAGGAAGCAACGGTCCAATCCCCCAACGGGCTGGCTGAACGACCCGTATCGGCGACAGCTTCGGTCTGTCGAACGCCTGCGGCGCCCGCGCTTCCGTCGGGGGATTTCCACGATTACCCCCGAACTCAAACCAAGATCGGAGAAAACCCAGGCAGAAAGACGAAACCGCCGGGCGTGTCGGACACCCGGCGGTTTTCGTCGATCGATCAGCGCTTGCTGTACTGAGGCGCCTTGCGGGCCTTCTTGAGGCCGTACTTCTTACGCTCGATGGCGCGGGGATCACGAGTGAGGAAGCCGGCCTTCTTCAAGGCGGGCCGGTCCTCGGGCTGCACCAGGATCAGCGCCCGCGCGATGGCGAGACGCAGCGCTCCGGCCTGACCGGACGGGCCGCCGCCATCGAGGTGGGCGTAGATGTCGAAGCTGTCCACCCGATCCACGGTCACCAGCGGAGCCTTGATCAGCTGCTGGTGCACCTTGTTCGGGAAGTAGGCCTCGAGGGTGCGCCCGTCCAGATGGAACTGGCCGGTGCCGGGTACCAGGCGCACCCGCACCACGGCCTCCTTGCGGCGGCCGACGGTCTGGATGGGGCGGTCGATGACGACTGGCTCACGCGGGGCCGCTTCGGTCTCGGCCACGGTTTCCGTGGTTTCAACGGTTTGCTCAACGGACTGAGTCACTGGGCCACCTGCTTGATCTCATACGGAACGGGCTTCTGGGCGGTGTGCGGATGCTCCGGTCCGGTGTAGACCTTCAGCTTCTTCTGGATCTGACGGCCGAGCTTGGTGTGGGGGATCATGCCGAGGATCGCCTTCTCGACGACACGGTCGGGATGCTTCTCCATCTCGCTGCCGAGAGAGCGCGCACGCAGGCCGCCGGGATAACCCGAGTGGCGGTAGGCGAACTTCTTCTGGAGCTTGTCGCCGCTGATGGCGACCTTGTCGGCGTTGATGACGATGACGAAGTCGCCACCGTCGACATTGGGTGTGAATGTCGGCTTGTGCTTGCCGCGCAACAGATTCGCTGCCGCGACGGCGAGCCGGCCGAGCACCACGTCGGTGGCGTCGATGACGTACCACGACCGCGTGGTGTCACCCGCCTTCGGCGTGTATGTAGGCACAGCGCTTACCTCTCCTTTTCGGTCCCCTCGGGGTTTCGAATCCCGGTGTGACCCGGGTGCCGGTCAGGCGTTGACGGCAGGGTGGTTCTCGGCGACCGACGTTGACCCGAGGACCCGTGCATACCGCACGCCAACGACGCAGCTTACCTGCGGGCGTCCGCGCAGGTCAAAACGCCTCCGTCGGGCTAGCCGATCAAGTTGAGGACGAAGTTCGCGTCGGTCTGGTTCGGCACGTTCGGGTCTACCTGGATGGTTCCGTTGCCGTGTGCGTTCTGGTAGACCCCGGTGCCACCGACTATCGATATCGGAGCCGTATCGCCGCGGACGAACAGCGCGGCGGTGTCGGCGATGCCCTGGACGACGATCTGGCCGCCCGCGAGGTTGAACGTACCGTTGCAGGCCTGCTGGCCGGCCTTGTCGCTGCCGGTCAGCGTGGTGCAGCTGCCACCGGTCGTTCCCAGGAATACGCCGCCGGGGCGGTCGAACAGATCGCCGGCGAAGATGAATTGGTCACCCGGCCCCGGTCCTGGGCCGCCGAGGTCCACCTGGTGCTGCACGGTGTCATGCTCGAAAAGGGTGAGCGTGGTGTCGGCGGCCGCGGTAGGCGCCAGCAGAGCGGTCATCGGAAGGGCGAGGCTTGCCACTGCTGCCCGTATCGCATATTTGCTCATCCCAGAGCTCCCCTTTAGCAACGGATAGTTAGCTGAACTTACGCCGGCGCCGAGCCGCGCATACCGCGTTTGAACGACGCAGGGAGGTCATGCTTGCCTCGTCAACCAATCGAGCAGACAAGCTCCCCCGACGCGTCGAAACGTCGGGGGAACTTGCGCCTGCGGGGCGATGACTAGCGGTAGTCGATGACGACACGGCCGTCGATCTGACCGCGTTCCATCCGGCCGAACACCTCGTTGATGTCGTCCAGGCTCGCGCTTTCCACCGTCGGATGGATCAGGCCGCGGGCGTAGAAGTCCAGCGCCTCGGCCATGTCCTGGCGGGTGCCGACGATCGACCCGCGGATCGTCAATCCCTTGAGCACGATGTCGAAGATCGGCGCAGGGAAGTCCCCTGGCGGGAGGCCGTTGAACACGATCGTCCCGCCGCGCCGCGCCAGCCAGATGGCCTGGCCGAAGGCCTGCGGGTGTACCGCGGTGACGAGCACCCCGTGCACACCGCCGGTGGCCTTCTGTACTTCGGCTACGACGTCGGACGTGCGGGCGTTGACCGCGATCTCCGCGCCCAGGCGTGTGGCGAGGGCGAGCTTGGAATCGTCGATGTCGACGGCCACCACCCGCAGGCCCATCGCGCGGGCGTACTGCACAGCGATGTGGCCCAGCCCGCCGATGCCGGAGATCGCCACCCACTGACCCGGCCGGGTGTCGGTGACCTTGAGGCCCTTGTAGACGGTGACGCCTGCGCACAGGATAGGCGCGACCTCCAACGGGTCCACATTCTCGGGGATGCGTGCCGCGTACGCGGTGTTCACCAGCATGTAGGAGCCGAAGCTGCCGTTGACGCTATAGCCGCCGTTCTTCTGGCTCTCGCACAGCGTTTCCCAACCGGTGCGGCAGTACTCACAGGTGCCACATGCCGACCACAGCCAGGCGTTGCCGACCTTGTCACCGACCTTGAGGTCGTCGACGCCCTCGCCGAGCGCGACGACGGTGCCGTAGCCCTCGTGGCCAGGAATGAACGGCGGTTGCGGTTTGACCGGCCAATCCCCGTGTGCGGCATGAAGATCGGTGTGGCAGACGCCGGAGGTCTCCAGTTTGACGAGCGCCTCGCCGTAGCCGGGCGTCGGGATTTCGAGCTCGTCGGCCTGCAGGGGTCCGCCGAATTCGGTGACAACGGCGGCACGCATGCTTTCGGTGGTATCCGACGCGACAGGGGCGCCAAGGGTCTGTGTCATTTCATCATTCCAATCGTGAAAGTGTGGTTGTTGAAGGGTCTTTGGTCCTGGCTTAGAAGAACCCTTGGGCCTTGTTGCCGTAGGAGACGAGCAGGTTCTTGGTCTGCTGGTAGTGGTCGAGCATCATCTTGTGGTTCTCACGCCCGATGCCCGACTGTTTGTAGCCGCCGAACGCGGCGTGCGCCGGGTAGGCGTGATAGCAGTTAATCCACACCCGACCCGCCTTGATATCGCGCCCGGCGCGGTAGGCGACGTTGCCGTCGCGGCTCCACACTCCGGCGCCGAGGCCGTAGAGCGTGTCGTTGGCGATGCTGATCGCCTCGTCGTAGTCGGTGAAGGATGTCACCGCCACTACCGGCCCGAAGATCTCCTCTTGGAAGATGCGCATATTGTTGTTGCCGGTGAAAACCGTTGGCGCGACGTAGTATCCGCCGCTCAGATCGCCACCGAGATCGGCGCGTTCGCCGCCGGTGATGAGCTTGGCTCCATCCCGCTTGCCGATATCGATGTACGACATGATCTTCTCCAGCTGGTCCTCGGATGCCTGAGCACCGATCATCGTCTCGGTGTCCAACGGGTCGCCCTGCCGTACCGCCTTGGTGCGGATCGCGGCCAGCTCGAGGAACTCGTCGTAGATGTCGGCCTGAATCAGACTGCGCGACGGGCACGTGCAGACCTCGCCCTGGTTGAGGGCGAACATCGTGAAGCCCTCGAGCGCCTTGTCCTGAAAGTCATCATGGTGGGCCAGGACGTCGTTGAAGAAGATGTTCGGGCTCTTGCCGCCCAGCTCCAGCGTCACCGGTATGAGGTTCTGCGACGCGTACTGCATGATCAGCCGGCCGGTCGTCGTCTCACCCGTGAACGCGATCTTGGCAATGCGTTTCGAGGATGCCAGCGGCTTACCGGCCTCGAGACCGAAGCCGTTGACGATGTTCACCACGCCCGGCGGCAGCAGGTCACCGATCAACGAGAAGAGGTAGAGAATGGATGCGGGCGTTTGCTCAGCGGGCTTGAGCACCACGGCATTTCCGGCCGCGATGGCCGGTGCCAATTTCCAGGTGGCCATCAGGATCGGGAAGTTCCAGGGGATGATCTGGCCGACCACGCCGAGTGGTTCGTGGAAGTGATAGGCGACAGTTTCGCCGTCGATCTGGGACAGCGAACCCTCCTGTGCGCGGATTGCGCCGGCGAAGTACCGGAAGTGGTCCACCGCCAGCGGGATATCGGCGTTCAGCGTCTCGCGCACCGGCTTGCCGTTGTCCCATGATTCTGCGACGGCGATGGATTCGAGGTTTTCCTCGATGCGGTCGGCGATCTTGTTGAGAATCACCGCCCGTTCCGCGGCGGTCGTCTTACCCCAGGCCGGCGCGGCCGCGTGCGCGGCGTCGAGCGCCTTGTCGATGTCGGCTTCATCGGAGCGGGGTATCTCGCAGAACGCCTGCCCGTTTACCGGGCTGGCATTCTCGAAGTAGCGGCCGGCCGTAGGCGCGACCCACTCCCCGCCGATGTAGTTCTCATACCTGGGTTGAAAGGACATCAGTGAGCCTTTGGCACCCGGTCGCGCGTACACGGTCATGTGCATTTCTCCTGCCTTCGCGACGTAAATGTGTCGGACGTCACTGAAGGTAGGTTTCGGACCGTTGCAGCACGGTTGCACGACGTTGCAACCGCCGGCACGGCTAGGCCAGGTCGAGATCCAGCCCGGCGAGGTGGCCACGGGCCTGTGCGCGCATGACCGAGCCTGGCGCGGCGTGGTTGTACAGCACCCGCCAGCAGTCCCGGTCGTCACGGCCCTCGGGCAGCTCGAGCCAACGACGAAGTAGCGCAAGGTTTCCCGACGACAGCACCGCGCCGCGCATGCTCGCGCTGAGTTCGGTGCGGAGCCGAGCAATTCCAGGCGAGACCGACTGCGGGAGGAGCCCTCCGGTGTAGTGGGTTAGTGCGCGGTCGACTTCGCCGGCCTGCAGGGCGTCGAAGACGTCGCTGACGTCACTGGCGATCGGTGTCAGCAACCGGTACGGGCGAGAATCGATGTACTGGGCGCCGATGACACGGCGGAGTCGGGACATCTCGGCGCGGATCGTCACGACGTCGAGGTCCTTGTCGTCGAGGAGCATCGCGAGGTGGTCGGCGCTGAGGCCTTCGGGGTGGCGATTCAGCAACACCAGGATGTCGGCGTGCCGGCCGGTCAGCGTGCTGGTTTGAGGTTGGCCGTGGTCATCGGTCATCTGCCAGCGCGGCCGGTCGGCACCGAGCACCGTCAGGCGTGCGGTGGTCGGCTCGGCGACAACGGGCTGGCTGATCCGCAACAGAGCGAGGTGGTTCTCCACGGCGACGGCGGTCGCGCGGACCAGGGCCAGCGTCTGCGGCGACGCGACCTGGGTTCCGCCGGTGAGGTCGATGGCGCCGAGGAGTGTTCCGGTGGCGGGGTCGTGCACGGGCACCGCAGTGCAGCTCCACGGCTGGACGATTCGGGAGAAGTGCTCGGTCCCGCGGATCTGGAGTTCGGCGTCGAGGGCGAGCGCGGTGCCGGGCGCGTTGGTTCCGGTGCCTCGCTCACTCCAGTCGGCGCCGGGCACGAAGTTCATCCGTTCGGCCTTGCGGCACGCGTTCCGATCACCCTCGACCCACAGCAGGGTCCCGTCGGCTGCGGTGACGGCGACGACGACGCCGGCGTCGGTGGCGTCATCAACCAGCAGGCGGCGGATGACGGGTAGGGCGGGTGCCAGTGGATGAGCGGCGCGCATACGCTCCAAGGCAACTGTTACGGCGGGCTGGGCGCCACCTAGGTCGGGGTCGACGCCGGTGGCCAGACTGCGGCGCCAGCTCTCGGCGACGACACGACGCAGCGGGGTGGAGTCCAGATCGACCTGCCCGGCGACGAAGAGTTCATGCACGGCACGCAGCGTCGATGGCGACAGCCGGGCCGATGCCCGGCCGCCCGAAGTCTTCGACAGTCTCACCGGCGATCACGCTCCTCGCGCGTAGCCAATTTCTGCAGGCTGACGCGCGTGGCCGCAACATTAGCCCAATCTCAGCAGGTGTGCGGCAGGGACTTTTGGCCCTTCCCGCGCCGAGTTCTGCACAGGGGCTGTCAGGTCTGCCCGGGGACAGCCATGGTGCAGACCTCGACGAAAGCAAACATAGGGAAACGCCCGATTCCTTTCCGGAGGAAGCAACCTACCGTCTGATCTGACGCACTCCGGAGTTTCCTGGATCGTCTCCCCACAGTTCAAGATCACAATGGAGTGAAGATGTTTCGTGTTCTGACAGCAGCGGTGTTCGTTTGCTTGGCTGCCGCTATTGGTGCGGCTCCAATCGCTAGTGCTGCCGGCCCATACAACAACTGCAGCCAAGCCAAGGCAGACGGCGTCTGCAACATCACCCAAGATTCGCCCTACTACCTTGCAAAACTCGATCGCGATGGGGATGGCGTCGCCTGCGAGTGCTGACCGCTCCCTAGGCTCGGCGACCAAGGACGCGCTGGAGTTCGGCGCGGTTCGCCCACAGAGGATGCCGCAGATTTTCAACGACCTCCTCCCGCAGAGTTCCGGGCTGGAATAGGTGGGCTATCGCAGTCACCGCGACGCCGGCTGGCACGCCGATCACTCCCACCCGCCCCCGTCTCGTAACGACTGCCGCGGCGACACTTCCTAACACGACAACGTCCCCGATTGTCGACACGGCGCTTGTGATGCTGTTCTCGTGACGGCTCATGAACCGATCGCGATAAGCCTCATAGGATTCAGTCATCGGACCCCCTTCAGAACAGGGCGCACCCCGCTGTCACAAAGGCTACTTAGTCACCTTCGGGCTGGTATCTGATTGCCACTGTTCAAGCGGCAAACCTTGCGGGTGCAAGCGCACAAGACTGTGCGGTCCCGAGGGCTCCCCTCCCTACGGGACCGCACAGGGCTTGTCGGGGCTAGGCGCCCCAGGCGTTCGCGGCGGTGCGATCGGTGGCCGCGACGTCGTCCGAGCCGTCGCGCACGGCGTTTCCAAGACTGAACAAGATGTCGTTGAGCGCGGCGGTTGCCTGTTCCCAGCGCGTCTGCTCCACGCGATAGGCCTCCGCCCCTTCCCGCGTCCAGACCTGTTGCAGCGGCGCGATCTGCGTCCGTAGCTCGTCGAGCGCCGCGTTCAACCGCGCGGACGTGGTGTGGATGTCCTGCCGCACCGTGTATTCAATTTCGTCGAAGTTGTACGACAGCACATGGTCCATGTCCAAGCTCCTTACAGGTTGGTGGCGACGGAACCGATTTGATGCGAATGGCTTTCGCCGGCCTCGCGCAAGGTTCGCTCGTTATAGCGAATGTTCACCGCGATGCGCTGCAGTGCAGCGTGGAGTTTCATCGACTCGCCATTCCATCGTTCGACGACGTCTCGGAAACGGGCGGCAGCGACACCTCCCCACACCGACGGCGGCACACTGCCCATCCGGCCGATGAAGGACTGCAGCATCGCGCGGATCTCCTCATTGCGCGCATCCGTCTTGCCTGCAACGGCTGCCATGAGGTCGAAATCGGTGGTGAGCGGGCCGCCGCCTGGTGTCGTCATCAGGATCCTTCCGTGTGTCCGTGGCCGATATGAAGGTTGGACGCGATTGCGTCGGATTCGGTTCCATTGGCGGCAAAGTTTTTCAGAACACCGCGTGAGCGGACCGAACCGCCTGATCGCAGGCCTGCCGCACCGCATCTTCGTGTCCTGGTGCGCTCTGGCAGCCGATGGCAATTCGCAGCGAACAGTCGATCAGCACCACCCACAGGATGCGATGGTCCGGGCGTATCTCGCGATACGACACCACGGGTTCGTCCGCTCGACTGTCGGACGGATTGAACTCGACGAATACACCGTCGGGCTGCTCGCTCAGCGCGCCGCGCAACGACGCTGCCACCTGCTCGAGCGACTGATGCGGTACCAGTTGCGACTGCGTGACGTGCACGACGATATCCGAGTCATTCGGCGAAACCACCTGCACCCGTGCCGATCCGGGTCCCGACGTCACGCGTCGGATAACCCATTGCGCCGGCACCATGACACCAACACGTCCCTCGACCAACAGCGTCATCGGCATGCTGTCAGCAGACGGTCGACCGTCGTCCCGCACCGCGAATCCACCGCACAAAACTGCAGCCGATAAAACTGTGCCGGCCAAGACGGCCGTTGTGCGCCCGCCGCGGTTGGCCGACGGACTGGCATCGTCGCGGGTCTCGTCCTGTGATGACGGTGCCTCGACGCTGCGTCGTACCCAATCCCGATCGGCGATCGTGACGGCAACCCCATTGGCCCGCAGGCGATCAGCGACCATCGCGGCGAACAGACATGCGCCCGCGACACCATCTGGGCTATCCACCACGACCGCCATCGATCCGGGAATCTTCGCCAAAACCGCTTCCACGTCTTCACGCGCCACCACCTGGATGTCGCCTACAGGCGGGGACACGATCACGAACTCCGGTGCGATCTCCACCACCGTCGTCAACCGATCAGATCGTCCGTCCCGAAGCACCTGCGCCCGTCGCAGCACCACAACCTCGTTCGCGAAGGTGCTCGCAGCGTCGCGGATACGCTCCACGCGAGAGGATCCCCACCATGTCGGACAAACAAGCAGGATCGTTTCGGCAGAACCGCCAACAACGTCGTGCAGGACCGTTCGCCACACATCGGTGACGACAACGGGGCGGTCGTCGATCAAAGTCAGTTCGTCGTCAATGCCGTCAATGCCGGCCGAAACCCACTCCGCGTCCGCACAGCAGGGGCCTCGAACTGTTGTCGGGCCGACCTCGACGACAATTCCAGTCATGGCGGATCGGTCCACGCCACCTGGATGAGCTGATCGGGATGTCCGCGCGTGATGAGGGTCCCCCGCCCCGGCGGTTGTGCCGACGGCCGGACAGAACCCAGCAAAATCCCTTCGTCTGGGCTGGCGCTCATCATCAAACCCATACAGCCCAGGTCGCGCAGCCGCGCCAGAACCGGATCGAACATCGCCCGCGCGGCTCCGCCCGAGCGGCGGGCCACGATGACATGCAGACCAAGGTCTTTGGCATGCGGCAGGTAGTCCGCCAGCGGTGTCAACGGGTTCCCTGTGGCGCCGGCGACGAGGTCGTAGTCGTAGACGACGAGGTATATCTCGGGACCAGACCACCACGAGCGACTGCGCAACTGTTGCTGCGTCACATTCTCACCGGGCATCCGCGCCGCAAGCCGTTCGAGTAGAACGGGAACGCGCGCTGTCAGCGTCGAGGCCGATATCGCGTAGCCGCCGAGGTGTACCGACTCAACAACCCCCAGCAACGTCCGGCGAAAGTCGACGATCTCGATCTGCACCGCGCCGGACGTGTTGGTCCGGACGAGCTCGCGACACAGCAGCCGCAAGACCGACGTCTTGCCGCATTCGGCTTCGCCAAGAACGACCAGATGCGGCTGCGCAGCGAAATCCAGGACCACTGGCTGCAATTCGCGCTCGCCGAGACCGACGACGACCTGCGTTGCGGCGTGGGTGCGGCCGGACGCGGCCACGGTGCGGTGAGGGACTTGCACAGGGAGGAGTTCGATCGGAGGTGCGCAACGCCCGACCAATCGGGCGGTCATCGGCTGCCCCGCCAACCGGGGCAGCGCGATCACCATCTCCTTTCCATCGCGCGTGATACCCCGTCCCGGCGGCATCGGGGACAGCTGGCGAGCACGCCTGCGATCCATCTCGGAGTCGGCGGGGTCGCCCAGCCTCAGTTCGACGCGCGTGCCGATCTGGTCTTTCAGTGCCGGTCGCAACTCAGCCCAGCGGGAGGCTGTCACGACAACGTGCACACCGAACGAAAGTCCCTGAGCGGCAAGGGCGATAACCCTTTGCTCAAGAATCTCGAAGACTTGGCGCAGTGTGGCCCAGCCATCGATAACCAGGAAGACGTCGCCGAATGGATCGTCCGTGACCGCCGTATCACCGTCGGTAAGTAGGTGGCGGTAGGCGGTCATCGAGTCGATGCCGAGGCGGCGGAAGCGGGCTTCCCGCGTCTGCATGATTGATTCCATTTCCGCGATGGTGCGGCGGCACAGGTCGACATCGGACCGTCCCGCCACCGATCCCACATGCGGTACGTTCCGCAGCGACGACAACGCTCCGCCGCCGAAGTCCAGGCAGTAGAACTGAGCCACCGACGGGTCGTGAGTGGCCGCGATGGCCATCAGCAGCGTGCGCAGCGCCGTCGACTTACCCGCTTGTGGTGCGCCCACAATCGCGACATTTCCTGCCGCTCCGGCCAAGTCGACCATCAGCACATCGCGGCGTTGATGGTACGGAGAATCCACCATGCCGATCGGTACAGCTAGCGGACGATCCAACCCAGCGGTGGAGATGAGAATGTCGAGCGTCGGCGACTCATTCAGGGGCGGCAGCCATACCCGATGCGCCGGTGTGCCGTGGCCCGCCAATCTGTTCAGCACGGTGTCCATCAGGGTGCGCGTCGGAGCACCGGTCTGGTCGGGCGCCCGTTCGCGACGCTCGCTCACCCGGCCGGCGGCCGCTGCGGTGAACGCTCGCGACGTGACCGCTGCGTCGGGATGCTGCATGATCCTCGCCCGCTCGTGTGGCGTCGACACAAATGCGGTTTGGAATCGCACCAACTCGCCAGCCGCGATCTTCAAATACGCGGCGCCGGGCGAGCTGGGTAGGTGGTACGCATCAGGCACTCCGAGCACTGCGCGGGACTCACTGGCGGAGAAGGTCTTCAGGCATATCCGGTAGGAGAGATGTGTCTCCAACCCGCGCAGGCGTCCCTCGTCGAGCCGTTGGCTAGCGAGCAACAGATGCATGCCCAGCGAGCGTCCCTGCCGTCCGATCGCAACAAACAGCTCGGCGAACTCGGGGTGCTGACTGAGCAATTCGGAGAACTCGTCGACCACGATGAACAGCGCGGGTAGCGGCGGCATGGTGAGGCCTTGGGACCGGGCGTCTTCATACTCGGCCACACTGGCGAAGTGGCCCGCGGCCCTGAGCAGTTCCTGACGACGGTTCATCTCACCGGCAAGCGCATCCTGCATCCGCGCGACGAGATGTGCCTCGTCTGCCAAATTGGTGATGATGGCCGACACATGACGGACCCGGTCCAGGCCGAGAAACGTCGCACCGCCTTTGAAGTCGACCAGCACCAAGTTGAGCTGCTCCGGGGAGTGGGTCAAGGCAAGGCCGAGGACCAGCGTCCGCAGGAACTCTGACTTGCCGGACCCGGTGGCGCCGACCACGAGGCCGTGCGGGCCCATGCCGTGCTGGGCGGACTCCTTGATGTCCAGGTGGACCGCGGTGCCGCCGTCACCCAGACCGATGGGG
>Ga0136846_1237796_pt1 | contig 15212 bp, 13 predicted proteins | sample HopSoiMetagenom2_FD_96841 | JGI IMG/M metagenome (GOLD analysis project Ga0136846, IMG submission 96841) | Grasslands soil microbial communities from Hopland, California, USA - 2 Assembly 2016 (version 4) | ecosystem: Environmental > Terrestrial > Soil > Grasslands | place: USA: Hopland... | reverse complement strand
GGTTTAACGTGCGGCCGCCTTGGGCGGTGTCTCGGAGCGGCCGAGCGTCTGCAAGTAGGCGATCAGGGCGACGATCTCGCGATCCGGCGGCACGGAGGCGCCCGAGGCGCGGAGGTCGGCGACGATGGCCTGTTCCTGCCGCCCGACGTTTTCGACGATCTCGGCGTCCGTCCACCGGGGATAAGGCACGCCGAGCATGCGTTGCACGGAGAGCTTGGCGGACAGGGCGGCTACATCTGTTTTTTGCGCAAGCAGCCACGGGTAATTGGGCATGTTGGAACCGGCCGAGACGGAGCGCGGATCCTCCATGTGACGATAATGCCAGACGGCCGGATACTTGCCGCCCACACGGGCGAGATCCGGACCGGTGCGCTTGGAACCCCACTGGTGGGGATAATCGTAGATGGATTCGCCGAGGCGCGAATAGTCGCCATAGCGGAGCACATCGGGCACCAGCGTGCGGATCATCTGCGAATGACAGTTGTAGCAGCCCTCGCTCACATAGAGATCGCGACCGGCGAGCTCCAGCGGCGTGTAGGGAATCTGCCGGCGGTCCTCGATGTTCTCCGCGCGATTCACCAAGGTCGTCGGGATGATCTGGATGAGGCCGCCGGCGGCCACGGCAACGAAGGTGAGCACCGTGAACGGCATGACGCTGACGAGCAGCCGGTCGTACCACGCTCCCCACTGGTGTTTGCGGGCCTCGAAGTGCACCCAGGCGAGGATCACAAAAAAGGCGGTGCCGAAGAGCCCGGCGAGCTTCAGGAAATCGCCGCCAAACAGCCAGGCGCAGGCGGAAAGGGTACCGAGCACGGAAAACACCACGGGCGGATTGAGCAGCATGCCGCCCACGCCCAGGCGCTCGTCGGCGCCGGTTTTTTCGGAGAGGAAAACCTCGACCGTGCCATTGACCGGACGGGCGCCGCGCAGGGTGCGATACAGATTATAGACCAGCAGCATCCAGCCCACGAGGTATAGCCCGCCGCCGACCACGCGAAAGAGCATCATCGGACGGATAGCGTTCAACGTGTCGATGAAGTTCGGATACGCCAGCACCGTGCCGTGCTCCGTCGTGGCGTTGAGCATGAGGCCCTGAGTGATGCCCGAGGTCCACATCGCGGCGACGTAGAGCAGGATGCCGACCGTCCCGAGCCAGAAGTGCAGGTTGGCGAGGCCCTGGGAGAACAGCGGCCGGTTCCAGAGACGCGGAGTCAGCCAGTAAAACATGCCGGCGGCCATGAAGCCGTTCCAGCCGAGCGCGCCGGCGTGGACATGGCCGATGGTCCAGTAGGTGTAATGCGCGAGGGCGTTGACCGGCTTGATCGAAAGCAGCGGGCCCTCGAACGTGGCCATGCCGTAAAAGGTCACGGCAGCGGCGAAAAACTTGAGCACGGGATCGGTGCGCAGCCGGTGCCACGCGCCGCGCAGGGTGAGCAGGCCGTTGAGCATGCCGCCCCAGGACGGCGCCCAGAGCATGACCGAAAACGTCACTCCGAGCGCCTGCAGCCAGCCGGGCAGCGCCGTGTTGAGAAGGTGGTGCGGACCGGCCCAGATGTAGACGAAGACCAGCGACCAGAAATGGATTACCGAGAGGCGGTAGCTGTAAACCGGCCGCTCCGCCGCCTTCGGCAGGAAGTAATACATGATGCCGAGGATCGGCGTGGTGAGAAAGAACGCCACGGCGTTGTGCCCGTACCACCATTGCACCAGCGCGTCCTGCACACCACCGAAGACCGGATAACTGTGGAGCAGCGAGGTGGGGATCGAGAGGTGGTTGACGATGTAGAGCATCGCCACGGTGATGATCGTCGCGATGTAGAACCAGATCGCCACGTACAGGCTGCGCTCATGCCGGCGCGCGAGCGTCCAGAAAAAGTTGACCGCGAAAACGACCCAGATGAGCGCGACCGCGATGTCGATCGGCCAGATGAGCTCGGCATATTCCTTGCCCCGCGAGAAACCCAGCGGAAGCGTGATCGCCGCCGCTACAATGATGAGCTGCCAGCCCCAGAAATGGAGCGCCGAGAGAAAATCGCTCGCGAGGCGCGCCTTCACCAGGCGCTGCGTCGAGTAATAGACGCCGGCGAACATCATGTTGCCGACGAACGCGAAGATCACCGCGTTCGTGTGCAGCGGACGCAGCCGCCCGAAGGTCAGCCAGGGCAGGTTGAAGTTGAGACGCCAATAATTGAGCTGGGAGGCGACGAGCATGCCCACCAGCATGCCCACGACACCCCAGAGAACGGAGGCGAGCATGAACTGGCGGACGACCTTGTCGTTGTATTCGAGCGTGATTTTGCGGTCGGACATGGGAGAAAATTAAACGGAAGGCGAAGGAGCGGGGGCAGAGACGACGGCCGTCTGCTGGCGCGCCGCGCGACGAAGGCAGGAATTACAGGAACCGTTGCCATGGCAGACATGCCCGGGCGCATGCCCATGGGCGTGCGCAGGCGGCGCCGCAGGTTCAACCGGTGCCGGCGCGGCCAGAACATGCGGCGTCTCGTCGGCGAGCGGCAGCAACGCCTCGCTCTCGGCGCTGCTCAGATGACGGCGGCTTTGTTCGCGCAGAAAAAAAACGACGAAGGTGAAAACCAGGCAGAGACTGATGGTCAGCGTGAGTGGAATGACGGACATGGGAAGGAGTGGTTGAAGAGGAACGAACGCCCGAAGCTCGGAACGGCCTGCCTCAGGACTGGCGCCGGGCATTCCGAGCAGGGGGAAAATGCAGCACGTTGCCTCCGTCCGGCAGCGCGCGAAGAGCGGAGACATGGACGCGATGGCGCAGCGTTTCACGGGCGGCATGCCAGTGCTCGAGCTCGCGCCCCGGGACACGCCCGTCGGCCAGCCAGAGAAGATAGGCCTCGTGACGGATTTCGTCTTCGGTGGGCTCGCGGTGTTGAGGAGTTTTCATAATGGTCATCAGAAAGCGTCCCCATGCTAGCGGCCGCGCGGAAAACCCTCTGCGCGCACCTTGGCGAGGGCTGCGCATATTTTGCGAGGAGGCCCATAATCCGCCCGCAAAAGATGCGGATGCTTGGCCAAACCATGCGAAGCGGCTCGCGCTGCAAAATGGCAGGATGGAAGCATGGACGAGCGCAGCCTCAGCGCCCTGCAAACTTACCGCCCCACCCTGCACCGCCAGTGGGAGGCCCGTCTGCGCGCCGCGCCCGTGACCTCCCCGCTGGCCAACCCCGACGCACTCGTGTACCTGATGGAGTGGACGCTGGACCAGCTGTTCCGCGAGCTGGCGGCGCCCCACTCGCGCCGCCAGACGCCGCGGCCGCCCTGCCCGTGCGGATTGAATCCGCTGATCGCCTATTTCGCGACCGCACGGCTCTCGCTGCACGAGGCATTGGCAGTCTGTGCTGGAGACGCGCCCCTCAAGATCCGCGACGCGGAGGAAATGGAGCAGGCGCTGGAAACCGTCGCGCGGCGCGAGATCGCGAATTTTTGCGCGCTCTGCCTGCACAACGAACGCCGGGATCGGCACGAGTCGCCGGCCGCCCGCACTGGCGCGCACACACCGGCCGGGGAAAAACACCCGGCCTCAAAACCGGCCGGCGGTGGAAAAACTCACGCCGCGCTGCCGTGAAGCCGAGTGCGATAGACGGTGGGCGCCTCGCCCGCGATCTTGCGGAATACGCGATTGAACTGGGATAGCGATTGGAAGCCCGCTTCAAACGCCGCCTCGCTGATGCGCTTGTGGGGATTGAGCAGGAGATTCCTGACCTTTTCCACGCGCACGCGGGCAAGATAGTCGGTGAAGGTCATGCTCGTGGCCTTCTTGAACATCTTGCAAAAATAAAACGCGCTCATGTTCACCGCCTTGGCGACCTCGTCGAGCGAGAGGTCATCGGCGTGCCTTTCGGTGATGTAGATGCGCGCCCGGGCGATGGCGGGAGCCTCGGCGTTTTCCTCTCTCACCGAAAGCTGGTTGCTCAGGCTGGCCAGGTGCTGCGCGAAAATCGCGAGCAGGCGCAGGATCGAGTCGTATTGTCTTTTCGTGACAACGCGCGACTGGAAGAACGCCTCCTCCAGCTTCTTGAGGTCCACGTCGGTGCCGAATTTGAGCAGCTCCCGGGTGGCCTTGGCAAACTGCGCCTTGGTCGGCTGGTGCAACAGCACCTGACCGGTCTGCAGGAAAGCGATGAGATTTTCGCCGACGCGGATGGGGACGGCCGAGTCGCACAGGCCCGCAAAACACTTGAGCGTCTTGGGTTCGAGCCGCGCCTCCTCCTCGACTTTTTTCTGGAGTTGCAGGCACGCGGAGCACGACTGGTTGCTCTTGGCCATGAGCGCGCAAAAGGGATTCTCGTTGGGATCTTTGTGATGAGGCAGGTCGAAGGCCTCCAACTCGCGCAGGTGAAGGGGCAGGCCGGTCGTGTCGCGAAACGCCTGCTCGTAATCACGGTAGATCTCCGAGCGTTTCAATTGCTCGACGAGGGCTCGACTACGCTTGGCCGGAGAGTCGGACAACGACATGGGAGGGCCAATGTAGAGCCTCGACGCCGGACCGCAATGCGGAACAGTCTTCGCCCAGCCAGCATGCAATCCACTCGCAGCCACCGTCGTCCGCCGTCCCGGTCATGACCATCGCCGTCTTCAGCGCCAAGCCCTACGACCGCCGGTATTTCACCGCGGCCAACGCGGCGCGCGGTCACCGGCTGTCTTTCCACGAGGAACGCCTCACGCCGGAAACGGCCAGGCTCGCCCACGGTAGCGAAACGGTGTGCGCGTTCGTCAACGACCGGCTAGACGCCGGCGTGCTCGCCCGCCTCGCCGCCGGCGGCACGCGGTTGATCGCGCTGCGCTCGGCTGGTTACAACCATGTGGATCTGGTCGCCGCCGCCGCACTCGGCCTCACCGTCGTCTATGTCCCGGGCTACTCACCGCATGCCGTGGCCGAGCACACCGTCGCCCTGCTGCTCACGCTCAACCGCCGCATCCACCAGGCCCATGCACGGGTGCGCCGCGGCGATTTTTCGCTCGATGGGCTGATGGGCTTCGACCTTGAAGGGAAAACCTTCGGCCTCGTCGGCACCGGCCGCATCGGAACGATCACCGGCCGGATCATGCAAGGCTTTGGCTGCCGGGTGCTCGCCTGCGATCCGTTTCCTTCGGACGAAGCCAGGGAGGCGGGTTTCGTTTTTTGCGAACTCGACGAACTGTTGGCCCGGTCCGACGTCGTTTCGCTCCATTGCCCGCTCGTCCCCGCCACCCGCCACCTCATCAACGCAACCACTCTGGAACGCATGAAGCCCGGGGCCACGCTTCTCAACACCAGCCGTGGCGGCCTGATCGACACCCCCGCCACCATTGCCGCCATCGAAAGCGGCCAGCTCGGGCGACTGGGGCTCGATGTTTATGAAAACGAGGCCGGGTTCTTCTACGAAGACCATTCCGCCGGTCCCCTCGCCGACGAAACCCTCGCCCGATTGATCGCTCTGCCCAACGTGCTCGTCACCGGCCACCAAGGGTTTCTCACCCACGAAGCCCTCGGCAACATCGCGGAAACCACGTTGAAAAGCGTCGATGATTTCGCCGCCGGCCGGCCCTGCCCGCTTGCCCTGCGCCCGCCGGACGCACGATCCGCCTGAAAAAACGGTGGACAACCCCTCCCCCACCGCGTGTGGTTTTCCATCATGTCGCAGCTGTTCAAATCCGTCTCGCCCGTCAGTCTCCTCGTCGACCTCGTGCTGGCCGGCGGGTTTTTCGCGATCATGTTCGGCATCCTTCGCGATCACGTCCCCTCGCAAGACCTCAAGGTCGTTGTCGCCTGGGCCGGGCTCACCGCCACCTGCATGACCGGCGTGTTCTGGCTCGCCCTGCAGATGTTCCGCACGGTCCTGCGCGCCCAGCTGGCCGAGAAAAAATAATCCGGCCCGCGCACGTTTGTTTTACCGCGGCCCGAGCCCGTTTAACCGTGGCTGAAAACCCCACCCCACCTCCGCCGCGCACGACCGCCGCGGTCGAGGATTACCTCGAGCGCATCAGCGAGCTGATCAAGAAGAAGGGCTATGCGCGCGTCGTGGACATCGCGGCCGAGTTGAAGATTTCCCAGGCGAGCGTCACCACCATGGTCCAGCGGCTCGATGGCGAGGGTTTGGTCAAATACGAGAAATACCGCGGCATGGTGCTCACCAGCGCGGGCGAGGAGGTGGCGGCCCGCATTGCCCACCGCCACGCGCTCCTCACCCAGTTTCTCGCCCTGCTCGGCCTCGCCGAGACGGTCATCGCCCACGATGTCGAGGGCATGGAGCATCACGTGAGCCCCGAGACCTTCGACGCCTTGGAAAAGCTCAACCGCTACCTCGAAACCCATCCCGAGGTCGTGGCCGAAATCAAAAAGTAAGATTCACTGGGTTCGCGCTTTTAGGCGGGCCAGAATGTCTGCGCGATGCTTGTCGGTCAGTTTCACGGTTTCCAACATGGCGAGAGCCGTTTCCGGATTTTTGCCATACCACGCCCACAGCACAAGGTAAGTGGCCGAATAACGCCGCCCCTCGTCATCCATTGTGCCGGTCAGAGCCAAGGCATTTGACGGGCTGGCTTCGGCGGCCTGATTGGCCAATCCGAGAATCGCTTGATCCCGAAGCGCGCCTGTCGGCAATCCCCCGGCCCACGCAATGGAAGCAGGAAGATCGTGCTGGCTCCAAACATAGGTCAGGCGTTCAGCCAACGGGAGTTGCTCCTTGGGTGAACTCTGCACCACGACCTGAATACCCAAATCTATTCGCGTGCCGGCCAGTGTGATCACTGTAGATAGCAGCGCTTCGTCCCGTATTTTTCCCGGAGGAAGCGCCGTTGCTTTTTGAACGGCTTTTTCAGACTCATAACGCGCCAGCGCGCCAAACGCATTCCCCACCGCAATGCGAGCCGCGTAACTCTCCGCAAGCGTCAAGGACCAGTCCACCGCCGCCGCCGGATCTTTTTTGATCAACACGCTGGCAACCCACGCCACCATGCGCTCCCGGCCTTCGCCCGGGTTCAAACCGCGCACAAACTCAGCCGCACCCCGCGGGTCGGCCTCCGCCCACTGCGATCCCACGGATGCTACAATGGCGTCCATATACGACGGATTATTCAGAGTCTTGATCCAGGCGATGGCCTTGTCCGGATCTTTGGAAAACTTAGCCTCGGCCACGCCTGCATACACGGCGGCCTGACGCGGGCCGGGAGGAAGCCGCCCGGCGAGTCCCAGCAAGGCGTCGGGATCTTGGTCGGACGCCTGGGCCATCAATCGCCGAAGGACATCGTTGACGGTGGCGGATTCCGGCAACGTCACCAACCAATCCATGGCCACGCGCGGATCGGCAATCGCTTGGCCAATGAGCAAAATCATCTGCCGCCTGTCCGCATCCGCAGGCAGTTCGTTCATCAACGCAATCGCCGCCGCCGGTTTTTCCCTCGCGAGCGCCTCTGCCGCCGCCGCCATCGATCGGAAATAAAATTCCCCCTGCTTTAATGTCCGCAACCAGTCGATGCAGGCCTGGGGATCTTTTTTCACCCAACTCGCCACCAAACTGTCTCCGTATTCCGACTGCCTTCCCGGAGGAAACTGCGTCGTATAAATCTGCGCGGCCAATGCTGGATTTGAATCCTCCAATGCGCTGATCGCCGCGACGACGATGATCGGATCCAGTTTGCGCTGCTTGGCAAGCCACTCGGCCGCCTGCTTCGGATCCGAGCGCAGCCACTGTTCGGTGATCGAGCGCACCGTGTGGTGGTTGGCTTCGGTGATCGGCAGCATGGCGGCGGCCTCCATCGCGGCCGGCAAATCCGTCTCCGCCCAGCCCTCAAGCACCGCAGCGCCGAGCACAGCAGTGGCGTAGGAGCGGGGCCGGGGCGCCAGCCATTTCAATGCCTCCTGCGGAGCCTGCCGCCCCCAAGCCTTCGCCAAGTCGGAGCCGACCTCCGCGCGATCCACATCGCGCCGTTCCTGGAGCAGTGTAAAAGCAAGCTTGGGATCCGATTTTGCCACTTCTTTCAGAATCTCCACCCGCAGCTCATGCGCATCGTTGGGATGTAGATGCTCGGCATGCACGCCGGCCAGGGCGCCGCGTGGATCTGTACGAGCGAGCTTTAACAAACGCTCTCGCACCGTGGGCTTCTCAAGCGGAGCTGTTGCGTTGTCAGTGCGTACCATCTTTTCCCAACGCGTCGCACGAGCCCGATCGTCCTCTCCGGGATGCAGCTGCTCCAGCCGCAGACCAATCAACCACCCCAATTCGTCTTGAATATCACGCGGCGCATTCAGGAAAGCCTTGCCCAAGGCTTCTTCGTTTTGAGCCGCGACCCAGTTCGCCAGTTCATGCAAGCGACGCACCGGGTTTTGTTCTCCCATGATGCCGGCCAGATCTAGTCGCGCATTCGGCGCCCCGCCCGATGATTCGGAACGACGGCATGCCGCGGGCAGCAAACCCGCCAGCACAAGGCCGGCCACCCATCCTCGACGGTAAACACATGAAAGACGAAACATGGGTTATTTTTTAAGTTTCAACAGACGTTGTTTTAAATCCGCCGGCAGCCCGCTCTCGCCGATGAAACGCTCCGCAGCCACCGGATCGCTTTCATTCCAATGGCGGATCACTTCAGTCAATTGAGCCCCTCGCTTGGAAGCGTCGGGCAATGCCGTCAGCATGGCCCAAGCGCGGGCAGGAAACCGCTCCATCAGCCCCGCCGCCAAAGCCTGTGTCGCCGTGTTTTTTATTTCCCCCTGCGGAAGCTGGGCCACCCAACCTGCCACCGCCTGCGGATCCTGACCGGCCCAGTTTTTGACCAACGCTCCGGCGACCTTGCCCGCGGATTTATCCGCCGGGGCATAAAGCACCCCGGCCACCCACTGAGCCGCCGCCTGCGGATCAGTGGCGGACCACGCCGTCACGATCCCATTGATTCCGGCGAAGCGCTGATCGCCCAGATTCATGGCATCCAAATAGTGCAGCGCCGTCTCCGGCTGGCTTCTCGCAATCGCCGTCAAGGCCTCCACCACGGCGCGTGTGCGTATCTTTCCTTCGGGCAGCACCGCGACCAGTCCCGGCAACGCATCGGGATGTCCTCCCACATAGTCGCGCATCAAAGCACGCGCCAAGGCCCCCTGCTCATCACGATCGCGTATCTCTCCAAGCATCGCGGCGGCGTAGTCGGGATTCTTGCCGGCAATGCCGGCCAGCACCTCCCTTGAAACAGCTTTGCGTTCATTTCCCTCCGGCAAGCCCAACATCCAATCGAGCGCACTCTCGGGATCGTTCTCCGCCCATTTTGAAGCGAACTCTTTGTAAGTTTTCGACCGGTACGGACCGGCGGAAAGCTTGCCCAGCAACACGGCGGTCTCCTCGGGATTCCAGTCGGCGCCCAGCTTCACTATGGACTCCAAAGCCGCCTCCTTTCCCGGATCATCGGGTTGGGTATTAACCCAGTTGATCGCCATCCCCTCATCAATCTTGGCCATGCCCAGAGCGGTGTTGCGCACCATCTGCGCGCGCAAAGGCCCCGAAGGCGTGGCTTCGATTTGAGCGAAGGCCTTTTCCGGAGCGATCAACAGCCACAGGGTATTCATGCGCAGCACCGCCGTTTCCCTCTCGCTTTCGACGGGCAGCGACGATGCCCACGCCGCAGCCGCATCGGCGTCCAGCCAAGCCCATGCCTGTGTCATCTTTTTGATCAGATCCTCGTTTTTGAGCCGCTCGACCGGGATGCTTTTGAAAAGCCGGGTCGCCTCCTCCGCCTTTTGCTCTCCAGCAAATGCCACCATCTCCTGCAGCGATTCGTCTGAAACGCCGGTCCAGCCGCCCTTTTTCACGTGTGCCCAAAGCTGTGCAGGCATGGCTTGTGACAATAGACCGGCCAGCAACGCAGCGCGCAGCCGTGCGTCAGTGACACCAGCCAGTAAACGATCCGCCTTCTCCTCTTCGTCATGCGCATAATGCGAAAAACTTTGAGCCAGCATGCTCAAAAGCTCATCCGAAAGTGCTGCACGGTTGGCCCAATTCAGGGCCTCAGCGGGTGTTTTTTGAAACCACACCTCAAGCACGTGACCGATGGCTTGGCTGCGCGACTCCAAATCGGAAATCTGCTCCGCATATTTCAGTGCCTTCGGGATGTCCGTAGCGGCCACGGATGACACCACCAACATCACCAGAAAAGACCTTCCCTTCTCATCCGCCGACAAAGCCAACTCCAAGGCGGCATCCGGCGTTTTCACGGACAGCCCCTGCACTGCCGCCGCCATATATTCATCATGAGCAGGACTGCTGGCAGATTGCGCGAGTTTCACCCGCAGCGCCTTCGGGTTGATTTCGGCCAGCTTTGCGAAAAATTTGGCCTGAACGGTCGAGGGCCAGCCTGATCCTTGCTTTTCCCAAAAGGCAATCGCTTGCCCGGGCTCTTGAGCTAGCCAAGCGTCTGTTAGGACCTCCATTATTAAAGAAGCGCGCTCCGAAGAAGCGACCGGCTTTTCTTGCAGGCGTGCTTGGAAGTCGCGCTCTTCACAGCCGAGCGCATAGCCGCTGATACGCTGGATAAAAGTCAGCTCATCCTTCGCGGCCAACACGTCGCTCCAAGTTGCCACGACCACCGCCGGCCGCGTCGCTTCTGCCCAAGCACCGTCCACACCGGCCAGCATGGCAATCAAACCCAGCACATAATGGCATCTGAAAACGTTCATAGGGGCATGCTTAAAGCAAAGTATTGCCACTCTCCTCATGCTTTTTCCCACGGCGAGACTTAAAGCCCTTCATTCATCCCTTCCTCTTGTCCGCCAGCCATTCAACGCCTTGGCCGGTCCCCTCCGCCGTTGACAGCCCCCCGCCGCAGCCTATTGCCTTTTCCTTTTCTCGCCGCGCGCGAGGCGTTCGTTTTTTCCAACCACAAACCCTGCATATGGCCGTCAAATCCAAAGCCAAGAAACCCGCCGCGAAGGCCAAGCCTTCCGTCAAGAAACCCGCCTCCAAGAAGGCCCCCAAATACGTTTACACGTGGGGCGCCGCCAAAGCCGATGGCGATGGCAGCATGAAAGCCCTCCTCGGCGGCAAGGGCGCGAACCTCGCCGAAATGACCCGCATCGGTCTCCCTGTGCCCCCCGGCTTCACGATCACGACCGACGTCTGCACCTACTATTACGCCAACAAAAAGACCTACCCGGTCTCGCTCCAGGCCGAGATGGAAGCCGGCGTGAAGAACATGGAGAAGATCATGGGCACCAAGTTCGGCGCCACCTCCGGCATGCCCCTCCTCGTGGCCGTGCGCTCCGGCGCCCGCGACTCCATGCCCGGCATGATGGACACCATTCTCAACCTCGGTCTCAACGACCAGACGGTTATCGCTCTCGAAAACACCACCAACAATCCCCGCTTCGCCTGGGATTGCTACCGCCGCTTCATCCAGATGTACGGCGACGTCGTCATGGGCGTTCAGAAGCGCGAAGGCGAGCACCACGATCCGTTCGAGCACACGATCCACACCTTCAAGCACGAGCGTTACCACGCCGACATCGAAGACTCCAAGCTCACCGCCGACGACCAGAAGGAACTCGTCAAGCGCTTCAAGGCCCTCGTCAAGGACCGCACCGGCAAAGCCTTCCCGAATGACGCCTGGGACCAGCTCCGCGGAGCCGCCGGCGCCGTGTTCTCCTCCTGGATGAACGACCGCGCGATCGTCTATCGCCGCAAGTACAACATCCCCACGGAATGGGGCACCGCCGTCAACGTTCAGGCCATGGTCTTCGGCAACACCGGCGAGACCTCCGGCTCCGGCGTCGCGTTCACCCGCAATCCCGCCAACGGCACCAACGAATTCTACGGTGAGTTCCTCGTCAACGCCCAGGGCGAAGACGTCGTCGCCGGCGTCCGCACCCCCGAGCCCGTCATCAAGCTCAAGGACGTCATGCCCAAGTCCTACGCCGAACTCCTCAAGGTTCGCGCCACGCTTGAGAAGCACTTCAAGGATGTTCAGGACATCGAGTTCACCATCCAGGAAGGCAAGCTGTTCATGCTCCAGACCCGCAACGGCAAGCGCACCGCCGCCGCCGGCCTGAAGTTCGCCGCCGACATGGTCCGCGAAAAGCTCATCGACTGGGAAACCGCCATCCTGCGCAACCCCGCCGACCAGCTTGAGCAGCTCCTCGCTCCCATCTTCGATCTCTCCGAGGTCAAGAAGGCCACCGTCATCGCCACCGGCCTTCCCGCCGGCCCCGGCGCCGCCACCGGCAAGATCTACTTCCACGCCGACCGCGCCGTGCAGGCCGCCGACAAGGGCGAGAAAGTCCTTCTCGTCCGCGTCGAGACCTCCCCGGAAGATCTCCGCGGCATGATCGCCGCCGAAGGCATTCTCACCGCCCGCGGTGGTGTGTCCTCGCACGCCGCTCTCGTTGCCCGCCAGATGGGCAAAGTCTGCGTCTGCGGCGCCGCCGCCGTCTCCATCGATTACGAGAAGAAAGTCGCCACCATCGACGGCCAGAGCTTCTCCGAAGGCGAGTTCCTCTCCATCGACGGCACCTCCGGCCTCGTTTACGCGGGCCAGATCAAGACCGCTCCCTCCGAGATCATCTCCGGCCTCCTCAGCGACGACAAAGAAGCTCAGAAGACCGAGAAGTATAAGAACTACGTGCAGCTCATGAAGTGGTGCGCGCAGGCCACCAAGCTCTCCGTGCGCACCAACGCCGACACCCCCGAGCAGGCCCGCCAGGCGATCGCCTTCGGCGCCGTCGGCATCGGCCTCGTCCGCACCGAGCACATGTTCTTCGAAGGCGACCGCATCGACGCCATGCGCGAGATGATCCTCGCCGACAACCTCGACGCCCGCGAGTCCGCCCTCGCCAAGCTCCTCCCCTACCAGCGCGACGACTTCTTCGGAATCTTCAAGGCGCTCAAGGGCTTCCCCGCCACGATCCGCTTCCTCGATCCGCCCCTGCACGAGTTCCTTCCCCACTCCAAGGAACAGCAGATGGATCTCTCCCGGAAGCTCGGTGTGACCGTCGAGAAGATCATGAACCGCGTGCACGAGCTGCATGAGTTCAATCCCATGCTCGGCTTCCGCGGCTGCCGTCTCGGCATCAAGTTCCCCGAGATCACCCGCATGCAGGCCCGCGCCGTGCTTGAGGCCGCTGCTGATGCGACCAAGGCCGGCTTCAAGGCCAAGCCCGAGATCATGATCCCGCTCGTCGGCTTCAAGAAGGAGCTCGATCTCCAGGTCGCGCTCGTGCACGAGATCGCCGCGCAGGTGCAGAAGGAGAAGAAGGTGAAGATCGCCTACTCCGTCGGCACCATGATCGAGATCCCGCGCGGCGCCCTCACGGCCGACGAGATCGCGCAGACCGCCGAGTTCTTCAGCTTCGGCACCAACGACCTCACGCAGACCTGCCTCGGCATGTCCCGTGACGACTCCGGCTCCTTCCTGGGCGCCTACACCGAAAACGAGATCGTGAAGAAGAATCCCTTCGCCTCGATCGACCAGACCGGTGTCGGCCAGCTCGTGAAGATCGCCGCGCAGAAGGGCAACCAGACCCGCCCTGGCATCAAGCTCGGCATCTGCGGCGAACACGGTGGCGACCCTGACTCCGTCAAGTTCTGCCATCAGGTCGGCCTCACCTACGTGTCCTGCTCGCCCTACCGCGTGCCGGTCGCCCGTCTCGCCGCCGCGCAAGCCGCGGTCGAGGAAAAGCGCGCCGCCGCCAAGACTGTCGCCAAGAAGAAGTAATTCTTCCCAACGCAGGCCGCCTGCTTGCAGGTGCTCTCCCCAAGCCCCGCGCCTTTACCGGCGCGGGGTTTTTTGCGCCGCTCCCAACGGCCTCAAAGGCCCAAGGTTTTCAGATTGAAGGCCAAAAAATTATCCAACTCGACCAGACTGCTGAACTGCGTGCGGTTGCGTTCGATTCTGGCGAGCAACCCCTCCACGGCCGCGATCAGCCTTTCGTAGTCGGCCCGCTGGCGGGCATTCTTGAATACACTGAGATCCTTCGCCGCCGCCAGATCGCGTTTCGGATGCGCCGTCTTGTATCCCGCGTAATCGTTCCGGTAGGCATCCAGCGCCGCCGCGATGAGTCCGCCGGACCTGCCTCGTGCCAGCTGGTCGCGCGAAAGGAGCAACACTGCGATAGCGGCCGCCTTGATCCGGTCATCGTTCGATTTGATTTTCACGCCCATGCCCGTGTATCGCGATCCGAGCATCGGAAGCAAGCCATGGCGCGCCGGGCGGGCGCCCATTTTCCCGTCCGCAGGCCCGCAGTCGTTAATCGAGCTGCGGGCCGGAGCCGGCCTCACTCGCCCATCAGGCGCGGACGATGGGCGCGGAGGAAGGCGGGAACGTTCATCGGAGGGCGGCCGACCAATTCGGAAACCGCTCGCGAGGCCTTGGCGAATTCGCCGCGAGCGATCGCCGCGTCCAACGCCGCCTGCAGCTCCGCCTGCGGATCGCCGCTTTCGGCCGACGAACCGCCCGCCAGCGCAGGGACTCCCGCGGGCACATAGGTCACCGGCTTTCCCGTCGTCTCCGTCACCCAACGCGCGATCATCCCGTGCGTCACCGCCATGGGGCCGGTGATGTCCAGAATGCGGTGTCCGTCGAAGGACGAGCCGAGCGCCGCCGCCACCGACTGGGCGTAATCCTCTCTCGTCACGTAGGCGGCGGCGCCTTCGCCGGCCGCCGCCTCCCACCGTCCTGTCGCCACGGCCCGAGCGAGCGCGGGCAACAGGTCCTCGGCGTAGATGTTTTTGCGAAGAACCGACCAGCCGAGTCGCGTGCCCGCCAGCATCTGCTCGGTCGCGTGATGATCCGCCGCCCCCGGCACCGTCGAATCCGCCGACGCGTTGCTGATCGACGTGTACACCAGGTGTTGCACGCCGGCGCGCACGGCGGCGTCGATCGCGTTGCGGTGCTGCTGCAAACGGCGGCCGGAGACATCAAGCGCCTCAGTATTGATAAGCAAAATACGGTGGACGCCCTTGCACACGGCGTCCAGCTAAGCGGGGTCGTCGAGATCCACGGCGCGCACTTCGGCGCCGCAAAGCGTGTAGTTGGCCAGCTTGTCGGGGTTGCGCGAGGCGGCGATGACGCGGCCGGCGCGGGCTTCCATCAACAGATCAACAACGCGGCGGCCGAGCTGGCCGGAGGCGCCCATCACAAGAAGGGTGCGGAATGGCAGGGAGGTGGACATGGGGGTAGGAGTCGGGAACAGTCATTTTGGGGAGGTAGAAAGGAGGTCGTGCGCAAATGCG
>Ga0136846_1229351_pt1 | contig 15212 bp, 17 predicted proteins | sample HopSoiMetagenom2_FD_96841 | JGI IMG/M metagenome (GOLD analysis project Ga0136846, IMG submission 96841) | Grasslands soil microbial communities from Hopland, California, USA - 2 Assembly 2016 (version 4) | ecosystem: Environmental > Terrestrial > Soil > Grasslands | place: USA: Hopland... | reverse complement strand
TGCCGATCTTGGTTGGCGGAGGAGCGAGCGGGGCCGTCCTTCGCCGCGTCGCTCGGTTCGGCAACGGCTGGATCCCCGCCGGCATGACACCCGAGGAGATCGCGGCGGCGCTACCTCGCCTTGCCGAGGCGATGGAGGCCGCCGGGCGCGCTGGCGAGGCGCTGGTGATCTCCGGCCGGGGCGGCAAGATCGTGCCTGACGCCACTACGCCGGCCGAGGTGCTCGGGCGCCTGCAGGTGTTGGCCTCGGCCGGCTGCACCAGCGCGCTCGTCGATCTGGGCGAGACGAGCAACACCTCGCTCGACGCCGTCCTGGCCGCCATGGGCTGGTTCGCCGACAACGTCATGCCCGAAGCCGTCACGCTCTGAGCTGGACGCCGAACCGGCGATGGATTCTCGGCGTTTCTGCCGATGATTCGTCGCCGATTCGCCGGAATGGCTGAAGGGATACCCTCCGGCCTCATGGCAAGCGGGGGGCGAGTCGAGTACGACGAGTTTGGTCTGTTCCACGAGAACGCCGAGGAGTTCGGTCTGCCGTACGACGGCCCGCCGACGGTCCGGCGGGAGTTCGTGGCGATGGACGACGGCCGGAAGTTGAGCGCGCTCGTCTGGGGAACGGGTGACCCCGAGCTGGTCCTCCTCCACGGCGGCGGGCAGAACGCCCACACCTGGGACACGGTGGCCATGGCCCTAAGCCGCCCGTTGATCGCCGTCGACCTGCCCGGTCACGGCCACTCCGACGGCGGCCGGATCGGGTCGATGGACACCGACACCAACGCCGCTGACGTGGCCACCGTCATCCGCGCGCTCGCCCCGAATGCCCGCGGTGTCATCGGGATGTCGCTCGGCGGGATCACGACGTTGGCGCTCACCGCCCACGCGCCCGAGCTGGTGAAGGCGGCGATCCTCGTCGACGTCACGCCCGGCGTGAACCGGGAGAAGTCGAAGGTGATCGGCGAGTTCCTCAATGGGCCCGAGACCTTCCCCGACTTCGACGAGCTGCTGGCCCGCACCGTCGAGTACAACCCGACGCGGACCGAGAGCGCACTGCGGCGCGGGATCCTCCACAACGCCGAGCAACAGGCCGACGGGAGCTGGGTCTGGCGCCACCAGCGCCACCGGCTGGCCCAGGGCGCGGCCAACGTCGACCCGAAGGCACCGATGTTCGGCCAGTACTGGGACGTGGTGTCCTCGATGAAGGCCCCGCTGTGCCTCGCGCGGGGCATGCGGGTGCAGTCGGTGGTCGACGACGAGGACGAGGCCGAGCTCCTCCGGCGCAACCCCGCTGCCCGGGTCGAGCACTTCGAGGAGGCCGGCCACAGCCTCCAGGGCGACACGCCGATCGAGCTGGCCCGCCTCATCGACGACTTCATCCCCTGAGCTCCCGGGGTCGCTGGCCGAGCGGCAACGCCACCGTGATCGAGGTGGCAGGGGTGATGCTGAAGCTGGGCACGATCGCCTTCGGCGGGCCAGCGGTGCACGTCGCCATGCTCCGCGAGGAAGCAGTCCGCCGCCGGGGCTGGCTGACCGACGAGGAGTTCCTCGACCTGTTCGCCGCCATGAGCGTGCTTCCGGGACCGACGTCGACCCAGCTCGCCATCGTCGTCGGTCGCCGGCGAGCCGGTTGGCGAGGACTGGTGGCGGCCGGCGTGTGCTTCATCGCCCCCGCCATGGCCATCGTGCTCGTCTTGGCGGTCCTCTACGGCCGCTATGGCACCACGCCCACGGGGGCTGGGCTGCTCTACGGCATCGAGCCGGTCGTCGCGGCCATCGTGGCGGTCGCGGTGCTGGAGCTGGGCAAGGCCGCCTTTCGTCCCCGGTGGCTCGTCGTTGTCTCGGCGTTCGTCCTTGCCGGCTACTTCGCGGGAGCCAACGTGCTGCTCCTCCTCGTCGGGGGAGGGATGGTGGCCGTCGTCGCGACGCATGTCGGCCGCATCGATCGTCTTGCCTCCGTCCCGTTCCCACTCACCCTCGGCTCGCTCTGGGCGGCGCATCGGCCCAGCCGGAGCCCAGGCCTCGTCGACATCGCCATCGAGTTCGCCAAGCTCGGCTCGATCGTCTTCGGGAGCGGTTACGTCCTGCTCGCCTTCCTTCGACGCGATCTGGTTGCCGGCCTCGACTGGTTGTCGCTGCGGCAGGTGCTCGACGCAGTGGCCGCCGGCCAGGTGACGCCGGGCCCGGTGTTCACGACGGCGACCTTTCTCGGCTACCTGCTGGGCGGCGTCCCGGGCGCGCTCGTCGCCACCGCCGCGATCTTCGTGCCCTCGTTCGTCATGGTGGGCCTGGTCGCGCCGCACGTCCACCGGCTGCGGGCTTCAGCGCGGGCCACCGCTGCTCTCCAGGGCGTCACCGCGGCGGCGCTCGGGCTGATGGCCGGTGTCACGATCGACCTCGTCCGCACGGGCGCCGACGACGTCCTGCGGGCAGCCGTCGCGGTTGCCGTCCTTGTTGCGATCGTGCGCTGGCGGCCGAACCCGGCGCTCCTCGTCGCGGCCGGTGGCCTGGTCGGCCTAGCTCATGCCCTTGGGTAGTCGCGGCTACGACTTGGTGGCGACGCCCGCGTACATGTAGCAGAACGTCTTCGGGCCCTTGATGTAGAAGTTGGCCAGCTTGGTGAGCTCGAACCCGGCGCCGCTGATGAGCGAGTCGATCCGGCGATCGAGGTTGCAGCCGCCGCAGATCTTTTGCTGCAACGGGTTGAGTCGTTCCTGCCACTTGGCCACGCTCGGGTCGGGGGCATGACCGTGCTCGAGGAAGTGCATCGTGCCGCCGGGGCGCAGGACGCGTCGGAGCTCGGCGATCGCTCGACCGGCGTCGGGAATGCTGCACAAGGTCCAGGTGCTCACTGCACAGTCGACCGACTCGTCGGCGAGCGGCAGGTCCTGACCGTCGAGCCCGACGAACTCGACGGGTATCGGGCTGGCCGCCACCCGGCGGGCGGCCAACTGGCGACCGACGGCCGAGGGGTCGACCGCCCACACCTTGGTGACGCCGGTCGGGTAGTGCGGCAGGTTGGTGCCGGAGCCGAAGCCGATCTCGACCACCTCGCCGGTGACGCCGCGGATGGCCCGGGCCCGGAGGCGGCCGAACCCCTTACCGCCGAGCCCCTTGTCGATGAGGCGCGGTACGACCTGCTCGTCATAGAAGCCCATGAGCCTCACTCTGGTCCAGCCGATGGGAGATCCGTTCCACGGCGCTCGACCGCAGGACGACGTTCGTCGAGGAGCCTCCGGTGGCCGCCGAGGATCTTCTCGATGTGGTCGCCGAGGGTGCCGGGACTGACGGAGAACTTGTCGAGCACCGTGCTCGCACCGAGCTCGACCGCCTCAGCGGCGCGCCGGCTCTCGGGCGTCACGGTCCACACCGCGATCAGGGCGTCGGGTGCCTTGTGGCGGAGATGAGGCACGGCCTCGGCGCCGTCGAGCCACGGCATGTCGAGATCGAGCAGCACCACGTCGGGCTGGTGGTCGCTTGCGATGGCGATGGCATGGAAGCCGTTCCCTGCCTCGGCGAGCACGGCAAAGCGGGGATCGTCCTCGAGTGCCAGCCGCGCGAGCAGCCGCAGGTCCTCGTCGTCGTCGACGAGGAGCACCGACACCGGCTTGACCTGCTGCTCCACTGCGCAAGCGTGCCGGAAAGTGGCTCCCAGCGCGTGCATCCCCGAACGCCCCGCTTTGTGCACATCGGAATGTGTTGCCCAGCCGCGGGGTTGCAGAGCCCATGCTGCGACTGCACGTGATCGTCGGGAGCACTCGCGAGACGCGCGCCGCGGAGCGCGTCTTCCAGTGGATCGACCGTCGAGCCCGAGCCCATGGCGCGTTCGAGGTCACACTGCTCGATCTGCGCGAATGGCCCCTCCCGATGTTCGCCGAGCACTTCGGCACGCTCGGCGACCCGGCCGCCCCGACCTACTCCGATCCGGTGGTCAAGCGCTGGAACCAGACGATCGCCGAGGGCGACGCGTTCATCTTCATCACCCCGGAGTACAACCACAGCTTCTCCGGCGTCCTCAAGAACGCGATCGACAACGTGTGGGCCAGCTTCGCCTTTCGGAACAAGCCGGTGGGGATGGTGAGCTACTCGAGCGGCGCGGTCGGCGGGGCGCGGGCGGTCGAACAGCTCGCGCTGGTGGCCATCGAGACCGAGCTGGTGCCACTGCGCAACAGCGTGCTGGTCGCCGCGGTGGGCGGCGCCTTCGACGACGACGGTGAGCCGGTGAACCCGGCGTCCGATGCCGCGGCCACGGTCCTCCTCGACGATCTGGAGTGGTGGGGCAACGCGCTGGCGGTCGCGCGCGCCAACGGCGTGCTCCCCCCGGGGGTCCGGCGGTTCCGCGAGCTCGTTGCGGAGGCGCAGGCACGGGTGCAAGCCGGCACGCCCTAGCCATGGCATCGATCGTCGTCACCGGTGCCAGCGACGGGATCGGGGCGGCAGCGGCGGTGATGCTGACCGGCCAGGGCCATCAGGTGCTCGCCAGCGGGCGATCGGCCACCAAGCTGGGAGCGGTCCACGAGCGGATGTCGGCCGCCGCGCCGGAGGGCGCCGTCGTGCCGGAACCGCTCGTCGCCGACCTGTCGAGCCTGGACGAGGTACGGCGGTTGGCCGACGAGATCGGCTCCCGTGTCGATCGGCTCGACGTGCTCGCCAACAACGCCGGCCTGACGACCGGGCGCCGACAGGTGTCGGCGGACGGCTTCGAGCTCACCCTCGCCGTCAACCATCTGGCGCCCTTCCTCCTCACGACGTTGCTGGTCGACAAGCTCCAAGCGGCGGGCGGCCGGGTGGTCACGACGTCGTCAGTGGTGCACCGCCTGGGCCGGCTCGACCTCGACGACCTCCAGCTCGAGCGTCGATGGTGGCGGCTGCGCTCCTACGGCAACTCGAAGCTCGCCAACATCCTCTTCACCAGCGAGCTGCGGCGGCGCACCGGCATCGCCGCGTGGTCGTTCCATCCGGGAGCGGTCAACACCGCGCTCAGCCGCGACTCGGCGCTCACCAGGTTGGTCAAGCCGCTCGGCCGATACCTGCGGACGCCGGAGCAGGGCGCCGACACCTTGGTGTGGCTGGCAACCAGCGCGGAGGAGCCCGACCCAGCCGCCCCCTACTACGCCGACCGCAGGCCGGGCCGCACCTCGGCCGCCGCCCGGGATGCGACCCTCGCCGCCGCCCTCTGGGATCGCACCGCCGCCCTGGTGGCCCCCTTCACCCGCTGACCCCCTGTTCTTCGGCGACTCCTGCACCCGACACGGCCACCAGTCGCCAAAGAACGTGGGGGGTTGTGTCCGAGATTGCACGAAAGGGCATGAATCGGGCACACTCGGGCGATGCGCAGGTTGGGGCCGCTGCTGGGGTGGTCGGCGACGTTGGTTGCGGTTGTGGCTGGGATGGTCGTTGCCGGGCGCGGCAACCTGGCCGCGCCACCGGCGAGGCCCGGGGCGTGGGCGTCATGGGCTGCCTCGGTGGGCCCGCCGGCCGCTGCCGTGGCGGTCGTCCGCCTGGTGGTCCTGGCCCTGGCCCTCTACCTCCTGGTCGCCACCGCCGTCGCGGTGGCCGCCGAGGTGGCTCGCCACGCCCTCCTGGTCGAGCTCAGCGAGCTGTTGTCGGTGCCCTTCATCCGCCGGGCCGTGCACACCGCGGTCGGGGCCAGCCTGGTGGGGGCCACCGTCGCCGGCGGGGTCGCCAGCGTGTCGTCGGCCGCACCACCCGCCCGGGCCGCGGGGCGGCGCGACCCGGTCCCGGCCCTGCACGTGGTGCGCCGCTCGCCGATGGGGCCACCCACGACCGAGGCGTCGCCCGCGCCCGACCTCGTCCCCGTCGCCATCCCGGCCGCCCCACCGCCGCCCCCGGCCGCCCCGCCGGCAGTCGTCCAACCGCCGTGGACGGTGGCGCCGGGCGACCACTTCTGGTCGATCGCCCGGCGCGTGCTGGTCGCCGGGTGGCACCGGGAGCCGTCGGAGCAGGAGGTCACGGCGTACTGGCGGGACCTGATCGAGGCCAATCGGCAACGGCTCCCCGATCCGCAGAACGCCGACCTCCTCTTTCCTGGCGACGAGCTGCTGGTGCCCGGCCTACCGTCTGGCCCGACATGACCGATTGCATCTTCTGCCGCATCGTGGCGGGCGAGGTCCCGGCTGACGAGGTCGTCAGCTCCGAGCTGTCGTTCGCCTTCCGCGACCTCAGCCCGCAGGCCCCGACCCACGTGCTCGTCATCCCGCGCCAGCACATCACCCATGCCGGCGACGTGGGCCCCGAGCATGCCGCCGCCGTTGCCGACCTCCTGGTGACGGCGACCCGGGTGGCCGAGATCGACGGCCTCACCGAGCGGGGCTACCGCCTGGTGTTCAACGTCGGCGAGGACGCCGGGAACTCCGTGCCCCACCTCCACCTGCACGTCCTCGGGGGCCGGCAGATGGGCTGGCCCCCGTGGTCGGGCTGACCGCCGGGTAGCCTTTTCCCACCTTGTCCCGCACCGATGTGAAGATCAGCGTGCCCGGCAACCACCTGATGGTCGGTTTGCTCGGCCAGCGGGACGAGCTCCTCCGCCTCATCGAGGCGGCCTTCGACGAGGTCGAGATCCACGTCCGGGGCAACGAGATCTCCATCGTCGGCGAGGAGACCGATCTGGTCGGCCGCCTCTTCGAGGAGCTGGTGCTGCTGCTGGAGCGGGGGCAGTCCCTCGACACGATCAACGTGGTCCGCACCATCGACATGGTCAAGGCCGACGAGCGGCCGTCCGAGGTGCTCACCGCCGAGGTCCTGCGAGGGGCCAAGGGCCGCACCGTCCGGCCGAAGACCAGCGGCCAGAAGCGCTACGTCGACGCCATCAGGAAGAACGTGATCACGTTCGGCATCGGCCCCGCCGGCACCGGCAAGTCGTGGTTGGCCGTGGCGTCCGCGGTCCAGGCCCTCCAGGCCAAGGAGGTCGGCCGGATCATCCTCACCCGCCCGGCAGTGGAGGCGGGCGAGCGGCTCGGCTTCCTGCCCGGCGACCTCATGGCCAAGATCGACCCCTACCTCCGCCCGCTGTTCGACGCCCTCTACGACATGGTCGACCTCGAGGGCGCCCAGAAGCTCCTCGAGCGGGGCACCATCGAGGTCGCCCCCCTGGCCTTCATGCGCGGAAGGACCCTGAACGGCGCGTTCATCATCCTCGACGAGGCGCAGAACACGACGCCTGAGCAGATGAAGATGTTCCTGACTCGCATCGGGTTCGGGTCGAAGGCAGTCATCACGGGCGACGTCACCCAGGTCGACGTTCCGAACGGCCGGTCGGGATTGGTGGGCCTCGAGCGGGTGCTCGGCGGCATCGACGGCCTCGAGTGGGTGCATCTGACCAACAAAGACGTGGTGCGCCACCGCATCGTGCAGGACATCGTCGACGCCTACGAGCGGGCCGATGACGCCAAGACCGGCGACAAACGATGATCAGTGGCCCGCGCCGCCGCCGCCCCGGTCCTCCTGACGGCGTGCCCGCAGTCTTCGCCGCCGACGAGCAGTCGGCGGTTGCGGTCGACGTCGCCCATCTCGTCCGGCTCGCCGAGGGGGTGCTGGCCGACGAGGGCGTGCGGGGACTGTGCGAGCTGGCGCTCTACTTCGTCGACGAGCCGTCGATCGCCGACCTCAACGAGAAGTTCCTCGGCGGCGAGGGCCCAACCGACGTGCTGGCCTTCCCCATCGATGACGAGCTGACCGAGACCGGGCGCTCACCCGATGCCGGTTCGGCCGGCCCCGACCGGCCGCCGACCGAAGCCTCCGAGATCCCGTTGCTCCTCGGGGACGTGCTGGTGTGCCCGGCGGTGGCCAGCCGCAACGCGGCCGAGCACGGGCGCACGGTCGAGGACGAGCTGGCCCTGCTGGTGGTGCACGGCGTGCTCCACGTCCTGGGGATGGATCACGCGACCGACGAGGAGACCGCGGTCATGCAGGCCCGCGAGCGCGAGCTGCTCGAACGCTTCCACCACCAGGGCTGATGTCGACCCCCGAGGTGGCGGCGATCGTCGCAGTGCTGGCCCTCGTGGTCACGGCCGCCTTCCTGGCCGCCGCCGAGACCAGCCTCACCCACCTGCCGCGAGCGCAGGCCCTCGCCCTCGAGGAGGAGGGTCGACGCGGCGCAGCCAGCCTGTCCCGGATGCTCGAGCGGCGGGAGGACATCCTCAGCCCGATCCTCTTCCTCGTCCTGCTCTGCCATCTGGTGGCCGCCAGCCTGGTGACGCTGCTCGCCGAGTCATACCTCGGTCCGCTCGGCATCGTCGTCGCCGTCGTCGGTGAGGTCGTCGTGATCTTCGTGGTCGCCGAAGCCGCACCGAAGACCTATGCGTTGCAGCACCCGTTGCGCACCGCATTGTTCGTCGCCCCGGCCGTGCGCTTCCTCGCCGCCTCGTTGCCCGTGCGGTTGCTCACCAGGGCCCTCATCGGCGCCTCCAACATCCTGCTGCCCGGCAAGGGGCACCCGGCGGGCCCGGCCGCGTCGGAGGAGGAGCTGCTGGCGCTGGCCGACGTGGCCGTCGAGGCCGGTGAGATCGAGTCGGAGGAGCGGACGCTGATCCGGTCGATCATCGACTTCGGCGACACCGTCGCCCGCGAGGTGATGGTGCCGCGCCCCGACATGGTGACGGTGCCGGCATCGGTGACGGTCGGCGAGGCGATGGAGATCTCGATTGCCAACGGCTACAGCCGCATCCCGGCCTATGACGCAGGTGGCATCGACGACATCGTCGGCATCGTCTACGCCAAGGATCTCATGCGAGCTGCCCGGGAGACAGGAGCCGAGACGCCGGTCAGGGGCCTCCTGCGCCAGGCCCTCTTCGTGCCGGAGACGAAGCGGGTGTCGGAGCTCATGCGGGAGATGCAGGCCAAGCAGATGCACATGGTGATCGTGGTCGACGAGTACGGCGGCACCGCCGGCCTCGCCACGCTCGAGGATCTGATCGAGGAGCTGATTGGTGAGATCGTCGACGAGTTCGACGTCGAGGACCCGCTGCTCGAGCCGCTGCCCAATGGCGACTGGCGGGTCAATGCCCGCATGGCCCTCGACGAGGTGAACGAGCTCCTGCACCTGGCCCTGCCCGAGGGCGATTGGGACACGGTCGGCGGGCTGGTCTTCAACCTGCTTGGGCATGTGCCGGCGGAGGGCGAGACCGTCGAGGTCGGTACCCACCTGCTGCGGGCCGAGCGGGTGCAGGGCCGCCGCATCGGCCGCGTCCGGATCACGAGGATGGCGGGTGCTCGCTCATGACCCGGTCCGGATTCGTATCGCTGGTCGGCAGGCCCAACGTCGGCAAGTCCACCCTTCTCAACGCCATCCTCGGCACCAAGGTGTCGATCGTCTCCGACAAGGTGCAGACCACCCGCACCCAGGTGCGCGGTGTCCTCAACCGGGACGACGTCCAGATCGTGTTCGTCGACACGCCGGGGATCCACAAGCCACGGAGCGCCATGGGCGAGCGCCTCAATGAGCGGGCGGTCGAGGCCACCGGCGGTGTCGACGTGGTGTGCCTGGTGATCGACGCGACCGCGCCGTTCGGGCGTGGTGACGAGTTCGTGGCCGACCGCGTGCCGGCGAACGGCATCTGCATCGTCAACAAGGTCGACGGCGCGTCACGCAAGAACGTGCTGGCCCAGTTGGAGAAGGCCGGCGAGCTAGGCCTGACCGCCTACTTCCCGGTGTCGGCCACGACGGGGGCGGGTCTTCCCGGCCTCGTCAGCGAGCTGACGGCGCGCATGCCCGAAGGCCCGCTGTACTACCCGGCCGACACCGTGACGGATGTGCCCGAGGCGTTCTGGGTGGCCGAGCTCGTCCGCGAGCAGCTGTTCATCGCCATGCGCGAGGAGCTTCCCCACTCGATTGCCACGCGGGTCGTCGAGTGGGAATGGCCGCGCATCAGCTGCGAGATCCTCGACGAGCGGGAGTCGCAGAAGGGGATGGACATTGGCCGCCGAGGGGCGGTGCTCAAGTACGTCGGCACCGCATTCAGGGAGCAGCTCCCTCCCGGCGCGTACATCGAGCTCGTGGTCAAGGTCGACCGCGACTGGCAGCGCCGTCCCGACTCGCTCGACCGGCTCGGGCTCTGACGCCGGCGGGCCATCCTCCGCCCGCCCATCTGGCCTCGCCTCGCCGTCCCTCGTGGCCTCGGGCTCCACATCGCGCCCTGGCACCGCTGGCACCTCGATGTCGAGGTGGACCGTTCCGTGGCCGCGTTCCCAGAGCACCACGTTGACGATGCTGGAGTAGACGAGCAGGCGACCGAAGAAGAACAGCCAGGCGATGATGGCGAACACCACGCCCAGCGAGCCGTAGACGGCTGATGAGGACGCCACTGCCCTCGGCACGTAGATGGCGCCGATCACCTTCAACACCTCGAAGCCGACGGCCGCCGTGATCGAACCGGGGAGGAGCGGCCGCCAGCCGACATCGACGTTGGGCAGGGCCCTGGCCGCCCACAGGAACAGGCCGGTGCTGACGGCGACGCCGGCGATCAGGTTGAGGGGTGCGAGGAAGCCAGGGAGGAACTGGAGGACGGTGGTGACCGCGAACGAGGCGGCGAAGAGAGCGCCGGCGCCAGCCAGCCAGAGCAGCCCGAAGACCTTGTCCTTCATGCCTCGGCCGGTGACCTGCCATGCCGAGTTGTAGGCGTACTGGAGGGCGGCGACCAGGCCGAGACCCGACCACAGGAGACCGGCGACGCCGACGACCGAGGCGGCCGCCTTGCTGTCGCGGGCCGTGGTGATGGCCTGCCGGATCGCCGTGGCCGCCTCGCCCTGCCTGGGTACCCCGAGGGCCCGGATCACGTTGTGGCTGAGGTCGGGCGTGCTGCCGGCGACGAACCCCAGCACGGCGCTGACACAGAGCAGCAGCGGGAACAGCGACAGGAAGGCGGTCATGGTGACGGCGCTGGCCAGGTAGCCCCCGTTCAGCTCGTTGAAACGGCCCTGGAGGTCGAGGGCGAATCGCAGCCACGGCCAGCGATCGGGGAGCCGCTTCACCCAGGCGAGCACCACCGTTCCCTACCCCCGAGCAGGTACGTTCGATGGGTGGACTTGGAGGCGATCGATCCTCGCCGCGTCCACGCCCACATCGCCTGCGTGATGGACGGCAACGGCCGTTGGGCCGAGAAGCGGGGCCTGCCGCGCACTGCTGGTCACGCGGCCGGCGAGGAGGCCCTCTACGAGGTCGTCAACGCCGCCATCGACCTCGGCATCAAGTGGCTCACCGTCTACGCCTTCTCGACCGAGAACTGGAAGCGGCCCCCCGATGAGGTTCGGTGGCTGCTCAACTTCAACGAGCAGAGCCTCCTGCGGCGCCAGGCCGAGCTGCACGAGCGCGGCGTCCGCATCCGGTTCGCCGGCCGGCGCGACAGGAAGGTGCCGCGCCGCCTGGTCCGGCGCATGGACGACGCCTCGGCCCTCACCGCCGACAACCGCACCCTGACCTTCACCATCGCCTTCAACTACGGCGGCCGGGCGGAGATCGTCGACGCCGTGCGGAAGCTGGTGGCCGACGGCGTCCCGGCCAACCGGATCGACGAGCGGGCCATCGCCCGCCACCTCTACGACCCGGACATGCCCGATCCCGACCTCGTCATCCGCACGTCGGGCGAGCACCGCATCTCCAACTTCCTGTTGTGGGAGCTGGCCTACTCGGAGCTGTTCTTCACCGAGGTGTTGTGGCCCGACTTCCGGGGCGAGCACCTGGTCGAGGCGGTCCGCGAGTACCAGCAGCGCGAGCGCCGCTTCGGGGCGATCTGATGGGCCTGTACCGCGAGAACGCGATCGTGCTGCGCACCATCAAGCTGGGGGAGGCCGACAAGATCGTGAGCCTCGTCACCGAGCGGCGGGGCAAGGTGCGGGCCGTCGCCAAAGGCGTGCGCAAGACCAAGAGCCGGTTCGGCGCCCGGCTCGAGCCACTCACCCATGTGTCGCTCCAGCTCTACGAGGGGCGCAACCTCGACACCATCACCCAGGCCGAGACCATCGACCACTTCCGCACCATCCGCGAGGACCTCGATCGGCTCTCGCGGGCCACAGCGCTCCTCGAAGCAGTCGATGCCGTCGTGCAGGAAGGTGAGGACGATCACCGCGTGCACCAGATGCTGCTCGGCGCCCTACGCACGCTCGAGGCCCAGTCGACGCCGTTGGTGGTGCCCGCCTTCTTCTGGAAGCTGCTCGCCCACCTCGGCTTCCGCCCGATGGTCGATGCCTGCGCCGGTTGCGGCACCACCGATGCCCTGGTGGCTTTCGACCTCATCGAGGGAGGCGTGCTGTGCCGCTCGTGCGCGCGGGGCACCCGCATCTCGCCCGAGGCGCTCGCCCTGTTGCGCCGGATCCTCGGCGGCGATCTCGTCTCGGTCCTTTCAGAGCCGGCGTCGCAATCCGGCTACGAGATCGAGCACCTGGCGACACGCGCCATGGAGCACCACCTCGAGCGCCGCATGAAGTCCGTCGGGCTCTTGACCTGAGGAGACAGTCATCAGCATCATCACCGAGCAGCACGGTTCGACGTTGGTCGTCACCATCAACCGCCCGGAGCGCCGCAACGCCTTCGACGCCGAAGCCATTGCTGGCATCGGCCGCGCGTTCACCGACGCCGAGCACGACGACGGGGTCCGGGTGGTGGTCATCACCGGCGCGGGCGACAAGGCGTTCTGCGCGGGCATGGACCTCCGCGCCTTCGGGCAAGGCAACCGGCCCCGGCCCGAGGGACCGGGCCTCGAGGTGTTCCAGACCCGCTGCTACCCGAAGCCGGTGATCGCCGCGGTCAACGGGGCGGCCATCGGTGGGGGCTTCGAGCTGGCGATGGCATCCGACATGGTGATCGCGGCCGAGCACGCCACCTTTGGCATGCCAGAGGTCAAGCGAGGCCTGGTGGGCGCAGGCTGCTCGACGCGTCTCGCGGCGCGGGTTCCCCCGGCGATCGCCTTCGAGATGGGGTTGACCGGCGACGCCATCGACGCGGCGCGGGCCTATGAGCTGGGCCTGGTCAACCAGGTGGTGCCCGCCGCGGATCTCATGGCGCACGTTGCCGCTCTGGCTGATCGCATCGCGGCCAATGCGCCGCTTGCCCTGGCCGTCACCAAGCAGCTGATCTTCGAGGAGGCCGGCATGCACGACGCCAGCGAGTGGAAGGCGATCCGGGCCAAGGTCGTCCCCGTGTTCGCCAGCGCCGACGCCAAGGAAGGGGCGGCTGCCTTCGCCGAGAAGCGGTCCCCCGTGTGGCAGGGCCGCTGACCGGCGTCAGCCGAGGCCGAGCAGGGTCCGGGCCGAGGCCATGAGGCCGGGGTTCCCCACAGGCGGTGGTGCGTCCTTGCCCCGCCGGCGGGCATTGCGGGTGATGAACGACGCCGCGGACGCCTGCTTGTAGCGGACCAGGGCGGCAAACCACTCGAGATCGCGGACCTCAGTTCCGCGCGCCTGGTGATAGGCCGCGAGGAGCTCGTCCTGGCTGGGCATGCCGGGGCACGCGACCCGACCGATCTGCTCGTCGGGGTTCGCCATCATCAGGAACCACGCGAGGTCGACGCGGGGATCGCCGCGTGCCCAGAGCTCCCAGTCGATCACTGACACCACCCGGTCGGCCGACGCCAGCACGTTGCCGGGCCGGAAGTCGCCATGCATCAGCGTGGTCGGCCCCATGGCGGGCACGGTCTCGGCCAGGCGCCGGCCGACGTCCTCGGTGCCCGCACGCAGGTCGTCGTCGCAGGCGTCGAGCGACTTCGTCCACCGATCGACCTCGGCGTCGAGCGTCGTCTCGGGCTCGTCGTCGAGCCCCAGCGACGCGGGTGCCAGGGCATGGAGCGTGCCGAGGATGCCGGCGGCGTGCAGCTGCCGTCCGCGTACGTGGTCCGGGGGGAGCTGCTCGCCGACCGGCAGGAAGTTCGGCTCGACGCAGTCGCCTTCCTCGAAGGACATGACATAGAACGGCGGTACCTCTGGCGGCGTGCCCGGGTGCTCGGCGATCACGCGCGGCACGGGCACATCCGTGTCCTCGAGCGCACGCTGCAGCCGGGCCTGGCGCAGGACGTCCCGGTTCCTCGTCGGCTCGAGTCCGGCCGGCGCGACCTTGACGACGACCCGTTGGGGGTCCCCTGCGGCGCTGGTCACGGTGGTCGAGTACGTGATGCTCGAGGCCCCGCCCTGCAACGGCGTGATGGTGTCGACCGTGCAACCCGGGGACGCCTCGGCGAGGACGGCACCGAGCCGCCCTCCGAGCTCGTTCTCGTCGATCGGTATCGCTGGCATGTCCGCTCCTGGATGCCGCTGGGGTGGATAGGCGGCCCGAACCTAGGCCGCCCGACCTGCCGGCTTTCGGTTCTGGCAGGGAAAGCGGGGCAAAGACGCGCCGGTTTCCCTGCCAGAATCACGGCCGTATGGCCGACCAGTTCGAGAACGTCGTCAATCTCTGCAAGCGGCGGGGCTTCGTGTTCCCGTCGGCGGAGATCTATGGCGGCTTCCGCTCGGCCTATGACTACGGCCCCCTCGGCGTCCTCCTCCTGCGGAACGTGCAGGAAGCGTGGTGGCGGTCGATGGTGCAGCTTCGTGACGACGTCGTCGGCCTCGACGCGTCGATCTTGTCCCCGCCGGCGATCTGGGAGGCATCGGGCCATCTCCAGAACTTCACCGATCCGTTGGTCGACTGCCGCAACTGCAAGGAGCGGTACCGGCTCGACCAGCTCGACGACCCGACGACGTGCCCCAACTGCGGGAAGAGCGACACCTTCACCGAGGCCCGCCAGTTCAACCTGATGTTCCGGACGTTCGCCGGCCCGGTCGAGGAATCGGCCGCCACGGTGTACCTGCGGCCGGAGACGGCGCAGGGCATGTTCGTCAACTTCAAGAACGTGCTGGAGACGTCGCGCAAGAAGCCGCCGTTTGGCATCGCCCAGATCGGCAAGTCGTTCCGCAACGAGATCACGCCGGGCAACTTCATCTTCCGCACCCGCGAGTTCGTGCAGATGGAGATGGAGTACTTCGTGCCGCCCGACGAGGGCAAGCAGTGGTTCGAGTACTGGTGCGAGCAGCGTTATCGCTGGTACATCGACCTCGGCATCCCCACCGAGAGCCTCCGGCTGCGCCCCCACGACGCCGACGAGCTCAGCCATTACTCGGCCGGCACATCCGACGTCGAGTACCTGTACCCGTGGGGCTGGGGTGAGCTCGAGGGAATCGCCAACCGCACCGACTACGACCTCACCCAGCACGCCACTCATTCGGGCGAGA
>Ga0136846_1239607_pt1 | contig 15220 bp, 12 predicted proteins | sample HopSoiMetagenom2_FD_96841 | JGI IMG/M metagenome (GOLD analysis project Ga0136846, IMG submission 96841) | Grasslands soil microbial communities from Hopland, California, USA - 2 Assembly 2016 (version 4) | ecosystem: Environmental > Terrestrial > Soil > Grasslands | place: USA: Hopland... | reverse complement strand
TACGCCTCGGTGCGCACGTATTCGAAATTGAGCGGCAATCCCTTGATGCCTCGCTGCGGCGGCGCGATGTAGTTCGCGAACTTCCCCGCTTCGTAGACCGGCTCGTTCATGATGCTCAGCAGGTACTCGCGATCTTTCTGCGAGGGCAGCCACTCGTAGCGTCGCCGATCCCACTCCTCGTTGCCGAGCGCGCGTCCGAACGGATCGAAGTGCAGCGACGAGAACATGCCGATGCCGCGATTGAACTTGCGGTCGGGCAGCCGCAGGCGATCGGAGATGCCGTGGCGCTCGAGCAGCTTGTTCCAGCGATTGACCCCGGCCTGGCAGTCGCCGACGTACCAGTCGCGGAGCACTTCGTTCATCGCCGTGCGCATGGGCACGTGGCGGCGGCCCAGCGTGCCGTCCTGCGCCACTTCGAGTTCGTACATGGCTTCGGTCACGCCGTGATCGTCCCATTTGTCTTCGTAGGCGCGCCCCTTGAGCCCATTCGCGAAATACGACGCCGCGTTGGTGGAGATCTCGTTGCCGTGCAGATCCAGGCTGAGACTGAACCACAGGTTGATGAACTTCTGGATCGTGGGCAGATCGATGCCGCCGACGCCCCGCACGTCTTCTGAAAATCCGGACTCCTTCATCAGCTGGCACGTGCGGTCGAGAATCCGCGCCACGCCGGTCTCACCCACGAACATGTGGTGCGCTTCTTCCGTCAGCATGAATCGGGTCGTCCGTGACAGGGGATCGAGCGAGCTCTCCGACAGCGACAGCAGCTGCGATTTGCCGTCGCGGTCGGTGAACATCGTGAACATGAAGAAGTCGAGCCAGTTGTCGATCGGCTCGTTGAACGCATCGAGGATCCGCGGCTTGTCGCGGTTGCCGCTCTGCCGCGCGAGCAATTCCTCCGCCTCGTCGCGTCCGTCGCGACCGAAGTACGAGTGGAGCAGGTACACCATCGCCCAGAGATGGCGGCCCTCTTCGACGTTCACCTGGAACAGATTGCGCAGATCGTAGAGTGATGGACACCGCTGCCCCAACCACCGCTGCTGCTCCACGCTCGCAGGCTCGGTGTCACCCTGCGTGACGATCAGCCTGCGCAGCTGGTTGCGGAACTCTCCGGGAACTTCCTGCCAGACCGGCTGCCCCATCAAGTCCCCGAAACCGATGCGCCGATCGTGGACCGGATCCGCGAGGAAGATCCCCCAGCGGTACTCGGGCAGCTTGACGTATTCGAAGTGCGCCCATCCGGACGGATCGACGCTGACCGCGGTCCGCACGTACACCTGGTGATAGTCCTGGAACCCCTGCGGCCCCATGTCCTTCCACCATTGAATGTAGGCGGGCTGCCAGTGCTCGAGCGCCCGCTGCAGCCGCTTGTTGCTGGACAGGCCCACGTTGTTTGGAATTTTCTCGGCAGAGATCATCGAGAACCTCTGTGACGTAGCCGGTTGGTAGTTCCGAGTTACCCGTTCCCAGTTGCCAGTCCCTGGTTCTCGAAGCGCTTCGCCTGCTGTTCCGGGTACTGGTTCCTACTGGTCACTGGTAACTGGTTACTCGTTACTGGCTACTCCTCCACTAGGTGCGGTTGTAGTCGAACTCCGGCCGCGACTGCGAGCCGTACGCGGTCAGCGCCCCTTTGTCACCCACGGCATTCGGCCTGATGAAGATCCAGTTCTGCCAGGCGGTCAGCCGTCCAAAGATCTTCGTCTCCATCGTCTCTGGTCCGGCGAAGCGAAGATTCGCTTCCATGGCGGTCAGCGCATCAGGTGAAAGTGCCGCGCGGCCTTCGATGGCAAGGCGGACCTCATCGTCCCAGTCGAGGTCGTCGGGCGCAAACGAGATCAGTCCGGCGTCCATCGCGTCCTGTGGATCGAAGGGCCCCTCGTGCGCCAGCACGGCGTTCACCTGCTGCGCGTCGGCGAGAAACCGCGTCTCGAGCCGCGTCAGGCCGTTGCTCATCTTGAGCGGACCACCATTCATCCCCGAGAGCGCAATGGCGTTCTCCTGATCGGGGTCGTCGAGCATGTACGAACGATCCGCCGCGATGGCGAGCTCGAACAACGTGCCCGCAAAGCAGCTTCCCGGCTCGATCAGCGCAAAGAAACTGCGCGACGTGAGGTCGAGGCGCTTCAGCGTGCGCTTCATCAAGTGGATGATCTCGCGTATCAGCCAGTGCTGCGCATGCGCGACCAGGAACTCGTCCATGGCCAGCATCGCTGTCTGCTCGCCGCGCGTTTTCAGCACGACTGTCCCGATCAACGACTCGTTCAGTCGAAGGCGCAGCAGCGCATCGTCCAGTTCACGGAACGCGCGCAGCGGCCAGAACTGGTCGCCCGCAGCCACCACCTCCTCGACGGATCTCGGCGTCTCTCCTTCGGGACCGCTGATCGTCAATGTCGCGACGCGCTTGTCGTGCTCGATCTCGACCTCCACACAAGAGTACTTCCAGCTGCTGTCCTGAAGCGACGGGCTGAGCGGATTCAACCGGATCCCGGCCGCATCGAGAGGACGATCCGATTGCGCGGCGAGTGCCGTCGCGCGCTCCGAGATGCGCTGCTTGAACTGGCTGGTCGGATACGCGGCGTCGACGAGCCGCCACTCCACGGCGCGCTTGCCCTTGACCCCTTCCGCAATCGTGCCGAAGCAGTCGGCGAGGTCCCGCCGCACCTTCCGCTTGTCGACGACGCGCGTCAGGCCGCCGGTGCCGGGCAGCACGCCGAGCAGCGGAGTTTCGGGCAGGCTGACCGCGGAGTTGCCGTCGTCGACGAGCACGATCTCGTCGCACGCGAGCGCCAGTTCGTAACCGCCGCCCGCGCAGATGCCGTTGACGGCTGCGAGAAACTTCAGGCCCGAGTGCTGGCTTGCATCTTCAATCGCGAGCCGCGTCTCGTTCGTGTACTTGCAGAAGTTCACCTTCCACGCGTGCGTCGAGCCGCGCAGCATGAAGATGTTCGCCCCCGCGCAGAAGACCCGCTCCTTCAGGCTGGTGATGATGACGGCGCGGACTTCCGGATGTTCGAAGCGGATCCGCTGAATGGCGTCGGCGAGCTCGATGTCGACGCCGAGGTCGTACGAGTTCAGCTTGAGCCGGTAGTCCGGCGAGAGCCCGCCGTCTTCCTGCACGTCCATCGAGAGAGTGGCGACCGGTCCGTCGAACGCCAGCTTCCAGTGCTTGTAACGATCGGGAGCGGTCTCGAACGACACGTTCGGCTTCGACGTCCGGGTCACGGTGTCCATATCGGCTTCAGCCTACCGCCGCGATCTGCGCAGTGTCAAGGCACTATAGTGCTCACAATCGGCCATCGAGTGCTATATAGTGCACATCCATGATCGACCCGCTGCTGCACCTGGTCGGCCGCCGAGTGCGCGAGGGGCGCGCCTCACGCAACTGGACGCGACGCGACCTCGCCGAGCGGTCAGGTGTTTCGGTGCGGTTCCTCGTGCAACTCGAAGCCGGACGCGCGAATATCTCGGTGCGCCGTCTGGCGGATCTGGCGCGCGCGCTCGATCGCTCGCCTGCCGATCTGCTGGATGAGCGCGATGAGGCGCCATCGCAGGTGATCGCGCTGCTGGGACTGCGCGGCGCCGGCAAGACCACGATCGGACGGCGCCTCGCGCGCCGACTGCGGGTGCCGTTCGTCGAGCTCGATCGGCGCATCGAGCAGACCGCCGACCTCTCGCTCGCGGAATTGTTCTCGCTCCACGGCGAAGAGTACTACCGGCGTCTCGAACGCGACACGCTCGTCGAGGTACTGGCCGAGCGCCGGCCGATGGTCCTGGCCACCGGCGGCGGGATTGTCGCCTCTCCTGAGACCTTCGCACTGCTCCGCCGGTCGGCAGTGACCGTGTGGCTGCGCGCATCGCCGGAAGAGCACTGGAACCGGGTGGTCGGCCAGGGCGATCGCCGGCCAATGGCGGACCATCCGCAGGCGATGGCGGACCTGCGCGCGCTGCTCGCCGCGCGTCAGCCGCTGTATGCGGCGGCAGATTTCACGGTGGATACTTCAGGACGGATGATCGAGCGCGTGATCGAGGACGTGCGCAAAGTAGTCGCCGCTCCACAGACTTCCGCCTGAAGACGCAAGCGACGTGATCTGCATAGGGCGCCGCGCCCGCTCAGCCGCATGTGGCTTGCGCATTCAGGCGGAAGGATCACTCCTCTCGCAGCGCGATGATTGGGTCGACACGCGTCGCGCGGACGGCGGGCAGGACGCAGGCGAGCGTTGCGACCCCGATGAGCACCACCGGGGACAATGCGAAGCTGACGGGATCGAGCGGCGTCACGCCGAACACCAGGGTGCGCAACGCGCGCGTCGCCACTGTCGCGGCGCCGATTCCCGCGAGCGCGCCCGCCAGTACCGGCATCAATCCGTCGGTCAGCACGAGCGTCACGACGTTGCCTGGACGCGCCCCCAGGGCCATGCGCACGCCGATCTCCCGGGTCCGCTGCGTGACAATGAACGCGACCACGCCATAGATGCCGACCGCGCTCAAGGTCAGCGCCAGCAGCGCGAAGCTGCCGAGCAGAAGCAGGTTGAAACGCGGCCGCGACAGTGCGCCTGATAACACATCCTCCATCGGGCGCGTCCGCATCACCAGCAGCTCGGGATCGAACTCACGCACACGCTCGCGGATCGCCGGGGCAATCGCATCTGGCGGCAGCGTGGAGCGAACCGCCACCATCGGTCGAAACACGTCCGGATGCTCGGCGTGCGGGAGGAAGACTGCGGGACTGCCTGCTTCGGCGACCGCGTGCGCACGGACGTCGCCCACGATTCCCACAATCGTTCGAGCGGCGCCGAACGTCTCATCGTCCAGCAACACGACCCGGCGCCCGATCGGATCTTCATGTGGGAAGTAGCGCGCCGCGAACGCGGTGTTCACAATCGCCACGCCGGAACGCGGCACGTCGAAATCCGTAAGCTGCTGCTCTGTCAGGCGATCACCCGGCGCGAAATTCCGGCCGCGCAGAATTGGAATGCCGAGTGCTCTGAAGTATCCAGGTGTGACAATGTTGACGTCCGCCTGCCATTGATCGCCGGCAGACGCAGGGGGCGTCCTGTCGGACGCGCCAGGCGCGTCCGCCCGCCACATGCTCCCGCTCGTCACGTCTCCCGCAAGCGGCAGATCCGTAACAAGTCCCGCCGCTTCCACGCCAGGCACGCTCTCGATCGATGCGATGAGGTCATTCACCTGCTGCTGCAGCATGACCCACGGATGCCGCTGAGGAACGAGAAACCGGCCCGTCGGCCACCGCAACTCGACGCTCAGTACCGAGCGGGCGTCGAAGCCGAGATCGACGCCGCGGAGTTTCACGAAGCTGCGCAACAGCAGTATCGCCCCGGTGAGCAACAGGATTACCAGCGCACTCTCCGCAAAAATCAACACTCGCCGCAGATGCGACGCGCGGTCGGTCGCGGCGCGTCCGTCCGGCCTCAGGCGGCCATGTTGTTCTGCGCGCCGCGCCTGCAGCGCGGGCACCAGACCGATCAACACGGCACTGACCAGGCCGGCGCTCCCGGTAAACAGCAGCAACCTGACGTTCATCGCGATCTCTCCCAGCCTGGGCACGTCGGGCGGTGCGAAGCGGATCACGATCTGCGTGATCCAAGTACCGAGCACGACTCCGAGGCCGGTACCGGCCGCGGCAAGCAGGAGTGCCTCGATGAAATATTGACGCACGAGATCCCAGGTTGCGGCGCCGAGCGCGACGCGAACGGCCATCTCGCGGCGCCGCGTCGTCGCACGCGCGAGAAGCAGGTTGGCCACATTCGCGCAGCCGATCAGCAACACGCCGCCGACGGCGCCGAGCAGCATCAGCAGCGCCGTGCGGGCGCGCCCCGTTGTGGATTCGCTCAGTCCCTCGACCTGCACCGTCCATCCCGAGTTGCTCGACGGGTGCTCGACTGCCATCTGCGTCGAGAGCCCGGCCAATTCGGCGCGTGCCGCGGTGATGGTGGCGTGCGGAGCGAGCCGCGCCACCACGTCGTAGTAGCGTCCCTGGCGCTGCTCATCGCTGATCGGAAGCGGAACAACAAAGTTGCCCCACGCCTCAACGCCGGCAGGATACGAGAACCCACGCGGCATGACGCCGATGATCTGCAGGGGAAATCGTCCTTCGACTGAGACGCTTCGACCGAGCACCGAAGAACTGCCGCCGAACCGGCGCTGCCAGAGATCGAAACTGATGACGACGTCGCCGGTGTCGCCGCCTCTCCGGTCCTGCTGCGATTCAGGCCGGAAGGTCCGGCCGAGCATCGGCTTCACGCGAAACAGGTCGAATAATGCAGGCGATACCGCCGAAAACGTCACGATGTCGTATCGATCGCCGAACTGCCAGAGCGACTGATTCAGCGTAGACAAGGCGACGCTTTCGAGGGTTCGAGTGCGTGTTCGCCAGTCGGCGAACGTTCCAGGGGAGACTTCTCCGCGTTCGATCCCCTGAGCGGCATTCCGTTCGTACAAGCGGACGAGACGATCCGGGTCCGCATACGGCAGCGGCTTCAGCAGGACGGCGTCGACGACCGAAAAGACCGCGGTATTGGCGCCGATGCCGAGCGCCAGCGCAAGAATGACGCTGAGCGTGAACCCGGGGGAACGGCGGAGGGTCCGAAACGCGTATCGCAGGTCGTGGAGCACCGGGGGTCAGCTCGCCGAATCGTAAACCATCAGCTTCCGCCAGTGCGTCTTGCACTCGTAGGTGAAGCGATGGTGTATCGGATGCTCCTGATATGCATCGTGCGCGTCAACGTCATCGAACTCGAGCACGAGCGCGAGCGAGAAGCTGTGATCGACGGCGTCCCGACGTTCGGTGGCGGCGGGCCGACCCACGTGGCCGTGCTTGACGTGCGGGATCTTCGTCAGCGCGTTCAGATGCTCCTCGAACGTTCGCCGCTGCTGATCAGTCAGATCCTCCTTCAGCCAGAAGTAGACCGCGTGCACCATCACGGACGCCGCTCCCCGCCGTTGACGAGGGCCAGGGCAAATCCGTCGTAACCCTTCGAGCAGACCGTCTGAATGACCGACGCAGTGACGCGCCTGTCCCTGCCGAGCGCTTCGGTGAAGCGTCGCATCCCCTGTGCATCTGCGTCGCTCGTCGACGCATCACCGAGCCCGCCGTTGCGGACGACGTTGTCGACGAAGATGAGAGCGCCCGGACGTGAGAGCGTGAGCGCCCAGTTGAAGTAGTCGGTCGTGCTCGGCTTGTCGGCATCAATGAAAACAAAATCGAACGGTCCCGCGCGTTCGGATTCGAGTTGCGGCAGCACATCCTGCGCGCGGCCGACACGGAGGTCGACGAGGCGTTCCACGCCCGCATGGCGGATGTTGCGACGCGCGACCTCCGCGTGCCTGGCGTCCGCCTCGATCGTGGTGACGAGACCGCCGGGCGCGATCGCGCGCGCCAGCCAGATCGTGCTGTACCCACCGAGGGTGCCGATCTCGAGGATCGCGCGCGCGTGAATCGCGCGCGCGAGCGTGTGGAGCAACTTGCCTTGCTGTGGCGTGACGCTGATCGCCGGCAGTCCCGCCGTCTCGCTCGCCTTGATCGCCCCGCTCAATGCCTCATCGTCGGCCGTCAGCACGCGGTTCACATAGGCATCGACGGCAGTCCATTGCGAATCGGGAGTCATCGGGACGGCAGTGTAACAGAAGGCTCATGGCTCACGGCTCAGGGCTCAGGGTGGCTCAGGGCCTATGTGGCCGTTTCGCCCGGTTTCAGCACGAGCACATCGACGCCCATCCGATCGACCAGCTTCTTGAGCCGATCCGGCGTGCCCGTCAGTAACGGGAGCGTCCCATAGTGCATTGGCACCACTTGCCTGACGCCGAGCATGTCCACGGCAAGCGCCGCCGCTTCCGGGTTCATCGTGAAATGATCGCCAATCGGCAGGAACGCGATCTCCGGCGCGTACAACTCGCGAATCAGCCGCATGTCGCTGAAGAGCGCGGTGTCGCCGGCGAAGTAGACCGCGCGCTGATCTTCCAGGCGGACGACGAATCCCGCCGCGTCGCCGAGATAGATCGTCTGGCCGTTTTCCGTCGCACTGCTCGTGTGCACCGCGAATGTCATCGAGATCTTCAGGCCGGCCACGTCCACGGTGCCGCCGATTCCCATCCCGATGACGTTCTTCAGTCCCTTCGCCTGAAAATAATTCGCAAGCTCGTAGACCGCGACGACCGGGGCGTTCGTCGCTCGCGCGATCGGCACCACGTCGGTCGTGTGATCGGAGTGGCCGTGCGACACGCAGATGACATCCGCCTTGTCGATCTTCGCGCCGGGGGGAGCCTTCGGGTTCCCCTCGAGCCACGGATCGAAGACGATCCGCTTCCCGCCGGGTGAGGTGAGCACGAACGTGGCGTGCCCGAACCAGGTGATGGACAGTCCAGCCATGCGCGCTAGTATAAAATTGAGAGGTTGACGACTGCTCCCCTCAATTTCATTCGCGGCCGAAAGAAACGCGCGGACGAGCTGCCTCGGCAGCCCAAACCGGACTGGCTGAAGGTCCGCGCGCCCGGGTCTGAAAACTACCTCCGCCTGAAGGGGATCATGCGCGGCCTCGGCCTGCACACCGTGTGCGAAGAGGCGAATTGTCCGAACATTGGCGAGTGCTGGCACCACGGCACCGCCACGTTCATGATTCTCGGCGACACGTGCACGCGCTCCTGCGGCTACTGCAACGTCGTCCATGGCACTCCGAACGCGCCGGATCCACAGGAACCCGTGAAGGTCGCGAGTGCTATTCACGCGCTCGAGTTGAGCTACGTCGTCGTGACGTCAGTCGATCGCGACGACCTGCCTGACTTCGGCGCGGCCCATTTCGCGCGGACCATTCTCGAGACGCGCGCGCGCATCCCCAACTGCCGGCTCGAAGTGCTCATCCCCGATTTCCAGGGCAGCGACGCGGCGCTCGCGGTCGTGCTCGATGCGCGGCCGGACGTTCTGAACCACAATATCGAGACCGTGCCGCGACTCTATCGGACCGCGCGGCCCGGAGGACGCTACGAACGCGCGCTGAGCGTGCTCCGCCGCTCGCGCGAGTACGCCCCCCACATCCCGACCAAGTCGGGGATCATGGTCGGCCTCGGCGAACAATGGGACGAGGTCGTCTCCACGCTTCACGACATGCGCGACGCCGGCTGCGAGATCGTGACCATCGGCCAGTATCTCCGCCCCTCACTCGCGAATCTTCCGATGGTGCGCTACTACACGCCATCCGAGTTCGCAGAGCTCAAACGCATCGGCCTCGATCTCGGCTTCGGTCACGTGGAATCCGGTCCGCTCGTGCGCAGTTCGTATCATGCGCACGAACAGACGCAGTCCTACGAAGCATCACGCTGACGTGAATCGTCTCGATCTCGTGCGACGCGACATCGTCGCGTGTGGCAGATGTTCACGACTGCGCACGTACTGCGAGCGCATCGCCCGCGAGAAGAAAGCCGCGCATCGCGACGACGTGTACTGGGGGCGTCCGGTTCCGGGCTTCGGGGATCCGGATGCGCGGCTGCTGGTCCTGGGCCTTGCACCAGCCGCGCACGGCGCGAACCGCACCGGCCGCGTGTTCACCGGCGACGGATCGGGCGACTTCCTGATGCGTGCAATGCACGCAGCCGGCTTTGCGAACATCACCACGTCGCAATGTACCGATGACGGCCTGACGCTGAAGGATGCCTACATCGCCTCGGCCGTGCGCTGCGCCCCGCCCGACAACAAGCCGTCGCCAGCGGAGATTGTCGCGTGTCACGTCCACCTGGTGGAGGAGGTGTCGGCGCTTCCGCAGCTCCGGGCGATTCTCTGCCTCGGCAAGATCGGATTCGATGCGGCGTGGCGGCTGCTCGCCTCGCGCGGCGTGGTCGTCCGACCCCGCCCGCTCTTCGGCCACGGTGCGATTTACCGGACGAGCAGCCTCACGGTCATCGCGTCTTACCACCCCAGCCGTCAAAATACGAACACCGGCAAGCTGACGCCGCCAATGCTTGCGTCCGTGTTCCGCCTCGCTCGTCGAGAAATCAGGCGGACAGCGTGAGCGCGTCTCTTCCGCCTCGAGGGGGGAAGCCACCGGGTCCATGGACTGCTGAGGATCCGAATTTTGCAGGAGTCGATGCGGGAGAACGAAATGACGCATCGAACTTCACACGGTTTGGCTTGCGCTGGCGCGATCCTGGCCGGTGCGCTGGCGGTCGCATGCTCCGGGCGCAACGACGCGGTCGACAACCCGCGAAAGACGCAGGGCGGCGGCGAACGGGGCAAGAACGAAACAGTCAGAGTAGAAGGCTGCCTGCAGGGGGCGCCCGGCACGCCGGGCCGCGAATACATCCTCGCGCACGCCTCCATGCCTGAGCCTGAAACGCAGCCGCAAAATCAGGAAACCATGGAACACGGACCGCTCGTCGCCGCCGGGTCCTGGGTTCGTGTCGCACCAGGCGGACAAGATCTGAAGAAGTACGTCGGGCAGCGGGTGTCAATCACAGGCGAGGTGCTCGACCGCGGAGAGAACACCCTCGGCACGTCGGGCCGTGTGCTTCCGAACAAGGAAGCCACAAACAACCACGACAAGTTCCAGCAGTCCTCGCGTGATGCATCCACGAGCCCGGACCGCGCGATGCCGCCGACGACGGTTGCCCCCGAAGGGGCCAACGCGAACGGCAACGCCCCGAAGATTGCGCTCGAGAAGATCTCGACCCTCGCGGATACGTGTGAAAAGTAAGCTGGCAGCTGGCTATAGAAAGCTGGAAGCTCAAGGCTGAAGGCTGGCAGCTGAAGGCGGCAAGCTGGCAGCTGCCAGCTAGGCCCGCTTCGGCCGATAGACGTGCGTGGCGTGACCGAAGAAGACCTCAGCCGACTCCATCACCGTTTCTGACAGCGTCGGATGCGGATGGATCGTCATCGCCATGTCCTGCGCGTTCGCGCCCATCTCGATGGCCAGGACACCTTCCGAGATCAACTCGCCGGCGCCCGCACCGCAAATACCGACGCCGAGCACTCGCCCGCTTTCCGGATGCAGCACGAGTTTCGTGACGCCATCGGTGCGGCCAATCGTAATTGCGCGGCCTGACGCGGCCCAGGGGAAGCGCGCGACGGACACCTTGCGCCCCTGCTTCTCCGCTTCCGTCTCCGTCAGCCCGCACCACGCAATCTCGGGATCGGTGAACACAACGGCCGGAATGGCCGCCGGCTCGAACGCGACGTTCCGATCCCCCGCAATCGCATCGACCGCGGTCCGCCCTTCGTGCGATGCCTTGTGCGCGAGCATCGGCTCGCCGACCACATCGCCAATCGCGTAGATCGTCGGCTCCGCGGTGCGGCGGCTGGCGTCGACGACGATGAACCCGCGCTTGTCGACTTCGACGTTCGTTCGATCGAGACCCGGGACTTGTGAGTTCGGCCGGCGGCCAATCGAGATCAGGACGCGATCGAACGTCTTCTCCTTCTCGGGGACGTCACCCTCGAATGTGACGGTGACGGCGTCCTTCGCTGCCTTCATCCCGACGACCTTCGTATTCAGCAGCACCGCTTCGCAGATCTTCTCGATCCGCTTCGCAAGGATGTTGACGAGATCCCGATCGGCGCCCGGGAGAAGCCCGCCCGTCATCTCGACCACCGTGACACGGCTGCCAAGCGCGGCATACACGCTTCCGAGCTCGAGGCCGATGTATCCGCCGCCGACCACCAGCAGCGACTTCGGCACGTCGGGAAGATCCAGAGCGCCGGTCGAGTCCATCACCCGCGGACTGTCGATCGAAAGGCCGGGAATGGTCGATGGCCGGGAACCCGTCGCGATGATCGCGTGCTGGAAGCTCAGCGTGTCCTTGCCGCCGCCTTCGCGCTCGATGTCGAGCGTCCGCGCGTCGCGGAATCCCGCGCGCCCCTGGATGTAGTCGATCTTCCGCAGCTTGGCAATCTGTCCGGTTCCACCCGTCAGCTGCGAGACCACGCTGTTCTTGAACGAGCGGAGCTTGTCGAGGTCGACCTTCGGCGGCTGAAACGTGACGCCGAAGTCTTTCGCATGCTGCGATTCGGTGATCACGTCGGCGACGTGCAGCAGCGCTTTCGACGGGATGCAGCCGCGGTACAGACACACGCCGCCGGGATTGGCTTCGGGATCGACGAGCGCGACTTTGAGGCCCCGGTCGGCCGCGTAGAACGCTGCCGCGTAGCCGCCGGGCCCGGCGCCAATGACGACAACCTGTGTGGAAAGTGGCATCGGGAGTTTGAATCGTGTCGGTGCTACAAGTGCTAGGGTGCTAGGGTGCTAGGGGTGCTGGTGCTATCGGTGCTACGGGTGCTGGTGCCATCGCTCTCAGGGTGCCGGTGCTCCGGCGCGCTACGCATGCCGGTGCCAGGGTGCGACGGGTGGCAGCAAGGTTCGCACCAGCACCGTTAGCACCAGCACCGTGAGCACCCTTAGCACCCTAGCACCAGCACTGTTAGCACCTTAGCACCCCTAGCACCTCTAGCACCGCCATCGCAGCCCCCTACAACGCGAGCACGAACGGCTGTTCGAAGGCCTCCGCGACCCAGCGCAGGAACCGCGCGGCGTCCGCGCCGTCGATTACCCGGTGATCGTAGGAGAGCGACAACGGCAGCATCAGCCGCGGCTGGAACTGATTGCCGTCGAACACCGGCTCGTAGCTGCCGCGCGAGATGCCGAGGATTGCAACCTCGGGCCAGTTGACAATGGGCGTGAACGAGGTCCCGCCGATGCCTCCGAGATTCGTGATCGTCATCACGCCGCCCGACATCTCGTCGAGCGACAGCTTGCCCGCGCGCGCCTTCTCCGAGGCCTTCGCGAGATCGGCTGCAAGCTCGATGATCCCCTTCGACTCGACGTCGCGAACGACCGGCACGAGCAAGCCCCGATCGGTGTCCACCGCGACCGCGATGTGCGCGTATTTCTTGAAGACGAGCTCTCCCTTTGCCGGGTCAATCGACGAGGCGAACTGAGGGAACTTCCTGATCGCGCCGGCCAGGATCTTCAACGCGACAGCGGTGACCGTGAGCTTGCCTCCGCCACGTTCGACCTGGGCGCCGTACCGTTTGCGCAGCGCTTCGAAACCGGTGATGTCGGCCTTGTCGTGCTGCGTGACGTGCGGGATCGCGTTCCAGGCGTAGCCGAGGTGCTCCGACGTCTTGCGCCGGATGTTGCTCATCGGCTTTCGCTCGATCTCGCCCCATTTGGAGAAGTCCGGCAACTGGCGCGAGGCCGGCAGGCCGGGCGCACTGGCGGGGGCGGCTCCGCCCGCCATCACCTGGCGCACGAACGCCTGCACGTCTTCGGCGCTGACTCGTCCGGCAGGACCCGATCCTTGCACGTGTCGGATGTCGACGCCAAGCTCGCGCGCGATGCGCCGGACGGACGGTGCGGCCGGAGCTGCGGGACCGGCGGGTGGTTCAGGCGCGGGAGCCGGCGCGGCGGCCGCAGCCGCGGCGCGCGGCGCGCGACTGATGGCGACAACCTCGCCACGTTTCTGCCGCGGCGCGGCTTCCTCCGGCTGCGGCTCGTTCTCTTCGTCGGCGTCTGCCGCGCTACGCTCCGGGCCCTTCGCGGCGGCGCGCGCGGGCTTCGTGTCCGCGGTCGCCTTCTGGCTCAGGCCGCCTTCGTCAACGGCTTCCGGGGGCTGCGCCTTCGGACCGCTGCCCCCGGTGCCAGCCTTCGCTTCAGCGGTCGACGCTTCGGTCTCCGCGGCGCCACCGCCCTCCTCGACGATCAGGATCGACTGACCGACCTTGACCTTCTCGCCCGTCTTGACCTTCACATCCGTGACGGTGCCGCTGACCGTCGACGGCACCTCGATCGTTGCCTTGTCGGTTTCCAGTTCGAGGACCGGCTGGTCTTTCGCGACGCCGTCGCCCGGCTTGACGAGGACGCGAATGACATCGCCCGCGGTGATGTTTTCACCCAGTTCGGGCAGCTTGAATTCAGTGGTGGGCATGTTACGCCTTCGCCGGATCCTTCTTGTCGGCGTCCACGCCGAGATCCTTGATCGCCTTCTGCACGACCTTCGCGTCGATCTGCCCTTCCTTGAGCAGCTCGGCCAGCGTCGCGATGGCCACGAACTTCGCATCGACTTCGAAAAAGTCGCGCAGCGCCTGGCGATCCTCGCTGCGTCCAAAGCCGTCCGTGCCGAGCGCACGAATGCGCCGCGGCATCCAGCGATCGATCGAATCGGGCAGCACCTTCAAATAGTCCGATGCGGCGACGAACACGCCGGGTGCGTCGGCGAGGCACTGCGTGACGTAGGGGACCCGCGGCTTCTCTCCGGGGTGCAGCATGTTCCAGCGCTCGCAGGCATGACCGTCGCGATAGAGCTCCTGGTAGCTGGTGACGCTCCACACGTCCGCTGCGACGCCGTACTTCGCGAGAATCTCCTGCGACGCAACCACCTCGTTGAGAATCGCGCCGCTGCCGAACAGCTGGGCGCGGAGCTTCGCCTTCGAATCGGCGGCGGGCTTGAGGCGATACAGGCCCTTCAGGATTCCCTCCCGGGCATCCTTCGGCATCTCCGGCATCGCGTACTGCTCGTTCATCACCGTCAGGTAATAGAAGATGCTCTCGCCTTCGTGGTACATGCGGCGGATGCCGTCCTGGATGATGACCGCCAGCTCGTACGCATACGCCGGGTCGTACGACACGCAGTTGGGATAGCAGAGCGAGTACACGTGGCTGTTGCCGTCCTGGTGCTGCAGCCCCTCTCCGGCCAGCGTCGTCCGTCCGGCGGTGCCGCCGAGGAGAAACCCGCGGGCGCGCGAGTCGGCGCCGGCCCAGATCAGGTCGCCCACACGCTGGAACCCGAACATCGAGTAATAGATGAAGAACGGGATCGTGTTGACCCCGTGCGTCGCATACGCCGTGCCTGCCGCGATGAACGAGGAGAGCGACCCTGCTTCGGTGATGCCTTCCTCGAGGATCTGGCCGTCCTTCGCTTCCTTGTAATAAAGGAGCGTGTCCATGTCGACCGGCTCGTACCGCTGACCGACGTGCGAGTAGATGCCGACCGCGCGGAAGAGCGCTTCCATACCGAACGTCCGCGCTTCGTCAGGAACGATCGGGACCACGAGCTCGCCGACTTCCTTGTCGCGCAGCAGCTTCGACAGGATCCGGACGAACACCATCGTGGTCGAGGCTTTGCGTCCTTCGGGGCCCTTGTAGAACTCTTCGAAAACGTCCGCGAAGGCAGCCTTGAGCGGCGGTGCGACAACGCTTCGCGTCGGCACTCATCCGCCGAG
>Ga0136846_1219561_pt1 | contig 15221 bp, 9 predicted proteins | sample HopSoiMetagenom2_FD_96841 | JGI IMG/M metagenome (GOLD analysis project Ga0136846, IMG submission 96841) | Grasslands soil microbial communities from Hopland, California, USA - 2 Assembly 2016 (version 4) | ecosystem: Environmental > Terrestrial > Soil > Grasslands | place: USA: Hopland... | reverse complement strand
GGCCAGGCGGCGGAGCAATTCGCTGGGCTCGAGGATGAGGAGATCGCGGCCGTCACCGAGGCGCCGTTTCATGCGATAGGCGAGCTTGCCATCGCGTATAGAGAGCCTCTCCTGCGTGAGCGGTGGGCGAGCGCCGTAGCCGCAGAGGTGCGCGAGGCCCTCTTCCGGCCATCCGGCCGTGGATGGCGAATGGCGCCATACATGCAGGCAGGAGCCGCGCAACCGCTTATCGATATCAAATCGAGCGCAGCGTTTGCGCCGCCGCATCTTTTGCGCGGCGGATTACGCCGGTGCCATTGGGTAAACCGCGCCGCACGATCGCTCGATTAACGATTTCCAGTGGAGTACGCAAATCCTACGCGCGGCTAGAAGCCGCACATGATTGTAGGTGACATGGATCCAGCAGGGGTCCAATAACGAGGCGTGGGGAAGAGCAACGATCGAACGCACTTCCTTCGATAAGTAGAGGAGGACACACAATGCATGGATTCAAGAGTCGTCCACGCCCTTGCGGGCGCTATTCGTCGGCATCCCGTACTGCAATGGTTCTGAAAAGGGCCGGCACGGCTGTCGCGGCGCTGCTGCTGGCGTCGGCCGCCTCGTCGCAGGCGGCTCACGCGGTCGCGCTGCCGGGGGGCACGCAGGACCCGACGCTCATCCCCAAGTACACGCAGCCGCTCGCGATCCCGCCGCTGATGCCGAGCGTCGCGGCGAACACGTACCGCATCGCCGCGCGACCGCTCGTCCAGCAGGTCCTTCCCGCGGGCTTCCCGTCCACGAAAGTCTGGGCGTACGGGTCGACGAACAGCGCCGCGTCGTTCAGCTGGCCGGCGGCCACCATCGATACGCAGCACGGCACGCCCACGATCGTTACCTGGCGCAACGAGCTCCTCGATGCCGGCGGCAAGTTCCTCCCGCACATGCTCCCGGTCGATCCGACGCTGCACTGGGCGAACCCGCCAGGCCCCGTGGACACGCGTCCGGCCTTCACCGCCACGCCCGGCCCGTACACGGGCCCCGTGCCTCTCGTCGTGCACCTGCACGGCGCCCACGTCGACCCGGAGAGCGACGGCTACCCCGAGGCATGGTTCCTGCCCAACGCGAACAACATCACGAACTGCGCCGTCTCGAGCACCGCGGGGTGCTTCTTCACCACCGGTTCGAACTACGCGAACGCCCCGGGCTTCACCGCGGCTCCCGGACAGGCCGTCTACAGCTACCGCAACGATCAGCGCGGCACGACGCTCTGGTACCACGACCACGCGCTCGGAATGACACGCACCAACGTGTACACCGGCCTCGCTGGTTTCTACCTCATCCACGACGCGTACGAGCGGAGCCTGAATCTTCCGGGGCCCTACGGCAAGTACGAGATCCCGATTCTCATGCAGGACCGGTCGTTCGACAAGGATGGCTCGCTCTTCTATCCGGACTCGCGCGTGTTCTTCGACGGCTTCACCGGCCCGTACATCCCCACGCCGGGCTCGGATATCTCGCCCATCTGGAACCCGGAGTTCTTCGGCAACGTCATGGTGGTGAACGGAAAGACCTGGCCGAAGCTCAACGTCGAGCCTCGCAAGTATCGCTTCCGCTTCCTCAACGGCAGCGACTCCCGCTGGCTCCTCGTCCAGTTCGCCAACACGTCGCTGAAGAAGGTCTCGCTGCAGTTCAACATCATCGGGACCGACGGCGGGCTCGTCACCGGCGCGCCGGTCAAGGTCGATCAGCTCCGGCTCGCGCCGGCTGAGCGGCTCGACGTCGTCGTCGACTTCTCCGGCCTTGCCGTCGGAACGCGGATCGTTCTCGTGAACGTCGGTCCCGACTCGCCGTTCGGCGGCTCCGTCCCTCCGGGCGACGTCGCCGATCCGGGCACCACGGGCCAGGTCATGGCCTTCGACGTGGTCAAGCTCACCGCGAAGGACACCAGCGTCCTGCCGGCTTCCCTCAATCCGCCCTCCGACGGGTTCGAGCCGAAGGCGGTCGCCCGCCGGCGCAACCTGACCATCACCGAGTTCGACTCCATCATCGACCCGAACGGTCCGTCGGAGGCGCAGCTCGGCGACGAGAACGGTCCGTTGCCCTGGAAGTCTCCGGTCACCGAGAACATCAAGCAGTTCACGACGGAGGAATGGGCCATCGTCAACCGGACGGCGGACAGCCATCCGATCCACGTCCACCAGACGCAGTTCCAGGTGGTCAGCCGGCAAGCGCTCGATCTCGCCGCCTTCGACGCGGCCATTGCGAGCTGCGCCGCGGCGCAGGCAGCCGCCCAGCCTCAACCGACGACCTGCCCGCCCGATCCCGACAACTTCCTGAAGGCCGGGAGCAAACCGAACCCGCCGTTCCCGTGGGAGGCCGGTCAGAAGGACACTTTGCAAACCAACCCTGGCGAGGTGACCAAGCTCAGGGCATTCTTCGACATCCCGGGCTTGTACATCTGGCACTGCCACATCATCTCGCACGAGGACAACGAGATGATGCGGCCGACCTGCATCAGCCCGGACCCCACCGCGCCGGTTTGCAAGCAGTAGGACGGACGTGACGAGTCCATGAGGATCGCCGGGAGGTCGCCATGAGCGTGGCGGAGCGAACGCGACCGGGGGACGCACTCCCCGGGCGCACCGTCGAGGTCCTGCCCCAAGGCGCGGAGGACCCGCCTCCCGGTGTGAGAACCATGGCGATGGTGCGCTGGGCGCTGGTGGGAGTCATGGCCGTTGCCGCGGCGGCGGCATGGATCCACCTTGCCCGGCCCGCGTCCGGCGCCGCAGCGCATGCCGCGGCGCAGTTCCACTGCCCGATGCACCCCTCCGTGGTCCAGGACCAGGCGGGCGATTGCCCGATCTGCGGCATGAGACTGGTGGCTCTGGCGGCGCGGGAACCCGAAGCGATCCCTGCGGGGGCCGGCGTGGCCGGGCTGGCACCGGTCTCGATCGAGCCGGAGCGGCTCCAGCTCATCGGCGTGCGAACCGCCCAGGTCGCACGCCGTCATCTCGCGCCGCAGCTGCGGACGGTCGGATTCGTCGTGGCGGACGAGGACAGGCTCAAGAGCATCACCGTCCGCTTTTCCGGATACGTGAAGGACGTCCGGGTGAAGGGAACGGTCGCGCGGGTGAGGAAGGGCGACGTCCTCGCCAGCATCTACAGTCCGGACCTGACGACGCCCCAGCTCTCGTTCGTGAACAGCGTCCGGTGGAGAAAGGCGGGCGGTGCACCGAATGCCCCGCCCTCCGCTTCCGCGCCTCTGCCCGACGATCCGCGGCGGCGGCTCATGCTACTCGGCGTCTCCGAGCAGGATCTCGTCGAGATCGAGCGGAAGCTCGAGCCGTTGCAGGAGCTCAAGATCCGGTCTCCGGTCGACGGCTGGGCAATCGGCAACACGCTGCGCGACGGCTCCTATGTCGAGCCGGGCGCGGAGCTGTTCCAGATCGCCGACCTCTCGAAGGTCTGGGTGATCGCGGACGTGTACGAGCGCGAGATGGGTCGCGTGCGGGTCGGGCAGGACGCGAAAGTGAAGATCCCTGCCTATCCCGACCAGATTTTCACCGGGCGGGTGGGATTCCTCTATCCGGCCCTGAACCCTGCCACGCGAACGCTGCAAGCGCGCATCGAGCTTTCGAATGCCGACCTCCTGCTCCGGCCCGGGATGTACGGCGACGTGTTCGTCGAGCTCGGCGCCTCCGAGGCGCTGGCGATTCCGCAGGAGGCGCTCGTCGACACCGGCGGGACACAGTACGTCTTCGTAGCGCCGCGCGAAGGCGCACTCGAGCCGCGGCGCGTGACGGTCGCCTCGAGAGCCGACGGCTGGGTCCAGGTCGTCTCCGGCCTTTCAGAAGGGGAGACGGTGGTCACCACCGGCAACTTCCTCGTCGATTCGGAGAGCAGGCTGCGCGCCGCGCTTGACGGTTTCAACGGGAACCACCGCTAGTGGTCGCCCGCGTCATAGAGGCCTGCGCGAGGAACCGGCTGCTGGTGCTGCTCGGGGTCGCCTTTGTGGCGGCGGTCGCGATCTTTTCGATCCAGCGTGCCCGGCTCGACGCCATTCCCGACCTTTCCGACCCGCAGGTCATCGTCTACACCGAGTGGATGGGTCGCAGTCCGACGCTGGTGGAGGACCAGGTCACGTATCCGCTCGTGTCGTCGCTGCTCGGAGCGCCCAAGGTGGCCGACGTGCGCGGCTACTCGATGTTCGGAATGTCGTTCGTCTACGTGATCTTCGAGGAGGGGACCGACATCTACTGGGCGCGCGCGCGCGTCCTCGAGCACCTGTCTTCCAGGAAGGACGTATTGCCCGCAGGCGCGACGCCCCGGCTGGGCCCCGAAGCCACGGGCGTCGGCTGGACCTTCCAGTACACCCTGGTGGACCGGACGGGCGCGCACGGCCTCGATGAGCTGCGCGCGTTCCAGGACTTCACGCTCCGGCAAGCGCTCTCGAGCGTTCCCGGCGTCGCGGAGGTGGCGAGCGTTGGCGGATACGAGAAGCAGTACCAGGTGATCGTCGATCCGAACCGGCTCCGCGCCTACGACGTCACTTTGCAGGACGTCATCTCGGCCGTTCGGGACTCGAACGAGGACGTGGGAGGGCGCGTCGTCGAGCTGACCGGCCGCGAGTACTACGTGCGCGGACGCGGCTACCTGCAGGACCTGTCCGCTCTCGAGCGGGTCGCGCTGAAGGCGCGCGGACCAGGCGGCGTTCCGGTGCTGGTGAGGGACGTCGCGACGGTGCGGTTCGGACCTGACATCCGCCGCGGGCTCCTCGAATGGAACGGCGAAGGCGAGGCGGTCGGCGCGGTAGTGGTGATGCGCCACGGCGAAAACGCCCTCGACGTCATCGACCGGGTGAAGCAGAAGCTCGCGGAGCTGAAGTCCTCGTTCCCTCCGGGCGTCGAGCTCGAGATCGCCTACGACCGCTCGGACCTCATCCACCGGGCAATCGCCACGCTTCGCCGCGCACTCGTCGAGGAGGCCCTGGTCGTCTCGCTCGTCGTCATCCTGTTCCTGCTCCACGTCCGCTCCGCCATCCTGCCGATCCTCTCGATCCCGGTGGCGGTCGCCATCGCCTTCATCCCGATGTGGCTGCTCGATATTCCCGCCACGATCATGAGCCTGGGCGGGATCGCGATTGCCATCGGCGCCACCGTGGACGCGGAGATAGTGATGATCGAGGCGTCCCACAAGAAGCTGGAACGCGCGCCACCGGGCGCCGACCGTTCGAAGCTCCTCGCGGAAGCGGCACGCGAAGTGACGCCCGCCATCTTCTTCTCGCTGCTCGTCATCGCGGTGTCCTTCCTGCCGGTGTTCGCGTTGACCGGCCAGGCCGGGCGCCTCTTCAGGCCGCTCGCCTGGACGAAGACGTTCGTGATGCTCTCCGCGGCGCTCCTCTCCATCACCTTCGCGCCGGCGCTGCGCGACCTGCTCCTCCGCGGGCGGGTTCGGCCCGAATCGGAGCATCCCATCTCGCGGGCGATCATCCGGCTGTATCGGCCGTTCGTGTTCGTGGCCCTCCGCCGGCCGAAGTCGACCCTGCTCATCGGGCTTCTCGCGATCCTCTCGGCGGTGCCCCTCGCTACCCGGCTCGGCCACGAGTTCATGCCCGCGCTCGACGAGGGCGATGTCCTCTACATGCCGACCACCTTTCCCGGTATCTCCGTCGAGGAAGCGAAGCGCGCTCTCCAGTACCAGGACCGGATGCTGCGCTCGTTCCCGGAGGTCCTGTCCGTGTCCGGCAAGGCAGGGCGCGCCGAGACGGCCACCGATCCTGCTCCGCTCACGATGGTCGAGACCACGGTCCGGCTGAAGCCCCGCGAGTCGTGGCGCCTCGTTCCCCAGGAGCGCTGGTACAGCGGATGGGCGCCTGCGTGGCTTCGGCGCGCGCTGGGCATTCCATGGCCGGAGCGCCGCCGCATCACCTCGGACGAGCTGACGGCGGAGATGAATCGCAAGATGGCGTATCCGGGCTGGACGAACGCCTTCACCATGCCGATCCGGGCGCGCGTCGACATGCTCACCACCGGCGTGCGCACGCCCGTCGGGATCAAGGTGCTAGGCACCGACACCGCCGCCATCGAGAAGGCCGGCGTCGCCCTCGAGCGCGTGATCGCTTCCGTGCCCGGGACCCGTTCCGTCCATTACGAGCGCAATACCGGAGCTTTCTACATCGACATCGTTCCGGATCGCGACGCGCTGGCGCGCTATGGGCTACGCGTCGGGGACGTCCAGCGGACGATCGAGGCAGCCATCGGCGGCGCTCCCATCGGCGTCACCCTCGAGGGTCGCAAGCGGTTCTCCATCAACGTCCGGTATCCACAGGACCTCCGCACCGATCTCGACGGCCTCAAGCAGGTGCTGGTCGCGATCGGAGGGGAACCGGGCGCAATGGCTCCCGCCATGAGCGGCACGAGCGAGGCGGCCGCGCAGCGTCGTCCCGGGTCCGGCGCCGACGCGATGGGCGGCGCGATGGTACGGAGGGCAACGCAGCGCGCGCCTGCGAGCGGGCGTCCCGCGGCGCGGGCGACCCTCGGCGCCGCGTCCGAGCCACCGCAGACGGCGTTCGTGCCTCTCGGGCAGCTTGCCGACGTTCGCATCGCCTCTGGTCCTCCCATGCTACGGGACGAAGGCGGTTTGCTCGTCGGGTACGTGTACGTGGACGTCGATTCGCAAAGCCGCGACATCGGTGGCTACGTGGCCGATGCCAAGGCCGCTGTCCAGGTCGCCGCTCTGCGCGGCGAGCTGACGCTGCCCGAGGGACATTTCCTCAAGTGGACCGGGCAGTACGAGCTTCTCGAGCAGATGCGCGGGCGGATGAAGCTGCTCTTGCCGCTCACGGCCATGATCATCGTGCTCCTGCTCTACCTCCATTTCCGCAACTTCACCGAGGTGATGATCGTCCTCCTCTCGATCCCGTTCGCGCTCGTCGGCTCGGTCTGGCTCCTCTGGGCGCTCGACTACCGGCTCTCGACGGCGGTCTGGGTCGGCCTCATCGCCCTCGTCGGTCTGGCGGCGCAAACCGGAATCGTGATGATCGTGTACATCGACAACGCCTACGAACGCCGGCGCCGCGCCGGACTCGTGCGCAATCTCGACGACATCGTCTGGGCGCACATGGAAGGCACCGTGATGCGGGTCCGTCCGAAGCTCATGACGGTCGCCACCATGCTGTTCGGCCTCGTTCCGCTGCTCTGGGCGACAGGGTCGGGCGCCGACGTGATGAAGCGGATCGCGGCGCCGATGGTCGGCGGGCTTTTGACGAGCGCCTTCCTCACGCTGGAGATCATCCCCGTTGTCTACACGCTCTGGCGGCAGGAGCAGCTCCTCTGGGAGCACCTCGCGGCGATCGACTCGCGGCGGCTTGCGCGCCTGCGCGCGCTTTTGGCCCTCCAGAATGCAGGCTGGATGGCGTTTTTCGCGACGTTGATCTCCACCGCTTACCTGGAATGGCCTCGCGGCCTCTTCGCCGCGGCGCTGTCCGTGGGCGGCGCGGCGGTCGTGGCGGGGGCGGCGGCGTATCTCGCCGCGCGCCGACACGCGCGGAAGATCGTCTGGCCCGAGGAGGCCCGCGAGAGCGCCCGCCGCGCGTCCGTAGCTGCCTAGCTGGTTGCTGAAAGCCCGGCCTGGCTGATCCAGCCGCCAGCTCGCCCCGAGCGATTGGTCACATCGGTGGCGTCGAAGGGGCGCTCGGGACCGTGCTCGCGGCGAGAGCCCGGAGGCGCTACTCGGTGAGCGGCCACACATAGTGGCCATCGATATCGATGTACCCCCGCCGCGTGCCGCCCGACGTCCCGGGCGCCTCCACGGCGGCGAGGCCGTCGATGAAATCCTCCGCGGTCTCGAAGGGCGGCGTCGCAGCGGCGCCCTCGATCACCACCCGGCCGGTCCGATCGATGAATGCCGCCTGCGGTCTTTTTGGATCCGGACCGAGGATCTCGACGCGCGCGAGACCTTCGTAGAACGAGTAACAGTTCCGGAAACGCGCCGGGATCAGAAGCTTGCCCGCGGAGTCCGCGTACCCGCAGGTCCAGGCCTGCTCCGACACGGGCGCCAGCCCGCCGGCGAATTCGCCCGCCCCCGCGAACTGGGGCCGGATGACACCGCGGCCCTCGCGATCGACGTATCCCCAGCGGCCCTGGGTCCGGACGGCAATGAGACCGTCCGACAAGGTACCTGCGCTTTCCCAATCACCCGTGAGCCGGCCGCGCTTGCGATCGTAAAGGACGTAGCGCTTTCCCCCCATGTCGCTCTTGCCGACCCAGACTGCGGCGACGCCGCCCCGGAACGGCGCCCCGCCGAGGAAGCCGGGGCCGAGCGCGCCGTGGCCCATCCGATCGATGTAGCCGCATCCAACACGGTCGCACGCGAACGCAAGACCCTCGGAAAAATCCTCTGCCGACGAGAACCGGGCCGGGATGATGAGCTTTCCTGTGCGATCGAGGAAGCCGATTCCCCCCTCGGCGTGCACCGCTGCGAGTCCGTCCCGGAACGGGCGATGAACGGCCCCCGCAGGCTTCTCGCGCGGCACCAGCGCCATCGCTCCCGTTTTGTCAATGTATCCGTGCCGCCCGTCGGCGACCACTGCCGCGAACCCCTCGGAGAACCTCTCCGCGTTGTCGAATTTCGGCTCGACGACGATGCGGCCCGTACGATCGATGTATCCCCACTTCCCATCCTTGTGCACCGGGAACAGGGGACCGACAGTGGGATCTGCTCCGACCGGCAACACGACCGCGAGGACCGTGGCAAATAGCCCTACCCATGGCGATCGTCCTAGGGTCGTCATCCGATCCGATTATATGGATGCAACGATGGCCGAGCGAAGGAGATCATTCCTCGCCGCAGTCTTCGCGATCGCCGTGATCGGCCTCGCGACGGCATGGGTCCTGTCCGCACTCAGGAACGTTCCCAAGCAGGATCACGCCGTTTCGCCGTTCGTCGTTACGATTCTGAAAAACCCTGTCGTTTTGCCTGCGCCCGGCAACCCCGCAACGCCTGACCCCGCGCCACCCGATCCGTCGCCACCGATGACGGTTCCGGCGGAGGCAGCGCCGCAGGACGAACCCGACCTCGCGTCCTGGGATAGCGCAAGATTTGCGTTTACGTTTCGCGAGCTCGGGGCGATGGGACCGTACGTGAAGGTGGGACTCGACGGCGCGCGCCGCGATATGGCTTTTTGCTTCGATCAGCCGGGCGCCGCCGCGGCGGATCCGGCCGAGGTGTCATCGCAACCAGCAGTCCTGCTGCTGTATCTCGAGGCGCGCGAGGGAGCCATCGACGTCGTCGATGTCCGCGCCGAGCGTCTGGGCAGCGCGACCTCCCCGCTCGTCGAGTGCTGCCGGCAGGTACTACGAGGCCTCGAGATCCCGGCCTTCAAGGCCGTACCGGGTCAAAGATACCGCGTCAGGTTCCAGCTCGACTGATCTTGCCGCAGATGAACCGCGCCAGGGGAGCTTCCGCTGGACGTCCAGCCGAAGCTGCTGCGGTTCCTCGAGAACGGCGAGATCACAATCGCCCTCGGTTGCTGCCTCACCGACAGCCTGGCAGAGCCTCGCGCGGCCTGCTCGGAGCGGCCGCGCAGGGGTCTCAGTGCTGTTCCGTCTCCTCGTCGCAGGTACCCGCCACAGTCGCGGGGAAGCTACCAGGCCGCTGTGGGGGTGGCACCGCGCCGCGCAAGGGCTCACGAGCCCAGACGACGCCCCGGATCGATCGCGGCCCGTAGACGCGCGCGGCACTCCGGCATCGAGACTTCGACCCGATATGAAGCCCTGCGCGGTCTGGGATCGCGAAAGGACCCGGACTTGCAGGAGGTCCCTCGATGCATCGATTCCATATCCCCGTCATGGGAACCGGGTTCACCATCGATTCGGCGCTGCGGGTCGCGCGCTTCGGCATCGACACGGTCATCTCGCTCGCCGACGATCGGTTGATCGAGCGCGTGCGGCGCCATCACTGCGAGGCGAACGGGCTCGCCTACGACGCGATCAGCGCCCGCGATCCAGATGCGCGCGCGAAGCGGATCGGCACATTTCTCGACCTGGTCGACGCAATCACAGCGCGCCAGATGCAAGAATTGCGTGCCCAACCATTCGAGCCGGGGACGGACAAGTGGCGCTACGTCGCCATGCTGCCCGAGTCGTCCGAGCTGAAGCGGCGCTTCCTGCGCGGCGAGGACGCCAGCGCCGATCTGCGCCGCGGCGCCATCGACGTGAACATCATGACCAAGGTCGACGGTCTGACGTACGCCGTCGACGGCACCGTGCGAGACCCCGAGCACAGCCTGGCGAAGGCCGCGTTGCGCGGTTTCGCCAACTCGACGCTGCACGGGAGCGTGGTGCTCTCCGCCGGGGTGAACCAGTCGCTCTTCGGCTATCTCGAGCAATTCGAAGGTTTCCACCGCGACGACGCCGGCAGCGTGAGGAAGCCCGTCATCCTCAAGGTTTCGGATTTGCGCTCGGCGCTGATCCAGGGAAAGTTCCTGGCCCGCAAAGGCGTCGAGATCGCCGAGTTCCGCATCGAGTCGGGCCTCAACTGCGGCGGGCACGTCTTCCCCACCGACGGCGAATTGATGGGGCCCATCCTGGCGGCTTTCGATGCCCAGCGCGATTCCTTTCCCGCCCTGTTCGAGCCGTTGCTAGCATCGTGGTACGCGGCCCGCTCGCGCGCATTGCACCCCTCCGCCCTCGGGCGCCGCGTCCGCGTGACGGCACAAGGCGGTGTCGGGACGCACGGCGAGATGCGCCGGCTCATCGAGTCCTACGGCGTCGACAGCGTCGGCTGGGGCAGCCCTTTCTTGCTGGTGCCCGAGGTCACGCTGATGGACGAGGCGACCCGCGAGCAGCTCGCGGCCGCGACGGAGGACGATCTCTACGTCAGCGACGCCTCCCCGCTCGGCGTGCAGTTCAACAACCTGCGCGGATCCTCGTCCGATCTATGGCACCGAAAGCGGGTCGCCGACGGCAAGCCGGGATCGCCCTGCCCCAACGGACTTTTGGCGATGAACACCGAGTTCGGCGGCCAACCACTCTGCGTCGCGTCGCACGAGTACCAGGAAAAGAAGCTCACCGAGCGGGGCTTCGACGCACCTCCGACCTGGGAAGGCGCCGCGGACCTCTACCAGAAGCAGTGCATTTGCGATCACCTCGGCAACCCGGCGCTCCTCGGCCTGGGCATCGCCAAACGGGAGCTGCCCGTCGCGGTGTGCCCCGGGCCGAACCTCGCCTACTTCGACCGGACCTATCGGCTGGAGGAAATGGTCGATCACATCTACGGCCGCGGCGCGAGCGTGGTCCCCGGCGACCGGCCGCACATGTTCGCCAAGGAATTGCAGCTTTACGTTGACCATTGGCAGACCATGACGGGGAAGAAGGCGGACGCCTTCCGCGGGAACCTGCTCCAGGGCATCGCCTTCTATCGCGAGCTGTGCGGGCGGGAATCGTTCCCTGGCGAGAACCTGGCCTCCCTCCTGGCGGCGCTCGACGCACAGGCGCGGCGGTTGGACCACCGCGGCGACGTCGCTGCGGCCTGATCTCAGCACGCGCCGGTGGCGGCAGAAGTTCCGGTGCCATGGTGATCACCTCTGGATCGCGTCGCCACGGCGATGAAAGTCGGCTGGTGCTGGAAGTCGTCGTTCTCGAGCAGAGCGTTCTCACGCATCCCGAGACGGGCCGTGGTTGGCAACCCTGCAGGCGGCGACCTCCTGGGAACTCGTCCCCGAGCGATCCGGCGCGCCGCGATCGCCGCACCCACGCTCTATTTCGGAACGTCGACGAAGGGAGAGGGAGAGGTCCGATAAGCTGCCTTCTGTCACAATCGCCCTCGGTTGCCGCGTCACCGACAGCCTGGCAGACCCTCGCGCGGCCTGCTCGGAGCGGCCGCGCAAAGGGTTCCTCCCGGCGACGGCGCACGCCTGACCACGGATTCTAACAGGTCTGCGCGACGCCACAGCAGGCGACGGCCCCGCCCGATGGATGGAGGCATCTTCTGACGAGCGTTCAGGTTGTAGACGGCCTTCTCGGTGATCTTGAGCAGACGCTGACTCAGCGCCGACCACCCGTTCCCGCTGCTGAATGTCCATGAGGAGATCGCGCGCCCGCGTGTAGTCGCCCACGTCGTTCATCTACATGGCGCGCGCCACGAGCGGCACGAGACCATCGAGATACTTGCGACGCTCGGCATTGTTCAGCATGGGCGGCTCCGGAAGTGTACGGGTGGACGAAGCAAGGACGGCCCCTAAACCGGGGGCCGTTCCAAGGACAACGTAACCACAGGCCCGAGTGTGTCAACAGACAGCGGCAGGCCGACATTCGAGCCATCAGGGCCAGAATTTAGGCCACGTTTGTGACTCGCAACGCCGGTCGCAATCGACTCCGCGCGCTGCCGACGCTATTGTCGAGAACACGCGCATGATTTCTTCCAGCGTGTTTCACTTGGAGGCTCTGTGGCGGTCGAAACTCTACCATTCATGGAGGCGCTGCTGGGGGATACATACGGCGGAGGGCCATTTATGGATTCTCTCCCCTTGGAACACGCTACAAAATCGCGCGCGTCGTGCGGAAGAAGGGCCGCGAGTACGCGATCAGCATCCAACATCAAGAAATGGGCGGTACCGCAGAGCAGAAGATCGCAAATCACCTGGTGTGCCTCGGCGGCACATCGGGCTTCAAGAGGAAGTACCTCGTGTTGGGAGGCGACGGCTGGAGCGCTCGCGCGAATAACAGAGCACTGAATCACCACATTACGAACGCTGCGACCGTCCGCATAATCCCATTGGACCGTTTCGTCGCGCGTGCGAGGGCACGATTGCTCTAGAGAGCATGCCGCTGGGCGCGTTGATTGACAGCGCTTCGCGGATAATTAGGTTGGAGCAATGCCCACCGCCACCCGCGCCGCCCTTTACCTCCGTCTCGACCGACCAGCAAACCACCGACAATCAGCGGCCTGAGCTTGCCGCGCTCGCCAAGCAGCGCGGATTCAGCATCGAGGCGGTCTACGACGACACGGCGAGTGCGGTGAAGGCTCGCCCCGAATTCGAGCGGATGCTCCTCGACGCTCACCGGGGCCAATTCGACGTGCTGCTGGTCTGGTCACTCGACCGCCTCGGCAGGAGCCTGGCTGGCAATCTTCAAACGGTGCTGGAATTGGACCGCCTCGGCGTGCAGGTGATCTCCCTCAAGGAGAGCTTCCTCGACACCAGCGGGCCAGTGCGTCCGCTCCTGATTGCGATCTTCGGTTGGCTGGCGCAGCAGGAACGCGAGCGCCTCGTGGAGCGCACCAAGGTCGGATTGGAGCGCGCCCGGCGTCAGGGCAAGAGGATCGGTCGGCCCCGCGTCCGTGTCGATGTGACGAAGGCGCTCGCCCTGCAAGGCGAGGGCAAGAGCATCCGTGAGATTGCGATGAAGCTCGGGGTCGGCGCGGCGACGTTGCACCGCGCGCTGCGACTGCAAGCCTCGGCAGCATAGCCCATACTCGACAAGCGGTTGCGGCTCCTCTAGCGTCTGTATTTGGGGGCACTTTGCGCCGAGGGAGCCGAGCATGAAGCACTTCAACATCGTCGTTCCCAAAGACGACGGCGGCGTGGAAATGCACCCGATGAAGGAATGGCTTCGGCGGCACCCGCAGCATCTCCCTTCGGGGCTCGACGCCACTGCAAGCACGTCACATCAACTCCGCAACGGCCTTACGAAAGCTGGATGGGAGATTCAAGAAACGGCCAATGAGACTCGTTTGATCCTGCCGGGCACCCTGAGTGGCGAACATGCCATCGAAGCCGTGCTCGGAGGCGGTTGCGACTCGGCTCCCGAAGAGTCGGAGTCTACGGAAGCGTCTTTCGGGTTGGAATACCAACTCCGAGATTTCCTTGCGGACAACCTTCACGCGACCGACGTGAATGGGAAGAAACTCAAACTCTACGTCGATCCTGCCGGACGCGATGGCATCGAGTTTCCGACTGCGGTTGGCCGCATTGATATTCTCGCAATAGACGAGATAGGTGACTTCTTCGTATTCGAGCTAAAGCGAGCCCGGAGTCCTGACCACGCCATCGGTCAGTTAACCCGGTACATGGGCTGGGTGCAGCAGACAATCGGGAAGGGCCGCAAAGTGAACGGCGTAATCGTCGCCAAAGAAGTGGGTGAATCCATGCGCTACGCTGTGTCAGTCGTTCCTAACGTCATGCTGTTTGAGTACGAGGTCGAGTTTCACCTGCGGCTCGCGCACGATCTTCGGAACCCCTGACCCATCGTCCATCAGCAGATCGACGCGCTGGCGAAGATCCGTTCCTTCACTCGACGCAGCCGTCAAGGCTTCATGAGCCTGCTTCAATTGGCGAAGCATCGCGTCAGCTTCTGGTGACAAGCCCCGAGCAAACTGCCCCAACCGCCCAGCCGCCATCTTGCCGAAGAAGGGAGAGGTCCGATAAGCTGCCTCCGTCGCAATCGCCCTCGGTTGCTGCGTCACCGACAGCCTAGCAGAGCCTCGCGCGGGCCTGCTGGAGCGGCCGCGCAAGCGGAATTCAAGAGACATGGGGCGAGGCTGTCCGTCAGCGCAGCGATTGCTGCAACTCGGGCACGTCGTCTTGCCGCTGCGAGCTCTCGGAGTGGGCCGGGGCGATGGGCGGGCCGGTGGCGGGGACGCCGAGGTGCCCGAGGATCCGCCCGATCACCGCCCTCTCGTTGATGAAGGCGATCACCTTGCGGCGGCCACCGCAGGGGCAGGCAAGGACATCCTCGCGGAAGAGGCGGAGGAGGAGCTCGCTCCAGGGAATGCGTGAGTCGGGCGACCGTTGGGGATTGCGTTCGGGTGCATCGAGCACGGTGAGTTGTGGCTCTGGTTCCTGGGCTGCTGCCGAGCACAGGGGTGGCGGGGGGATGACTTCCCTGGCCAGGTCGATGCCGGCGAACACGCCATGGTAACGAACGAGGTGGCCCCGCGGCGGAGGCACCAGCGTGGCCAGGCGGCGGAGCAATTCGCTGGGCTCGAGGATGAGGAGATCGCGGCCGTCACCGAGGCGCCGTTTCATGCGATAGCAGCGTCCTACGGCATCGGGAGTCCGACGGGTCCCGGCCGGCTCCCGCGGATCCCGAGGCGAGCACAGAGTCCTTTCACCTTGGCTTGGCTCAGACTAAGCTACTACCAGCATCTTCGCTCCTGCCTCCACCGCCGCTCCTTCCACGGCGTGCAACTCCGTCACCTTCCCCGCCTTGGGGCTCTTTAGCTCGTTTTCCATCTTCATTGCT
>Ga0136846_1212507_pt1 | contig 15223 bp, 14 predicted proteins | sample HopSoiMetagenom2_FD_96841 | JGI IMG/M metagenome (GOLD analysis project Ga0136846, IMG submission 96841) | Grasslands soil microbial communities from Hopland, California, USA - 2 Assembly 2016 (version 4) | ecosystem: Environmental > Terrestrial > Soil > Grasslands | place: USA: Hopland... | reverse complement strand
CGCACTGGGCCACGAGGACATCGTGGTGCGGCCGGTCGAGGCCCACCGCGAGGAGCACCGGCTGGCTGGCGCGCCGTGCAACGACCCGTTCCGGCTCCGGGTGGTGTCCCGCGACTCCTTCGGGGTGCGCGGCACCCGCACCATCCCGATGGACGACCTCCGGCCGTTCATCGCCGCCGACCTGGCCGCCGACGTCACGGCGCTGCTCGCCTCCGACGCGACCTACGACGACCGCCCCGTCCGGGCCCGCGACGTCGCAGTCATCGTCGAGAGCCACCGCGACGCGCGCGCCTGCCGTGACGCGCTGGCCGCGGCCGGCGTGCCGGCCGTATACACCGGCGACACCGACGTGTTCGCCTCCCAGGCCGCCGCCGACTGGCAGTGCCTGCTCGAGTCCTTCGAGCAGCCGGGCCGGGCCGGGCTGGTGCGCGCGGCCGCGACGACGATGTTCTTCGGACGCAGCGCCGCCGAGCTCGCCACCGATCCCGAGCTCACCGACGACGTCTCCGACATCCTGCGCCGGTGGGCCGACCACGCCCGGGCGCGCGGCATCGCCGCGGTCCTCGAGGCGGCGTACGTCGCCGGGATGGCCGAAAGGGTCCTGGCCTGGCGCGGCGGCGAGCGCCACCTCACCGACGTCGAGCACCTCACCCAGCTGTTGCACGAGACGGCGCACCGCAACGGGCTCGGGCTGCCGGCGCTGCTCCAGTGGCTGCGCACCCAGCGCCAGGAGCGCGCCGGTGCGGCGGAGCGCAACCGACGTCTCGACAGCGACGCCGCCGCCGTGCAGATCATGACCGTCTGGGTGAGCAAGGGGCTCCAGTACCCGCTCGTCTACCTGCCCTTCGCGTTCAACCGGAACGTCCGGATGGGCGAGGCCGTGCTCTACCACGAGCCCGACGGGACCCGCTGCCTCGACATCGGCGGCTCGTCCGGGCCCGGGTACGCCGCGGTGACCGCCAAGGGCAGGGCCGAGATGGCCGGGGACGACATCCGGCTGACCTACGTCGCGCTGACCCGGGCGCAGTCGCAGGTCGTGACCTGGTGGGCGCCGTCGTGGGACGAGGTCAACGGCGGGCTGTCTCGCCTGCTGCGCGGGCGGGTGCTGGGCCAGGCCGCGGTGCCCGACTCGCTCCAGCCGAAGGTCGACGACGCCAGCGCGCTCGACCACTTCCGCAAGTGGGAGACGGCCGGCGGCCCGCACCTCGAGAGCGCCCGACCCGCCACTGACGTCCCCGAGCCGTCGCCACCGACGCCGCCGCGTGGCCTCGGCGTGCGCGTCTTCGACCGGCCGATAGACGTCGACTGGCGCCGTACCTCCTACTCCGCGCTGATCCGGGCCGCCGACGAGGCCGGTGGCGTGACCTCCGAGCCGGAGCTGTCCGCCCGCGACGACGAGCTGGCCGACGAGCTGGCCGAGCAGCTGCCCGAGAGCGGAGTGGTTGCGACTGAGGCCGTGGCTGCGCCCGCCCCGCTGCCGTCGCCGATGGCCGGGCTGCCCTCGGGAGCGGCGTTCGGCTCGCTGGTCCACGGCGTTCTGGAGGTCACCGACCCGTTCGCGCCCGACCTCGAAGCCGCGCTGCGCGGCCACATCGACGACCAGCGGGTGTGGTGGCCGGTCGACACCCCGACCGACGAGCTGGCGGCGGCGCTGGTGCCGCTGCACCACACCTCGCTGGGCCCGCTGGCCGGCGGTCTGACCCTGGGTGAGATCGGGCTGCCCGACCGGCTCTGCGAGCTCGACTTCGAGATCCCGCTGGCCGGCGGCGACGTTGCTCCGAGCGGTCCCGCTGGTCGCCGGGTCACCCTGGCCGACGTCGGCGCGCTGCTGGCCCAGCACCTCGGGACGGACGACCCGTTGCGACCGTACGCCGACCGGCTCCGCACCCCCGGGCTCGGCAGCCAGTCGTTGCGCGGCTACCTCTCCGGCTCCATCGACGTCGTGCTGCGGGTGCCCGGGCCGCGCTACCTCGTCGTCGACTACAAGACCAACTGGCTCGGCCCGGCCGACCAGCCGCTCACCGCTGCGGCCTACTCCCGCGAGCGTCTGGTGGAGGCGATGCTCCACTCCGACTACCCGCTCCAGGCCCTTCTCTACGTCGTGGTCGCCCACCGCTACCTGCGCTGGCGGCAGCCGGGCTACGACCCCGCGCAGCACCTCGCGGGCGTGCTCTACCTCTACGTGCGCGGCATGTGCGGGCCAGACACCCCGGAGGAGGGCGGCCACCCGTCCGGCGTCTTCTCGTGGTGGCCCCCAGTCGCGCTGGTCACCGCGCTGTCAGATCTCCTGGACGCGGTGACATGACGCTGCTGACGCTCGAGCTCGAGGACCCGCACGACCCGAGGCTGGCCGCAGGGGCGGATGGCCGACTGCGGTCGTTCAACCAGGCCGGGGTGCTCGACGCCGCCGACGTGCACGTCGCGCGGCGGCTGTGCGCGCTGGCCGAGGAGCAGGACGAGCTGGTCGCGCTGGCCGTGGCGTTCGTCGTGCGCGCGGTCCGCGGGGGCTCGGTCTGCGTCGACCTGGCCACGGTGGCCGACGACGAGGTCGACGCGGACTGGCCCGACCCCGACTCCTGGTACGCCGCGGTGCGCGTCAGCCCGCTGGTCACCTCGGCCACCCCGGTGCTCCGGCTGCTGGAGCAGGACGGGCTGCGGCTGCTCTACCTCGACCGCTACTGGCGCGAGGAGGAGCAGGTCCACGCTGATCTGGTCGGCCGGCCCTCCGGCACCGCCCAACCGGACGATGCCTGGCTCACCGCGGCGCTCGACCGGGTCTTCCCGGCCGAGGGGTACGACGAGCAGCGGGCCGCCGCGTGGGTCGCGCTCACGCACGCCACCACCGTGCTCACCGGCGGCCCCGGCACCGGCAAGACCACGACCGTCGCGGCGCTGCTCGCCCTCTGCGCCGAGCAGGCGGAGCTGGCCGGCGACCCAGCCGTGCGCATCGCGCTGGCCGCACCGACCGGCAAGGCCGCGGCCCGGCTCCAGCAGGCGGTAGAGGACGAGGTGGCCAGGCTCCCCGACACCGACCGCGAGCGCCTGGCCGGCGTGCGCGCGGTGACCCTGCACCGGCTCCTGGGCGCCCGGCCGGACACCTCGTCCCGGTTCCGCCACCACCGCGACAACCGGCTGCCGCACGATGTGGTCGTGGTCGACGAGACCTCCATGGTCTCGCTGACGATGATGGCGCGGTTGCTGGAGGCGGTGCGGCCCGGCAGCCGGCTGATCCTGGTCGGCGACCCGTTCCAGCTCGCCTCTGTCGAGGCCGGCGCAGTGCTGGCGGACCTGGTCGACACCGTGCAGGAGAAGACCCAGGTCGGCGTGGCCGCACTGGTGACGTCCCACCGGTTCGGCGAGTCGATCGGAGCCCTGGCCGAGGCGGTGCGGGCGGGCGACGCCTCCGGCGCCCTCGGGCTGCTCGGAGCCGGTGGCGAGCACGTCGAGCTGGTCCGCGTGGACGACCTTGCACCGCGGGTGCGGGAGCTCGTCGTTCCGCATGCACTCGAGGTGCTCCGCGCCGCCGAGGCGGGGGATGCCGACCGCGCGCTCGAGGTGCTGGGTCGGCATCGGCTGCTGTGCGCCCACCGCGAGGGGCCCTACGGCGTGCGGCACTGGAACACCCAGGTCGAGCGCTGGCTCGCCGAGGAGACGGGCGAGCCGATCTACGCTGCGTGGTACGCCGGCCGTCCGCTCCTGGTCACCGCCAACGACTACGGCCTCGGTGTCTACAACGGCGACACCGGCGTGGCCGTGCGTCCGCCTGCTTCCGAACCGGGGCGGGCCCTGCGGGCCGCGGTGGCCGGCAGCGGCGGCCGGCTCGACCTGGCCACCAGCCGCCTCGGCCAGGTGGAGACCATGCACGCGCTGACCATCCACAAGAGCCAGGGCTCACAGGCCGACGAGGTCGTCGTGATCCTGCCGCCACCGGAGTCGCGGCTGCTCACCCGCGAGCTCTTCTACACCGCCATCACGCGGGCCCGCGAGCGCGTGGTGGTGGTCGGCTCCCCGGATGACGTACGCGCCGCCATCGAGCGCCGGGCCCGCCGGGCCACCGGTCTGCGCCAACGGCTGGCCGGCGGGTGAGACCATGGTCCATGGCTTTCTTGGTGGTCCGCCGCGTCGACCTGCTGGCCGTGGGCGCGACCGTCGTGGCCGCCGCGATGACCGCCGTCTACCGCGATGTGGTCAGGTCCCAGGGCGACTCCCCGCTGTGGTGGGTGCAAGCCGGCCTGGTCCTTGCTGCGCTGCTCGCCCTGGCCGGCGCCCCGACGGGCAACCGTCGTCGCGGGCCGGTCCTGCTGGCCGCGACCGGTCTCCTCGGGGTCATCGGCCTGCTGGGCATCCTCACCATCGGGCTGCCCATCCTGCTCGCGGCCGCGCTGACCTTCGTCGCGGCTCTGCGTGACCTGAGCGCCGCCCCGAGGTCACCGGCGGCGACCTCCCGCTGAGCGGGGCGAAACCTCAGCGTCACGACGATCACCTAAGGTCGAATGATGCCGTTCCTGCTGCGAGTGGAGCTGCCCGACGTCCCTGGGTCGTTGGGCCGGGTGGCGACCACCATCGGTGAGGCCGGCGGTGACATCGAGGCGATCGAGATCGTCGAGAAGCGTGACGGAACCGCCATCGACGACGTGCTCCTGGAGATGAACGAGGGCGCCATGCCAGACTCGGTCGTCTCCGCCTGCAACGCGCTGGAGGACGTGCGCGTGATGTGGATCAGCCGGTACGCCGCCGGCGGCAACATCTTCCTCGACCTCGAGGTGGTCGAGGAGCTGACTGAGGACCCGGGCGAGGCGCTCGACCGCATCGTCGACCTGCTGCCGGTGGCCTTCCGCTCCGACTGGGCGATGCGGATCCACCGCAGCAAGGGCGTGGTCCGGCGTACCGATGCCGCGCCCGAGGAGCTTGCGTTCGTCGACATCGAGAAGGCCGAGCGGCTGGAGGTCGACGGCGACGACGTGAACCTCTACGCCGGCGCGCGCATCGACGGCAACGATGTGGTTGTCATCGGCCGGCGCGGCGGTCCCGAGTTCGTCGAGTCCGAGCTCGCCCGCCTCGGCCACCTGGTCGGTCTGGCCGCCTCCCTGGCCAGCCCGTAGCGAATGAGTTTCACCGGGTACCCGGTGAAACTCATGCTTCCCCCTTCAAGTTTCGCGAGGGGAGCTCCAGATCCGCCGGGTACCCGGTGAAACTCCTCCGGATCATCAGCCAGTGCGCTCCAGCAGGAAGACGGGGATCTCGCGGTCGGTCTTCTGCTGGTACTCGGCGTACGGCGGGTACTGCGCGACGCACCGCTCCCACCACTCCTCGCGCTCCTTGCCCTCGGCCAGGCGGGCGCGGTACTCGTGCGGCTCGGGGCCGTCCTGGAGATCGACGACCGGGTCGGCCAGGAAGTTGTGGTACCAGGTCGGGTGGGTCGGGGCGCCGCCCTGGGAGGCGACGGCGGCGTACACGCCGTCGTGCTCCACGCGCATGACCGGGTTCTTGCGCAGCTTGCCCGACTTGTGGCCGCGCGAGGTGATCACCACGATCGGCCACTCCGGGTGCCCGCGGAGGACGTTCGCCTCGGCGCCGCCGGACGCTTCGTACTTCTCGACCTGGGTGCGGACCCAATCGGCCGCGCTGGGCTCGTAGTCACCTTTGAGAGTCACGACCTCCCGTAACCAGTCCACGGGTGGTGCCATTCCCGAGGTCAACGCACTCCGCGGATGCGGGTCACGAAGACCGATCCCAGCACACTGGCCAGGAAGGCCAGGAAGTAGACCGCGAAGTAGCCGACCGAGAAGCCGGAGCCGTTCGGGTCGACCACGCCCCCGAGCGACTTGACGACGTACAGCAGAACGCCGGCCAGCACCGGCGCCAGCACCTGGGGGAGCGCGTTGGCGATGTTGATGACGCCGAGGTCCTTGGCCCGGTCGACGGCGGTCGGCAGCACCTCGGTGATCAGGGCGAAGTCGACCGCGGTGTAGATGCCGTACGCGCAGCCCATCACCACCGCCGCGACCAGCGCCGCCGGCCAGCTCTGCCCGATACCGAGCAGCGCCGCCGCGCCGCCCGAGACGAGCCCCGACCAGATCACGAACACCTTGCGTCGGCCGATCCGGTCACTCCACGCGCCGGCCACGACCGTGGTCAGCACCAGCGTCACCGCGTAGACGGCGGTGAGCGCGAAGACCCGGTTCTCGGCCTCGTCCGAGCTGAAGCCGACCACGTCCTGGAGGAAGTAGAGGAGATAGAGCAGTCCGAGCGAGTTGCCCAGGTTGACCAGGAACCGGGTCAGCCACGCCCACCCGAAGTCCGGGTGGGCGCGCGGGGAGATCCAGAACGACGCCACGAACGCGCGCAGCGAGAATGCCGGCCGGGCCCACACGGGCAGGGCGGGGTCGCGCGAGTACAGCGAGAACGGCACCGCGAGCACGACGAGAAACACGGCGATGGCGAGGTAGCCGGCGGCGATGCTCCCGGTCGCGGCGGCGATGCCGGTCCCGGCCACCACCCCGATGGTCTGGGCGACCGCGGCGATGCCACCGATCCGGCCGCGCCGGTCGGCCGGCACCTGGTCGGGGATCATCGCGGTGACCGCGGCGAGCATCGCGTTGAGCGTGGCCTGCACACCGCACCACGCGAGCACCATCACCGGCACGTTCGGCGCCACCGACAGGACGACCAGCGACAGCGCGCCGCCGAGGGCGCCGCCCACCAGCCACGGCAGCCGACGGCCGGCCCGCAGCGTGGTCCGGTCGGAGAAGGCACCGGCCACCGGGTTGCAGATGACCGACACGAGGGCGCCCAGGCCGGTCACCAGGGCCAGCACCTGCTCCTTGTCGGCGGAGTCGAGCGCCTCGGCCTGCTGGGCGAGCAGCACCTGGATCGGGCCGAAGAAGCCGGCCCACAGCCCGACGCTGGCCAACGCCAGCAGTGCAACCCACCGGCTCGGCGGGACGATGGTCGGCTCGGCCAGCGCGGCCGGGGTCGTGCTCACCGGAGCATCGTGGCAGCGGAGCCCGTTAGCGTGGCCCACCATGAGCGCCATCGAGGGGGTGTCGGAGACCTTCGACCCCGACGCCTGGGACGACGTACGTGGCTTCGACGACCTCACCGACCTCACCTACCACCGTGCGCGGACCCACGGCACCGTCCGGATCGCCTTCGACCGCCCCGATGTGCTCAACGCGTTCCGGCCGCACACCGTCGACGAGCTGCTCCGGGTCCTGGAGCACGCGCGCACCTCGAGTGACGTGGGCTGCGTGCTCCTGACCGGCAACGGTCCGAGCGCGAGGAACGGCAAGTGGGCGTTCTGCACCGGCGGCGACCAGCGGATCCGCGGCCGGACGGGCTATCAGTACGCCGAGGGCGAGACCGCTGAGACGGTGGACAAGGCCAAGCTGGGTCGGCTGCACATCCTGGAGTGCCAGCGGCTGATCCGGTTCATGCCGAAGATCGTCGTCGCGGTCGTGCCCGGCTGGGCCGCCGGCGGCGGCCACTCGCTCCACGTGGTCTGCGACCTCACGGTCGCCAGCCGCGAGGAGGCCCGGTTCAAGCAGACCGACGCCGACGTCGGCTCCTTCGACGGCGGCTTCGGGTCGGCGTATCTCGCCCGCCAGGTCGGGCAGAAGTTCGCCCGGGAGATCTTCTTCCTCGGCGAGGAGTACTCGGCGGAGGCCGGGGTCCGCATGGGAACCGTCAACCGGGCCGTCCCGCACGTCGAGCTCGAGACCACCGCGCTCGAGTGGGGCCGGCTGGTCAACGGCAAGTCCCCGACCGCGCAGCGGATGCTCAAGTACTCCTTCAACCTCATCGACGACGGCCTGGTCGGCCAGCAGCTGTTCGCCGGCGAGACCACGCGGCTCGCCTACATGACCGACGAGGCCCAGGAGGGCCGCGACCAGTTCTTGGAGAGGCGCGACGCGGACTGGTCGGCGTACCCCTGGTACTACTGATCGCGCGCGCCCTGTTGAGTGTGGCCCTCGCGTGGCCGGGCGCCGCTGGACTGTCGCCACGTCGCAGCCCTGCGCGATGAGGCTGCCTGAGCCGGTCATGAACATCGAAGCGATCGCGGCCATGGCGGTGCTTGTCGCGACGCACGAAGGTCGAGCAACGCGCGAACGCTCTCGCCGACGCAATCCGCCTGCGTCCGTCCGCCGACACGCGTATGGAGGCACGCCAGGCAAGGGTCCAGAGCGGCGATGCCGCCGTTGGTCTATGGCTGGGCTGCGTCATCGTGCGCCGGGGGGATCAGACTCGCCCGATCTCTCGGTTGCTTAGCCCGGGCCGGCGGCTGGCGGCGCATCCATGGATTCGCGTAGTGCGAGCAGAGGGCCGTCCGGGATCTTGATGAGACCGCGAGTCGGGCGATCGAGGTCGAAGGTGACGAACAGCAACATCGTCACCAGACCGGCCGACAGCAGGATCGGCACGAACCCGCGGCCGAGCAGGCCCACGTGCAGCCCGAGCAGGAACATGGCCAGGGCCGAGCCGAGGATCTCGAGCAGCAGCACCTCGGTTGGGACGCGATTGCCGAGTCCCGCTGTCCGCACGGTCTGCTCGTCGATCATGTCGTTGAGACTCTCCTCGTAGAGTCTCGGCGCCGTTGCCGTCGGCTGCTCCCTGACGGCCTGAGCGGCGAGGCCCCAGAGCTGGCGTTGCAGGTCGGCGCCGTCGGCGATCGTCCGATCTTCACCAGCGCTTCCGGGCTCCTCGACCGTGAGCCGGAGCTCGACGTCGGTGTAGTCGACCAGCAGGGCCAGGGAGCTGCTGCGCACGGGCTCGGCCAGCGTCTGGGCGCGAAGATAGGCGGTCCCGATGGTGTTGGCGTCGTCCACCACGGCCGCCCGGCGAGCCTCGTGCCGACCGACGGCGAGTGTCATGGCGAACGCCAGGACCAGCCCCATGAAACCGAGCAGTACCCCTTGCAGGACGCCCGAGGACTCCTTGAGCCCGTGGTGGTGGGTTCGTCGTGACCGTCCGATCAGCAAGCCGCAGACGGCGGACCCGCCGATGAGTGCGAACAGGCCGAGTGCGAGCGCAGGAGTAGACAGCCGGAAGAGCACCTGGCGGTCACCCGTCGCCCGGGCTGTTGGCGCTCGGCGCTGGGTAGAACGCTGTCATGAGCCGGACCCGGCGATCATCACCAGGGCCGGTGGAGCCGCCGCGTCGAGCGTCATGCCGGGATCCTCCCGTCTTGGGACCATCTGCAGCAAGCAGCGGGCGAGCGCTCAGGCCAGCACGTTGACGGCGCGCGCGATGACGAGCCCGAGCACGCTCAGAGAGATCAGGGACTGCACGGCCATCGCGAGCTTCGCCCACCCCGCGAGGGGCATGACGTCGGTGGGGCTGAACGCGGTGGACGAGGTGAGCCCGAGGTAGAGGTAGTCGTGGAACTGTGGCCGCCAGCCCGCCGGTGCCAGCTCCGGGCTGAGCTGTTGTGTGAAGGCCAGGTCGGGGGTGGCGGTCGAGCCGTGCGCGCGGGCTGCGGCTCCGCCGCTGTCCAGCTCCCAGTAGAGCAGGGAGAACGCCACGATGTTCGAGACCCACACGACGGCGCCGGCCAGGAGCAGCGACTCGGCGGAGTCGGTCGCATGACCACCCCGGACCAGCACCGTGATGAGGTGGCCGGTCGCCACGAGCGCGTCAACGAGCAGCAGTGCGACCACGCAGATGGACACGTAGCGGAGGTTCCGCGAGCGCCGGTCGATCCGGCCCGGGTCGCGCACGACGAGCACGACCAGCAGGAGGACCTCGACGATCGGAAGTACCCACGCGGGCAGCAGGCGCAGCTCAGCGGGGCGCAGCGTGGTCAGGGCCGAGGCAGCGACGACGGCGACGGCCATCGGCCACCGCGGCTCGCCCCTGACCGGATCGACCTGTTCCGGTGCCGGGTCTTCGTCCATGGCGTCGCTCCTCGTCCACCTGTCGGCCGGATGGCCCCTCCGTAGTGTCGACCACACGTCGAGGCGGCCGGTGCCGCGACACTGGCCGTGGCCGAGGTCCCGGCCTACGGAATCATCCTTCTCGGGTGACGCGGGGGCCGAGCAACAGGGGGAGGGTGCCGGAGAGATCCACCAAACCCCGACCGGGAGGCCGCGATGGGCAGTCACCAGCTGAATCCGAGGACCAAGGAAGAGGTTGCGCGCCTCAGCCCCTACCCGATGGCGGGCTCGCCCGAGTACGAGTACATCGTGCGGCAGTCCGCAGGGGCGGCCTGGGTGAGCTTCGCCGGCATGATGATGGTCCTGCTCGGCTCGTTCCACGTCATCCAGGGACTCGTCGCGCTGTTCCGTGACGACGTCTACGTCGTGGGGCGGCACGGGCTGATCATCGACATCAGCTACACGGCCTGGGGCTGGGTGCACGTGCTGTGGGGCGCGTTCGCCATCCTGACGGCGTTCTGCCTGCTGGTGGGGCAGACCTGGGCGCGAGCCGTCGGTGTGGTGGTGGCGTTCGTCAGCGCGCTGGCCAGCGTCACGTTCCTGCCGGCCTACCCGGTCTGGTCGATCATGATCATCGTGCTCGACATCGTGGTCATCTGGGCGATCGTGGTGCACGGAGGCGAGCTGAGGAAGCCGAAGATGTGACCGGTGGGGTGATCGAGGGCCGATGACCCGCTGGCAGCAGATCGCCCGGGACACCGCTGGAGCGGACTACGCCCAGAGGTACGCCGAGCGGTTCCGGGCGATGGCGGCGCAGGGCGACGACGTGCATGGCGAGGCGTCGTTCGTGGCCGGGCTGGTCGAGCCGCCTGGGCGAGTGCTCGACGCCGGCTGCGGCACCGGACGGGTGGCCATCCGGCTGGCCGAGCTGGGATACGCCGTGGTCGGCGTCGACCTCGACGTGAGCATGCTGCGCGAGGCCCGCCACCTGGCGCCCGGGCTGGACTGGCGGGTCGGCGACCTGGCGGGGCTCGACACCGGCCAGCTCTTCGACGTCGTCCTCGTGGCCGGCAACACCATCCCGCTGCTCGAGCCGGACACCCTCGGAGCCGCGGCCGCTCGTCTGGCGGCCCAGCTCGACGAGGGCGGGCTCCTGGTCTGCGGCTTCGGCCTCGACGCGGCCCACCTGCCCCGGGGCTGCCCCGCCACCCCGCTCGAGGATGTCGACGCGGCGTACGTCGCGGCGGGGCTGGAGCCCCTGGCCCGGTTCTCGACTTGGGACCGCTCGCCGTACGATGAGGGGTCCGGCTACGTCGTGACGGTGGACCGGCTGCGCATCCATAGGTGAGTGGTTGAGGAGGGCGCTCTGCGCGGTCCTAGGCTTCGCATCGTGCTCGCCCTCGACGCGCTGGTCGACCAGGACCTGCTGATCTGCCCGCGCTGCGGGAGCCCGGTGCGTCCGGAGCGCGGCGAGTGGCACTGTGCGGGGGCGGGCTGTGTCTACGCCGACGAGCCGTTCCCGGTGGTGGCCGGGGTGCCCGCGCTCGTGGACTTCGAGCACAGTGTCCTCGACGCCGACCGGCTCCGCTCCGTGGCGGGGGCGAGCGAGATCGAGCGGTCGCGGTTCGCGGGGCTGCTGCGTCGGCTGCTGCACCCCGCCAACACGACGGCGCCGCGCAACCTCGCGCGGATGGTGCAGCTCCTCCGGGCCGACGCCGTGGGCCGCCGGCCACGGGTGCTCGTGGTCGGCGGGGGCACGGTGGGCGACGGCCTCGACGAGCTGTACGCCGACCAGACCGTCGACCTGATCGCCTTCGACGTCTACGCCAGCCCGGTCACCCAGTTCGTGGGCGACGGCCACTCGATCCCGCTGGCCGACGGGAGCCTCGACGGCGTCGTCATCCAGGCGGTGCTCGAGCACGTGCTGGAGCCCACCGTGGTGGCCAACGAGATCGAGCGGGTGCTCCGGCCCGGCGGCATCGTCTACGCCGACACGCCTTTCCTCCAGCAGGTGCACGAGGGCGCCTACGACTTCACCCGCTTCACCGACAGCGGCCACCGGTTCCTGTTCCGACGGTTCGAGCGGATCGACTCGGGCACCGTGGCCGGGGCGGGTACGGCGCTCCGCTGGTCGGCCGACCACTTCGTCCGCGCGCTGACCCGCTCGGTGCGGCTCGGCCGGATCGTGTCACTGGCGTTCTTCTGGCTGAGCTGGAGTGACCGGGTCCTCGACCAGAAGCACTCGGTCGACGCGGCCAGCAGCGTCTACTTCCTCGGCCGCCGTACGGAGGAGCCGATCACCGGCGCCGACATCGTCGACTACTACCAGGGCGGCATGTAGGTCGTGCACATCGTCGTCCTCACCGGTGCCGGGATCTCCGCCGAGAGCGGCGTGCCGACCTTCCGCGACGCCGACGGGCTCTGGGAGGGCCATCGCGTCGAGGACGTCGCCACCCCGGAGGCCTACGAGCGCCAGCCGTCGGTCGTCCACCAGTTCTACGACACGCGACGGGCGGCGCTCACGGGTGTCGAGCCCAACGCCGCCCACCTCGCGCTGGCCCGCCTCGAGGCGGCCGTCGGAGACGAGCTGCTCGTCGTCACCCAGAACATCGACGACCTGCACGAGCGGGCCGGCTCCACCCGGGTGCTCCACATGCATGGAGCGCTCCGCTCCGCGCTCTGCCGGGCCTGCGGCACCCGGGTCGAGTGGGAGGGCGACCTGGGCGACTTCCCGCCGTGTCCCTCCTGCCACGAGATGGAGCTGCGACCGGATGTGGTGTGGTTCGGCGAGATCCCCTACGAGATGGACCGGATCTTCACCGCCCTCGAGCGCGCCGACCTGTTCGTCTCGATCGGCACGTCGGGCGCGGTGTACCCGGCGGCCGGGTTCGTTCAGGCCGCGTCGGCGTACGGCGCCCGCACGCTCGAGCTCAACCTGGTCCCGAGCGAGGGCACGCACTTCTTCGCCGAGGCCCGGCACGGCCCGGCCGGCCAGCTGGTCCCGGCGTGGGTCGACGAGCTGCTCAGCTGAGCGACGCATCTGTCCGAAGAGTCGGCCCGTCGCGGGGTCCGCGGTTACGGTGGCCGCATGACGTGGCTGCTCGGACTTGTCGCTGCCCTGGTGCTGGCGCTCGCGCCCGGTGCGGCTCCCGTGGAGGCCGCGACCCCGGCATCGGGCGCGGAGCACCCCGCCCCGAAGGTGGCCACCGCGAAGAAGGCGGTGCCGACCCGCACCCAGTGGCTGGCCGACGTGAAGGCGGCGATGAAGGGATCGCGCGGCTACGTGCGGCAGCGGGTGGCGGCCAAGACCTCGGACGAGAAGCTGGCGGTCAACTTCGACATCGACAACACAGTCATCGCCACCTACTACGACGGCGGAGGCGCCATCCCGCAGATGCTGCGGTTCTCGAAGCTGCTCGACCGGCTGGACGTGGACCTCGTGTTCAACTCCGGCCGGTCGGCCGACCAGCAGCAGCGCACGGTCCAGCAGCTCACCCGGGCAGGCTTCCCGGTGGCCCAGCTGTGCCTGCGCAACAAGGGCGAGACGCTGCCGGTGGGCAAGCAGCGCTGCCGCAACTCCTTCGTCGACGACGGCTACACGCTCATCGCGAACGTCGGCAACAACGACACCGACTTCGTCGGCGGCGGCTACGAGCGTGCCTTCCGGCTGCCCAACTACGGCGTGCTCGGCTGATCGCAACCGAGCGAGTCGAAACCTCCGCAGCCCCGCTCGGAACTCAGCTCCGGGCGATCCGCTCCCGGATCATCTCCTCGAGCCGGTCGACGTCGCCGGCCAGCCCGAGCTTCGGTGCGAACTCCCGGACGACGTGCACGAACATGTCACCGGACTCGATGACCCGCGGGTCCATGTGGCCGAAGACCTCCAGCGCGACCACGCCGTACAGCGTCGTCCAGCCCTGCTGGTAGAGCCAGACCAGCCCGCGATCCTCCATGGCCAGGTCGTCCACCTTGGCCGGGATCAATGGGTCGACGACGGTCTCGCGGACCGACGGGGGCAGCTCGTCCAGGGTCGGGATCGGATGGTGGTTGTGCTCCCAGAGCGCGCGCATCTGGCCGGTCATCAGGTGCCCTGAGGCGACCTGGGTGAGCATCTCGCGGCGCGTGCACTGCGCCTCGGCGATGGGGTTGGCGAAGACCATCCCGAACTCGCGCGGGCTGCCGAGCGCCCACATCCTGAACTCGGTCGCGGAGGCGACCAGCCGGCCGGCGTAGTCGTCCTCGGGCAGCTCCTCTGCCGCGGCGGCGAACCGCGCGGTGGCGGCCTTGTCGATCTCGAAGGCGACCAGGTCGACGAGCTCCTGGTAGCTGGCGACGTAGCGGTAGAGCGCCGGGGCGGTCATCCCCATCCGGCTCGCCACCGCGCGCAGCGACAGCTCGGCGCCCTCGGCGAGCAGCGCCCGCGAAGTGCGGGTGATCTCGTCGTACGTCGCCTCGCGCTGCCGCTCCCTGCGGGTCTGCGGCGGTGCCGGCTCGGTGACGCTGCCCTGCACGTCGGTGCTCATCGGTTCCTCTCGAAAGACGTTGACATCGGAAGTTTACACCGTTTACGGTGAACATCGTTCACAAACTTTACATGCGTCACTTATGTTGTTGGGAGTCACCATGATGGAGCGCTGGGGAGCATTCGTGGCCCGTCGGGCGCTGGCCGTGCTGCTGGCCGGCCTCGCCGTGGCCTTCGCCGCGGGAGCGTACGGGTTCGGCGTCTTCGACCACCTGTCGCAGGGTGGCTTCGACGACAAGAAGTCGGAGTCAGCGCGTGAGCTGCAGGCCGAGCGGGACACCTTCGGCAACCAGAACATCGACGTCGTCGCGATCTACACCAGCTCCGACCTCGTGGCATCGGACCCGGAGTTCCGGGCGGACGTCGAGCGGGTGGTGTCGGGCCTCACGCCCGGGACGACGACGAGCGTCATCCCCTACTACGCCGCGCCGGCGGACGCCGGACTGGTGAGCAAGGACGGCCACTCCGTCCAGGTGCTGATCTCGCTGGCGGGGGAGAGTCAGGACGACTACCTGTCCAACTACGACGACCTGAAGCCCTCGCTGGAGGCACCTGGTTCCACCGGGTTGCAGACCGACCTCACGGGTGCGTTCGCCGTCTTCGACGACGTCAACAAGATCACCAGCGAGGACCTCGCCCGCGCCGAGTCGATCTCGATGCCGATCGTGGTGCTGCTCGCCCTGCTGATCTTCGGCAGCCTGGTCGCCGCCTCGATGCCGGCTCTGGTGGGCCTGCTCGCGATGGTCGGTGCCCTCGCGCTGGTCCGCGTGATCGCGATGTTCACCGAGGTCTCGGTCTTCTCGGTCAACGTGATCTCGCTGCTCGGCAT
>Ga0136846_1214463_pt1 | contig 15224 bp, 11 predicted proteins | sample HopSoiMetagenom2_FD_96841 | JGI IMG/M metagenome (GOLD analysis project Ga0136846, IMG submission 96841) | Grasslands soil microbial communities from Hopland, California, USA - 2 Assembly 2016 (version 4) | ecosystem: Environmental > Terrestrial > Soil > Grasslands | place: USA: Hopland... | reverse complement strand
GCGGTACCCGCAGCCGGCTGAACCGCAAGAACGCGCCGAACGCGGTCACCAGCAGCGGCCCCAGCCATCCCCACGGCCGGTCATCGGGCAGCGGGGACACCGTCACCCGCGCACTATAACAGCGGGCGAATGCCCCTATCCCTGGGCAAAGCCCGGCGGAAAAGGCGAAAGCCGGGCCCGGCGGGAGGTCGGGCCCGGCAATTCGAACCGGGAGGCGAAACTACGGCAATCGGTCAGCTGGCGAAGTCGAGCAGCGGCTGGGCGCGGCTCGTGTGGCGCAGCTTGGACAGCGACTGCTTCTCGAGCTGCCTGATCCGCTCGCGGGTCAGGCCGAGCGCCCGGCCGATCTCGTCCAGCGTGTGCGGGTTGCCGTCGTACAGGCCGAACCGCATGGCCATGATCGTGGCCTCGCGTGGCGTCAGCGCGTCCAGCGCCGAACGCAGCTGCTCGGCCATCAGCTGACGGTCCACGAGCTCCGAGGCCTCGGGCGCGTCGACGTCCTCGATCAGGTCGCCGATCGACGTCTCGCCGTCCTCGCCGATGGTGGAGTCAAGCGAAATCGGCTGACGCGACGTGCGCAGCAGCTCCTCGATCTGGTCCGGGGTCCGGTCAAGCTCGACGGCCAGTTCCTCCGGGGTGGGCTCGCGGCCCAGGCGCTGGTGCATGTCACGCTCGACCCGGCTCAGCTTGCTGAGCATCTCGAGCACGTGCACCGGCAGCCGGATGGTCCGGGCCGAGTCGGCGAAGCCGCGCTGGATGGCCTGCCTGATCCACCACATCGCGTAGGTGGAGAACTTGTAGCCCTTGGTGTAGTCAAACTTCTCGACGGCGCGGATCAGCCCCAGGTTGCCTTCCTGCACCACGTCGAGCAGGGAAAGGCCGCGGTCGCTGTACTTCTTGGCCACCGACACGACCAGCCGCAGGTTGGCCTCGAGCATGTGCGCCTTGGCGCGCCGCCCGTCCTCGGCCACCAGCTCGAGCTCACGCCGGAAGTTCTCGTCCAGCCCGGCGCTGCTGTCTAGACCGAGGCTTTCCAGCTTGTGCTCGGCGAACAGGCCAGCCTCGATCCGCTTGGCCAGGTCCACTTCCTGCTCAGCCGTGAGCAGGCTGGTGCGCCCGATGGACTTCAGGTAGGTGTGGACCGAGTCGCCCATGGCGGGCGTCTGGTCATCGAGGTCGACCTCGGCCAGCTTGTCGGCCTCCGCCTCGAGGGTCATCACTTCGGTCTCAGCGATCTCAGCATCGGCGTCGTCGCCCGGCTCAGGACCGGAATCCGCCGCCCGCTCCGGCTCCTTGGCCACCCGCGCCTTGGGGGTCGCGGCGGCGCGCGCCGTCGTACGGGACTTGGGGCTCCGCTTGGGCTCCGTCAGCTCGTTGGCCAGCCGCACGCCGGCCTCGCTCAGCTCACGCAGAATGGACCGTCCCTCGGCTGGCGTGAGGCCCGCCTCGTCAAAGGCCGTCCTCAGCTCCGCAAGAGACAGGTGACCCTGGCTCCGCCCGCGCTGGATGAGATCATCCACCCGGGTCGTGCTCGCCTCGTCATCCGAGCGCGTGATGCGCTCAGCGGTTGCGATCCGCGGCATGAGACACCTCCCTCCTTCTCGTAACAACGCGTGCATTACTTGCGTAGTTCAATTGGGCTTCCACCAAGTACCCCTCGCCGCCCCGCGCAGTCCTCAGCGGGAGACATTGTCCAGGCACTATTAAGTAACGTTCTCCGCCTCAGTTTGTTCCCGCCGTAGCAGCTCTTGCCTGAGCCGCACGATGTCGTGCTTCCCGCTGGGGAGCATGGGAACGGCATCGACCATTACCACCCTGCTCGGAGAAGCGTAACGCGGCAGGCGGTCGCGCACATGCAGACGGAGCAATTCCAGGCCCGGCGGGTTGGCCGGATCAGACGGCGCCACCACCGCTACCACCCGTTCGCCCCATTCCGCGTCGGGTTGCCCCACCACCGCGACATCCCGGACGCCCGGGCAGCTCTCCAGCGCGGCCGCCACCTCGCCGGGGACCACCTTGCGGCCCCCCGTGTTGATGACGTCGTCCGCCCGCCCGCGCACCGTCAGCCGCCCCGAGCCGTCCAGCCGCCCTAGGTCCCCGGTGCGGAACCAGCCTGCATCGTCCGGGGGGACGACCCCCCTGGACCCCCCGCGCATGGGGGGGCTGCCCGCCCCCCCATCCCCCCCTGGCCGGTAACCCGAGAACAGCACCGGCCCGCCGATCCATATCCGCTCGTCGTCGCCGATCTTCACCCGCACGCCGTTCAGCGGCACCCCGTCGTAGACGCAGCCGCCGCAGGTCTCGGTCATGCCGTAGGTCGTCACCACCGGTATGCCCGCGGCCCGGGCGGCGGCCAGCAGGCCGGCCGGAGCGGCGGCGCCGCCCAGCAGCACCGAGGAGAACCCAGCCAGCGGCGCCGATTCACCGGCACCGTTTCCGAGCAGCCGCTGCAGCTGGGTGGGGACCAGCGAGACGTGCGCGCAGCCGGACGCGGCCGCCGCGGTCAGCGTCGCGGCGTCAGCGTGCTCAGCCAGCACCGGCTCGGTCCCGCTGACCAGCGAGCGCACCAGGACCTGCAGGCCGGCCACGTGCGTCACGGGCAGGCAGCACAGCCAGCGCTCGCCCGGCCGGGCGCCCGCCCGGTCCAGCGAGGCCTGCGCCGAATGACGCAGCGCGGCCGCGCTCAGCTCCACCCCCTTGGGGGCGCCGGTGGATCCGGAGGTGCCGATGATCACCGCCGTACCTTCGGCGACGCCCGGATTAGGTACCGAACGGGGCTGGTTCACGCCCCGCGCATCCTCCACTGAGTCCGGCCCGAGCGCCTCGATGAGCCCGGCGAGCCGGGCCGGCGGCAGGCCCGCGTCGAGCGGCAGGATGGCCGGCCCGGTGCCGTCGAGCGCCGCGGCCAGCAACTCGACCAGCCGCGGGGTCGCCCGCTCGACCAGGACCGCATGCAATGGACGCTTCGTCACGATCGTTAAGGTTAGAGCGGCGACTGTGGGAGGTTACGAATGAGGGAACGCCCGACCCCGGAACATCTTGTGATTTGGTTCACAAGATCATGATGATACCGGGCCGACGGGAGCCGGACCGGTGAGCGACCTCACCGGGATGCTCGCGGGGCTGCGGGCGTTCGCGATCCCGATGCCAGTGAAGTTCCGGGGGATCACGGTGCGCGAGGGCGCGCTGATCCAGGGACCGGCCGGATGGGGCGAGTTCTCGCCGTTCGCCGAGTACGGGCCGCAGGAAAGCGCCCGCTGGCTGGCCAGCGCGATCGAGTCCGCGACGGCGGGCTGGCCGGCCCCGGTCCGGGACCGGATCCCGGTGAACGCGACCGTGCCCGCGGTGGGACCTCAGCAGGCCGCGGCGATCGTGGCCCGGTCGGGCTGCCGGACCGCCAAGGTCAAGGTGGCCGAGCGCGGCCAGGCCGAAGCCGAGGACATCGAGCGGGTCGAGGCGGTCCGCGAAGCGCTCGGCCCGGGCGGCAGGATCCGGGTCGACGCCAACGGCGGGTGGGAGCCCGGGCAGGCGGTGCGGATGCTGCGCCAGCTGGCCCGGTTCGGGCTCGAGTACGCCGAGCAGCCCTGCGCCACCCTGGAGGAACTGGCCGAGGTGCGTCGGCATACCGGCATTCCGGTCGCCGCCGATGAGTCCATCCGCCGGGCCGAAGACCCGCTGCGGGTCCGGGCCGCCGGCGCCGCCGACATCGTGATGGTGAAGGTCCAGCCGCTCGGCGGGGTCCGCGCGGCGCTCGCGGTCGCCGAGGCCTGCGGCCTGCCCGCCGTGGTGTCGAGCGCCGTCGACACCTCGGTCGGCCTGGCCGCCGGGGTGGCGCTGGCCGCCGCCCTTCCCGACCTGCCTTACGCCTGCGGCCTGGGCACGATGCCCCTGCTGGCCGGCGACGTCACCGCGAGCCCGCTGGCGCCCGCGCGCGGGGAACTGCCGGTCCGCCGTCCGGCCGTGGACCTCGATGAGCTGGCCCGGTGGGAGACCGACCCGGCGCCCTGGCGGGAGCGGGCCGCGGCCGCCGCCCGCTTCCTGGGCGCCGCCTCGTGAACCCGTCCACCGCGTTCGGCGTCACGTTGTGCGATGAGCTGATCCGGTGCGGGCTGCGTGAGGTGGTCCTGGCGCCCGGGTCGCGGAGCACGCCGCTGGCCATGGCCTTCGCCGGTGCCAGCCAGCAAGGTGCCAGCCAGCAGGGCGCCGCCCGGCAGGGGCGGCTCCGGCTGCACGTCCGGATCGACGAGCGCTCCGCCTCGTTCACCGCGCTCGGCCTGGCCAAGGCCAGCCGCCGCCCGGTGGCGGTGCTGTGCACCTCGGGCACGGCCGCCGCCAACTTCCACCCGGCGGTGATCGAGGCCGGCGAGTCGGCGGTGCCGCTGATCGTGCTCACCGCCGACCGGCCCCCCGAACTGCGGGGGACCGGCGCCAACCAGACGATCGACCAGATCAAGCTGTACGGCGCCGCGGTGCGCTGGTTCTGCGAGGCCGGGACGCCCGAGGCCCGGCCGGGCATGGCGGCCTACTGGCGCTCGCTGGCCTGCCAGGCCTGGGCCCGCGCGGCCGGGCTGGCCGGCGGCCTGCCCGGACCCGTGCACCTCAACCTGCCGCTGCGCGACCCGCTGGTGCCCGGCGGCGACGCGGACTGGCCGGAGCCGCTGGACGGGCGCCCCGGTGGGCAGCCGTGGACGCGTTTCGGGGACCGGCCAGCGCCGAGCGTGCTCGACCTGCCCTGGACCGAGCGGGGCGTGCTGGTCTGCGGGGACGGCGATTACGATCCGCTGCCCCTGGTCGAGCTGGCCGAACGGGCCGGCTGGCCAGTGCTGGCCGAGCCCTCGTCCGGAGCCCGCCGCGGACCGCACGCGCTGTCCGCCTACCAGTACCTGCTGGCCACCCCGGAGTTCGTCCGGGCCCACCCGCCGGACCTGATCGTCTCCGCGGGCCGGCCCGGGCTGTCCCGCGGCCAGACCGCCTTCCTCAGCCGGGGCCCCGCCCGCCGGCACGTGGTGGTCGCCCAGGGCCCCGGGCGCTGGGCCGACCCGCAGCGGGCCGCCACCGACGTCACGGCCGCCGTGCGGCTGACCGGGACGCCAGGGACAGAAGGAGCCTGGCTGGACGCCTGGCGCCGGGCGGACGAGGCCGCCAGCCGCGCGGCCGGCGCCGTGCTCGCCGCCGAGGAGGCCCTCACCGAGCCACGGCTCGCCCGCGACCTGGTCGCCGCCCTGCCGGGCGGTGCACTGCTGTGGATCGCGTCGAGCCAGCCCGTTCGGGATATTGACGGCGGAGCCCGGCCCCGTGCGGACCTGCACGTGCTGGCCAGCCGGGGTGCCAGCGGCATCGACGGGACCGCGTCGTCGGCGATCGGCGCCGCGCTGGCCCACGACGGCCCGGCCTTCGCCCTGATCGGCGACCTGGCACTGGTGCACGACGCGGCCGGCCTGGCCCTCGGCCCGCGGGAGCCGCACCCCGACCTGTGCCTGGTCGTGGTCAACAACGACGGCGGCGGCATCTTCTCCGACCTGGAGCCGGCTGCCTTCCCCGACTCGTTCGAGCGGCTGTTCGGCACCCCGCACGGCACCCGGATCGACCACCTGGCCGCCGCGTTCGGCCTGCCCTACCAGCGGCTCGCACGGCCCGGTGACCTGCCCGGGGCGCTGACGGGCGGCGGCCTGCGGATCGTCGAGGCACAGACGGACCGGACCGCGGCCGCCGCGCTGCGGGCCCGGATGCGCGCCGCGGCCACCGAGGCCATCCGCCGGCACACCGGAACCATCGCCGGCCACCGGGCATGACGCTGCGGTGGTCACGGCCCTTCGTGGCTAGCTTCCGCCCGTATCCCGTCCCGGTACGGGACGCGTGGTGGAACGCGCGATGACCTCCCAGCGCGGCTGGTCCTGCCCGGGCGGCTCGCGGTGGCCGAGGACCAGGCGGGCGCAGCGGCTGCCCTGGTCGCGTAGCGACTGGGCGAGGGTGGTCAGCCCGGCCGGCCCGGCGGCGTCGCTGTCGTCCCAGCCGCTGATCGCGACGGTCCCCGGCACGGCCAGGCCCGCGCGGGCGGCGGCCCGCAGCGCGCCGAGGGCGAGCTCGTCGCTCATCGCGGCGATCGCGTCCGGCGGGTCGGCCGCGCGGAACAGCTCAGTGGCGAACGCCTCGCCCGCGGCGGCGCTGTTGACCGGGCACACGGCGACCCGCAGCTCCGCGGAAGCGCCGCCCGCCCGCCGCCAGGCGTCGTGGAATCCCTGCCACCGGCGCCGGGTCACCGGGAAGGTGACCGCCCTGGTGGCCGTCCCGGTGACCAGCCGCCGGGCGCGGCCGCGGTCGAGCGGGAAGCTGAGCACGGCCGGCCGCCGGGCACCGGCGAAGACGAGCGCGCCGATCGCGGCGGCGGCGGCCCGGTCGTCGATGCCGACGCGCGGCAGGCCGGCCCGGCCCGGGCCGGCGTGCACCACCGCGGGCAGCCCGCGCGCCGTGACCGCCTCCAGGACCGGGTCGTCTTCGCTGGTGGTCCAGACGATGAACCCGTCGACCACCGCGTCGGCGACCCGCTGCACGTCACTGTCGGCACCGGCGGTCGGCACCAGGGTGAGGCCGACGCCGTCGACCGCGCAGACCTCCGCGACCCCGGCCAGGAAACGGGCGGCCTGCGGGTCGTCGAAGGCATAGGTGAGCCGCTCGCCCAGCACCACGCCCACGCTGCCGGCCCGGCCGCGGCGCAGCGACCGCGCCCCCGGGTGCGGGCCCGGATAGCCCAGCCGCTCCGCGGCGGCCCGCACGCTGGCCCTGGCCGCGGCCGAGACCCGTTCGGGCCGTGAATACACGTACGACACGGTCATCGGCGATACGCCGGCCGCCTCCGCCACTTGCCGCATGGTCGGCCGGGCCCCCTGTTGAGCCATTGCTACACTATAGATGTGTATCGATACACAAGGCCAGCACGGGTACCTCGTGAGCACGCCCGGCCTGAGGCGATCGTCCGGGACGGGCCGACCGTGCTGTGCTACGGCACGATCTCCGCCTACGCCTTCTGGATTTACGCGTTCGGGCCCGCACTGGCCCTGCTCCGCACCGAGCTGCATTTCTCGTACACCATGCTCGGTGTCTACTCCGCGCTCTGGTCCGGCGGCGTCGCCGTCGCCGGCCTGATTTTCGCCCCGGCTTCGCGCCGGCTGCCGAGGGCCTCGCTGGTGTGGTTCTCCGCTCTCGGCGGCGTCGCCGGAGTGAGCCTGTTCGTCGCGGCTCGCTCCATTCCGGTCACCTTGCTCGGCGCCTTCGCCGGCGGCCTGGCCGGCACCGTGCTCCTGTCCGTCAGTCAGGCGATCCTGTCCGACCGGCACGGGGCGCGACGTGAACGCGCCCTGGTCGAGGCGAACGCGGGCGCGGCCGCCTGCGCCGTGCTCACCCCGGTGATCCTCGGCGGCCTGCAGGCCACCGCGGTGGGCTGGCGGGCCGCGATGGGGCTGCCGGCCGTCGCCCTGGCCTGGCTCTACCTGCGCTACCGCCGCGTGCCGCTGCCGGCCAAGGCCGCGGCCCGCGGCACCGGCCGCTCGCGGCTCCCGGCCGCCTGCTGCTACCTGGCCGCGCTGGTGGCCGCCGGCATCGCCGTCGAGTTCTGCGTGATCTACTTCGGGGCCGAGCTGCTGGCCGCCACCGGACTGTCCGCCACCGCCGCGGCCACCGCGATGAGCGCCTTCTACCTGGGCATCCTCATCGGCCGGATCGGTGCCGCGGTGCTCACCCGCTCCACCGGGCGGACCGTGCCCCTGCTGTGGCTGTCCCTGGTCGTCACCGCCGCCGGTTTCCTGCTCTTCTGGCTCGCCGGAGCCCCGGTACCCGCCGTGGCCGGATTGCTCGTCTGCGGGCTCGGCGTCGCCAACCTCTACCCCCTCTCACTCGCGCTCACGCTGGCCGCCGCGCCCGACCACGGCGACGCGGCCAACGCCCGCGTCCAGCTCCTCGGCGGCGTGCTCGTGGTCACCGCCCCGTACCTGCTCGGCAGCCTCGCCGATCACCTCGGGCTGACCGCTGCCTTCACCGTCGAGCCGGTCCTCGTCGCCGGCTCGGCGGTGCTGCTCCTGGCCGGCTTGCGAGCCGGCCAGATACATCCCGGGTCGTCCCCGGCCCGCCGCCGTTAGCTCGCCGGCCGCCGGAGGTTTCACAGCTAGAAAATATAAAGGCCGCATGCGCTAAACCATGAAAGGCCGGGTAGCTAAAGCCAGCCGAATCTACAGCGCTGAGGGAGAATGCGATGAATTCTGGCCTGGCGCGATGGGCGATGGCACACCTGGACGGCTGGACCTGGCTCGTCGCGGAATACCGTACCTGGCTGATGGTGATCGCCACGGTCATCGGCGTGGCGGCACCGCTCCTGGGCGCGGCCAGGAAGGGCCGGCCACGGCCGGCGCCTTCCGTAGTCATCCGCAGCGCCGCCACGGCACTGGGCTTTGCCGCGGCCGCGGTGACTGCCTGCTCGCTGCTGCATTTCAGCGACCTGCGCTGGCTGCCGCCGGGCCAGCGGACGGCCGCGCACCTGAGCGCGCCCGGCGGCCTGTTCAGCTTCGCCAAGCCGATCGTGGCCGTGGTCAATTCAGTGGCAGGCGTCCCCGCCGAGGTCCGGGCCACCCAGGTGTCAGTCCATGCCGCCTTCACCTGCGCGCTCCTGGCCCTGGCCGCGCTGCTCGTGGCTGCCCTGGCCTGGCGGCGTGCCCGCCGCGCTGACATCAGGCAGATCGTGCGAGAAGAAATACGACGATCAACCGCCGCGTATGCGCCGGAACCGTCACCGGATGCCGCTACGCGCCAAACAAGCAGGCAGGCGCGGCGCGGAACGTGATGAGATCGCGGGCCAGGTGCGGGTAGCGGAGGTAACACGATTCGGCCACGCGCCGGCCCTGTCCCCGCACGGTGACAATCCGGCTGCCCGCCATGGCGCCCGGCGGTTACCAGCGGTCGACGTGCAGCACGTCCGCCAGCGGCCGGCGCTCGGCCGGGCGGAAGCTGTCGCCGGTGTAGTAAGCGGTGGGGATCAGCGCGCCCTGGCGGATGTCATCGGGGAGCCCGAGCAGCCCGGCGATCTCGGTCTCGTACTGCAGATGCAGCGTGGTCCAGGCGGTCCCGAGCCCCTGGGACCGGCAGGCCAGCATGTAGCTCCACGCGGCGGGCAGCAGCGACCCCCACAGCCCGGCCTGCGATTCCCCGGCCGGCCAGGCGGGCTGCACCGTAATGCACGGGATCACCAGGACCGGCACCTCGCCCATGTGCTGGGCCAGGTACGCGCTGCTGCCGCCCACCCGGGCCATGAGCCCGCTGCCCGTGGCCCGGCTCGGGTCGACGGCAGCGGCGCTGGCCAGGTAAGGCTCAGCCGAGCGCCGGTAGAAGTCCCCGATCTGCGCGCGCACCTGCGGATCGGTCACCACGATCCAGTGCCAGCCCTGCCGCATGCCGCCGCTCGGCGCCTGCAGCGCGATCTCCAGGCATTCCTTCACCAGGCCAAGTGGCACCGGGCGGGTCAGGTCCAGGCGCTTGCGCACCGACCGGGTCGTCGTCAGCAGCTCATCAGGCGTCAGCGGCACACCACGCATGATCGCATACCAAGGTAATGCGTATCTTCCCGGGCGGATTCCGCTCCGTAAAGCATGAGCGTGACCAACACCCTGGATCCGGCGACCGAACCCGTCGTCTCCCGCCGTGGCACCGCCGGAACGCTGTCATCCGCCCTGACGCCGCTCTCTCAGCCCGCCGGACTGCCGCGCGCCCTCGACGTCGAGCTGCCGCGCATGCGCCTGGTCCGGTTGCTCGAGGGCCGCTGGGACCGGCCGGTGACCTTGCTCGTCGCGGGCCCGGGCTTCGGCAAGACCACCGTCCTGGCCCAGGCGATACGGGCGCACCAGGCCGCGCCGCGCGGAATCGACGCATGGGTGAGCTGCGAGGCAGCCTACGAGGATTCCGCCTGCTTCGCCCAGGCCCTGCTCGGCGCCATCTCCGCCGGCGAACCCGCCCGCGGGCCCGGCCGCCGGGCCGCTCCGGGAGCGCGGGACGTCGTCGGCGCCCTGATCCGGCAGGCGCCGCTCGAGGTGTGCCTGCTGCTCGACGACGTGCACGAGATCCCGCCGGGCTCGCCCGGCGCGGCCCTCCTGCGTGAGATCACCAGGACGCTGCCGGCCACGGTCCACCTCGTCCTGTCCGGCCGCACGGCACCCGACGTCCCGCTCGCACGGCGTGAGGCCACCGGCGAGGTGACCAGGATCGGCGGCGAGGACCTCGCCTTCACCGACGTCGAGGTACGCGCCCTGGCCCGCCGGCTCGGACGCGATGCGCGGACCGCGGAACCGCTGCACGGCTGGCCCGCCATGGTCCGGCTGTCCCTGGCGGCCGGGCCCGGCGCGCCGTGGCAGTACGCCCGCGAAGAAGTCCTCGGCCAGGTAAGCCCCGCGCAGCGCCGGGCGCTGGCCGCGCTGGCCGCGCTCGGCACCGCCACCGCCCGCGAAGTCGCCGGGGTCGCCGGGGCTGCCGAGATCGCAGGCGAACCCGTCGACCTCGATGATCTCGCCCGGCAGGTTCCCCTGGTCGGGGTGCTGGACGACGGCCGTTACCGCGCCCACGACCTGTGGGCCGACGCAGCTCCCCAGATCATGACCGTGCACGACCAGCGGGCGCTGAGGGAACGCGCCGTCGCGGTCCTCGCCGCCCGCGGTGACCTGGCCCGGGCCGGGCGGCTGGCCTGCCAGGCCCAGGACTGGCGGCTGCTCGGCGAGCTAGCCGTCGGCCTCGTCCACACCACGCTGTCGGCGCTGCCGCGCGCCATCGCAAACCGGTGGCTGGACGCGGTCCCGCCGCCGGTCGCCGACGACCCGGCGTTCATGCTGCTGCGGGCGGCCGCCCTGCACGCCGGCGACTTCAGGGATCCGGGCATCGACCCCCTGCTGGATCAGGCCTGGAAGGCGATGCTCGGCCGTGGTGACCGGCGCGGCGCCGCCGGCGTGCTGGGACAGGCCATGATCACGGCGCACTCCCGCGCCGACCTCGCCCGGCTCACCGTGATAGCAGGCTGGGGCCACCAGTTCGACGGCCCCGTTTCTCCGGCCGTGACGCTGCTGCGCCGCAATATCGCCGCCATGCGCGCCGAGCTGGCCGGCGACCCGGAAGGCGCACTGGCCGAGTTCGCCCAGGTGCCATGGCAAGAGGTACCCCCCGCCCTCGCCCTGTCCATGTGGAGATTTCATTTCCACTGCCTGAACATGTGCGGGCGCGGCCGGGAGGCGGCCGAGCTGGCCGACCGGACGCTTGACCAAGCCGGAGACGAGTTCGTCCGGCTCTCCGGGGCCATGGCCCGCTGGTTCGACGGTGACCCGTCCGCCCTGGGGCGGCTGCGCCGCCAGGGAATCGGAGCGCTCCTGGCCCGGTCCGGTCCGGGTGCGCAGGCCCCGGCCCGGCCGGTCGAGGCAGCGGCACCGGCCACACACACGACGACGGCCCGGGAAGGATTTGTCGCGACAGCGCTGGCGGCAGTGATGGCGGCCTCGTGCGGGGCAGCAGACCCGTTCCCGCCGCTTCCCTGCGGAGACCCGGCCGGCTACGACAATCCCCGCGACGCCACCCTGGCCTGCGCCGCTCAGGCGGCAGTGGCGGTGGCACGTGGCGCCGAAACCGAAGCGCGCCAGGCCTATGCGCATCACCTGGCCAGCTGGCCCGTCGAGCACAAGTTCGCCGAACGGCACCTGCGCCGCTTCCTGGCCCTCGGCTACGTCCTGAGCGAGCCGCTGCGCGCGCACTGGGACCGCGTCGCCCTCGGGCCCTCGCACCTCGCGGCGCGGACGACCGCCCGCACCCTGGTCCGGGCCCGGGCCGGCGACCTGACCGGCGCCGGGAAACTGCCCCCGGCGCATGCCCTGTGCTTCCTGCCGCTGCCCTGGTCGGCCGAGCTCGCCGCCCGACTGGCCGCCGCCGGTCACCCCCAGGGGCTCACGCTGGGCCGCTGGCTCGCCGACACGCTCGGCCCGGCGGTCCGCCGCCAGCTCCGCGAGACGGCACGGTCAGCCGACCAGCAGGTCGCGGCGGGATCTGCGCAGCTCCTCGCGGCCCTGCCCGCGCCCCCCGCGCACCGGACCCAGGTCGAGGTCATCGGGCCGCTGCGGCTGACCCGCGACGGCAAGCCGGTCGACGCGCCGGAGCTGCGACGCGCCCGCGTGCGCCAGCTGCTCAGTGTGCTGGTCCTGCGGCCCGTCCTGACCCGCGATCAGGCGATCGACCTGCTCTGGCCGGACCTGGATCCGGAGAAGGCGGCCAGGAACATGCGCGTCACGCTGACCCACCTTCGCCGGCTCCTCGAACCCGACCGGTCCGGCGGCGAAGCCAGCTACCACCTGCGCACCGACGGAGACCGGATTCGGCTCCTGCCGTCCGCGTTCCTCTCGGTGGACGTGTGGACCCTCAACGCCCTGGACAAGCGGGCCGGCCAGGCCCGGGCCGACGGTGACATCGACCGCAGCGCCGCCCTGCTAGCCGATGCGGTCGCGCTGTGGCACGGCGAGCCGCTGCCCGACCTGCAGTACGTGTGCAGTCCCGACATCGAGGTCGAGGCCGGCCAGATCCGCGCCCGCCATGTCGGCCACCTGCTGGCACTCAGCGATCTGCGTCTCGTGGCCGACGACGCGGCAGCGTCCTTCGCGCTGGCCGAGCGGGCGCTGTCGCTGGAGCCGTTCGACGCCCGCGGCCAGCGGGTCGTCCTCGCCGCTGCTCTCCGGGGGCGCTGTCCCGGCCAGATCGCAGCGGCGCGCCGGCGGGTCTGCTCGGCCCTGCGGCAGCTCGGCGTCCCGCCCGACCCGCCGACCGCCATCCTCCTGCGCCAGGCGGCCCGCTGGGCCGGTTAACGCCCGGTTAGCGCCGCCCTGCGAACGTCGTGTCATCATCATCCGCCACGACAAGGGGGCACACGAAATGGCAACACTGGAACTGGTCACGCTGGAATGCCACCGCAAGCATGACCTCATCAACAAGGACGAGCCGCAGATCACCGTCGACGGCATCACCGTGTGGAACGGGGTCATGGCCAAGGGCGCCAAGGCCGACCTGCGGCCCACCAGCGTCCACTTCAACGGCCGCGCCGAGGTGACGCTGCAGGAAGTCAGCAACGGCAAGCCCACGCAGATCGGCGACGAGGTCACCGTCAGGGAAAACGGCAACCCGGCGTCGGTGAACTTCAAGACATCCGGCACCTGGTACGAGCTGCACATCGAGGTGTCATAGCCCGGGCCGTGTGTCGTCCGCGGAGCCGGCCAGGCGGGGCCGGCTCCGCGGCCATTCACGTGCCAACGGTGCGGGACGGCGAGGACTACGTGCTCGGCCTGGACGTCAGCTTCGGTTCCGCCGAAGAAGCGGCCGAACGGGTGGGCGATCCCGTCATCGCCCACGCGATCCGCGCCCAGCAGCGGCTGCCGCGCCGACCTGATCCGGCACCACCTGGCCTGCACCGTCCGGCCGGATTCCCCGCCCGACCGCCTGGATCACGGCTGGAGGATGACCCGGCCGGAGATTCCGCCGGCCGCCTTCGCGCCGAAGGCCTCGGCTGCCCGCGCGAGCGGGTACACCGCGCCGACCTGGGGACGCAGCTGGCCCTGGTCGACCAGGCGGGCGAGCTCGGTCAGCTGAGCCCGGCTGGACTCCTGGACGAACGCGACCGTCGTGATGTCGTCCCGGCCGGCCGGCAGCTGCGCGTCGGCCTTGATCGTGACCAGCGTTCCGCCTGGCCGCAGCAGGGTCGGCGACTTGGCTAGCAGCTCGCCGCCGATGGTGTCGAATACCAGGTCAGCCTGGCCCGTCACGTCCTCGAGGCGGTCGCCGTCCAGCGCGATGAAGCGGTCGGCGCCCAGCTCCGTGACCAGCTCGCGGGAGTGGCCGCGCCCGGTCCCGATGACCTCGGCCCCGGCCCAGCGGGCCAGCTGGACCGCCGTCGACCCGACCGCCCCGCCCGCACCGTGGATGACCACCGTCTGGCCCTTGGCCAGCTTGCCGTGCTCGAACAGGCCCTGCCACGCCGTCAGGCCAGCCCGGGGTACCGCCGCCGCGTGGACGTGGTCGGCGGTCCGCGGCTTGAGGGCCAGGTTCCGGGCTTCGACGGCGACGTACTCGGCGGCCGCCCCGTCACGGAGCTGGTCGGTAAGCCCGAACACCTCGTCGCCGACGGCGAGCCCGGCCGTCCCGAACCCGAGCGCGGCGACGACTCCCGACACCTCATGACCGGGGATAATCGTCGTCCTGTGATGGCCAGCCCGGCAGGTCCACAGGGGCCATTCCAGCTCGTTGTGGGTGATACCGCACGCGGCGACCTTGACCAGTACCTCGCAGAACATGGGCCTGGGATCGGTCACGTCTTCGAAGGCAAGCCCGCTGACGCCGGTTGACTCACGGGCGCGGATGGCTTTCATCGTCAGTCCCTCTCGGATGGATGGCGTGCTTCTTCACTCCTCCGACGACGCAGCCCGGCCCGATGTGAGGGGACCGTGCTAGAAGCCGCGCTGCTGGATGAGGCGCGCCTCGTGTTCCAGGTCGTCCCGGAAACCGGGATCGGCGATGGCGATCAGGCGGCGGGCGCGCTCGGCCAGGGACTGCCCCTTGAGCTCGGCCGCGCCGAACTCGGTGACGATCACGTCCACCTCGCTGCGGGCGGTGGTGACCGGGCCGGTCAGCCGGGCGGTGATCCGGCTGACCGTGCCGCCCCGGGCCGTGGCGGGCAGCGCGATGATGGCGTGACCGCCCGGCGAGCGCGCGCCGGCCCGGACGAAATCCACCTGGCCGCCGGTGCCGCCCAGGTAAGCGTCCCCGGCCTGCTCGGCGTTGACCTGGCCGGTCAGATCGACTTCGACCGCCGAGTTGACGGTGACCAGCTTGTCCAGCCCGGCGAGCACGGGCCCGCCATGGGTATAGGACGAGTCGCACATCCGGATCCCCGGGTTGCGGTGGGCGAACTCGTGCAGCCGCCGGGTGCCGATCAGGTTGCCGGTGACCGAGACCCCGCGGTCGGCCGGCTTGCGCGCGTTGGTGACCACGCCGGCTTGGACCAGGTCGACCAGTCCGTCGCCGACCATGCCGGAATGCACGCCGAGGTCCCGGCGGTCGCCGAGCAGGCTCATGATCGCGTCCGGCAGGGCGCCCACGCCGACCTGCAGAACCGAGCCGTCCTCGACGTAGGCGGCGGCGTGCCGGGCGATGGCCTCGTCGGCCGGGCCGAT
>Ga0136846_1235379_pt1 | contig 15229 bp, 15 predicted proteins | sample HopSoiMetagenom2_FD_96841 | JGI IMG/M metagenome (GOLD analysis project Ga0136846, IMG submission 96841) | Grasslands soil microbial communities from Hopland, California, USA - 2 Assembly 2016 (version 4) | ecosystem: Environmental > Terrestrial > Soil > Grasslands | place: USA: Hopland... | reverse complement strand
TTTCCGCCGCCGCCCGCGCCCGGCCTTTCCGTGCCGCCTCCTGTCGCCCCCGGCCTAGCCCCTCAACCCCCGTCCTACGGTTACCCGCCGCCCGGTCAGCCCACGGTCGGCCCCGGCTATCAGGCCGTTCTTCGTTATCGGGCGCCCGACGGGTCCGAGCAGCAGGTGATCCGGCGGTCCGCGCCGGGGACGCCGCATCCGGAGTGGCAGATCTTCCATGAGCTGCGGGCGATGAACATTCCGCCGGATCAGGTTCTCGAACTGCACACCGAGTTGGAGAGCTGTGAACTGCCGGGTGCCTACTGCGCCCGCATGATCCGCGAGCAGTGGCCGAACGCCCGGATCACGAGCATCGCCCCCTACGGCACCGATCACGCGAGCCGCCAGCAGGGTATGGCTCAACTCCTCGCGCATCAGGGTGAGTTGCACCAGGTGGCGGATGGTCCGGCGCGTCCGGCGCCGGTGCGTACGCCGTTGCCGCCCGTGCAGCCCACGCCGCCGCTGCCCCCGGAGGGGATCGCGCAGGAGATGGCCGCCGCGTTCGGGCCCGGGGTGTTCCGGTTCGACCAGGCGGCGGTGTCGCGGCAGGGGGTGCCGCCGATCGTGGCGCACACGCTGGTCGTCGCCGGGCTGCCCGCCGACATGGGGCCGTTCTTCTGGGCGCAGGCCCAGCCGGGGCGGCCGGTGCCGACGCTCGCCGAGCTGGCGCAGGAGCGCGGGGTCAGGCCGGCGTCGGACGCGGGGTCGTATCTCGTGATGGGCAGCGACTTCGGCAGGGCGATCTGCGTGCGGTACGGGACGGCGAACATCGTCGCGGTGCCCGTGGAGGCGGGGCCGGGCGGGGCGCCCGTGGCGCCGCAGTTCGTGAACACGGGGCTGCCCGAGTTCGCGCGCTGTCTCGCGCTGCTCGGCCGGATGTGGCGGCTGCGGTACGGCCTGAACCAGGAGCAGGCGGGCCGCTGGACCGTCGACTTCCAGGCCCAGTTGGCCTCACTCGACCCGGTGGCGCTCGGCTCCCCGGAGAGCTGGTGGTCGGTGCTGCTGGAGCAGATGTGGGACGGGTTGCTGTGACCCGCTGAGCGGAGCCGAGTGGAAGGGGGTGGGTGGCCGTACGGCCACCCACCCCCTTTCCCGTACCCCCGTTCTCGTACCGCCTCCTTGTGCCGGCCGTGACTCGGCCCGGAGTGTCGCGTTAGGCACATTTCTCCCTAATCAACCAAGATGTGCGCGAAATCATTGCTTCGTACGCGGAGAGGGGTTGCAGGATGAGCAGCGCAGCGATGGCGCACGGTTTCGGGGCCGGACGGGGGCGCGGTTACCGGCCCGATCAGGTCGACGCGTATGCCGTCGCGCTCTCCGCGGAGCGGGACACCGCCTGGGAGCGGGCCGCGCGGCTGACCGTGCTCGCCCGGGACATGGAGGCGGAGTCGGAGCGGCTGCGGGAGGCGGTCGCGCGGCTCGCCCCGCAGACGTACGAGAGTCTTGGTGAACGCGCCCGGCAGCTCTTCGAGTTGGGCGCCGAGGAGGCCCGCGCCGTGCGGGAGCGGGGGCGGAGTGAGGCGCGGCAAGTGGTCGCGGACGCCGAGGCCCACGCGGGCGCCCTGCGGGAGGCCGCGCGGGCCGCCGCCGAGACCGTACGCGGCGAGGCCGAGGAGCGTGCCCGGCAGCGGCTGCTCGCCGCCCGCGCCGAGGCCGACGAGATCCGGATCGGTGCCCGGCGGGAGGTCAAGGAGGGGCGGGGGGAGGCGCTGGCCGCGCTGCGGGAGATGCGGCTGCGTACCTCGGGGCTGCTCGCCGAGCAGGAGAAGGAGTACGCCGAACGGTGGGCGGAGCGGGAACGGTTTGTCGCCGAGCGTGAAGCCGCCCTGGACGTACGGAACATGGAGCGGGTGGCGGCTGCCGAGGCCGCGCTGTCCGAGGCGAAGCGGGCCTTTGCGGAGGCGGAGGATTCGGCCCGGCGAACCGACGAGGACGCGCGGGTGCGCGCCGCCGAGATCCTCGTCGACGCCCGCGCCCAGGAGGACCGCATCGCCCGCGACACCGAGCGGATGCTGCGGGAGCACGGGGAGGAGTGGGACGAGGTGCAGGCCCACATGGACCATGTGCGCAGCAGCCTGACGACGCTCACGGGGCGGGCGGCGGCGGAGTAGGGACGCCCGTTCCTCGGCTCACAGCACGGCGCGCAGATCCACCACCGGCCGGTCCCACGTGGGGTGCGTGGTGAGGTACGGCCGGTGGCGGCCCTCGGCGAACAGTTCGCGCAGGTACATGCCGGGAAAGTCCAGCACGCTCTTGCGGCCGGCCAGCGCGATACGGACCCGGTAACGGCTGTCCCCGTCGAGGACGAGTACGTCGCAGTAGTCCGCCTCGGGCGCGTCGATGCCCGTCACCGTGATGTGGTCCTCGGCCATCGCGTCGACCCACGCGGCCAGATCGTCCAGCAGCCAGGCCATGTTCATCCAGGCGGGCGCGTCGGCGGCCGGCTGCCAGTCGTAGGTCCGGCGTCCCTCGGGTCCGCTGTCCGGTGGTTCGCCCTCCTCGTACACGGGCGGGGCGGACGGGCCGTCGGTCTCGGTGAACTCGATGCGCCGGGTGGCGATGGCGAGTGCGCTGACGCGGAAGCGGCTCCGGCCGAGGTCGAAGGCCGCCTCTGCGGCGTGCGTGAGGAATTCGCTGTCGAGGGCGGCCATGGTTCCCCTTGCTTGCCTGGACTTCCGTTGCCGGGTGCGCTTGCCCGATGCGTCTGCCCGGTGTGCTTGCCCGCGCGGGTGGCCGCCCTCGGCCGTGGAGCGGCGAGGGCGGCCCGGTGGAGCGGGTGGACGGAACAGCTAGCGCAGCGGGGTGTACGACCCGGTGTAGCGGTACCGATCCTCGGCGGTCGCGGACGGCATCGTCCACTTTGACGTGCCGTGTCCTGCCTTGAACGCCGTGCCGGAGGCGCTCGCCGTCGCGGCGCTCAGCGTCGCTGCGGACACCGATGTCCTGAGCGGTTCGTACGAGCTCGAGTACGTCTCGGTCCCGTCCGTCTCGTCGCCCTCCCCCGGGGACTGCGACCCGGGGGTGTTCTCGTCGGCGAGGTCCGCCTCGTCCGTGACCTCACCCTCCGGAGCGGTGGTGTTGTCCGGTGCCTCGCTCTCGGGGATGACCGGGTCGTCCTCGTCGACGGCGGCGCGGGCGGAGCGGTTGGCGTCGGCCAGCGCTTTGCTGACCCAGTTGGGGCACCACACGGTGCCCACGCAGTACATGGTGATGACGCCCTTGTCCTGGTTGTCACGCTGGATCTTCTCGTTGACCGAGAGGATCATCTTGTACTGCTTGACGAGCGTGCACACCCCGTTGCGGCACCGGTACTTACCGGCGTATCCCGTCATGTGGTAGGTCGTCGTGTTTCCGACGCGGTCGCGGTTCGGGGACTTCGCGATGTACTCGACCGCCGAGTACTTCGTGATGTTGTGCTTCTTCTTCACCTTGTTCCAGCCGAAGCCCTTGTCCGCCGCGCGGTCGTAGTAGCCGACCCGCAGGGAGGCCTTGCCGGGCCCGGAGTATTCGAGGTGCTTGAGGATCTTGTACGCCGGGTTGGGCGCGGCCGTCGCGGGGGTGCTGTCCACGAGGACGGCGGCCGGGGCGACGAGGGCTCCGAGAAGTGCCGTGGTCGCCAGCGCGCCCACGGTTGTTCTGGCTTGCTGCACTGTGGTGTTCCCCCTGGTCATCGTCATCTGTGTGGTGATTCGTTGATCCGCGCCGGTTGGTCGGTCCGGCGCAAGTAGGCACCGTAGGCGGCGAGTTGATGACCGGCAAGCGATTTTCTGCCGGGCGGCGCCGGGTGCCGCGGGTCTCGTACGGCGGCTGCTGCCACCGAGTTGCTTTCCCCCTGCATCTGTCTGCCGCTGGCCACTCCGCCGCTTGCCCTTCACGCGGCGGGAGGGTGGAGGGTTGCTGGAGCGGGGGTGGAGGAGAACCCCGAGACTCGCTCCACCGAGGGGTGGAGAGCCCCTAGGGGTACCTCCTGACGAAGTCTCGGGGAGGGGTCGTACCGACGGAGGACGAGACCGGGCACCGGCGCTCCTTAACCTGGCTTTACGCCGCTGGGGACGGCGTTCCCGACCTTCGGGGGTGGGGTTTACCCCCGCAGAAGACTGGGCCGGGCACCAGAGACCCGGACCCCCTCCCACCAGCAGACTCATCCACGAGGCGCAGGGCGGTCCGTACGGCGGACCGGTCCGTACGGCGGCGCGGTGATACCGGGGATCCGTGCGCACACGCACTGACCGACTTAGGAGACATACCGTGACATCGGCTGTGACAATCACCAGGCACGGGGGCACTGGAGGGCGTACTGCCGTTGCCGCACGGGCGCGGCAGGTCGTGAAGGCGTACGGGTCCGGTGAGACCCGCGTCGTCGCCCTGGACCAGGTCGACGTGGACATCGCGCGGGGACAGTTCACCGCGATCATGGGCCCTTCGGGGTCCGGCAAGTCCACCCTCATGCACTGCCTCGCCGGTCTCGACACCGTGACGTCCGGGCAGATCTACCTCGACGACACCGAGATCACCGGGCTCAAGGACAAGAAGCTGACGCAACTGCGCCGGGACCGGATCGGGTTCATCTTCCAGGCGTTCAATCTGCTGCCGACGCTCAGCGCGCTGGAGAACATCACGCTTCCCATGGACATCGCCGGCCGCAAGCCGGACAAGGGCTGGCTGGCGCAGGTCGTCGAGACCGTGGGGCTGAAGGACCGGCTCAAGCACCGGCCCAACCAGCTCTCCGGCGGTCAGCAGCAACGCGTCGCCGTGGCACGGGCGTTGGCCGCGCGGCCCGAGATCATCTTCGGTGACGAGCCGACCGGAAACCTCGACTCCCGTGCGGGTGCTGAGGTGTTGGGCTTCCTGCGCCGGTCGGTGGACGAGCTCGGCCAGACCATCGTGATGGTCACGCACGACCCGGTGGCCGCCAGTTACGCGGACCGGGTGCTGTACCTCGCCGACGGACGGATCGTCGACGAGATGTTCCGGCCGACCGCCGACAGCGTCCTCGACCGGATACGGCGCTTTTCTGGGGGACACCCCCAGACCCCCAACTTCGACGCGCGGGGGCGTACGTCATGACTGTGCTGAAGACCTCGATGCGCAACTTCTTCGCGCACAAGGGCCGGATGGCCCTGTCGGCGGTGGCCGTGCTGCTGTCGGTGGCGTTCGTCTGTGGGACTCTCGTCTTCACCGACACGATGAACACGACGTTCGACAAGCTCTTCTCGGCCACCTCCTCCGACGTGACGGTGTCGCCGAAGGCCGCCAAGAGCGACGACGCCCCGCAGAGCGGGGTGCCCGAGTCGCTGCCGGCCTCCACGCTGGCGAAGGCGCAGCAGGCCCAGGGCGTCAAGTCGGCGGAGGGCGCCGTCAGTTCGATGAACGTGACCGTCGTCGACGCCGAGAACAAGAACATGGGGTCGAGCTCCGGGGCTCCGACCATCGCGGGCAACTGGACGCGCAACGACCTGCGTTCGATGGAGATCACCAGCGGTCACGCACCGCGCGGGCCCACCGAGGTGATGGTCGACGCCGACACCGCCGACAAGCACCACCTGAAGATGGGCGACGAGCTCCGTACCATCGCGCAGACCGGTGACATCAGGGCGCGGATCGTCGGTATCGCGACCTACAAGGTGACCAACCCCGGTGCGGCCGTCGTCTACTTCGACACGGCCACCGCGCAGCGTGAACTCCTGGGCGCCACCGGCCGGTTCACCCAGCTCAACATCACGGCGGCGAGCGGGGTCAGCGACACCCGGCTCAAGCAGAACGTCACCCAGGCCCTCGCGGCCACCGGCGTGTTCAAGGTGCAGACGCAGAAGGAGTTCTCCGACGAGAACCGCGCGGGCGTCGGCCAGTTCATGAACGTCATCAAGTACGCCATGCTCGGCTTCGCCGGGATCGCGTTCCTGGTCGGCATCTTCCTGATCATCAACACCTTCTCGATGCTGGTCGCCCAGCGGACCCGCGAGATCGGTCTGATGCGGGCGATAGGCTCCTCCCGCAAGCAGGTCAACCGGTCGGTGCTGGTGGAGGCGCTGCTGCTCGGCTTCGTCGGGTCGGTCCTCGGGGTCGCGGCGGGGGTCGGTATCGCGATCGGCCTGATGAAGCTGATGGCGACGGCCGGTATGAACCTCTCCACCGACGACCTCACCGTGAAGGCGACCACCCCGGTGATCGGCCTGGTCCTCGGCGTCGTCGTCACCGTCCTCGCCGCCTACCTCCCGGCCCGCCGCGCGGGCAAGGTCTCCCCGATGGCCGCCCTGCGCGACGCCGGCACCCCGGCCGACGGCAAGGCGGGTCTCGTACGGGGTCTCATCGGCCTCACCCTTACGGGAGCGGGCGCCTTCGCCCTCTACCTGGCCGCCACCGCCGACAAGGCGAGCGACGGCTCACTGCTCCTCGGCGCGGGCGTCGTGCTCTCCCTCCTCGGATTCGTGATCATCGGACCGCTGCTCGCGGGCGGTGTCGTACGGGTGCTCAGCGCCTTGCTGCTGCGAGGGTTCGGCCCCGTCGGCCGGCTCGCCGAGCGCAACGCGCTGCGCAACCCGCGCCGTACGGGCGCCACCGGCGCGGCCCTGATGATCGGCCTCGCCCTGGTCGCCTGTCTGTCGGTGGTCGGCTCGTCGATGGTCGCCTCCGCGACGAGCGAGCTGGACAGGTCGGTCGGCGCGGACTTCATCGTCCAGGGCAACCAGCGGATCGTGCCCCAGGCGGAGGCGGCGATGAAGCGCTCGCCCGGCCTGACCCACGTCACCCGCTACAAGGAGGTCGAGGTCACCCTCACCCCGCCCACCGGCAAGGGCGAGACGACCGAACTGACGGCCGCCGACCCGACGTACGCCTCCGACCTGCGCCGCGCCACCAGCTCGGGCACGCTGAGCGCCGCGTACGAGCCGGACGCCATGTCGCTGGGCTCCGACTACGCGACCGAGCACCGGGTGAAGGTCGGCGACACGATGACCGTCGCCTTCAAGGGCGGCTCGACGGCGAAGCTCCAGGTCGCCGCGATCACGGACGACAACGTGGCGATCGACAAGGGTTCGCAGTATCTGTCCATCGCGACGATGCAGAAGTACCTGCCGGCCGGCAAGGTCCCGCCGAGCAGCCTGATGTTCGCCTCGGCGAAGAAGGGCGAGCAGGAAGCCGCGTACACGGCACTGAAGAAGGCCCTCGACCCCTACCCGCAGTACCAGGTCCGCGACCAGACCGACTACAAGCAGGAACTGAAGGACCAGATCGGCCAGCTCCTGAACATGGTCTACGGCCTGCTCGCCCTGGCGATCGTGGTCGCGGTCCTGGGCGTCGTCAACACCCTGGCGCTGTCGGTGGTGGAGCGGACCCGGGAGATCGGCCTGATGCGGGCGATCGGCCTGTCGCGGCTGCAACTGCGCCGGATGATCCGGCTGGAGTCGGTGGTGATCGCCCTCTTCGGCGCCCTGCTCGGCCTGGGCCTGGGAATGGGCTGGGGCGCGACGGCCCAGCGACTGCTGGCCCTGGAGGGCCTGAACGTCCTGGAAATCCCGTGGATGACGATCGGCGGCGTGTTCGTCGGCTCGGCCCTCGTAGGGCTGTTCGCGGCACTGGTACCGGCGTTCAGGGCGGGGCGGATGAACGTGCTGAACGCCATCGCTACGGACTAGTCGACCCGGGCGTAGTCGACCCGGGCGGGGGCCGCGGGGAAACAGGGGGAATACGGGGGAGCAGCGGCCCCGGTGAGCGTTCTCGATGCTCACCGGGGCCGCCGCTTGTCCTGTCCCGGGGGCGGGGGCAGGGGTGACTCCTCAGCAGAATCAGGGCGAGCACGGACTCACCGACGACGATCTCCGTAACTGGCAGTCTCGGGCTGCAACCGGAGGTCGTCGCGCCGCTGTGAAGAAGGAGCCGGACCCGACTCGGTGTTGTGCCCGTACGCCGATGCCGGGTCTGCCGGACGAGGGGCCACCTTGTGCATGCGTGGGTGGCCGCCGGTCGGTGCGCGCAGCGCCGCCCATACGGTCTTGCCGGGGGCGGCCGGGCGAGGAGCGACGCCCCAGTCGTCCGCGAGGGCGGCAATGAGGAGCAGGCCACGACCGGACTCGGAGGTGGAGTCGGGGGCCGGGGGAATGGGCGGGGGCCGTTTCTCGGCGCGAGTGTCGGTCACCTCGATGCGGAAGGTGCCCTCGGCCAGGGCAAGTTGGAGGTGGAAGTCCCGGCCGGGGACGTGGCCGTGGCGTACGGCGTTGGCGGTCAGCTCCGCCGTGATGAGGGTGAGTGTCTCGTTGACCGGGGTCGTGTAGGGGTGGCCCCAGTCGTTCAGGCGGTGCGAGACGAGTCGGCGGGCGAGGCGGGCGCCGCGTGGCGTTGAGGTGAAGCGCATGGTGAACTCGTGTTCGGGTGCGGGGCGCTGTGGCATATGCCCGTTCGGGGGAGTTGCTGACTTCATGGGGTCAACGGTCGCGGACTCTGCGTAGCGTTGACCAGGAGCGATGCGCTGACGGGTGTGGGTTGTACGCGTGGGCGGTGCGCTTGTACGTGGTGTCGGGCGTGACCGGTTTCCGGGCTGTGCGTTGGGCGGGCCGAGTCCGGTGGCTGTGGTGGTCGTACGGGAGGAGTCGCGGCGTGGACGACGAGGTTCAGCAGCCGGAGTACGAGGTGGGGACGGGCATTCTGTGCGTGTTCGGGAGGCAGTTGAAGCTGTTCCGGGAGCGGGCGGGGATGGACCGCGCGCAGCTCGGGTCGCTGACCGGGTACTCGGCCTCGACGATCGCGTCGTTCGAGCAGGGAAGACGTGTTCCGCCGCCGAAGTTCATCGACCGGGCGGATGAAGTGCTGGACGCGGGTGGGGTGTTGAGCGCGAGCAAGGAGGAGGTGGCTCGGGCTCAGTATCCGGCGTTCTTCCGGGACGCGGCCAGGTTGGAGGCCGAGGCGGTTGAGCTTCATGCGTACGACACTCAGTTGGTCAACGGCCTGTTGCAGACGGAGGAATACGCGCGAGCGGTGTTTGCCATGTGGCAGCCACTGCTGGACGAAGCGCTCATGGAGCAGCGAGTAGCCGCACGACTGGCGCGGCAGGAGATCTTCTCCCGACGCCAGGTGCCGCATCTGAGCTTCGTGATCGAGGAGGCTGTCCTGCTACGGCCACTCGGCGGCGAGGCTGTCTGGCGAGGCCAGTTGGAGCACCTCATGCTGATGGCGGAGAAGCGCAACGTGGTGATCCAGGTGATGCCGTTGTCCCGCCAGGAACATGCGGGACTGGCTGGACCGTTCACCTTGATGGAAGCCAAGGATGGGCGCAGGATCGCGTACACGGAGGTACAAGGCGACAGCCGCGTGCACACAGAGCGTCACAAGGTGCGGGATCTTGAGCGTACGTACGGGATCCTTCGCGCGCAGGCCCACACTCCGACAGAATCGCTGGTGTTGATCGAAAAGTTGCTGGGAGAGAGATGAGCGGGGAAAAGGCGGGGGCGGACACCGATGCCCTGGCATGGTTCAAGAGCAGTTACAGCGCTGGCGACGGAGGCCAGTGCGTTGAGGTCGCGGCTGGGATAGGCACGGTCCATGTCCGCGACTCGAAGGACACGACCCGTGTCGCACTGGCCGTAGACCCCGCGGCGTGGAACGCGTTCGTCGAGTACGCGGCACTCTGACTGGGGCGGGGTCCTCGGCAGGCGTGTGTTTGCCGAGGGCCCCGCGTATGTCCAATTCGCGGCCCTCTGAACTTGGACAGGGCATGTGATAGCCCAACCGGTTCCGAGGCTCTGACGCCGGACATCAGGCCGCTGTCGCGGGCGCACCGCCGAATTGTGGCCGGATCAGGCGAAGACGAGCGTGGACTCCGCGAGGATGTCACGCCCCACTTCGCTCTTGTAGATCAGATCGACGCTGCCGAAGCGGGCCTGGTCGTAGTCCAGGCCGAGCCCCGCCACCGCCTCCTTCACGGCCGCCTCGGAAGAGCCTTCGATCTCCAGGAAGGTGGGCAGGTCCGGCCAGGTGTCGAAGTCGTAGGTGACATCGTTCAGTTGCCATTCCTCGCGGTAGTTCTGTTGGTAGCGGACCTGTCGCATGCCGAGCGCCGCGAGGAGTTCCGCGGTCTTGGCCAGGTCGTCGACCTCGATCTCGATCTCGGTGGTCCCGTTGATGTGCGTCGCGTCGGTGACCTGCTTCAGGGTGAGCGTCGTCTTGCCGCCCTCGTCGCGCAACCGCAGCCACTGCTGGCCTTGCACGGCGTCGTTCTCGAAGATCAGGCGCGTGAACATGGTCTTGGCGAAGACCTGTTCCGCCCCGGCGGTGCGCAGAGCGTCGAGGGTGCCCTCCACGTCGATCTCCAGGAACTTTGCTTCGTATTCGTTCTGTGCCACGGTTCTCCTTCTCAAGAGACGGTCTGAGCGGTCAGGTCGTGGAAATCCTGTTCCCTGTCTGTCATGAGCGGCGGTCCCTTGCGGAGTGGGCTGCCGTCCCGATCGGACAGTGCAACGCCCGCCGTGCCGCACTGATGAGGTTCTGCGCGTCAGTTCCGTACACAGCGGACTCCCGGAGCGTTCTCCAGGTCCGCGTGTAGGTGTCGACGCTCGCCTCGTCGTCGATCCACAACTCCGCGTGCCAGTTCTCGACGATCACCTGGCGGTCGTCGTAGATCCAGAATGCGGTGGCCGGCGGGATCTTGAGGGTGGCGGAGAGCGGGATGATCCCCAGTTCGACCGTGGCGAGGCCGACGACTCCGGTGAGGCGGTCGAGCTGGGCGGCGAGCACCGGCGTAGGGCAGATTCTGGCGTGCAGGGCGGCTTCCCACATGAGGATGTGGTACCGCTTCCTCGTGTCGTACAGGGCCTCTTGCCGTCTCATACGCGAGGCCACTGCCTCTTCGATGTCGCGCGGCGACTGATGCAGCTCCGTGAAGCGTGTGAAGATCGACCGGGCGTAGTCCGGTGTCTGAAGAACGCCGACGATCATGGAGCCCTGCCAGACGCGAAAAGTGCGTGTCCTTGCGTGTTCGGCGTTGCGTGCGTCCTGTACGGGCTTGTGTCCGGCGGCGAGTTGCCGACGCCATGACCGAATGTGAGACTCGAAGCCTCGGAGCCTGGCAAGCAACTCGTCGCACGTCTCTGGCCGACCGGTGTTTTCCGCCCACTTTCGAAGGTCCTCCGGTGTGGGCGTCGTCCGGCCGTTTTCCAGCTTGCTGACCTTCGACTTGTGCCATCCGCACCTGTCGGCGAGTTCGGTACCGGTGAGACGACCACCAGGGGCCGACAGCCGAAGCTCCCGGAGTCGTATGCCGAGGGCTTCGCGCGCCTTCTGGTAGTCCGTGCTCACCGGTACACACCTGTTTCTGTTACTCCTTCACGGCCAGGCCGGCCGCGAACTCCTCGTAAGGGACGGCGTGATGCATGGCCGCGTCGCGCGCCATGGAGTACCGCACCACCTCGGCGGGCTCCGTGATCAGTTCGACGCCCACCAGGTTGTCGGCGTTGTCGAACTTGAGCAACGCGACCATGCGTGAATCGAAGAGCCAGAAGTCCTCGGAGGGCAGGTTGAACCGGTCGGCTTCCGCGCGCCAGAGGCTCGTGATCCTCTCGCCCACCGCGCTGTTACGACGTGCGTTGTCGAGCAGGTACAACTGACCTGCTGTAGGCGGGTTGTCGACGATACGGACACGCTCGATGCGCTTGCCGAGCGCAGTCTGCTCTCGGCGGTTGGCACACCACTCCGAATCCGTCTCGTCCCAGTTGACCGACTCGCCACGGATGAACTGAGCGTACGTGTCGGTGGCTTCGTCGGACGCGTAGCGTCGCCGAGTCTCCAACCGCCACGCTGTGTGCTCGAACTGCGTAAAGAGCCGACCGAAGCCGGCCATGTCGATGATCTTCGCCTCACGAGTCATGTCCTTGGGCCCCCAGTCCACGAGCAGGGCCCGCGGCACCACGATCGGGACCTCGCCCTCACTCAGGTGCTGGGGCTGGGCGACGTCCCCGGGGTCCGTGAGAGGCGGGCCGTGTACGACGACTTCTCCCGAATCGACGTCCTCGTGCACCGAGGGGCATCCATCGTCGCCACTACCCGTCCCGTTGAAGCGCAGCCGTCGCACCATGAGCGGTTCCTTCCGCAGGGGGTTGACGCGCCAAGCCTCCCCGTGGGCGGCGCCTCATGCGCGCTGTTCAGCCGAGCCATATGAGGAACTTCGGGGAACTCTCCCGCGAAGTCAAGCAACTTCGGGGAACATCCCTGTCTCCCGGCCTCTGTCCTTCCTACCGTTCCGCTCATGGCCGCAGCACAACCGGTGCAGGACACCGATTCGTTCGTGGCCGCAGAGGCCTTGGAGTAGGCCCTTTCCCAGGCAGGCATCGTGTCTCCGAAGGAGAAGCACATGACCGTCACGCTCGACCGACCCACGAGTACCCGTACGCGGGACCCGAAGGAACTCCTCAACGCCGTCCAGCCCCGCGTCAAGCACCTGACGATCAACGTGCTGGACAGCGGCATGACCCTCTGGGACCGCGAGGTGGCCCTGCTGCTGCGCGACCACACGATGGTCCGCGACATGGCCGAACGCGTCCTCGGCAACGCCGTCATGTACGCCATCGGCTGCATGGAACAACCCGAGGTCCATCTGGGCGTCGGCAAGCTCGTCGACATCGGCGTTCACCAGCTCATCCTCGACACCCCGGTGTGGTGGGCCCTGTGCGACGTGTACAACGAGGGCCGCTACAAGCACCATGCCCCGTTCATCGAGCGCCGTCGCGACGGTCTGTGCCTACGTACGGCGGACTTCCTGACGTCCATCGGCTTCGACGTCGACGAGGAGCTGTGGGCGATCGACGGCACGGACTGCTCGCCCTGCGACAACAAGGTCCCCGACAGCCACTGAACGCCCTACCCTGGCCCCTGTCCTCCGTCCCCCGGAGGACAGGGGCCAGCCCTGCGAAGAGGAATCGACTTGCCCGCGCAACACGACATCGCCGCCGAGACCGAGCTGTGGGACACCTTCGCCGCTTCCGCCTTCAAGGACGACGCGGAGCCGAGCTTCTGCTGGACTCAGTACGCCGGTCACGGACCAGGCCCGGAACTGTTCGGCAACCCGCGTTCGGTCCTGGAGATCGGCTGTGGCACTGGCCGCGCCCTCGCCTGCCTCGCTCAGCGCGGCGTCGCTGCCCGGGGCATTGACCTCTCTCCCGTCATGGTCAAGAAGACCACGGAGAAGTGGGCCGGTACCGGTGCGGAGTTCGTCTGCGCCGAGGTCCTGGAGTACCTGAGCGAGCACGAGGAGGCGTACGACGCGGTCTACTCGATCTTCGGAGCCGCCTGGTTCACCGACCCGGGCCGTCTCTTCCCCCTGGTCCGCCAGAGGCTCAGGCCCGGCGGCGTCTTCGCGTTCTCGCAGCCGCCGGCCATCCCCGGCGCGTACGGGCCGCAGGGCATGTACAAGGGAGGTTTCGCGGGAAAGGCGATGTTCACCTACCGCTACAGCTACCGCCCAGCAGTCTGGGAGCGCCTGCTCACCCGGGCCGGGTTCGCCACGACTGAGGCGCGGGTCCTCGACGCGCCTCACCCCGGGCACATCGGGACGCTCCTCGTCCGCGCGGTCGCTCCGTGACGGACCCCGGTCAGGAGCGTCTCCGCGCTTCGATCCGCGACGGCTGGTCCGGGGAGTCGGCGGGCGAGGCGGGCACCACGTGGGGTTGAGGTGAAGCGTGTGGTGAACTCGCTTTCGGGTGCGGGACGCTGTGGCAGGTGCCGAGGGCCCTGCGCATGTCCGCCTCCCGCAGCACCTTCAGCAGTCCTGGGAGCCTTGGTCATCGGGTGGCGCGCAGGCGTGGGCTGCCACGGCGATCAACGCCCGCCCAGAGGCGGTCGGTTCGCGAGGGCGGTCGTCTTCCCGGGGGGACGAAGCGACTGCTGGCCCTGGAGGGCCTGAACGTCCTGGAGATCCCGTGGATGACGATCGGCGGCGTGTTCGTCGGCTCGGCCCTCGTGGGGTTGTTCGCGGCACTGGTGCCGGCGTTCAGGGCGGGGCGGATGAATGTGCTGAACGCCATCGCTACGGACTGACCAACCAGGGGGAACGGGGGAACGGGGGAGCGCGGGGGCACGGGGCGGGCCCGGCGTCGAGGAGTCTTGGGGGACTCCTCGGCGCCGGGCTCTGTGGCGTGTCGAACGTCCGGCCATCACGCGCGGTACCAAGTCGCCTGCTCTGTAGGGGTGCTGGTCATGAGCGCGTCCCCTTCGCGAGGGTCAGCGCCGGGCGGTGGCACGCGCACGTGCACACCAGGTAGCAGGCCTGTCCTGAGGCGGGAGGACCGCAGGCCCTCACCCTCAGGCCCTCAGGCCATACGGCCGGCGCGGCAGTCGTGTGATCATGCCCGCATGACAGCCGGTCGGATCATCTTCCTCAACGGAACGTCCAGTTCGGGAAAGTCGAGCATCGCCCGCGAGCTGCTCAACGTTCTCGACGACGGCGTCTTCTTCCACTTGGCGGTGGACAGCTTCAACGCGATGCGCACCAAGCGGGATCTCGGACCGGCGGAACTCGACACGGCGCTGCGGCGGACCAGGATGGGCTTTCACCGCTCGATCGCGGCCATGGCCGAGGTAGGCAACGACGTGATCGTGGACCACGTGCTCAGCGAGCCGTGGCGGCTGCTCGACTGCCTGTCGGTCCTGCGACCCGAGGACGTGCTGTTCGTGGGTGTCCACTGTCCGCTGGAGGAACTCACGCATCGTGAGCGGGCGCGCGGAGATCGCCCGCCCGGTCTTGCCGCGCACCAGTACTCCCTCGTCCATGGCCACGGCGACTACGACCTGGAGGTCGACACCAGCACAGCGAGCCCGCGCGAATGCGCTGAAAAGATCAAGGACTTCCTTCCGCACCTATCGGATCCGACGGCCTTCGCCCGCCTCCGTGATCGTTACTTGTCGGGTGGAGACGAGCCAGGAATCCCCGATCCGGGCAGATCCACAACTCAGGCATGAGCCGCGCCCACGCGGCCTGGGACTGTGTCTCTCGGTGCTCTCAGCGCCGTCGGGGAGTCTGGGCGTGCCCCCCTGGACTCAGGATGGGCGGGGAGAGGCGACGGGGGCGAAAAGACGCGCAGGGGCTCACGCCGACGCCGGGTGCGGCTGAGGCCGACGTTGTCCACAGGTGCCGCGCAGGCGGGCGCGGTGCGACGTACTCTGGACACCTCCCCGGCCCGTCACACGTGTCGGGCGGCTCGCGTTGCCC
>Ga0136846_1211707_pt1 | contig 15229 bp, 15 predicted proteins | sample HopSoiMetagenom2_FD_96841 | JGI IMG/M metagenome (GOLD analysis project Ga0136846, IMG submission 96841) | Grasslands soil microbial communities from Hopland, California, USA - 2 Assembly 2016 (version 4) | ecosystem: Environmental > Terrestrial > Soil > Grasslands | place: USA: Hopland... | reverse complement strand
CCCTCGCCGTCCTTGCGGCCGGTCACCGTGGTCTCCCAGGCCAGCCGCGAGGACTTCTGCTGCAGGACGACCAGGCGGGTCCTGCCGAGCTGGGCGTGGCTCACGCGGTGCCTGCTGGTGGCGCGGGCCGCGGCCTTCGTGACCGTGGGGTGGGTCGAGCGCAGCCTGACCTGGCGGGTCTGCGCGACGCTCGTGGCCAGGATCTTGCCGTTGGCATCCGTCGCCACGACGAAGTCACCACCGACCACGGGGATGCCGCGGTAGGTGCGCTCGTAGGGCACGTAGTGCAGTCCCATGGAGCTCAGCACCTTGCCGGCCTTGAAGGCGTCGTGCTTGCCGGCCTTCATGACGCTGGGCTTGGACTGGATCAGCCGTTCCGCTGACGCAGCCGCCGCAGCGGTGCCGCCCGGTTCTGCTGGCTTGGTCGCGACGCCCTTGGACGGCACGGATCGGTCGGAGTGGTGCGCTGACGATGCGCTGGCGTCGGTGGGCGCCAGCACGGCCATCGCCCCTACGAGTGCGCCCACTGTGATCGGCACAGCGATGCCCCCGGTGACGAGTCTTCTTCTCACCCGAGAATCTCCTTGTGAAGGGCTCGATCGAGCCACTGGATGGGAGTGCCTGGTTCCAGGCATGGCTCAACTCGGGTGATGGACCGCCCGAGAAGAGATCCGGTTCGGAATCTCCACCCGCGCAACATGTCCGGTCAATGGGTCAAAGGTGCGAAAAGGTGCGCTGCACAGTTCTGCAAAGGTGCGCCGTACGCCGGGATCCTCGGTGCAGGTGTCACTCTTGCCGAACCCTTTCCTCGGCTCGAAGCGTGTTGAGTGCAGGAGGAACATCCGCACCAAGGGTTCCGGCGACCGAGGAGGCGACATGCGACGCGCCAGCGACGTCCCCGCCTTCAGCGAGTTCGTGGAGGCACGCTCCCCGTCCCTCTTCCGCACCGCCTACCTGATGGTGGGTGACCACCAGCTGGCGCAGGACCTGCTCCAGGAGGCGCTGGTGAAGACCCTGATCGCATGGCCGCGCCTCCGGGACCACGCGAACGTCGAGCCCTACACCCGCCGAATCATCGTCACGACATCGATCTCGTGGCGTCGGCGGCGGTCCTTCCACGAGCGGCCGAGCAGCACGCTGCCGGAGCCGTCCGGCCCGGACCCGGCCGAGGCCACGGTCACCCACGACGCGGTGGTCGTGGCGCTGCTGACCGTGCCACCGCGGCAGCGGGCCGCCATCGTGCTCCGCTACTACCAGGACCTGACCGAGGCCCAGACCGCCGAGGTCATGGGGTGCTCGGTCGGCGCGGTCAAGAGCCAGGTGTCGGCGGGGCTCAAGCGGTTGCGCGGGTCGTTGCGCCAGGACTTCGACGAGACCGTCACGGGTGAACGGGAGACGACGTCATGACCGAGACTCTGAGCGACGTGCTGCGGCACAGTGCGGAGGCAGTGTCCGCTCCCAGTGTCGACGTGGCCGCGCTGGTGGCCCGCGCAGGGAAGCGGCAGCGCCGACGTCGGATCATGCTGGCTCTGGCCGCAACCGCCGTGGTCGGCGCGGTCACGGCGGGCTCGCTCGCGGTCCGAGGTGGCTCGGATGGAGACATCGAGCCGGCCCCCTCTCCGTCGCCGGCCCCTCCGAGCAGCGTCGCTGTGGACCCGACCGGAGCACGCCCGATGGTGTACGCCGCGGGCTCGACGTTGCACGTGGGCGACGAGACGTTCGAGGCGAGCAAGCCGGTCGCCTTCATCGACGCCACCGACGACGGCGCGGTGTACGAAGCAGCCAACGACTGCACGCTGTGGTTCACCGACGGCACCACGGCCTCGGTGATCGGCAAGTCGCCTTGGACGGCGGCACCGACTGCACGCTACGGGTCCGTGGTCACCGGCGACTCGGGTTCGCTGGTGGTCTGGGGCGACGTCACCAGCTGCAAGCACCAGGAAGCCCATGGGTTCGTCGTCTACGACACGTCGCGGCGCGAGGTGGTGCGCCGCATCCCGTCGGCCGGCGCGGTGCTGTACGTCGACGAGGACCAGGTCTACTTCAGCCCGCGGTCGGACCCCGGCTGCTGGGTCCAGGACCTCCACGCCTGCGGCGATCCGCACCTGTTCCGTTACGACGTCACGTCCGGTGAGACCACCAAGCTCGCGCTGGCCGAGTGGGACGCCGACCTGAGCACCCACACCCGGATGTTCGTCGCGGCGATGCCGGGTCTCGTCGGCTCCTTCCACGACTTCCACCAGGCGGCGAGCTTCAGCCAGGTCGGAGCGCGACTCGTCCACGCCGATCCGGTGCCTCTGACCACGACGAGCGGCGAGAAGGTCCGGCTCCGGCTGCCGAACGGATGGACTGCTCCAGGTGCGGAGGGCTCCGGAGGCATGATCCAGGTGTCCCAGTGGCTCGACGACGACACCGTCGTGCTCTGGGCGGACGACGGGGGCGGCGACCTGCCGGCGAAGAACGGTGACCTGCTGGTGTGCCGGCTCCCCGACGGGACCTGCCGCGTCGCGGTCGCGCGGTCCGCCCGCGACTACGTCGCCCCCTATCGCGCGTCCGAGTGAGTCAGAGCCGTTCGATGATCGTCACGTTGGCCTGGCCGCCGCCCTCGCACATCGTCTGCAGGCCGTAGCGGCCACCCGTGCGCTCGAGCTCGTTGAGCAGGGTCGCCATGATGCGGGTGCCGGTCGCGCCGATCGGGTGGCCGAGGGCGATGGCCCCGCCGTTGGCGTTGACCTTGTCGTGCGGGGCGCCGGTCTCCTTCATCCACGCGAGCACCACGGAGGCGAACGCCTCGTTGCACTCGAACAGGTCGATGTCGTCGATGCTCATCCCAGCCTTCGACAGGGCCCGCGCGGTCGCCCGGATCGGGCCGGTCAGCATCCAGACCGGGTCGTCGCCGGTGACCGACAGGTGGTGGACGCGGGCCCGCGGCTCGAGTCCGTGGTCCTTGACCGCCTGCTCGGACGCGATGAGGAGGGCCGAGGAGGCGTCGCAGATCTGGGAGGCCACCGCGGCGGTGATCCGGCCACCGGGTGCCAGTGGCTCCAGCGCCGCCATCTTGGCGAGCGAGGTCTCCCGCGGGCACTGGTCGGTCCCGAGGTCGGCGACCGGCACGATCTCGCGGTCGAACCGACCCTCGGTGCCGGCGGTGCGGGCCCGCTCGTGCGAGGCCAGGGCGAACTCCTCCATCTCCTCGCGGGAGATGTCCCACTTCTCGGCGATCAGCTCGGCGGAGCGGAACTGGCTGACCTCCTGGTCGCCGTACCGCGCCCGCCAGCCGGGGGACTCCGCGAACGGCGTCGAGAAGCCGTAGTGGCGGCCGACCAGCATCGCCGCGGAGATCGGGATCGCGCTCATGTTCTGTACTCCGCCGGCCACCACCAGGTCCTGGGTGCCGGACATGACGCCCTGGGCCGCGAAGTGCACCGCCTGCTGCGAGGAGCCGCACTGCCGGTCGATGGTCACTCCGGGCACGTGGTCGGGAAGCCCGGCCACCAGCCACGCGGTCCGGGCGACGTCGCCGGCCTGCGAGCCGATGGTGTCGCAGCAGCCCAGGATCACGTCGTCGACCGCACCCGGGTCGACGCCGGTCCGTTCGACCAGCGCCTTGACCGTGTGCGCAGCGAGGTCGGCCGAGTGGACCCCGGCGAGCGCTCCGCCACGCTTGCCGACCGGGGTGCGGACGGCGTCGACGATGAATGCCTCAGCCACGGGCGATCCCCTCCAGCAGGATGGTGACGTACTGGTCCGCGACCTGGGCCGACGAGAGGGACCCGCCCGGGCGGTACCAGTTGACCGCGACCCAGACGGTGTCGCGGATGAAGCGGTAGGCGAGGTCGATGTCGAGGTCCGCGCGCAGCACCCCGGCGGCGACGCCCTCGCGGAGCAGCCGCATCCAGACCTCACGCGACTGGGCGTGCCGCTCGGCCAGGTAGCCGAACCCGTCGAGGGTGCCGAGGTACGCCGCGTCGTTCTGGAAGATGGCGACCTCGCTGTGGTGCTGGTCGATGGCGTCGAACGAGACGCGGACCGCCTGCTCGAGCCTGGCGCGGGGGTCGGCGTCGCTGGCCAGGATCTCGTCGTACTGCCCGAAGAGCTCCTCCTGGAACGTCGACAGGATCTCGTCGACCATCGACTCCTTGGAGTCGAAGTGGTGGTAGAGGCTTCCGGAGAGGATCCCGGCCGCGTCGGCGATGTCGCGGACCGTGGTGTTGCGGAACCCCTTGGTCGCGAACAGTCCGGCCGCGATCTCGAGGAGCTGGTCGCGCCGGGTCGACGTCTCGGACTGGGTCCTAGGCATGCTGGCTGCTCACCGCCACCACCTCACCGGTCATGTACGACGCGTAGTCGCTGGCCAGGAAGACCATCACGTTGGCGACCTCCCACGGTTCGGCGCCCCGGCCGAACGCCTCCCGTTGCGTGAGCTCGCTCAGCAGCTCGTCGGAGGTGACCTTGGCCAGGAACGGGTGCATGGCCAGGCTCGGGCTCACGGCGTTGACCCGGATCCCGTGCGGTGCCAGGTCCATCGCGGCGCTGCGCGTGAGGGCCATCACCCCGGCCTTGGCCGCGGCGTAGTGGGCCTGTCCCTCCTGAGCCCGCCACCCGACGACCGAGGCGTTGTTGACGATCACGCCCTTCTTGCCCAGCCGGACCATCTCCTGACCGGCCTCGCGCACGCACCTGAACGTGCCCGTCAAGGTGATGTCCAGGACTCTGGTCCACTGCTCGTCGGTCATCTCGAGCACCGAGGCGGTGCCGCCCAGCCCGGCGTTGTTGACCATGACGTCGACCCCGCCCTGCGTTCCTGCGAGGTGCATCAGGTTGATGATGTCGTTGTTGCTCGTCACGTCGCACACGGTGGACCAGACGCGGTCCTCGCCGAACTCCGCCGCCAACGACTGCTGCGCCTCGCCCAGCCGCCGCTCGTGGGTGTCGCTGAACACGACCGCCTTCGCGCCTTCCTCGAGCGCCCGGCGGACGACGGCGGCGCCGATGCCGGCCCCGGCCGCTGCGGTCACGACGACGACCTTGCCGGCCAGCAGGTCGTGGCCGGCCACGTAGTCGGGGCTGCTCACCGCTGCGTCATTTCGTGGGCTCTCCCTTGGGCTCGCGGGGCAGGCCGAGCACCCGCTCGGCCAGGATGTTGCGCTGCACCTCGTCGCTGCCGCCGTAGATGCTGTCGGCGCGCGAGAAGAGAAAGAGGCGCTGGAGGTCGTCGAGCTCGTACGGCGCGGCCCTGGCCACGAGCCCGCCGAGGCCCTGCACGTCCATCGCCACCTCACCCAGCTTCTTGTGCCAGCTCGCCCAGACCAGCTTGAAGATCGAGGCCGCTCCCCCAGCGGCCGCCGAGTCGTCGCCCGCCGTGACCTCGGACAGGGACCGCAGTGCGGTGAACCGCATGACCTCGAGCTCGGCCTTCAGCCCGGCCAGTCGGTCGCGCAGGACCGGGTCATCGAGCGCGCCGTTCTCCCGGGCCAGGGCGACCACCCTCTGCAGCTCCCTGGTGAAGCCGACCAGCTGGGCCAGGATCGAGACCCCCCGCTCGAGGCCCAGCAGCCCCATGGCCACCCGCCAGCCGTCCCCGGGCTCGCCGACAACGAGGTCGGACGCCGTCCGCGCGCCGGTCAGGAAGACCTCGTTGAACTCCGAGCCGCCGGTCAGCTGCTCGATCGGCCGGACCTCGACGCCGTCCTGGTCGATCGGCAGCAGCAGGAACGACAGCCCCCGGTGCCGCTGCGTGCCCGGCTCGGTCCGGGCGATCAGGAACAGCCACTGGCTGAAGTGGGCGTTGGACGTCCACACCTTCTGGCCGTCGACCACCCAGGCAGCACCGTCCAGCCGCGCCTTGGTCTGCACGTTGGCCAGGTCGGAGCCGGCGCCGGGCTCGGAGTAGCCCTGCGCCCAGAGCTCCTCGACCGCCAGGATCCGGGGCAGGAACCGCTCCTGCTGCTCCTCGGTGCCGAATGCCATCAGCGTCGGTCCCAGCAGCTCCTCGCCGAGGTGGTTGACCCGGTTGGGGGCGTTCGACCGGGCGTACTCCTCGTGGAAGATCACCTGCTGCCAGAGGGAGAGGCCGCGGCCGCCGTGCTCCTCGGGCCAGCCCACGCCGGTCCAGCCGTGCGCGGCCAGGTGCCGGTTCCAGGCCAGCCGCTCCTCGATCGCCTCGTGCTCCCGGCCCGGCCCGCCCAGCCCCTTCAGCCCGGCGAACTCGCCGGCCAGGTGGTCCTCGAGCCAGGCGCGGATCTCGGCCCGGAAGGCCTCGTCCTGCGCGGAGTGGCTCAGGTCCATGTGCGCTATGCTACCAAGCAAATGCTTGGTTTGGAGACCTTGCCCCGCCTCCTCCGCACGGCCGCGGAGGAGTTCGGCGACCACCCGGCGTACGTCGAGGGCTCCTCTGTCCTCTCGTTCACCGGCCTGCTCGCCCGGGTCGAGGCCACCGCGGCGGCTTACGTCGAGGCCGGGGTCGGCCGGGGTGACCGGGTGGTCCTCTGGGGCCCGAACAGCACCGACTGGGCGGTCGCGGCCCTCGCGGTCTCGTATGCCGGCGGAGTGCTGGTGCCGGTGAACTCGCGCTACGTCGGGCCTGAGGCGGCCGACGTGGTCGAGCGGACCCACGCGGCCCTGGTCGTGGTGCACGACGGCTTCCTGGGCCGCGACCAGTGCGAGGAGCTGGCGGACGCCGGCATCGCCGAACGCGTGGTGCGACTCGCGGAGGTGACCCACCCTCGAGAAGACCTCGGCAGCCGAGCATTTCCCGAGGTCGCCCCCCACGACGTGGCCGACATCCTGTTCACCTCCGGGACCACCGGCCGGTCCAAGGGCGCGATGAGCGCGCACCGCCAGACCATCGGCGTCGCCAAGGCGTGGGCCGAGCTGGGCGGGGTGCGGCAGGACGACCGGTACCTCGTGGTGAACCCGTTCTTCCACTCCTTCGGCTACAAGATCGGCATCGTCGTGGGTCTGCTCACGGGCGCCACCCTCTACCCCGTCGCGACCTTCGACGTCGACGAGGTGATGCAGTTGATCGAGTCGGCCCGGATCACGGTCTTCCCGGGAGCGCCCACGCTCTACCAGTCGCTGCTCAACGCGCCCGGCCGTGCGAACCGGGACCTGTCGTCGCTGCGGCTGGCGGTGACGGGCGCGGCCGTCGTACCGGTGGTGCTGATCGAACGGATGCGGGACGACCTGGCGATCGACCAGGTGGTCACGGCGTTCGGCATGACCGAGGCGGTCGTGGTCACCATGTGCCGCGAGGGCGACTCCGCCGAGACCGTCGCCACCACCAACGGCCGGGCCGTCCCGGGGATGGAGACCCGGATCGCGGCGGGTCAAGGCGGGAACGGCCAGACCGGGGAGCTGCTGGTGCGCGGCGACTACGTGATGCTCGGCTACCTGGACGACCCCGAGGCCACCCGCGAGGCGATCGACGAGGACGGCTGGTTGCACACCGGCGATGTCGGCTCGCTCGACGCCGCCGGCAACCTCAGGATCACCGACCGGCTCAAGGACATGTACATCTCCGGCGGCTTCAACGTCTACCCGGCGGAGGTCGAGCAGGCGCTGGCCCGGCTCGAGGGCGTGGCTGACGTGGCGGTCGTCGGTGTCCCGGACGAGCGGATGGGCGAGGTCGGCAAGGCGTACGTCGTACGCGCGGGCGGCTCTGCGCTGACCGAGGACGACGTGATCGCCTTCGCGAAGGAGCGGCTGGCCAACTTCAAGGTGCCGCGGCATGTGGCCTTCGCGGACGCTCTCCCTCGCAACCTCTCCGGCAAGGTGCTCAAGACACAGCTGAGGGGCCGCGCCGATGGCTGAGGTGCGAGGAGCTCCAGCCACGAGCCTCGAAGCCGCCGCAGCGACGGCACCCGGACGAGTCCCGGCCGCACGTCCCGTGGCTTCGACCTTCAGCCACCGCCGAGCGACCCCGCAGGAGCAGTGATGGACCTCGACCTCTCCGAGTCCGAGCTCGCCTTCCAGGTCGAGGCCCGCGAGTGGCTGGCCGCCAACGTCCCGGTCGAGCCCTTGCCCTCGATGGACACCGCCGAGGGCTGGGCGCTCCACCAGGAGTGGGAGGCGAAGCTCGCCGCCGAGCGCCTCTCGGTCGTCTCCTGGCCCGCCGACGTCGGCGGGCGCGAGGCGTCGCTGGTCGAGTGGGTGGTCTTCGAGGAGGAGTACTACCGAGCAGGTGCGCCCGGCCGGGTCTCCCAGAACGGCATCTTCCTGTTGGCGCCGATCCTCTTCGACCACGGGACCCAGGAGCAGCGGGACCGCTTCCTGCCGTCGATGGCGACCGGCGAGCAGATCTGGGCGCAGTGCTGGTCCGAGCCCGAGGCCGGCTCCGACCTCGCCTCGCTGACCTCGAGCGCCCGCCGTGACGAGGACCGCGGCGGCTGGGTCCTCAACGGCCAGAAGACCTGGTCTTCGCGGGCGAGCTTCGCGCAGTGGGGCTTCGGCCTGTTCCGCTCCGACGCGGAGGCCGAGCGGCACCACGGGCTGACCTACTTCCTCTTCCCGCTGGACGCCGACGGCATCACCGTGCGGCCGGTCGCGCAGCTGGACGGCGAGGCCGGCTTCGCCGAGGTGTTCTTCGAGGACGCCTTCGTGCCGGACTCCGACGTGGTCGGGGCGCCCGGCGACGGCTGGCGGGTCGCGATGTCGACCGCCGGCAACGAGCGTGGGCTGTCGCTCCGCTCCCCCGGCCGGTTCTGCGCCGCGGCCGACCGGCTGGTCGACCTCTTCCGGAGCGACCGCGATGCGGACCACGCCGCCGCGGTCGCGGACGCGTGGATCAAGGCGCAGGCGTACCGCCTCTACACCTGGGGCACGGTGACCCGGCTGGCCGGCGGTGGAGACCTGGGCGCGGCGGGCTCGGTCAACAAGGTCTTCTGGTCAGAGCTGGACATCGCGCTTCACGAGACCGCCCTCGACCTGCTCGGGCCCGAGGGCGAGGTCGAGTCGCCGTGGCTCGACGGCTACACCTTCGCGCTGTCCGGGCCGATCTACGCCGGCACCAACGAGGTGCAGCGCAACATCGTCGCCGAGCGGATCCTCGGCCTCCCGCGGGAGGCCCGCGGATGAGGTTCGTGCTCGATCCCGACCAGCGCGACTTCGCGTCGTCGCTGGACTCACTCCTGTCCGCGGCAGACACGGTGGCGGTGGCCCGCGCCTGGGCCGACGGCGACCACGAGCCCGGGCTGAAGCTGTGGGCGAGGCTGACCGAGCTCGGCGTGACCGAGCTGGCGACCGAGGACACGACGGTCGAGGCCTGCGTCGCGTTCGAGGCGCTCGGTCGGCACGCCGTCCCCGGCCCGTGGGTCGAGTCCGCCGCGGTGCTGCCCCTCGCACTCGGCCGGGACCTGTCCGGGACGATCGCCTCGCTCGCCGTACCACCGCTCGCGCCGTACGCACTCGACGCCGACGTCGCGAGCGAGCTCTACGTCCTCCACGACAACGCCCTGCACACCGCGACGGTGGGCGAGCGGGTGCGTTCGGTCGACCGGACCCGGCACCTGTTCCGAGTGACGCCGGGCGAGCCGGTCGACGTCCTGGAGCTCAGGGGCGCACTGGGCCTCGGGGTGCTTGCCACCTCGGCACAGCTGCTGGGTGCCGGGGAACGGCTGCTCGCGGACTCGGTCACGTACGCGAAGCAGCGTCGCCAGTTCGGCCGGGAGATCGGGTCCTACCAGGCGATCAAGCACAAGCTGGCCGACGTGCGGATCGCCCTCGACTTCGCCCGGCCGCTGCTGTTCGGCGCCGCGGTCATGACCCAGCGCGAGTACGTCTCCGCGGCCAAGGTCGCGTGCAGCGATGCGGCCTACCTGGCCGCCCGCACGGCTCTGCAGGTCCACGGCGCGATCGGCTACACCGCCGAGCTGGACCTGTCGCTCTGGCTGACCAAGGTCCGCGCGCTGCGGAACGCCTGGGGCTCGCCTGCGTTCCACCGCGGCGCGGTCCTCCAGGCCCTGGGTGTGAGCTGATGGACTTCGCGTTCTCCGAGGAGCAGCAGGAGCTGGCCTCCACCGTCCGCTCGCTGCTGGTCAAGCGGGCCGACTCGTCCGCCGTCCGGTCCGCCATGGCGTCCGAGGCCGGGTACGACGAGGCGCTCTGGCAGACCCTGTGCGAGCAGATCGGGGTCGCGGCGCTGGCCGTACCGGAGGAGTACGGCGGCGCCGGGTTCTCCCTGCTCGAGGCGATGATCGTGCTCGAGGAGGTCGGCCGCTCGCTCGCACCCTCACCCCTGCTTTCGTCGGTGGTGACCGCGGAGGCGCTGCTGGCCGGCGGCACCGACGAGGCGAAGGAGCAGCTGCTCCCGAGGATCGCGGCAGGTGAGGTGGCTGCCTTCGCCGTGCCGGGTGAGCCCTCGCTGTTCGCCGACTGCGCCGCGGTGCTCCTGCTGGCCGGTGACGCGCTGACGGAGGTGCCGGCGGGATCGGCTCAGTGGCTGCCGTCGATGGACCAGACGATCCGGCTCGGGCGGGTCACGGCCACCGATGGCACCGCGATCGGGGACGCCTCCGCGGCCCGCGCCCGGGCGTCGCTGGTCGGCGCGGTGGGCGTGGCCGCGCTTTCCGCAGGCCTGGGGGCACGCGCCCTGGAGATGACGGTCGCCTACTCCAAGGAGCGGGTGCAGTTCGGCCGTCCCATCGGCTCCTTCCAGGCGCTCAAGCACCGCATGGCCGAGCTGCTGGTCCTGGTCGAGATGTCGCGCTCGGCCTCCTGGGCGGCGTCGTACGCCCTCGCGACCGGCGCCCCGAACGCCGCGGAGCTGGCCCACGTGGCCAAGTCCTACTCCTCCGACGCGCTCAACCAGGTCGCGGCCGAGACCGTGCAGCTGCACGGCGGCATCGCGATCACCTGGGAGCACGACGCTCAACTGGTGTTCAAGCGGGCGCACGCGCTGGGCCAGCTCTTCGGGCAGCCGCACCAGCACCGGGCGCTCATCGAGCTGTGAGTGCCGGCTGCGGATAGAAGTCGACGCCCGGCGGCGCGTCCAGGATCTTCCGCGCGTGCTCCGCGCTGATCCGGTGCGTGCCTCGGTGGTCGACCAGGAAGCCGAGGCCGGGTCAGCCAGACGTAGCGGCCCTCACCACACTGCCGCGCGTGGTGACCGGCGTGGGTCTTCCAGCGATGATGTCGACGGCCGAGCGGGCCGGAGTTGTGGGTGCCGGTCTGGCCCGGTGGTCGGGTGTCGCCGTAGGGGATCGGGTGGTCGTAGTCGACGTTGCGGCCGGTCGACGTGGCGTAGGGCCAGTAGTCGCCGCCGGTCGTCAGGTGGACCCGTTCCTAGAGGGACTCGGGGTGCTCGTAGGCGGTGGTGCGGACCCGGTCGGAGAGGTCCAGCACCCGCTTGACGATCAGGTGGGTGCGGGCCAGCAGGGCCTGGTGGGACCACCGACACCCTCGACGTCACTCAGCCGACCCCTGTGGAGGAGCCGAGCGGGCCTACGCTCGACGGATGTCGACGCTCGAAGACGTCGCGCGGATCATGGGCGAGCTGCCCGAGGTGGTCGAGGGCGAGCATCACGGGCACGCGACGTGGTCGGTGCGCGGCAAGGGGATCGCCTGGTTGCGTTCGTTCAGCAAGGCCGCCCTCAGGCGCTTCGGCGACCACACCCCGCCGGCCGAGCCGATCCTCGCGGTCAACACCAAGGACCTGCACGACAAGGAAGGCGTGCTCGCAGCCGGGCTCAACGGCGTGTTCACGATCGAGCACTTCAACAACTACCCCGCCGTGCTGGTCGAGCTCGGTGTCATCGACCCACGAGACCTCCGTGACCTGCTGGTCGATGCCTGGCTCGCCGCGGCTCCAGCTGACCTGGTCGACGGCTTCAGCGGCTGAAGCCTGGAGCGGATCCGCCGAAAGTCCGACTTGAGAATCACGCATCATTCCGGCCATCCCCGCGCAGGGGCGAAGCTTCCCGCGGCGCGGCTCGCGACACTGGGTGCGCGATTCTCTAGCGTGCGCGCATGAGTGATGAGACACCGCTGATCTTCGAGCACCTTCCCGGGCTGTACGCCGTGACGCTCCTGCAGATCGGGCGGCGCACGGGCCTGCTCGACGCGGTCCTCGCGAACGGTGGCACTGCGCAGGAGGTCGGCGACCGCGCCGGTGCCGACCACCGCAACGCCGTCGAGTGGCTGCGGGGCATGACCGCAGCCGGCTACCTGACCCACTCCGACGGCCGCTTCCAAGCCACCGAGATGACCCGGATGACGTTCGGGCCACAGTTCCCGGTCTCCGTGACTTCGATCCTGGACGGGCTCTGGGCAGCACCCCAGGTGTACGACGACGTGATCGCCGCGATCCGGACCGGTACCGGCATCCAGAGCGAACGCCTCTCGCCGTACGCGCCCTTCGTCGGCGTCAACACACCGATGTACGAGATGGCGCTGGTGGAGGACTGGATCGCCGCCGTCCCGGGACTGAGCCACAGGCTCGCCGAGGGCGCCCGCGTGGCCGAGATCGCGCCCGGCAACGGCAGCGCCGCAGCGGTGCTCGGTCGGGCGTTCCCTCGCTCGACGGTGGTCGGCTATGACCTGTCGCCGCAGGCTCTGCCGGACCTGCCGGCCAACGTCTCGATCCGCCGGGCAGACGCACACGACCTCCCCGTCGAGGGCCCCTTCGACCTCGTCTACTGCCTGGACGCGCTCCACCACATGAGTGACCCCGCCTCGGTCCTGAAGGGCGTTCATGGGGCACTTGCCAGAGGAGGCGTGGTGCTCGTGGCCGAGAACGACCTGACCGGTGACCTCGACCAGGATGCCCAGAACCCGAGCGCCCTGATCGCCTACACCAGCAGTGTCATCTACTGCCTGCAGGAGGCCCTGGCGGGCGGAGGCGTCGTCCACTCGTGCGCCGAGGGCACGCGATGGGTGGTCGACGCGATGGAGCGGGCCGGCTTCGCCGAGGTGACGGTCCACCACTCCGACACCGGGTACGCGATCGTCCACGGCGTCGCCACTGACGGCCCGCAATGAGATCCTGATCGGGTGACCGATGCCGTCCCCGTCCGGGTGTTCCGCTTCGACGAGCTCGACGCGGCCGACCCGACGCCGGGAATGTTCCGCGAGCGTGCCTTCGAGCTCCCGATCCTCTGGTCCGGCCGGGTCACCACCCAGCCCGGAGCCGTCAGCGGCTGGCACCACCACGACAAGAACGAGACCAGCCTATACGTCGTCCGCGGCATCCTGCGGCTCGAGTTCGAGGGGTTCGGCGGGCACCTCGACGCGCGCGCCGGGGACTTCGTCCACGTGCCGGCGTTCACCGTGCACCGTGAGTCGAACCCGACCGACGAGCCGTCGGTCGCGGTCATCGCCCGCGCGGGTGGGGGCATCCCCACGGTCAACGTCGAGGCACCGTGAAGCGTCGTAGCAGCATGACCGGTCGTCGTTGGGCCCGCGCGGTGCTCCCGCTCCTCGGGCTGTGCCTGCTCGCGCTCACACCGCTGCCACCCGCGGCAGCCACCGATGCCGGCCATCGCGCGGCGTCGGACCGGGTCGCGCTCCCCGTCCTCACCTCGGTGAGGGCTCGCCACGTGGGCCACATCGACAGACTCGTGTTCGGCTTCACCGGTGGGGTGCCGGACACCGTCCGGCCTGCGTGGGTGGACACGCTGGTCCACGACGGCTCCGGGCTGCCCGTCCGCGTGGCCGGCGCCAAGGTGCTCTCCGTCGTCATGAACGGTGCCCAGGCCCACGACCAGAACGGCTCCACGGTCAGCGGTCGGACCGCCTTCGCGCTGCCCAACCTGATCACCGCGGTGGAGGCCGGTGACTTCGAGGGCGTGGTCACCTTCGGGCTCGGCGTCCAGAAGCAGACGGCGTTCCAGGTCCACGTCCGGGCGAACCGGGTCGTCGTCGACGTCGACACGGCCTACGTGATGAGCTCCCGCAAGGTCTATTTCGTGGACGAGGACGCGAACGCCGTCCCGGTTCTGCGTCGGGTCCCGTCCTCCTCGCCGGCCTCGGCCGTGCTGCAGTCACTGTTCGCTGGGCCCACGGTGGCCGAGCGCGGCAACGGTCTCCGTCTGGTGCGCTCGCGAGCGACCGGCTTCGACCACCTCAGCGTCTCCGGCGGCGTCGCCCGGCTCCGGCTCACCGGCGGCTGCCGCAGTGGTGGCTCGACGACCACGGTGGCCAACGAGATCGTGCCCACGTTGAAGCAGTTCCCGTCGGTGGACTGGGTCAAGATCTTCGGACCGGGTGGACACACCGAGTCCCCGACGGGTCCGTCTGACTCGATCCCGGCCTGCCTCGAGCCCTGAGTCGGGTCACTGGCCTCGCTGTTGTGGATCGTGCCCGTGCGCGGGGTCGTCGGCGAACACCTTCTCGTAGAGGTCGTAGACCAGCGCGGCCTTGTGGTTGTTGTAGTCCATGACGTCGCCGAACCCCCGGCCGGCCAGCTCCGTCTTGAGCGCGCCGTAGGCGTCGCGGTCCTCGTCGTGGGAGCGCAGCCAGTCACGGAAGGCCGCATGCCGTCGCGCCTCGACGCTGTCCGGCGACCACACGTGGAGGTTGGCCCTCGGGTCCTCGGCGGCGAACACGCGGTGCTCCTCCCACTCGGGCTCGCGGAACCGCAGCACGAAGCCCACCGCCTCCAGGTCGGAGACGTACGTCGCCTCGTCGCCGCTGTCGGCCACGGTGAGGTCGGCGTCGATCACGGGCTTGGCGGCCAGGCCGGGCACGGCCGTGGAGCCCACGTGCTCCAGGGCCAGCACCCGGTCGCCCAGGGCGCCTCGGACGATGCTCGACAGCCGAGCAAATTCGGAAGGCCAGCCTTCGTCGTACGGCACGACCTCGACGGGTCTCGACGGGCCGGCCAGCCGCGCCTTGGCGACCTCCTCGAGGTCGACGAGCTCGTAGGGACGCCAGAGCGGGTGGGTGGGCACCTGCCCCACCCTAGGAGCAGCCCTCAGGTGTCTGTCGAGGCGTATTTTCCCTCGAAGAACAGCAGCGGCTGCTCGGCGTCGTGGACGGCGAGGTCGAGGACCCGACCGACGACGACGAAGTGGTCACCGGCCTCGTGGACACTTTGGATCTGGCAGTCGACGTAGCCGAGCGTGCCCTCGATCACCGGCGACCCGGTGACCGGTGCGGGCTCCCAGGTCACCCCGGTGAACTTGTCGACGCCCCGGCTGGCCATCTGGTTGGACAGCTCGGCCTGGCCGGCGGCGAGGAAGTTGACGCAGAACTTGCCGGAGCGCTGGATCGACGGCCAGGCGCGCGAGGTCTT
>Ga0136846_1221089_pt1 | contig 15230 bp, 17 predicted proteins | sample HopSoiMetagenom2_FD_96841 | JGI IMG/M metagenome (GOLD analysis project Ga0136846, IMG submission 96841) | Grasslands soil microbial communities from Hopland, California, USA - 2 Assembly 2016 (version 4) | ecosystem: Environmental > Terrestrial > Soil > Grasslands | place: USA: Hopland... | reverse complement strand
GCGTCGGCATGAACGCGCTGTTCTTCCTGGCGGCCGGCAGCGGTCTCAAACCGACTCTGCTGCTGCTGCACGGCCTGCCCGGCAACGAGCAGAATCTCGACCTGGCGCAGGCGATCCGGCGCGCCGGCTGGAACGTGCTGACGATGCACTACCGCGGCAGTTGGGGTTCGCCTGGCGCCTTCAACATCGCCGGCGCGGTCGACGATGCCGAAGCGGCCATGGCCTTCCTGCGCCAGCCCGAGAACGCCGCGAAGTATGGCATCGATACGCGCCGCATCCTGATCGGCGGCCATAGCATGGGCGGCTTCGCGGCGGCGCGCTATGCGGCGGCGCACCAGGACGTGGCGGGCGTGGTGCTGATCGATGCGTGGAACGTGGGCGCCGACGGCAAGGACCTGCGTGCCCATCCCGAAAGGCGTGCCGCGGCCATTGCGCAGCTCGGCGACGATTTTGGCAACAGCCTGGCCGGCACCGACGCGGCGCATCTGGCGGAGGAAATCGAGCACCATGCCGATGACTGGGATTTGCTGGCACTGGCGCCGGCGCTGGCGACGCATCCTGCGCTGGTGATCGGCGCCACGTATGGCGGCGGTGCCTCGAACAAGGCGCTGGCCGACGCGATCCGCGCTCAGCGCAAAGGTAAGGTCAGCAGCATGACCCTCGACAGCGACCACAGTTTCGCCGACCACCGCATTGCCTTGTCGGCCGCCGTCGTCGACTGGCTGCAGCACCAGGCGGCGTCCGGCGCAGCCAGCAAAAAATAATGCTTCAGCCCATCAACCGCCGTCACTTTCTGCGCCACTGCGGCGTTCTCGGCGCGGCGCTCGCCGGCGCGTCCTCGCTGCCATGGTGGTCCGGATGCGCGTCTGAACGCGTCCGGCGCGCGGGCGTCCTGCGGGCCTATGCCGCGCCCGACATCTCGTTCACCGGCAGCGCACGCGACCTGCCGCCGGTGCACGTGGCGCCGGAACGCGAGATCCGCACCGTCGTCGGTCTGCGGCCGTACCGCCCGTCCGGTTTCGTCGTGCGGGCCGAAAAGCTCGACGACACGCTCGTCGTGCACAACTACGGCCACGGCGGCTCGGGCATCACGTTGTCCTGGGGCACGGCGAAGCTCGCCGTCGACCTGGGAGTCTCCGGACATCGCGGTGCGGTCGCGGTGCTCGGTTGCGGCGCGGTCGGCCTTGCGAATGCGCGGCTGCTGCAGGAAGCGGGCTTCGAGGTCACGATCTATGCCAAAGCGATGCCGCCGGAGACGACCTCGAACGTCGCCGGTGGCCAGTGGTTTCCCGCGTTCCTGTCCGATCCCACCCAACGGACCGACGCCTTCAAGGCACAACTGCTCGCCGCGGCGGAATACGCGTACCGGCGCTATCAGATCATGCTCGGACCGCGCTTCGGCGTGCGCTGGATGCGCAACTATTATTTGAACCATCAGCCGTTCATCGAAAGCGGCTATGCCGGCGCGCAGAGCCCGTTTCGCGCCATGATGCCGGAGTATCGCGCGCTCGCACCGGACGAGCATCCGTTCACCGGCTACGCGTTCGTGCGCCAGTTCGACACGCTGCTGATCGAGCCGCCGGTGTATCTCGCGGCGATGCTCGACGAGTTTCACCTCGCCGGCGGCAGAGTCGTCGTACGCGAGCTGCCGGATCGCGCCGCGATCCAGGCATTGCCGGAAAAACTCGTGTTCAACTGCACGGGGCTCGGCGCGAGAGCATTGTTCGACGACGATGAGCTCATGCCGGTCAAAGGACAGTTGACGTTTCTTCTGCCGCAGCCGGAAGTGCAGTACGCGCCGATCGCCGGCGATCTGTACATGTTTCCGCGCAGCGACGGCATCCTGCTCGGCGGCACGCACGAAGAAGGCGTGTGGTCGCTCGAACCGAACCTGCGCCGCAAGGCGGAGCTGCTCGCCGCGCACAAGGCGTTCTTCGACGGCTTCCGCGGCTGATCCGACGGAAGCCATACTCCTGGCACCACCTGGTGGGATAGCGTTACACGCTACTGCAACGGCTGCACGTGTGCCGAAACCACGCCGAGATCTCGAGCCACTGCTCCAAGGTGCCCATCGAATGTCCAGAGCCCGCAGCCAGCCACCAGTGCAGATGCCAGCAGGTGAGCGTCGACCCAGCCGATCCCCCGTCCGCTGAGCCGACGCGCCAGGATCAGCTCCAATACCTCTTCATCTGGAACAAGTGGCAGGGCAGGAAGCCGCTTCAGGTCCGCGATCACTGATTCCCGTCGCGGGCCGAGACCGCCCAAGACGAGCTCCCCGAGAACCCAGGGATGAAGCAAGACCAGATTGGATTCGAGGTGCTCGGCGAGATCTGCCGCGCGGTCTGCACCGCGAAAGAAGTCGACCCACACGGAGGTGTCGACCAGAGTCACTGTGCGCCATCTCGGATCTGGAGACGCCGCCGTGAAGCGACCTCGACCTCAGGCACCTTTCCGTGTAGCGCCGCCAACCGTCGGCGAGCCGCCTCGTCCACCAGCGCCTTCAGCCCCAGTCGGACGGCGACCGATTTAGTGGCCGCACCGGTGACCCGCACTGCCTCTTCGAGAAGATCACGGTCGATCTCGATCGTCGTTCTCATGCATAGAGCGTCGCACGAATCTTATGCAGGGTCAACGGCGACGTCGGGCTGAGGGCGTCGCAGACCCGCGGCAGACTTCGCCGCGGGCCTCCCGCGCTCCGTCGGGGTGGGGGTCTTTACAGCATAGGCGCTAATTTTGCTGCCCGCGAGCCGCCGCCCCCTCCCAAGCCAGCCCCCCCGCGATTGCAAGGCGCTGGCGGAGGCGGAGCCATGAGCCGGGAATTGCCCCCGGTTGCCGTCGCCGATCCGTCCTCGCTCGATGCCGCGCTCGTCGGCGCGGGGATTGTGATCAATTGCGCGGGCCCCTTCTTCGATACCTCCCTGCCGGTCATCGACGCCGCCCTATGGGCGCGCATCTCCTATATCGACGTGACCGCCGAGCAGGCGGTGATCCTCGAGGAGCGTCTGCCTGGGCGAGACCATCTGATCCCTGGGGAGAGGAACGATTCGTCACCGAGATGATCCTGCAACTGGACTTCCCGGAGCGGGAGGCGACCTCCTCGCTGGAGGAGGCGTAATGGAACCGCCCCCCACAGCCGCCAGGGCGAGCCCCTTCCGGGCACAGGCCCTGGGGCCGCACAGGAGGCCTCACGGGGAGGTGGCGACTGGGGGCCACTGGAGACCAGAGGACGAGGGGGACGGAAGCGGACGACCGGGGACCGGAGATGTCCGACTGGGCCGGCTGTCTTTATTGGTGGTTCGGGGAGCGGGAACAGGTATGGGGAGCAGGTACCCGCTTGACTTCGGCGCGCGACCGCTCTATAATATTAGTAATGTCGACTGCTGGTTTGTAGGCCAGCACTTGGTGGATAGCCAGGAATTTGTCGGCTCCCGCGTGAAGCGGATTATAAAACCTTTTGTCTGGAGGTTCAAACATGCCGTTAAAGCGCCTTGCTTCCCCATCTGAACGTATTTCACCTTCATTGTTCAAAGATCTTGCCGACTCTGCGGCGCGTCTCAACTCTAGTTCTGACGAACTCGGCAAGGCAATCCGCCCCATTGATGCCGCGCTGAAAAAGCTGAATCTCGGCGTCGCCGCGTGGTACCCATATAGCGGTTCCGAGGACCCCGATCCCGATGGCAACTACCATTGCCGCCGTATCGGTTACGCCAAAATAGGTGGCAAATGGGGTCTGGCACTTTCTACAAGCTCAGGAAACGTCAATGCCGAATTTGATAGTTACGATGAGTGGCTTTTCAACGACGCGCCACGGTTGATGCGACTGGAAGCGCTGAACTACATTCCGGAGCTTCTCGCGAAACTCGTGGAGGAGGCGAACAAGGTCGCAGAGGAACTCCAAAGGAAGGCCGAAACTGCACGTGAACTCGCAGACACCATTTCTGCACTTTCTACGACTACAGAGGCGCGGAGGTAACCAGCATGGATGCCTTCACAGCCGCAGTGTTTGTAGTTGCGTTCGTCTTGATCTACCGTCTGGTTCTTGTTGCTCTTTACCGAAAAGGTGATCTGAGAGCCGGTGCCAAGGTCGGCCCGAGCTCCTTCTTCTTGGAAGTACGCGATAAGGATAAGAAGAGCAGCTCTCGCGAATTGCCAAACTGAGGCGTCAAAACGCCGCTTTCGCAAGGGAGATAGACGGGGCCGGCAGGACGCCGGCCCCCAAAGGTTCAAAGCTCGTATCCGCGCCGACAGCACTGGAGGAGCCAGCGGGCCGGCTCGATTCCCGGCCGGTGATGCCGGAGGGATCCGGGGCGGTCCAGGCGACCTCCAGAGGCTACAGTTCTTCGCGAAGACTTGGCAGTCGATGCGGCGCGCAGAGGTGCTCAGGAATCGGCCGCAGGCGAGGAGGACCAGGGAGAAGCGGGGCTGGCTCACCTCATACCTCAGAGAGGCACTTCGGTATAGCTGCCCTTGGTCGCTCCATCGACCGCGACCATCACCTCAGAAACCTGCCTGGATCTTGGGCCAACTGGTGGAGAGAAGGACCACGACCGCCAAACTTCGCTCGCGCAGGTTCTGCTGGTACTTCCAGTTTTTGTCGGTCGTGATCAGGACATCGAAACCAGCAGCTTCAGCCTGGGAAATCAGGGAGCCGTTCTGCAGAGTGCTCCAGCCAAGCTCATAGACGGTCGTCACTTCATGCGTACGGAGATACCGGCGCAGGGGTACTGGCGTGCCCTGATCGAAGAGGACCTTCACGCCACAAGGAGACTATGAACTGCGTGTTCAAGGACCGCTTCCGCTTGCTCACGGGAGACGCCTGGAAACCACTCGAGGAACTCTTCCACCCTTGCGCCAGACTCGAGATTCTCGAAGAGCGCCGCAACGGGAACGCGGGTGCCGCGGAATACCCAGGCACCGCTCACCCGGTCCGGGGAGCGTTCGACAGCGGGGCATTGAGACCAGTCTAGCATCGGGCTTATCCTACCACTCTGCGGCGGCGGTCGCTTTCCACCGGGCCACCGGACCCCATTCTACCAGTTACTCGGAGGGTGGCACCCCCGCGCCATGCGCCACCACGGGGACGATTCAGGAACCCAGACTGTAGGCCCGCCTGGCCCGTGGGTGTCCTGCGCGGCGGAGGCACTCTTCGAGTCTGCCGAGCAGTCCGGGCCCGAGAAATTTTCGCACGAGGTCGCGGGTCGCTTCGACGTCCAGGTCCTTGACCTTCGCGATCAGGCGGATGGCATCCCGCTCGTCTTTCTCGGTGCCGGCCGCCAGTTTCATCGCGACGAGGTGCTCGGGCGGGGCCACGGGAATCCTTTCGAATTGATCGTCCTGCGCTTCGGCAGCGCGAATGGCGTCGAGGTAGAGGGGCTGCAGGTTACCCCATTCCTCACTCGATCGATCGATGAAATCAGTCCGAACTCCCTGTTTCGAGATTCGTGCATTGACGCCGCCGATCGTGAGCTGTGACACCTCGGCGTCGGTTTGGTGAAGGACTTCGAGAATCGAGGGGATGCTGACCTGGGGGACGGCAAAGTCAACGTCCTTGGTGTACTCGTGATCCGCCTCGTCGTCGAGCCAGTACCACATCGCCACTCGTCCAATCAGCGCGCGGCGGGACTTGGAGCGGTCGAGAATCTCCAGACCAAACTGGGCCGAGGGCACCGGATCGAACGTTGGAAGCGGACGGGGCTTTGCTGTGCGGCGAGCTGCCAAGGGTCGATCCTCCATGGTCACCCCGGGCATGGTGTCATGCCCGGGGAAGCGTCGTCAAAAGGAGACGTTCAGGAGAAGCGGCGTCGCAGGCCCGCGGCCGACTTCGCCGCGGGCCTGGAGCGCGCTCCCTCGGGGTGGGGTGGAGAGCTTTACGGCTGGCTCACCACCTCGATCCCCTTCTCCAGCAGCTCATCGCGGCCCGCGATCACACCGGCTAAGGTGCGGCTGACCGGGACGGTGGGCTTGATGCCCACTCCGAGATGGGGCGAGCCGTCCTTCTTCCGGATGTCCATGCCGGTCCAGCGCAGCGTGTGACCGCCGGCCACGTCGAACGGATCCATGCCGCCGTTGGTGCCCGCGGTGGGGCCGCCCACGAGGGCGCCAAGCCGCTCACCCTCGACGACCCCGATCAGGCTCTCGGCGGCGCTCAAGACCCGGCCGTCGATCAGGAAGACGAAGCGGCCGGTGAACCGGGGCGCCACCGGCGTCGGGACAAGGTACAACGAGTGCCAACCCCAGCCCTGGCGGTCGGGCTGGGTGACGACCGGGATGTTGAACCAGTGCGAGGTCACCGGCTTGTCGATCAGGTGGCCGAGCAACAACTCAGGCGTGAGGAGGAAGGGGTAGCCCCGCATGTCGAAGACGATGCCGTCGGCCGCGGCGAGCTGGTCGACGGCGCCATTGAGATCGTCGTCGCTGATCCGGCTCAAGTCGACGTAGAAGATCCCCGGCCGCAGCTCGGCGATCTTCTCCGGCCGCGGCTCGGTCGGGCTCCCGAAGCCGCCGATGCCGAGGCTGCTGCCGAACGGCGCCGTATAGGCGACGGTCACGGTGCGGACCGGCCCGCCGGCGTGCGGCTGGACGGTCAGCGTCGCCGTGCCGCTTGGCTGGCCGCCGGACAGTTCGGTCAGCGAGCGGAGAAGGAGCCACTGCGGGGTGGCCGCCGAGGTCAGGCTCTCGATCTCGGCGAGCGCATCCGCGGCCGGCCGGCCGTTGATGGTGAGGATGCGGTCCCCCGGCAGCATGCCGTGCATCGCGCCCTCCTCGATCGAGGTGATCACCAAATGGTTTTCGATCCAGTCCCAGGTGAAGGCGAAGCGCACCGCCGGGTTGACGTCGACGTTCCGGACCATGGCGTGGCCGTCGTGCAGCTCGGCCAGCAGGCTGCGCAGGGTGCGGACGTAGGCGGCCGCGTCGGGACCGACCGCGGCGGAGGTCAAGGCGCGCTGCAGGGCGGCGGGCCAGTCGACTTTGATCTGATCGAAATACGGGTAGAAGTGCTGGAAGACGCTCCAGCTCACCACCACACCGGCGAGCCGGGTGGTGCGATCGGCGCCGTTCGGCACGAAACCGGCCGGCTTGTCCGGCACCGGCAGCACCGTCGGCTGGGGCAGGTGCGGGAAGGTTCCCTGGTCGTCGGCCGGCAGCGCCACCGGCACCACGGCCGAGACCCCGCCGCCCAAGTCCTCCACGAGCGGCAGACCCACCGGCCGCACGTGCGGTCCGGAGAGCTCGGCCGCCCAATGGCCGGCGGCCGCACCGGTGACCGGGCTCAAGCTGTACTCGGCCCCGAACGGCGTGGCGTTCAGCAGCCAGCCGCGAGGCGGGAAGCCGGGGACCACCTCCTCCATGTCCGGATTGATCAGTTGGCCGGTGACGTCGAGGCCGTCGGCGGTCGCCTTGACGTCGTCGAAAGTCAGCCGGCCCGAGCCCGTGAGGTCGAAGCTCAACGTCAGGGAGGAGGCGTCGGCGGGCACATCGGTCTCGAGGGTCACCCGATGCCAGCCGAGGCCGCGGCCGTCGCGGCCAATGGGCTGGCTCCAGGACGCGGAGCCGCTGCCCCCGAGGGTGGCAGCCTGGAGGTTGAGCGCCGCGTTGCCCGCGTCTCCGGCGAGGAAGCGCACCGCGGCCGAGAACCGGACGCGGTGGCCCCGCAGCCGCTCGACGTCGAGGGTTTGGGCCACATCGGCGCTCGCCCCATTCGGCGCCCGGCCGACTTCCACGCGCTCGCTCGCGTAGGAGAGGAACGGCGCGTGGAGGTTGACGCCCTCATGGCGCCACGCGAGGAAGCGGACCGGACCGCCGCCGCCCGTGTCCTGGGAAAACCCGGCCGCCGACCCGGCAGAGCGAGGGAACGGCAGCACCCGGACGGTCGGAGCGATCCCGGCGAAAAGGTCGGAGAGAGCGGTGGCGAGCTCGCGCGGGTCGCGGGCCGCCTCGACCCGCTCGCTGCCGGCCATCGCCAGGGCGTCCCAATCGGCGTTGGCAAGCCCGGCAGCCTGATCGCTGGGGTGGAAGAAGCGGACGTAGCCGATCAGGCGGGTGAGCGCGGTCAGATTGGTGAGGCCCTGTGCAGTCAGAGGGCGGGGTGGCACATCGCCCGTCGCCGCGGACGCGGCGGCGACGGTACCGAGCAACAGCCATCCGAGGAGGATGGCGAGGGTAAATCGGAATTTCATGGCGGTTCCTTTCAAGGGCGCCCGGCAGATTGCACGGACGCAAGAGCAAGCCCAACGACACCGGAAGCGGCGAATCCATCCGCCCAGGCGTCGAAGCGCTCCTCGCCTATAACGGGGAGAGAGTCCCTCTCCCCTCACAGAGGGAGGCCGCTTGAGACCGGCGACGCTTGGAATTCAGAGCTGCCTGCATCATACTTGGCTGCATCGTCTTTCGATGCATCTGGAGGTGAACCACGCGCACCACGGCTGCCAAACCCCTTAACTCCGAGGCAGCTTCGGCGATCTTCAAGAATGCCTATCGCAAGCTGCGTCCCGGTCAGAAAGTCACGTTGAAGCTCCACCGCGGCGGCGAGACCCGCACGGTGGACATCACGCCGCGCGCTGTCGAGCCCGCGCAGCGGTTTTGAAGGAGGAGATCCTGATGAGACGGAAGACGACTTTGCTTGCCCTTGCGGTTTCCCTTTGCACTCTCGCCGCCCAGGCCGGAGGTCCCTCCAAGCTTCCTCCCGCGGGCTACGACAAAACCCGGGACCCCGCCGCCGACCTCGCGGCCGCCATTCCCCAGGCGCAGAGAGAGAACAAGCGCATCCTGCTCGAGGTCGGCGGCGAATGGTGCGTCTATTGCCGCCTGATCAACAAGGTGATCCACGAGGACGAGCGTTTGATGAAGATGCTGGACGACGGCTTCATCGTGGTTAAGGTCAATTTCAGCGATGACGTGAAAAACGCGGCTTTCCTCTCCCGCTATCCGGCGATCCCGTCCTATCCGCACCTCTTCGTGCTGGAGACCGACGGCACCTTCCTGCTCTCGCAGACCCCGGACGACTTCATGGACAAGGACCGGTACGTGCCGGACAAGATTCTCGGCTTCCTGCAGCAGTGGGCGCCGAAGAAAAAGGCGTGACGCCGGGGGAGCTCCACGGCTCCTCCCCGCCAGCTTCCAACCCGACAAGACCCTCTGGGTTGACGAGGGTTAGAATCAGCGTACCAAGTCCAGTCGTAAGAGGCCGAAGTGAATGCCGCCCAACAGGCGTGGTGCGAGGGCAACGTCTACCTGACCGATAGCAAGGGCAAAGAGACAAAAGTGGACAAGACCTTCGTGTTTCGGAAGTGCAGGGACGGCAGACTGCGGTTGTGTGTCCACCATTCCTCCCTGCCGGCCGAGCCCGCTGCTGGTGGAAACTAGTCGGTTAGACGAATGGCAAGGTGGAGGCGTGTGCCCTCCGGGACAGAGGTGCCAGCCGTTGCCGCCTCCGGCCGGCACCTCGCCCTTCGGCGCCTGAGCGCGCCTACTGCGTCAGCTCGGTCGTGAGGACCGCACCGTTCATCTGGGGCAGGACCGCGACGCTTTTGAGCTCCTGGCGTGTCGCCGGGTCGATCCAGATCGTCGTCGTACCGGCCTCGCCTTCGGCAGAGGTGACTTCGAGCTTGAGGCTGTCGAAGGTGCCTGCCGGGACGGTGATCTTCTCAGCGCCGGCGACTTTCATCTGCAGCAGCTTCATCTTCTGCGCCTGCACGTCGAAGTTGAGGTAGGTGGCGGCGTAGCCCGCGGTGAGAGGCAGGGCCGCGAGGGCCAGGTGTCCGCCCGCGCCATCGGCAAAGAGATCGCCGCCGAGGTCGGTGGCCACCGGCCGTGCCTGCCCGTTGACCGTCATCGTGCCGGTCGCCTTGCCGTCCTTGAACGCGAGCTCCACGGTCAGCGGACCCTGATGGACCGAGCGCTCGATCGACACCAGCGTCCCCTTGGCGAAGACCGTCTTGTCGGTGATGTCGCCCATCGACAGCTTGGCGATCTCGGTCACCACCCACCGGTCGCCTTCCTCCTTGACCTCGCGCGTGACGGTCATCGGGATGGTCTGCCCGCCGATTTCGAGGCTGGCCTTGTAGCTCGTCGTGCCGGGCTTCAAATCCGCGGCGGGCTTGGGCGGAGTGGCCGCCGAGGCCGCCAGCCGGTGCGGCTTCTGGACCGTCTTGACGTCGACGGAGATTTCCGCCAGACGGGTGGCCACCTCGGGCGTCATGCTCTCCTGATAGTGGCCGCCCAGGTGCTTGGCAAGGAACTTCTCCGCGGCGGCGAACATCGCCAGGTTGTTCACCGGCCTGGCGAAGCCGTGGCCCTCGTCGGGCGCGACCACGTACTCGACGGGGAATCCCCGCTCGCGCAGGGCAACGACGATCTGGTCGCTCTCGGCCTTGTTGACGCGCGGATCGTTGGCCCCTTGGACGACCAGCAGCGGCGCCTTGATCTTGTCGGCCGAATTCAAGGGCGACTGCCGGTCGAGCTGCGCGCGGCCCTGCGGCGTCGAAGGATCGCCCATCCGCTCGTTGAAAATCTTCCGGATCTGTTCCCAGTACGGCGGGATGGAGTTGAGCAAGGTGATCAGGTTCGAGGGGCCGACGATGGAGACGCCCGCGGCATAGACGTCGGGCGTGAAGGCCAGGCCCGCCAGCGTGGCGTAGCCGCCATAGGAGCCGCCCAGGATGCCGACGCGCCGCGGGTCGGCGATGCCCTCCGCCACCAGGTGCTTGACGCCCCAGGTGAGGTCGTCCTGCATCTTCTGACCCCACTCGTCGTTGCCGGCGTTGAGGAACTTCTTGCCATACCCGGTCGAGGCGCGGAAGTTTGGCTCCAGGACGGCATAGCCGCGGTTGGCGAGGAATTGCGCCAGCGGGTTGTAGCCCCAGACGTCGCGCGCCCAGGGGCCGCCGTGCGGGACCACGACGAGCGGCAGGTTGGTGGCGGGCAGACCCTTGGGCAGGGTCAGGTAGGCGGGGATCTCGAGACCGTCGGACGACTTGTAGCGGATGGCTTTCATCGCCGCGAGCTGCGGCCGCGGCAGTTGCTCGCGGATGCGGTACTGGAGCGTGAGCTGCTTGCTGGACCGGTCGAAAAGGTAGGTCTCGCCGGGCTCGGTGTCGCTCGTGGCGGAGACCAGGGCGAGGCGCTCGTCCTTCGTCAGCGAGCCAAAATTGATTTCCTTGCCCGGCAGCTTCTGCTTCAGCAACTCGTAGTCGGTCTCGAAGCCTTTGTCCTTCCAGTAGATGCGGACCTGGTCGTCGACGTAGACGGTCGCGATGAGGTCGTTGGTGCGGTCGGAGAAGACCGCGTCGCCGAAGTCCACCCGGTTCATCGGATCGGCTTCGACCGGCTCTTCGCTGCCCGCCTTGGGGTCGAACAGCACGAGGCGGGCCAGGTCCACGTCGCCCTTGTTGGTCATCATGTAGACGCGCCGGCCGTCCTTGTGGAAACCCACCGGGGAGCAGGTCTCGAAAACGTTGCACGAGTAGACCTTCTTGAACCCGTCGCCGTCGACGCGGAGCACTTCCGTGTCGCCGTTCTCGGCCGAGCGGGTGGCCAGCCGGAGCTGGTCTTTGCGATCGAACACCCAGCCGGTCAGCCGCTCGGTGTTCTTGCGCAGGAGCGTCCGCTCGCCGGTCGAGAGCTTCACCTTGTAGAGGTCGTGCCAGGCTGGATCGCGGTCGTTGAGCCCGACGTAGATCGTGTCCGGGTCGGTCTTGGGCACCGCGTAGACGAAGGCCCGGGCCCCTTTCGCCGCGGTCACGTTGCGCGCCGCCGGCACCCGCTGCCCGGCGGCGGGGGGAGCGGCCGGATCGACGGCGTAGACGTTGAAGTTCTCGTCGCCGCCCTGGTCCTGCACGTAGAGGATGAGCTTGCCGTCCTGGCTCCAGAGGTAGACGGGGATCGGGCGCTTGGTCTCGGCGGTGATGGGCCGGGCCGCCTCGAAGGGCTCGTCGATGCCCTTGACCCAGACGTTGCGCGTGCCGTCGAGGGGCTTGATGAAGGCGATGTGCTTGCCGTCGGGCGAGAGCCGCCCGCCGACGATCTCGGGATCGCCGAAGAAGAGCTGCCGGTCGATGAGCGGCGGCGGCGCCGGCGGCTGGGCCCAGGCGGTCGCCGCGAGGGCCAGCAGGACGGCACAGACGAGTGGCGTGACCTTGCCGGCCGCGGCTCGGCGGGCGCGGCCCTTCAGGGTGAGCGGCTTGTGCATGGCGAGAGAACCTCCTTGGGTCAATGAAGGAGACGAAGGGGCGTCGAGTCCAGCTCTGATACGCAGGAGCAGTTTAGATGTTTTGCGGGAGCGCGGGGAGACCCACGGCGCTGCCGGTGCCGGAAAAGTGCGGTGCCGGAAAAGTGCCAGGCACCCTCCATCTCGGGTCGGCGGGCGCCGGGAATTTCAAGCATTCTGCTCTTCCGAAGGCAGAGAGGGCTTCCTCCAAGCGTCCAAGGACGATAAGGCACTCGGTGCGGATGCTCTCCGCGAGCCATCGGAGGGTCGGGTCATCGGAGGGGATCGATATCGCCTGTCACTGCTTTCGGCATACTCCTTCCTTCCGCGGATCAGCTCACGGCCAGCTCGAGGAGCCGTTCCGGCGGGCGGCCGAGGACGGCCTTGCCCGGCAGTCGTCCGATCGGACGCTGGATCAGGGTGGGGTGACGGGCCATGGCGCGGATCAGCTCGTCGTTCCGTTCCTCGCCGGCGAGACCCAACTCGGTATAGGCGGGATCCTTGGTGCGCAGCAGGTCGCGGGCCGAGATGTCCAGCAGGCGCAGAATCTCACGGATTTCGCTTTCGGTGAGCGGCTCTCGGGTGTACTCGCGGTAGCGGTAGGGAATGGCCTTCTCGTCCAGCAAGGCGACCGCCTTGCGGCAGGTTCCTCAGGTGCGGGCGCAGATGAGCTCGATCCGCTCAGTGGGCTTGGCCATGGGGCTTCCTTTCGTCCACCCGGCATTTTATGGCGATAGTGGTGGGGCGCGGCGGCGAGGCAATCGCTGACCACCGTCCGTCAAATTTTGGGACCGACCCGATTCACCTTGAAACTCTTGAAGTGTGGATCGGTGGTGAGCACGGACAGTCCTCTCCGGTGGGCGACGGTTGCGATGATCGCGTCGGTCACTGGAACCGTGATTCCGCGCCGCCGAAGCGCTTGGAGATCCTCACCAGCGTTCTGCCAGTCCTCCAGCACGGTCTCGATAAATGGCAGGCTAGAGAACAAGGCGGCCAGGTGCTGCCGCTCCTTGTCAGTCTTGATGCCCTGAAGGAGCTCCGTCAGCACGACCCCGGTCACCACGGCTTGGTCTTTCCTTACAAGCTCGGCGACAAGCTGGCTGACTTCATCACTGCCGTGTCGAAAGAACTGGATCCAGGCAGAGGTGTCGATGATGACGTTAGCCATCGACTCAGGCTTCTTCGAGCTCGCTCTCGCGAAGCTGGCGCCAGTTGTCCTCGATCTCGAGCCGACCCCGGAGCGCCAGAAGCTCTTCCTTACGGCGCAATCGAATGAACTCCTTGAGCGCGTCCCGCACGGCCTGAGTCTTCGTCGGCGCGTGGGTAAGCCGCATGAGGTCAGCAAACAGGGCATCTTCGACGTGGATTGTGGTTCGCATAGGGGAAGCCGCCTTTCATCTGCCGTGGAGTAGCATACCACTTCCTCTTCTTCGGGTGTTCGTGGGGAGCCCAGGCGTGAAATCTCCGGCGCAACCCCCAAGCGGATACACCACCGGCCATCCTTGCGGAACCCGCGAGCCAATCTCCCGCTCTCTCGAAGTCCTCAGGCTCGTCGCCTACCCGCCTACCCGTAGACGAACGGCAAGGCCGGCGGGAAGGACAGGGTCTCCTGCCTTGAGCCTTTCCGCCGCATCTCGAAACTGCCCCAGGGCGGCCTTGAGCTCATGACCGATTCGTCATACACTCCCTCCATGGGGAGGCGGGAGAAGCTGCTGGCGTGGGCGAGGGGGCTGAGCCGATCAGCAGCCCGCCGATGCCCGCTCAGGCCAGGATTGACGCGGGATACCTTCTACGGCTCGTCCAAGGGGGCCACAAGCTGGGCCCGCCGATCGCTGAGCCCATGACGGACATCGGCCCTGGCTGCCATGAGCTACGGCTGACCGCGGATAAATCAGAATGGCGAGTCTTCTACCACATCGGGGATGAGATCGTGCTGGTGCTCGGAGTGTTCCACAAGAAGACGCAAGCGACGCCGAAGCGGTGGATCCAGCTCTGCCGACAGCGCCTGCGCCTGTTCAGAGAAGCATGAAGGAGATTTCGATGGATCCGGATCGTAAGCGACGCCTTGAAGCTGCCGGCTTCACGTTTGGCACCGTGGGACAACTGTTCGGTCTGACCCAGGCCGAGGAAGATCTGGTCGAGATGAAGGTCGCTCTCGCGGAGGCGATTCGCGAGTTGCGTGAGGAGCACTCGCTCAGCCAGGCAGACCTCGCCCGCTTGATCGGCACAGGGCAGGCCCGAGTCTCCAAGCTGGAGAGGACCTCCGAGTCGGCCTCCCTCGACACGCTCTTTCGCTGCATGCTGGTCCTGGGGGCGACGCGGCAGGATCTCGCGAATGCCATTGCGCGCCCGACTCCTCCGCAGGGGCCAACTGGGAAACCGAGAGCCGCAGCCAAGGGTACGAAGGGAGTCGGACGGAAGCCCCAGGCTGCATAGGCTGCTCGTCTAGCTGAAAGTCAGAATAGGAGGCTTCTCTCCTGTCCTCTTCCGGCCCTCATTCCCTCGGCGACGCACGGGCGCGCAGCAGGACCAAGTCCAGAAATTAAGCTATGTCGGCGCGTATTTAGCCTAACTGTCTTGACAGCTAGGCTAGCTCGTGTAGAATCTAGCCTAAAAGGTAGCACGCCAATCCAAGGAGGGAAACCATGCACCCAACCGAACCGAACCGAGCCGAAGCGCTTGCCGCCATGACCCCGGAGAAGCTGGAGGAGATGGCGCGGCCGGCGCCCCGCGCCTCGCATCCGGGGCTGCGCGACTTTCTGGAGATCCCCTACGACCAGTTGGAGGAGATGAACCTCGAGGCCAAGGAGGAGCGGCTGGCCCGGCGGCCCGCCGACGTGGTCCGCGAACAGCGGATGCGCTATCTCAACGACGAGAAGCGCATCAAGGCGGTCACCGTGTGTTTCACCGACCTCGAAGGCCGGCTGCACATGCTGGACTATGACAAGAAGTTCCTGCTCAAGGCGGCGGACAATCTGACCTTCGACGGCTCGTCGATCCGCGGCTTCTCGCGGCAGCAGGAGTC
>Ga0136846_1233985_pt1 | contig 15231 bp, 12 predicted proteins | sample HopSoiMetagenom2_FD_96841 | JGI IMG/M metagenome (GOLD analysis project Ga0136846, IMG submission 96841) | Grasslands soil microbial communities from Hopland, California, USA - 2 Assembly 2016 (version 4) | ecosystem: Environmental > Terrestrial > Soil > Grasslands | place: USA: Hopland... | reverse complement strand
ATGTTCACGAATTTCGATTGCGATTGTTTCTACGTCGCGGACCGCGCAGCGTTAATAAGGACGCTGTCCATTCTGCCGGAATATCTTCGGAATAAGGCGACGGAATCGGGCGCAGTGATCGATTACCGCGACTGGCAGATTCCTCTGGGCCGGCGCTTCCGCGCCTTGAAGTTGTGGTTCGTGCTGCGGCATTACGGGATCGAGGGTTTGCAGTTTCACATTCGCGAGCATGTTCGATTGGCGCAGGAGTTCGCGTCGTGGGTGCGCCAGGACGATCACTTCGAACTTGCCGCGCCCACCCCGCTGAATCTGGTCTGCTTCCGGCTGAAATCGGGGGATGAAGCGAATCAAAAGCTGCTCGATGGGTTGAACGGCAGCGGAAAGATCTACCTGACTCACACGCGTCTGAACGAGCGTTTCACTTTGCGTTTGTGCGTCGGACAAACCAACACCACTGAGCGGCACGTGCAGGAAGCGTGGAATCACATCCAGCGAGAGGCCTCGGCGATCGCCAAATCTTGAACTCGTGGCTAAATCGATTTTGCCGAGGGCTTGGACACCGGGGTGGCAGTTTTATCTTTTCCTGCATTTGAGTTAAATTAAGGCGCTGCCGAAAACGTGTCTGTTCAGTTTCGTCTGTAATTGTGATTACGGGAGATGCCAGTGAAGAAGATCGCGTGCGCCATTTTCATTCTGTCAGTGTTGAGCTTTGGTCAGGAAACCAGTGGGCCCACCTCTACAACCCCTCAGTCCGCACCTGATCTCGCGAGCGCTCCGTTTCGTAATCCCGACCTGCCCCTTGAGCAGCGAGTGAAGGATCTGGTGTCCCGCCTGACGCTGGAAGAAAAAGTTGGACAGATGGTACACACCGCTCCGGCAATTCCCCGGCTGGGAATCCCGCGCTACAACTGGTGGAGCGAAGGCCTTCACGGGGTGGCGCGCGAAGGCTACTCGACCGTGTTCCCGCAGGCGATTGGGTTGGCGGCGACGTTCGATCCCGACCTGCTTCACAAAGACGCGGATGTGATCGCCACCGAATTTCGCGCCAAATATGCGCAGCGCATGCAAAAGCTGGGCTACAGCGACTGGTACCACGGTCTGACGGTATGGTCTCCGAACATCAATATTTTTCGCGATCCGCGCTGGGGACGCGGTCAGGAAACCTACGGTGAAGATCCGTTTCTCACCGCACAGATGGGCGTCGCATTTGTAACCGGCCTGCAGGGCGACGATCAGAAATATTTCAAGACGCTGGCAACGCCGAAGCACTTCGCCGTGCACAGCGGGCCGGAATCAACCCGGCACAGCGCCGATATACCAGTTTCAGCGCATGATCTCGAGGACACCTACTTGCCCGCGTTTCGCGCAACCGTCGGCGCCGGTGCCGGGTCGGTGATGTGCGCGTACAACTCGGTCGCCGGTAAGCCCGCCTGCGCGCAACCGATGTTGCTGCAGGAGCACTTGCGCGACGCCTGGCATTTTCAGGGATACGTAGTCTCCGATTGCGGCGCAGCGACCGATATCGCCGACGGCCACCACTACACGCAAACTCTTGAGCAGGGAGTAACCGATGCGGTGAAAGCTGGCATGGATATCATTTGCGGCATCCCGATGCCTGAGGTCAAAAATGAAAACGGCGCGCTGCTCCGCGCGGTGCAGCAGGGATTGCTGCCGGTTGCAGATGTCGATCAAGCGGTGACTCGCCTGTTTGCCGCCCGCATGAAACTCGGCATGTTCGATCCGCCGGATGCGGTGCCTTATTCGCGCGTTCCGATTTCTAACATCGACAGCGAACCGCATCGCCGACTGGCTTTGCAGACTGCCCGCGAGTCGCTGGTGCTGCTGAAGAACACCCACGAACTGCTGCCCCTCGGCAAGCGATACGGGACAATCCTTGTGATCGGCCCCGATGCCGACAACGTCGATCCGCTTCTGGGAAATTACAACGGAACGCCGTCGCATCCGGTCACCATCCTGGACGGGATCCGCAAACGATTCCAGGCCTCGACCGTGATCTACTCGGCGGGATCGTCCCTCACCGGGCCGCCGTTGAAACCTATTCCCGCAGAGTTCCTCAAAACTGCGTCCGGTAAGCGCGGGCTCGACGCTGAATACTTCAAGGGGACGGAATTTGAAGGCACTGCCGTTCTCAAGCAAATCGACCAGGGCGTGAACTTTGATTCGAAGAGCTCATTCAGTCCTAAACTTGGCGATCAATTTTCCGTGCGCTGGACTGGAACTCTTGTCCCTTCGAAGACCGCCGATTACGAAATCGGATTCACTGGGATCAATCGCTATCACCTCTGGATCGACAACCAGCCGGTAGCGGAGTCGGGTCACAGCGACACCAGCCGTACTCATTTGAAAACTCTGCACCTCGAAGCCGGGCACGCTTATCCAGTGAAGATCGAACTTGGTAAACAGGAAGGTCCCATGTTCGCGCGTCTGGTCTGGCACGTTGCCGGCGAGACTAACGACTATGCCGTCAACGTACAACGCGCCGATGTGATCGTGGCGGTGCTTGGGCTAAGCGGCGATCTCGAGGGCGAAGAAATGTCCGTCGATGCCGAAGGATTTCGCGGCGGCGACCGCACGACGCTCGACCTGCCACGCGCGCAGCAGCAACTGCTCGAAAGCCTCGTCGCGAGCGGCAAGCCGGTGGTTCTGGTGCTGATGAACGGAAGCGCATTGGCGGTGAATTGGGCTGACGCACATGTGCCGGCCATACTCGAAGCCTGGTATCCCGGCCAGGAGGGTGGGACGGCAGTCGCCGAAGCGCTGGCTGGAGATTTCTCTCCAGGCGGAAGATTGCCACTGACTTTCTATAAATCTGCCGACCAGCTTCCTCCCTTCGAGGAATATGACATGAAGGGTCGTACCTATCGCTATTTCACCGGCGAGCCGCTCTATCCGTTCGGCTATGGACTCAGCTACACCAGCTTCGCGTATGACAATTTGTCCTTCGACAAGAAGTCAGTCAGCGCGAACGACGATCTGACCGTGAGCGCGGATGTGAAGAACATCGGCAACGTCGCTGGCGACGAAGTTGTTCAGGTCTATCTTTCCCATGCCGGAGTTGACGGTGCGCCGGTGCGTGCTTTGGCAGGATTTCGGCGTGTCCACATTGACCCTCGCGCCACTCAGCACGTGAAGATCACAATTCCAAACCGCCAACTCAGCGTGGTTGGTGCAGATGGCGTAAGAAAAATCATGCGCGGCGAGTTGCAGGTTTGGATGGGCAGTGGCCAGCCGGTAAGTCGTGAAGGTATGCCAAAGACGGCAGGGACTTCCGGCTCAATACAATTCACGGGCGAAGCGACTCTTCCGAAGTAGCGAAATTGTGTCGCGGCGCGGCGGCGCATTCCAAAACGTGGTAATTGCCGCGGCGTAACCCACGGTCAAAACAAGCTGAGGGAGCTATCTTCCGATTACTCGCGGAATGTAAAAGCGAAAAAACGCTTCGGAATCCGAGTCCAGACAAACCTGCGCATTGGGTGCGCCTTCCGCAGGACGGGTGAAGCCCTGATCATCGACGGTGATGTGCATCGGCGTGACTGGACACAGCTTCGGATCGAGTATGTACGCGATTGTCATCACATCGAACAGCGTCGGGGTTTGCTGTCCCCACTGGTGGTAGAGCAGGGCCAGGGCGTCGGTGAGCGGAGTCCCCGCCTGAAATACGATTTCGCGCTTCACTTCGTCGAGCTTCAGTTGAGTTGAATCCAGGGGCATCATAAAAATCGGCACCCCTGAAGCGAAAAGTTTTTGGGCTGAAGGAATGTCGTTCTTGATGTTCCACTCCACTTCCGGCCCGCGAGGCTTCGAAAATCCCAAATCGCCATAGCGGCGTGCGATGGACCCGCCCATCAGCACTACGCGCAGAAGTTGATGGAATGTTTGTGCATCCTTATCAATCAGAGCGCCGATATTTACCAGTGGCCCAATTGCGACCAGCGTGATCTGTCCGGGATTGCGCCGTATCTGATCGAGAATGAAATCTACAGCTTTGGGATGTGAGTTTCTTCCAAAGTGGCCGCCCTCGGCGTAGCGGCGCTGGCTGAAGGTATTGCTGACTTGGGTAGAGTTTCCGGCAGCTACGGGGATTTCAGTGTGGCCCGTGTCGCCAAGCAGCCGGTCTGCAAGTCGAGCGCGAAGTTCCGTATCGCCGAACGCGGTGGTGATGCCTAAAACTTTCAGTTCCGGGCTGCGGAGAGCCAGAGCCACGGCGAACGCATCGTCCACATCGTCGCCGATGTCGGTATCAATGATGATTTTTTCGGGCGAAGCCGAGGCTGGACCTTGAGCCGTGCCGAACGTGACAGAAAGAATGACGCAACAGAAATAAAAATTCAGAGTTCGAATGGTCTTGGACATCCTCTTTTTATGTTCCCGGCAGAGAGTATTCCACATTTATAGGTCGGCGGGAATTGGAAAAGCAAAACGCCCTTGTCTCCGAGCGTGAGGAGACAAGGGCGAACTGAGTTTATCGAACGATGCCAACGGCAAGCGCGGCATCATTGGCGGTGACTGCGCCTGCAAGCGGGGTGAGGAGGCCGGTGGTCATGTCTCGAGAAAAGCCCATGACCGTGCCAGCCCCGATGTAAACGAATTTACCGCTCAGGTCGGCCACCACCTGGCCTGCGCCTCCCGACCAGGGAGAGCCCGCAAGCTCGGCGATCGCGCCAGTGGTTGTATCCACCGAGAATGCATGGATCACGTCGGCATCGTCGGTGGTATAGAAGAACTTCCCATCGGGCGAGTGGGCAAAGTCGCGACAATCAGAGCTGCCGTTTTCAACGATCTGCGGACCGAGTTGCGTAAGCGAGCCATCCGTCGCGATTGAAAAACTGTAAACCTGAGCATTTCCGCCTTCGTCCCCCACGTACAGGAAGTTGGACACCGGATTTACCTGGATAGACCACAGCCATGCATACACCTGAGTCAGCGCGACGCTGCTGGAATTGGTGAGCGCCCCAGTCGCACCGATCTTCATGGTGAAAACGTTCCATGGGCCGCTGTTGCCGCACGTATCTGTGACCCATGCGTAGCTGTCGTTTGCGGTGATTGCGCCGGTGTCGCATGCTCCCAGGTTGAGGTCGGAGATGTGAGTGAGAGCCCCGGTGGCGCCAATCGAGTATGCGCCCACAGTTGCGTCATGGTTCGCACTGTACAGATATTTGCCGTTGGGAGTGATGGTGATGACGTGGGTGGCGGCATCTCCCGCACCGCAGCAGGGTTGGTAGAAGGTGCTAGATTCGTTGGTAACAGCAGCTGCAATCTGAGTAGGTACGCCGGTGGTTTCACTCACGTTCCAGGCGTGAATTGTGCCATTATTGTCGGCGGCGTAAACAAAGTGGCCGTTGGGATGCACCGCCAGTGTCATTCCGTTGATCAATCCCAGATCAAACGGAGAGCCGGCGACCGCTGCGCCCAGCGCGCCGGTCGTTGCATCGATAGGGAACACATTGACGTTGGTGCCGTCGCCACTTCCATCAATCGAAATCAGGAATTTGGGAGCCATGGGGTTCGCAACGATCGCGTTGGGGGTGGCGCCGGGGAAAATGCTTCCGCCGGTGCACGCAACCAATATTATCGAGAGCAACAGGCCGGCGGCACTGAGCAAAATTCTCGTCTTCATGATGTCTCTCCTCAAAGCAGGTTTATCGGTTGTCATTTTTGCCTCCGAAGTTGAAGACAAAGCCGGTCGAGTAGCGGACGTTATTTCGCGTGATCCCGCCATAACGGGTAGCGAGGTAGTCGAGTTGGCCCAACCGCAGTCCGAACCCGGACTGGGTAAACCTCCAATCCACGCCGCCACCGAAAGCGTAAGCGGCCACGTTGTCTGAGACGCCACCGGGATTGCCGTGGCTCACCCCGCCCAGGCCATGAACGAAGAAATTGGCGTGCTCACGCCGGAACGTGACTTGTGGACCGAACAGAAGGTTGTTCTCGCGTTGACCAGTGCAGCAGTAGGAGCCCGAGAAGTCCGACTTCAGGCCAAGCCAACGGTTCCAATTCCAATTCAGGGACGTAGCCCAGCCGCTCGCGTCGGCGCTGCGAAGGCCGCTGCCGGGGTCTGAATGCAGATAGCTGTAACCGCCAAAAGCGTCAAACCGCAGAGTGGACTGTCCCAAAGTGCTGGCGGACAGCAATGCGATAACTGCACAGACGAGAATGTGTTTACGCAAATTGATACCTCCACCGCATTCGAGTGCGGTATTGAAAATGATCTGTCGATTGAAAAATGCCCGAGTTCGGCCTGAGTGCGAGGTGATTCCAACACGTAGGTAATCAGGGGTCAACGCACTGAGGTAGGAAGCTACAGTTGGAGGCGGATTAGTCGCGGAAGCAAAGCAGGTTCGCGGAATGCCCGCCAGGCACGCGTTTCAGGCGATCAAGGCCACTGCGGGCGCAAAGTAATTTAGGCGATCAGTGCGAAAACAGGAGGGCGAACCTCAAAAATCGGCGCGCCGGCTAATATTTTCTCAGCACGCCAATCACGCGTCCCTGGATCTCCACACTTGCGGCTGGAACGATGATCGGTTTCATCTTCGCATTCGAAGGCTGCAGGCGGATCTTGTCGCCTTCGCGGTAAAAGCGTTTCAGCGTGGCGTCAGTGCCTTCAACCAAAGCGACCACAATATCGCCGTTGTGCGCGATCTTCGTTTTTTCGACTAGGACATAGTCGTTATCGAGAATGTGCTCGTCCTGCATGGAATCGCCGCGCACTTCGAGCACGAAGACTTCTTTCGATCGTACAAAGTCGGCGAGCGAAATTGTCTCGGGACGTTCAATGGCTTCAATCGGCTGGCCGGCGGCGATGCGCCCCAGCAATGGCAACACCATGCCGGTGCTTACCGACATGGCCTGCTTCAACCGGCCCTTAGGCGGAAGCAGATCAATCGAGCGGCTGCGGTTGTAGTCGCGGCTGAGCAGACCCTTCTTTTCCAGATTCGAAATGTGCTTGTGCACCGTTGCCAGCGAGCTCAGGCCGAGCCCCTCGCCAATTTCTTCAAACGACGGAGAATACTGGTTGCGCTCAACGAAGTCTGAAATAAAGTCGTAAACTTGCCGCTGCCGTTTGGTGATGGCCATGGCTGAATTGTAGGCGAAAATAAGGCGAAGTCAAGGGCTTCAGGATCGCAAAATATGTATCAATTCGACTCGCGATGAATCTAATTCTCGGCGGTTAGAGTTTTAGAATTAAGCCAGGGAGCTAAAAGCTTCACAACTATTTATGACTGAGAAAATCAAGAAGCCCGAATCCGAGTGGCAAAAAGAACTGACGCCCGAACAGTATTACGTAACCCGCAAGGCTGGAACCGAACCTGCATTCACCGGCAAATATTGGAATACAAAAGACGCGGGCACCTACGCGTGTTCCTGTTGTGGCGAGCCGCTGTTCAGTTCCGACACAAAGTTTGACTCCGGAACCGGTTGGCCGAGTTTTTACAAGCCGCTGGCCGACGGCGCTGTTGAAGAGCACACCGACAGCACTCACGGCATGCGGCGGACCGAGGTGCGCTGCGCGAAATGCGATGCTCACCTGGGACATCTGTTTCCTGACGGCCCGCGTCCTACAGGAATGCGTTATTGCATGAATTCGGCTTCGCTGGAATTGAAGCCGAAAGAGGAAATGAAGAAATGAAAAGTGTCTAGTGGATGGTAGGCGCTATGGACGCCGAATCAGCCACTAGCCACTTTTTTCTAACGACGGATTTACTTTCCTGCCGCTGCTGCAAACGCTTTCGGTGAGTCGCCCGACTTTTCCTGCTTGTGCTCGGAGGGCGTCAACTGCACGCTGCCACGAAGCATTGCGCCATCTTCCACGCTGATGCGCTGGCTGACCACGTCGCCGGTGAGTGAGCCTTCGCTGCGGATGTCCACGCGGTCGCTGCACTCGACGTTGCCGGTGACCTTGCCCATGATCACAACTTCACGGGCGGAAATATTGGCCTGGACCACGCCATTGCGTCCGACGGTCACGCGGTGATCTTTAAAAGTGACGGTGCCTTCGATGCGGCCGTCCACGTAAAGCGACTCGCTGCCGCTGACTTCGCCTTTGATTATTACGCTGCGGCCAATTGTGGCCTGCTCGATCGGCGAGCTGACGGTCTTGACGGGTTGAGAATTCGGAGTGGTCGGAGCGAAAGAAGTCTTGGGAGCGTTGTCGTTCGAATGCAGCATCGGGAGCCTTCCTTTATTTAGACCGCGCGTTGCGGCGAAAGTGATTTGGTAATAGTGACTATGCCACGGAGTTACCAAAGTGCGGCAGGTTACGGAGGGAGTGGGACCAGCGGGGAAGGGGGGAAAAGCCATCAGCCATCAGCCGTCAGCCGTCAGGTAAGGCCGTTGTCAGATCCTGCTGTCAGATCACGCCAGATGATCTTTTCTCGTTGCCTTCTGCTCTGTTGAAAAATGCAAGTCTTCAACCGAACAGTGCGCCGAGAGCGCCTTACCTGACGGCTGACGGCTGACACCTGATGGCTGTTATCCCAGCTCCTGCCCGATCTGTTCCCATTCTGCAATTCGCGATTGCAAGCCGGCACGGGATTGTTCAAGTTCACGGCTTAGCCTTGTAGTCTCTTCCGGGCTCACAAAATTCTGCAGCGAACTTTCCGCGGTTGCGATGGCGGCTTCAAATGCCGAGATTTCCTCTTCGAGTTCGTGCGCGCGCTCTTCCATCTGTTTGCGCTTGATGGGATTCAGGCGCTTCGATTTGTCGGAAGATGCCGGTGCGGCGGCAGTATGGACACCGCCTGACTTTCCATTCGCCGGCTGTCCTACCCGCGCCGACACTGCCACCTGCTCCTGCAACTTTGCGGCGCCGCCCTGCTTTCGCGACATGAAGTCCTCGTAGTTTCCCGGATAAACTGCCACCGCTCCGCCGCCAATCTCGAATACCCGCGTGGCCAGCTTGTCGATAAAGTAGCGGTCGTGGGAAACGAAGACCACCGTGCCGGAGTACGAGCTGAGCGCATGCAGCAAAACATCTTTCGCGCGAATGTCGAGGTGATTGGTTGGTTCATCCAGCAGCAGGAAATTCGCCGGATGCAGCAGCATGCGCAGCAGCGCGTAACGGTTGCGCTCTCCGCCGGAGAGTACGCCGATGCGCTTGAAAACCTCCTCCCCGGAAAATAAAAAGCAGCCGAGCAGGTTACGCAGATCGGTCTCGCGGGAAGAAGGCGAAACGCGTCCCAGGTCATCGATTACGCGGGCGGTCTGGTCGAGTTCCTTGTATTGGTCCTGCGCGAAATAATCCAGCTGCACATTGTGTCCAAGGCGGTATTCGCCCCTGGTCAGCGGCTCGGTTTGCGCGAGCAGCTTGATCAGCGTGGATTTACCTGCTCCGTTAACGCCAACTAGCGCGATGCGATCGCCGCGTTCGATGGTAAAACTCGCGTTGCGAAAAACTTCTTTCTCGCCGTAGGACTTGGCCACGCCTTCAAACTCCGCCACCAGACGCCCGCTCGGCTTGGGTTGCGGAAAGGTGAAGTGGATTGTCCGCTCCTCTTCAGGCAGTTCAATGCGATCGATCTTTTCCAGTTCCTTGATCCGGCTCTGCACCTGTTTGGCTTTCGTCGCCTGGTAGCGAAAGCGGTTGATGAACACTTCCAGTTGCTCGATACGTTCCTTCTGGTTGCGGTATGCGGCTTCGAGCTGTTCCTGACGCTGCGTTTTCTGGCCCAGATATTTTTCGTAATTGCCGCTGTAGGTCCAGATCTTCTTGTTCCAGATTTCGATGATGCGGTTCACCGTGACATCGAGAAAATAACGGTCGTGCGAAATCAGGACAATTGAATACGGATACTGCGACAAGTATTCTTCCAGCCAGTTGCGCGATTCGAGATCAAGATGGTTCGTGGGCTCGTCAAGTAAAAGCAGGTTGGGTTTCTGCAGGAGTAGTTTTGCCAGAGCGATGCGCATCTGCCAGCCGCCGGAGAATTCTTCGGTCTGGCGCTCCCAGTCTTCCGTCCGAAAGCCAAGCCCGGCAAGCACTGCGCCGACCTGGGCCTCAATCGCGTATCCGGCATGGGTGCGGAACTCGTGCTCGATCCGGTGGTAGCGTTCCGCAACCTGCTCGTACTCCGGAGAGGTGTGGTCCAGTTCGGCCATGCTGGAAGTCAGTTGTTCCAGTTCCTGTTCAATATCTTTCAGTCGCGAGAATACCGACATGCATTCGGCAAACACGCTGCGGCCGGATAGCGCGAGCCCATCCTGGGGAAGGTATCCGGCGCTGATTCCTTTTGCCACGCTCACGTTGCCGTAGTCGAGGGATTCTTCCCCCGCGAGGATTTTCAGCAGCGTCGATTTTCCGGTGCCGTTGGCGCCCACCAGACCTACCCGGTCTCTGGGCGTGATCATGAGATCGGCGCCTTCGAACAGAAGTTTGTGGCCGTAACGCTTGCCGGCTGCGTTGAGCTGGATCATGGATCAGTTCATATCTTCTCATGTAGAAAAGTCATGCAGAAAACGCTTTACCGCAGAGGGCCCTGCAGAGCACAGCCACACAGGGCTTCAGACGTGGGTGAGGGCGGATGCTTCTACGGTCTTCATGGTGTGCAAGATTGTGGAGAGCACGTTCTGGTCGCCGACCGCGGTGTTGAGCATGACGTGATAGAGCGAGCGGGTCGGCCAGTCGGCGCCGAAATAATGTTTTACGAATAGGATGCGTTCGCAGTCGACGGTATCGACGAGATCTTCCGCATCGCGAAGACTCTTGCCCTGGGCCTGGATGCGGCGCAGTTTTTCGGCGCGCGGGGCATACAGAAATACGTGGAACACATCGGAGCGATCACGCAAAAAATAGGGAGCGCCGCGGCCGACGATTACGCAATTGCCCTGCCGGGCGATCTCGCGCATCACTTCTTCGCCGACTTCGACCATGCGGTCGGGGCCAAAAGGCTGGTGCTCGAGATGCATGCTGCGTTCGTAGCTGCCGCGCCAGAAAACTTTCACCAAACGCTGAAACGTGCTATCAACGCGCTCTTCGCACATGGAAACGGCGGAGGAATCGACATTGGCCACGCGCGCGATTTCGGCGGTGAGGTCGCGGTCCCACAACTTCCAGTCCAATTGCGAAGCCAGCTGGCGGGCAATTTCTCCGGCTCCACACCCATACTCGCGTTCGACCGTGATAATCCGAAACATAGAGCTACCCTGTGACCGCAAAACTTTATCGTATCCAGACTTTTGGTACAACCGACATTCCCGGGCGCAACGCGTGCTCTTTGGTTTCGCCCTGATCGAATGTGATCTTCACTGGAATGCGCTGGACCACCTTCACATAATTCCCCGTGGCATTTTCCGGCGGCAGCAGGCTGGTGATGGCGCCACTCGCGCCCGCCAGACTTTCGACGTGACCTTTGTAGTCCTTGCCGGTGGCGTCGCCGGAAATCGTAACCGCCTGTCCGACGCGCATCTTCCGCAACTGGGTCTCTTTGAAATTTGCAGTCACCCAAACGTCGTCGAGATTAATGACGCGCATCAGTTCCTGCCCGGGCTGCACGTTCTGTCCGGCTTCCACTGTGCGGTTCGTGACCACGCCGCTGACGGGCGCGACGATGGTGGTGTATTGCAGGTTAAGTTGCGCGGCATCCAGTTCGGCTTTTTTCTGTTCGACCAAGGCCTCGGCACCCTGTGCGCGTGAGCGGATTGCGGCCACTTGCTGCGGCCCAGTCTGCGCCACTCGTGCATTGGCGCGTGCCTGGGCGATCCGGCTTTGCGCCGCTTTAATCTGTTGCTGCGCGGCTGCGGCATTGGCGCGGGCTGCGTCCAGACCGGAGGCCCCGGCCTGCGCCGCCGCCACCGCCTGATCGAATTGCTGCTGCGAGATTTCCTGCTTCGAAACCAGTTGCTTGTAGCGTGCCAGATCGTTTTGCGTCTTTATATTGTTGGCTTCTGCTTGCGCGACCTGGGCATTCGCCGCTTCGTACTGTTGCTGCGCCACCAGCAATCCCGCCTGCGCGGTTTCTACATCTGCGGCCGCGGCGGAAAGCTGTCCGCTGGTGCTGGTGGACGTAATCGGAACATTCACGCCGGCAGCTCGGGCTGCAGCCACGGCATTGTCGTAGTCCCCTTTGGCACGCGCTACCAGAACCTGATAGTCCCGCGGATCGATCTGCACCAGCGGCTGCCCAGCCTGCACAAACTGGTTATCGCTGACCAGCAGTTTTTCAACATGTCCTGAAACCCGGGCACTCACCGGGTTCAAATGGCCGTCGATCTGCGCGTCGTCGGTGGATTCATAACTGCTGAAGTACCGCCACAGGAAGAATCCCGCGACCAGCAGCACCACCACGCCGACGATCATGAACATGCGGAAGCGCGGGTTGCGTTTCTGAAACTGCTTCCACTTCATGTCGCGCTCTGAGAGTTCAGGAGCGCGATGTTCCTGCGATGACTGCTGGCCCTGCGGCTGCGTCCGCTCCGGCGTTTCGGTTGGCTGTGCCATATTTACTTGCTCTCTAAATATTGTCTGACACCCAGTTCGGCGAAGCCAATGGCTCGCGCCAAAGATAACTTGGCCACGTTATGAGCGTACAGGCTTGAAATGTAGTTTTCATTCGCGGAGGCGACTACTTCCTGCGCCTGCACCACTTCCAGATTGTCGGCCACGCCGGCGGTAAAGCGGTCGCGTGCCTGATCCAGGGTCTGGTTCGCAAGTTCGAGCGAACTGCGGGCCACGCGCACCTGATCGGCAGCCGAATTCAAGTCGAGCAGTGCCGCGCGAACATCGTAATCGATCTGGCCGCGCAGGTTCTCCAGTTGCTGGCGGTTCTGTTTCAGCGTGGACTCGGCTTCGAGCGCATCGGCATGCGCGCGTCCGCCTGCAAATATCGGAATCGCAATCGTCGCGCCCACCTGGAAAACACCATGCGAATCGCCGACGTTTACTCCCGCAGCTCCGTAGTTTCCCGCCATGCTCAAAGTCGGGAAGTGCTCGGCAGTGGCGGCGCGCCGAAAGAGTTCCGCCGACCGCACCTGCTGCGCCGCGGCGCGGTAGTCAGCCCGGGAAGAGTACGCTCTCTGCAATGCCTGGTCGAGATTCATTGCGTCCAGCGGCTGATACGGCACCGCGTCACTTAGATTAAATTCCTGCCCGGGAGGTAGTCCGATGGTCCGCGCCAACAGAAGCTTTTGCTTGGCATAACTGTTGCGCGCCACGATGAGCTGTTGCTGCCGCGTCTGCAATTCGACCTGGGCCCGCAGCGCGTCAATGGCAGGCAGCAGTCCGGCAACCTGCTGGTCGTGAGCTTTGTTGTAAAGCGCCTGCGCGGCTTCCACCTGCGCCTGCGCAGCGTCCACTCGCGCCGACGCAGAAATCGTCAACAAGTATTCGTTCCCCGCGGCCAGCACCACAAGTTCACGAGCGTCGTTATATCGATATCTGGCCGCCGCCTCGCTCGCCTGCGCACCGCGCTCTCGCTGAATGTAGTGCCAGTCGAATATCGGTGAGGTCACATAAAAGCGCGCGTCAAAAGTCCCGATCGGGCCGATGACCGGCGAAACACCGGGAAAGTTAAAACGAAATCCCAGCGCCGCCAGATCGATCTGCGCGGCGCTCTGCGTGGCCGCCGCACTCACGTTCGGAAGCAGATGGCTCAACTCTTGCCATTTGGCGCCGCGCGCGGCCAGAGAGCTGTCCCCGGCCAGCAGCAATCCCAGATTGTTGCGCAATGCCCGGTCAATCGCATCTTTGATCGAGAGTTGCAGCACTCCGCCGGTGGCTTTTCCCTCAGGCACGCTTCCCAGAAAGGAATTTTGCGTTGACCCAAGGGTTGGCGCCGAGTACGAACCAGCGGCCGATCCCGATGCCGAGCTTCGTGATTCCGCAGAATCGGTGGACGCTTCGTTCGCCGTCTGCCCCATCCCCAGTTGCGCTTGCGCTCCGGCACACACAACAACCAGGAATGCCATTGTCACAACCGCAGTCGGAATCCGGTTAGATTGAGTGACTCTTCGGACTGAATTCATCTCGTTCAGGTTTTGACAAATGCGCCGATTTTACTCAACAACGTAAAAACGATTTCTTTGCTTCGATATAGATGCAAATGATTGTACCCGGGACGCCAGAGCAGGCAGGTATTTAGGCCTTTATAGAAACGGAAAGGCAAGATGAAAATCTGCACCCTGGAAGTTGCTGGTCATGCGAGAACGGACGGAGGGAAGGGAACCGCTCCGGGCGGAAATATGCTCCGGCAAGAGTGCGTTAAGTCCGGCACGGAATTTCTGCCGCACGATCTCCCACAGACTGGCGAACCCCGAGTCGGTCCCTCGCCGCGATCTATTGCGCCAGTTCGTATCCCGCGAAAAAGAAGCTCAACTCGAACCGCGCGGTTTCGTCGGCATCGGACCCGTGAATGGCATTGTGCTCAATGCTCGACGCCCACTTCTTCCGGATGGTTCCTTCTTCGGCGTTGGCAGGGTTTGTGGCGCCCATGAGCTTGCGCAAGTCGGCGATGGCGTCCTCTTTTTCCAGCGCCAGCGCGACGATTGGTCCGCTCGACATGAAGTCGGTGAGCGAATTGAAGAATGGCCGGTGGGCATGCACGGCGTAAAACTGCTCCGCCTGGTGCTTGGAAATTTCCAGCATCTTGATGGCGAGAATGCGGAAATGATTTTTTTCGAACTGCTCGATAATGTCGCCGATAGCGTTTCTGCGCACGGCGTCGGGCTTCACGATGGTGAGAGTACGTTGCAGAGTTTTCATAGATTCTTGGGTCGCTAAGCGGCTTTCACTCCTATGGCGGCGGCGACGGTTTCGCCGATTTCAGCCGGTGACTTGCAGACGCGAATTCCCGCGGCTTCCATCGCCTTGATCTTTTCGGACGCGGTGCCATGTCCGCCGGAAATAATCGCTCCCGCGTGGCCCATGCGGCGCCCGGGAGGCGCGGTCTGCCCGGCGATGAATCCGATCACCGGTTTCTTCATACGGCTTCTCACAAATTCCGCTGCGGTTTCTTCGGCGTTCCCGCCGATTTCGCCGATCATAATCACGGCTTCGGTCTGCGGATCGCGATTGAACAGATCGAGCGCATCGACGAAGTTGGTTCCGATAATCGGGTCTCCGCCAATGCCGATCGCAGTGGATTGTCCTATGCCGCGCGTCGTCAACTGATGGACCGCTTCATAGGTCAGTGTGCCCGAGCGGGAGACGATGCCGACGTTTCCTTCTTTGTGAATGCGTCCGGGCATGATTCCAATCTTGCATTTGCCGGGCGAAATGAT
>Ga0136846_1241533_pt1 | contig 15232 bp, 17 predicted proteins | sample HopSoiMetagenom2_FD_96841 | JGI IMG/M metagenome (GOLD analysis project Ga0136846, IMG submission 96841) | Grasslands soil microbial communities from Hopland, California, USA - 2 Assembly 2016 (version 4) | ecosystem: Environmental > Terrestrial > Soil > Grasslands | place: USA: Hopland... | reverse complement strand
TTTTCGACATCGAGGCCTACGAGCCCGCCGGCTGCGCGCGCTGCTCGCATACGGGCTACAAGGGCCGCACCGGCCTCTACGAGGTGATGGTGATGAACGACGAGATCCGCTCGATGACGATCGAGCGCGTATCGGCCGATCAGATCCGCGCGAAGGCCGTGGAGGAGGGCATGCGCGTGCTGCGTGCGGACGGCCTCGAGAAGGTCCGGCTCGGCCTCACCTCGATTTCTGAGGTTTCAAGGGTCACGTAACCGGGCGCTGCTGCCGATAAGGAGAACGATGTTCGATTTCGCCGACGTATTGCTCGAAGTCCTCAGGCTCAAGGCATCCGACCTTCACCTCACCGCCGGGTCGCCCCCGATGGTGCGCCAGAAGGGTCGCCTTGGCGCGCTCGACTATCCGGCGCTGAGCCCGCAGCAGACGCGGGAGATCATCTACTCGATCCTGACGAACGACCAGCGCAAGAAGCTGGAGAACGAGTGGCAGATCGACTTCGCCTACTCGATCCCCGGCCAGGGGCGCTTCCGCGTCAACGCCTACTTCCAGCGCGCGTCGCTCGGCGCCGCCTTCCGCTTGATCCCGAACGAGATGCCCGCCCTGGAGGACCTCGGGCTACCGCCGGTGCTGCGCGATCTCACGAAGAAGCCGCGCGGCTTCGTGCTCGTCACCGGGCCGACGGGCTCCGGCAAGTCCACCACGCTCGCCGCGATGCTCGACGTGATCAACAAGGAGCGGCACGAGCACATCATGACCATCGAGGACCCGATCGAGTTCCTCCACCGTCACCAGAACTGCATCGTCAATCAGCGCGAGCTGGGCGCCGACGCCCAGAGCTTCGCGCTCGGCCTGAAGGCCGCCCTGCGCCAGGACCCCGACGTGATCCTCGTGGGCGAGATGCGCGATCTCGAGACGATCGCCACCGCGCTGACCGCGGCGGAGACCGGCCATCTCGTGTTCGCCACCCTCCACACCCAGGACACGGCGCAGACCGTTGACCGCATCGTGGATGTGTTCCCGCCCGCGCAGCAGCACCAGGTGCGCGTGCAGCTGTCGGTGTCGCTGCAGGGGATCGTCACTCAGCAGCTTCTTCCCACCGCCGACGGCCAGAGCCGCGTGTGCGCGACGGAGATCCTCGTCCCCACCCCGGCGGTGCGCAACCTCATCCGCGAGGGCAAGACGCACCAGATCTACTCGGCCCTCCAGACGGGCGGCGCGCACGGCATGCAGACGATGGACGCCGCGCTCGTCGACCTAGTCCGCCGCCAAAAGATCACTCGCGAGCTCGCCGAGGCGCGCTCCTCGAGCCCCGAGGAGCTCCGCCGATTGATGGGCACGGTGCGGGTGGCTTAGCGCGATGTCGACCTTCGCATTCAAGGCCCTCGACCTCACCGGCGCGGCCACGCGCGGCGAGGTGGAGGCGGAGGACAAGCAGTCCGTTGCGGCGCAGCTGCGCTCCAAGGGCCTGATCGTCCTCGACATCGAGGAGCAGAAGCCCACCGACGTGGGCGACCTCCTCGGCCGCTTCAAGAAGGTCAAGGCGCACGAGCTGACGGTCGCGACGCGGCAGCTCTCGACGATGATCTCGTCGGGCATGTCGCTCCTCCGGGCGCTGTACGTGCTCGAGGACCAAGCCGAGAACGACAAGCTCAAGGAGTGCTTCCTACAGGTCCGCAAGGACGTGGAGGCGGGCATCTCGCTGTCGGAGGCGCTGGCGCGCCATCCAGACATCTTCAACGAGCTCTACATCGCGATGGTGGCCGCGGGCGAGACGGGCGGCATCCTCGAGAGCACGCTCGGCCGCGTGGCCGACCAGCTCGAGAAGGACGATTCGCTCCGCCGCCAGGTGAAGGCAGCGATGATGTACCCGACGATGATCGCGAGCTTCGCGGGCATCGTGATGATCGCGCTCGTGGTGTTCATCGTCCCGGTGTTCGAGGGCGTGTTCAAGGACTTCGGCGGCAAGCTTCCGGCCATCACACAGGTGACGGTCGACGTCTCCCACTTCATCACGGGCAGGTGGTACCTGTGCATTGCCCTCGTGTGGGCAACCGTCTGGGGCTTCCGCAAGTGGAAGTCGAGCGACAGGGGCCGCGAGCACTGGGACCGCTTCAAGCTCAAGATCCCCTGGAAGATCGGCGACACCGTGCAGAAGATCGCGCTCGCGCGCTTCTCGCGCACCTTCTCCGCCCTCGTCGCGGCCGGCGTACCGATGCTCGAGGCGATCGAGATCACCGGCAAGACCGCCGGCAACAAGGTCATCGAGAACGCGATGGTGGCCGTGAAGGACTCGGTCACAGGCGGCGGCACCGTTTCCGCGCCGATGAAGACGGCGCCCGAGGCCTTCCCGACGATGGTCGTGCAGATGCTCGCCGTCGGCGAGGAGACCGGCGCGATGGACACGATGCTCTCGAAGATCGCCGACTTCTACGAGGACGAGGTGGCGGCCGCCATCAAGGCCCTGACCTCCATCCTCGAGCCCCTGATGATCATCATCGTGGGCGCGATGGTCGGCTTCATCGTGATCTCGATGTACATGCCGCTGTTCAAGGTCTACGACGCGATCAAGTAGGCGGCGGCGGCTCGCCTCACCGGCGCAGCGTCAAGACGAGCGCGCGAACAGGCGCAGGAACAGCAGGAAGATGTTGAGGACGTCCAGGAAGATCCCTGCCGCCAGCGGTATCGCCTCTTCGTTGCCCGCGCGGCGAAGGCGGTTGAAGTCGATCACCGTGTAGAGCCCGAAGATGGCGAGCCCGGCGAGAGACCAGGCGGTGTATACGGCGGGTATATGGACGAAGATCAGCACGATTCCGCCGGCGAGCAGCGCCAGCAGCAGCCAGAACGCGATTCGGTAGAGGAACGAGAGGTCGCGGCGGATCGCGTAGCCGCCGGCGCCGAGCACCCCGACGAATAGCGCGGTGGCGCCGAAGGCCTGGCGGACGGCCGTGGGGTCGGTGGCTGAGTAGTAGTTGACGGTCGTCGCGACGCTCGCCCCGATCAGCAGGCCGAATCCGAACAAGAGGGCCAAGGCGAGGTTCGTATTGCCCCGCGAGTTCGCCACGTTCAGGCCGATCAGGCAGCCGAGCGCCAGGAGCCACGCGATGAACCAGCCCGCTCCGCCCATGCCTCGCGCGGCCCAGACGCCGAGCGTGGCGAACCCAACCGTGAGGGCCACGAGCGCCATCACCCGCCCGAACAGCGCGGGCGCCTTTGCCGCGACAGGTTGTTCGGCGTATCCGGCGGCCGTCATCGCACATCAGCGTCGGACGCCCGACACCTGACGTCATCACCCGATCGGGGTGACTCGCCCGGACTGCGGCCCCGCCGGTCAAGCCGACCCGACGTTGCGTCGCAGTGTGAACGTCTGCTGAGGCGCGGGCCTGACCCCGCCGGTCCCGGCGGCTATTGTGATCCGCCGGTGGAAACAACCTAAAGGGAGATGATGGCCGACAGCGTTGCGATGACCGCGGAGAGCTTCCAGGCCCTGCAGGAGGAAGTGGAGCGCCTGGAGACCGAAGGCCGCCGCGAGATCGCCGAGCGGATCAAGACTGCGCGCGAGTGGGGCGACCTGAAGGAGAACGCCGAGTACCACGACGCGAAGAACTCCCAGGCGCACCTCGAGACCCGCATCGCAACGCTGCGCGAGAAGCTGCTCCGCGCCGACGTGCAGGAGGGCGGTCCGCCGTCCGACGTCGTTGCCCTCGGCAGCCGCGTGACGGTGAAGGACGAGACGTCGGGGCGCGAGGACGTGTTCGTGCTCGTGCCGGCCACCGAGGCGAACCCGTCGAGCGGCAAGCTGTCGTTCGAAGCGCCGATGGCGCGCGCACTCGTGGGCGCGAAGCCCGGCGACATCGTGAGCGTGGCCACGCCGCGCGGCGAGCGGCGGCTCTCGGTGCTGGCGCTGGGCTGAACCGGCGCTCCTCCTGAGACAGTTCGGGATACTGTCGCGCATCTGACAGGGGCGGCTGCGCGCAGGGCGTGGCCAGGAAGGCGGGGAGGTACCCATGCGCGGGATTGCGCGCTACGTGCTTGTGGCCGCGCTCGCTTGTGGCGCGGCGTGGATCTTTGCGGTGCCGGCCACGGCGGCCGCCACGCCGTGCAGCGCCGCGGCATCGAACGGCGGCGAGTGGCCCGTGTACGGGCACGACCTCGCCAACACTCGCAGCCAGCCTCTCGAGCGGGCGCTCGGTCCGGCGCAAGCCGGCTCGCTGAGCCCGGCCTGGGTCTTCTCCACGGCTTCGGTGGGCGATGCCTCCGCCTTCCAGAGCACCCCGGTGGTGGATCGCGGCTGCGTGTTTCTCGGCTCGACCAACGCTGTGGTGTACGCGCTCAACGCCGCCGACGGCAAGCTCGTCTGGCACCGCCAGCTTCCCCTGACGAGCGCCGGATTCGGTGGCGGGATCGTGGGCGCTCCGGTAGTGAGCGGCGGCCGCGTGTTCGTGCTCGTGGATGAGGGGAACGCGCCGTACGTGGCGGCGCTCGACCGCACCAGCGGCGCGCTGCTTTGGAAGAGCGCGCCGATCGCGGCGGGCGACGGCATTTACACCAACGCGAGCCCGGTGCTCGCGAACGGCTTCGTTGTGGCCGGGTACTCGCCGGCGGAGGGAGACCCCACCTCCACCGGCGGCTTCGCGCTGCTCGACCCGGCCACCGGCGCAATCGAGAAGGTCACGCCAACGATCCCGCCGGCCGACCAGGCCAAGGGCTTCGCAGGCGGTGGGTTGTGGAGCACGCCCGCCTACGACCCGTCCACGAAGTACCTCTACTGGGGCGCCGGCAATCCCTCCAGCTAGCAGCAGCAGCACCCGAACACCGACGCGATCCTGAAGATCGATCTCAGCCGCTCGCGCCCGACCTTCGGCGAGATCGTGGCCGCGTATCCGGGCAATGTGGACCAGTACACCGACACCCTCCAGACGCTCAGCGGCACCCCGGTGTGCGCGGCGTCCGACAACCCGAGCGTGCCGTATCCGCTCGACGACCCGGCCTGTGGCCAGCTCGACCTCGACTTCGGCGCGTCGGCCAACCTGTTCACGGACAGCCACGGGACCGAGTTGGTGGGCGACCTTCAGAAGTCGGGCGTCTACCACGCGGCGAACGCGGACACGATGAAGCCGGCCTGGAGCCAGATCATCGGCGTCTCGTGCGCCGCCTGCAACGCGGCGTCCACCGCGTTCGACGGCCACTCGATCGAGGGCGTGGGCACACCTGGCGGCGAGCTGTTCTCGCTCGCGCGCGACGACGGTTCGCCGAACTGGCTTTCGCCGATCGCCGACGGCGCCCACTACCAGTCGGTGAGCACGGCCGACGGCGTGGTCTACACCGTGGACGGCAACGGCTTCCTCGACGTGATCGACGCGGCCAGCGGTAACACGATCACGAGACGTCCTATGAGCGAGGACACGGGCACCCCGACGCAGGGAACGACCAGCGATGGCGTGTCCATCGCCGAGCACCTGGTGTTCGCGTCGGCGAGCGACGTGCCCACGGTCACGGGCACGGCCGTCGCGGGACTGATCGTGGCGTACCGCGCGGGCTAGGCTGCCCCCGGCATGGCCGAGTCCGCCGACACGACGATCTTCACAACCATGACCGCGCTCGCCGAGAAGACGGGCGCGATCAACCTCGGGCAGGGCTTTCCGGACGAGGACGGGCCGAAGCTGGTGATCGACGCCGCGGTGGAGGCGCTGCGCAGCGGGCACAACCAGTACGCGCCGCTTCCCGGCATCCCGGCGCTGCGCGTGGCCGTGGCACGCCACCAGCGGCTCATGTACGGGATCGAGCTCGATCCGGACACGCAGGTGCAGGTGACGTTCGGCGCCACAGAGGCGCTGGCCTCGGCGCTGCTCGCGCTCGTGCGTCCCGGCGACGAGGTGGCGATGCTCGATCCCTCATACGACTCGTACGCCGCGGTGGTGGCGCTGGCCGGCGGGGTGCCGCGGCCGATCCCGCTGGCGCCTCCCGGCTGGCGGGTGGAGGCGGCTGCGGTGGAGGCCGTGGTCAGCGACCGGACGCGCGTGCTGCTCGTGAACTCTCCCCACAACCCCACGGGGCGGGTGCTGGACGCTGGCGAGCTCGACGTGCTCGCCGGGGCCTGCCGGCGCCACGACGTCATCGCGCTCACTGACGAGGTGTACGAGCACCTGATCTACGACGGCGAGCACATCCCGATAGCCACCCGCGACGGGATGGCCGAGCGGACCATCACCGTCTCGTCGCTCGGAAAGACGCACTCGTTCACGGGCTGGAAGATCGGCTGGGCCACGGGTCCCGCCGAGCTTGTGTCCGCCGTGCGCGGCGTCAAGCAGTTCCTCACCTTTGCGGGCGGCACCCCGCTCCAGCATGCAGCCGTGGTCGCGCTCGACGACGCGGGGGAGGAGCCGCGGAAGCTCGCGCGCTCCCTGGCGGAGAAGCGCGACCTGCTCGCCGAGGGCCTCGCCGCCGCCGGCTTCGAGGTGCTGCACAGCTCAGGCACCTATTTCCTCACGGCCGATGCTCGGCCGCTCGGGTTCGACGATGCCGTGGCGCTGTGCGAACGCCTTCCGCTCGAGGCGGGCGTGGTGGCCATCCCCATCTCCGCATTCACGGCCGAGCCAGCCGAGCGCGTGCGGCCGCTGGTGCGCTTCGCCTTCTGCAAGAGGCGCGAGGTGCTGGAGGACGCGGTGTCCCGCCTGAAGGCGTGGAGAGCCTGAACTACAGCTAGCGCGCGCTCACGCCGTCCATAGCCAGCCTCACGACCGCCGTGCGCGCGCGCGTCGCGCTCCAGCCGTGTCCCGCGCGCAGGTGCCGGTAGGTGTGGCCCACGAGGTTGAAGAGCACGGTGGCGGTCTCGCCCGCTTCGACCGGCGCCAGCGAGCCGTCCGCCGCGCCCTCGCGCAGCAGCTTCTGGAGCGGCTCGACGAACGCCGGCCGCGTGAGCCGGCGGCCACCGCGCTCGTGGAAGATCTCGTCGCGGGCGCCGGAGGAGAGCGCGTCGAGCACGTCGAGGTTGGACTCTGCCACGCGGCACTCCAGCTCGAGCGCCCGCCGCAGGCGGTCGCGCGCGCTGCCGTCGGACACGAGCGCCCGCCACATGGCGTCGCGATACTCGTTCTCGAGCCGCAGCGCCAGCTCGCCCAGGATGTCCTCCTTCGACACGCCGCGGCGGTGCAGTGTCATGCGCGACACGCCGGCCTCCGCCGCGATCCGCTCGAGCGTGACGCCTGACGCCCCGTGGAGCTCGAGCGCGCGGCGGGCCCCCTCCACGATGGCGTCGGGAACGGCGGTCATCGGGGCTTGTATGCGCTGAACCTGAACGACTTCGAGCCCGTGCTCACGCGCGCCTCCTCGAAGCCGGCGGCGGCGAGACGCGCGGGCAGGCCATCGGGATCCACCAGCACCAGCGTGTCGCCGATGTGGATCAGCCTGAACCCGAGGCCGCGCGGCAGGCTGTCGGTGCCCGCGAACACGCCGCCGGGCCGCAGCACGCGAAACACCTCACGGAAGAGCTGATCCTGCAGCTCGGGCGAGGGGATGTGGTGGAGCATCGTGAAGCAGGCGGCGCCGGAGAAGCGCCCGTCCTCGAACGGCATCTGGGTGGCATCGCCTTGGACGACCTCGGCCTGGTCGCCCAGCTCGGCGCGTAGGTGCTCGCAATAGTCCTCCTCGAGCTCGAGGATGCTCAGCTTGCCGGGACGCCGCGCGAGCACTCGGCTAGTGGCGCCGAAGCCCGGACCGATCTCCAGCGCGTCGTCGCCGAGGTCGATCCCCTTGAGACCCCAGGGGAGCAGCTCTTTCTCCACGCTGCGCGCCCACCACCCGGAGGAGCAGAGCAGGTTGTGAATCCGGTTCACGGTACGGAACCGTATCACCCCTGTTACATCGATGTATCAGGTGACGTGCAGCGTGATGTTGCCGAAGCTGCCGCCGCCGCAGCGCGCGCCCACGTGATAGGCGCCGGCCGCACGTGAGCTCGGGATGCGCGTCTGGGCGGCGAAGTTGCCGCTCGGACGGATGTGGATGAAGATCGCGTTGACGCCCGCGAACTCACCGCCGGCATGGAATGCGGCCGAGAGGACGGTGACCTTCCCACTGTGGGAGCAGCCGCCGCCCACGTTCCCCGAAACGTGGACGATGTGTCCCGCAGCAATCGTATGCGGAGAGACGTGGAGGCCCACCGGGGCGCCGGCGGCGGCCACCGGCAGGGCCAGGGCCAGGGCCATCGCGAGTACAGGGAGGATGCGCATCTCGCACGCCAGCCTCTCACCTGCGGGACCGCCGATGCAAGCGGGGCGTGACTTTGCATAAGTGCCGGGCTGCCCATACGGGCAGAATCCGCGCTCGACGTGCTCGACCGCCTTCGCACAGCGCTGACGCCCGACCTGCGGCCGCTCAAGGAGTCGCGCGACTACCGGCTGCTCATGACCGGCGCGATGGTCACCGGCCTCGGGACCCAGGCGTCGCTTGTGGCCGTCCCGTACCAGGTGTACGTGATCACGCACAAGCCGGTGCTGGTGGGCCTGCTGGGCGTGGTGGAGCTGGGCCCGCTGGTTACGGCATCGCTATTCGGCGGGGCGCTCGCGGATCGCTACGACCGCCGCCGGCTACTGCTGCTCTACCAGCTCGTGCTGGTGGCGGTGGCCGGCGCGCTGGCCGCCGCGTCGTTTCTCGGGACCCCGCCGCTGTGGCTCCTGTACGTGCTGGCCGGCTTGCTCGCTGGCGCCGGGCAGCTAGAGCGGGTGACGCGCGCCTCGATCGTGCCGAACGTCGTGCGGCGCGAGCACCTCCGCGCCGGCCTGTCGAACATGTTCGGGCTGATGCAGCTGACGATGGTGGTTGGGCCCGCGATCGGCGGCCTGCTGATCGCGGCGTTCCACGTACAGGCCGCGTACACCGTCGATGCGGTCAGCTGCCTGGGAATGGCGTTCGCCGCGGCGGCGATGTCCCCGCAGCCGCCCTACGGCGTGGAGGAGCACGAGCCGGTGCTGCACTCGATCGCTACCGGCCTGCGCTTCGTGAGCGGCGAGCGGGCGCTGCTCGGAAGCTTCGCCATCGACCTGATCGCCATGACGTTTGGGATGCCGCGCGCGCTCTTCCCGGTGATGGCGCTCACGCTCTACCACGCGGGAGCGGCGGGCACCGGCGTGCTGTTCGCCGCCGTGTCGGCGGGCGCGACGGTGGCCGCGATCACCACTGGCTGGCTCGGCCACGCGCGCTACCTCGGGCGCATCACGATCGGTGCGGTGACGGTGTGGGGAGCCGCTATCGCCGCCGCCGGCGTGATGCCGTCGCTGGTGCTCGCCGCGCTGCTCCTGGCCGTGGCCGGCGCCGCCGACAGCGTGAGCGCGGTGTGCCGCTCCACCATCTCCCAGACGCTCACGCCGGACCACATGCGCGGCCGCATGTCCTCGGTGTTCAGCCTGGTGGTGGCCGGCGGCCCGCGGCTGGGGGACGTGGAGGCGGGCTCGGTCGCGTCACTCACCTCGGTGCGCGTGTCGGTGACGTCGGGCGGCCTGGCCTGCCTGGCCGGCGTGGTGCTGATAGCGCTCGCCTTCCCGGAACTGGTCGGCTACGACGGCGATGCGGTCGAGCCCCGCATCGCCCCAGTCGCTGCGGCCTAAGCTCGGTATGTGACCCTGCCGTTCGCGGTCTCGGACGTGTGCCTCGTGGCTACGCAGGCCGCCACGGTGGCGCTGCCGGCCGCGCCTCGCATTCCGCTACTCGAGAAGCTCCGCAGCGGCTGGTGGGCGCTCGTGCCGCTCGGGTCGATCGTGGTCGTGATCTTCGGCATCCAGGCGGCGTCGCAGAGCGCGAACGCGCTCACCTACCTGGCGCTCGTAGCGGTGCCGCCGCTCGCTGCGCTGGCGCTCGCCGGACTCGCGCGCGGAGGGCGGCCGTGGCGCGCGGTTGCGGTCCTGCCGCTGTTCGCGCTGGCGTGGGCGGACCGCCACGGGCTCGTGGGTGAGGCGTGCGGCATCGCGCTCTCCGCCCTCGCTTGCGTCACGCTCGGCGTGCTGCTCGCTCAGGTGGCGCGGCTGTCCTGGCTGAAGATCGGGATCGTGCTCATGTCGATCGGCGACACGATTCTCGTGATCTCCCAGCAGCTCCAGGCACCCAACAACGTGCTCAACGCGGCCGCGCCCGGACTCGGGCTGCCGCAGTTCCAGCGCGCGCTGTTCGGCTCGGCGGTGATCGGCTTCGGCGACCTCTTCATCGCCGCGGTGTTCGGGGCGGTGCTGGCGGCCGAGGGAAGGCGCCAGGGCGGCCCGGCGCGCCTCACGCTGCTGATAGCGCTTGCGTTCGACCTGCTCTTCTTCGCCACCGACCTGCTGCCGGCCACCGTGCCGGTCGCGCTCGCGCTGATCGCGTGCGAGCGGCCCTGGGAGCTGGTCAGGCGCGCGGGTCGAGCGGCTCGTCCAGGTCCAGCTCGGTGGTGGCCATCACGCGCGCCAGCATCATGTACTGGCCGATCACCATCATCAGCTCGATCAGCTCGCGCGCCGACAGAAGCTCCCTGATCGCCTCGAAGCTCGCGTCCGACGCACGCGCGTCGACCACAACCTCGGTCGTGAACCGCAGCAGCGTGCGCTGGGCGTCCGAGAAGCACTCGGCGCCGACGTCGTCGCGCTCGAGCGCGGCCACCTGCTCGTCGCTCGCGCCCACGGCACGCGCGATCGGCACGTGCTGCACCCACTCGTAGTCCGCGTGCGGAGTGAGCCGGGCCACCCGCAGGATCGCCAGCTCGCGCAGCAGCGGATCGAGTGCCAGGTCGCCGAGCAGCACGCCGCCCCAGCGCAGCCAGGGCCGGAAGGCGGTCTCGGCGTTGGCCATCATCCGGAACACGCCGAGCGGTGGCACGGCGTCGAGCGCCTCGCGGGCTCGTGCCGGGAGCCGCTCCGGATCGGCGTAGGGGAGGCGCGTCACCGGCGGGCATGCTAATCGGAAATTTGGGCTTAAGAACCACGACCGGCGGCCGATTAGCCGGGCTAAGCCCAGATTCCGCGGCGTTCTCCGTGGGCTGGCGAACGACCCAAGCACCCAAGGAGGGCACACATGCTGCGGAAGCTCCGCGCACGTATTCAGTCCGAGGAGTCCGGTTTCACTCTGATCGAGCTTCTCGTCGTCATTCTGATCATCGGCATCCTGGCCGCGATCGCTCTGCCGAACTTCCTCGGCCAGCGCACCAAGGCTCAGGACAGCTCGGCCAAGTCCGACGCTCGCAACATGGTCAGCCAGATGGAGTCCTGCTACACGGACGCCAACACGTACACCAGCTGCCCCGGCAGCTCGACCGGCCTCACGATCGGAACGGGCAAGGGCCAGGTGACCGTGACGGTCACCGGTACCGGCGGCACGGGCTACAAGGTTGACGCCCACTCGCAGTCGGACAACCACTTCTTCATCGAGAAGCTGGCCGACGGCACGATGGCGCGCACCTGCACCGGTTCGGGCGGTGGCTGCCCGACCTCCGGCGGAAGCTGGTAGTCCCCGCTCAAAGCGAGGTATTTGGCGAGGCGGGCCATCGCGGCCCGCCTTGTCCACTTTCTGGAGCACGCCTAAAGGTCAGATTCGTGACAGCCGATACCGCGTGTGGATAGACCCAAGTCCCTCATTAGGAGGTCAAACACATGCTGCGGAAGCTCCGCGCGCGTATTCAGTCTGAGGAGTCCGGTTTCACGTTGATCGAGCTCCTCGTCGTAATCCTGATCATCGGCATCCTGGCCGCGATCGCTCTGCCGAACTTCCTCGGTCAGCGCACCAAGGCTCAGGACTCGAGCGCCAAGTCTGACGCTCGCAACATGGTCAGCCAGTTGGAGTCCTGCTACACGGACAGCAACACCTATGTCGGCACCGGTAGCGGTGGCACCTGCCTCGGTTCGGCCACGGGCCTGACCTACGGCGCCAACAAGGGCCAGGTCGCGGTTACGGCTGTGGGCGCTGGCACCTACACGATCGACGCTCACTCGCAGTCGGACAACCATTTCCTCATCACGAAGGCGTCCGACGGCACGACCGCGCGTACCTGCACGGGCTCGGGCGGCGGTTGCCCGACGTCGGGCGGCAGCTGGTAATCAGCTAGCTCGATACGAGTCGCAATGGCGAGGCGGGCCTTCGGGCCCGCCTCGTCCGCTTTCGTGGACGTTTCTTAAGCAAGGAGCCGAAACGCGCCGATACCAGCCGGACCCAAGGACTTGCTCGCCCAGGAGGTCACCCATGTTGTGGAGGTTCAGCAAACGCCTCGAGAGCGAGGAGAGCGGTTTCACCCTGATCGAGCTCCTCGTCGTAATCCTGATCATCGGCATTCTCGCCGCCATCGCCCTGCCCAACTTCCTGAGCCAGCGCAACAAGGCCCAGGACACGAACGCCAAGTCGGACGCCCGCAACCTGGTCTCCCAGCTCGAGTCCTGCTTCACGGACAGCGAGACCTACACGGGATCGAACGTGTCGGGCACGACGGCGAGCTCTTGCCTCGGCACCGACACCGGCCTGACCGTCGGCCCGGGGCCGGGGAAGGTGGACGTGACGTCCACGAGTGACAAGGGCTTCGTCGTCGTGGCGACGTCGAAGACCGGCACCACGTTCTCGATCACCAAGGACGTGTCGAACGGCGTGATCAGCCGTAGCTGCTCCGGCACGAGCGGGAGCTGCATCAACAGCAGCTGGTAGACCCGTTCGAGACAGGCAGCACCCAAAAGGGACCGGCGAAGCCCGCCGGTCCCTTACTTTTGCGCCAACTTCGGGCCGAGAAATTCCGACGCGCCAATAACGCTAAAGCGTGGCCGCCGCGCACCGACAGGATTCTTGATGCTCAAGCGGCGCAGCGTTCAGGACGAGCGCGGATTCACGCTCGTCGAGGTGATGGTGGCGGTGGTGCTCCTGATCGTGGGCGTGCTCGGCGTGGTGACGATGGTCACCGGTGCCAACGCCCAGACGGCCGTCACCAAGAGCCGAGAGGGCGCCACCAATCTTTCGCGCGAGGTGGTCGACGCCGCTCGCGGCGTGGACTACGACAGCCTCACGGGCAGCGGCGTGGTGGCCGCGCTGCAGGCGGAGCCCGGTCTCGCCGACAGCGACACCACGCTGGCGGGCTGGCAGATCAACCGCCGCGGCGTGGTCTACACGATCGCCTCCCTGCCGATCTGCATCGTCGACGCCCAGGCCGACGGCTACGGCGCCCATCCCGCGCCGAGCGATCCCGCGGCGCCCTCCTACTGCTCCGGCCAGACCACGGGGACCGCGGATCCCAACCCCGACGACTTCCGGCGCATGGACGTGTCGATCACGTGGTCGACCGAGAACCACGACTACTCGCTTCGGGAGACCACCCTGATCATCAACCCGAGCGGCGGCATCGGCCCGACGGTCAAGTCGCTCTGCCGCGTGCAGAACGCGACGGACGCGACCTGTCCGGCGCCCGGCACCTTGACTGGCCTCGTCCCCAGCGCGTCTTCGCAGACCACCACCGTGAACTTCCTCGCGCTCACGTCCGTGGCCGACACCACGACCTGGACCGTGAACGACGGCACCAACCCTGTCGACGTGAACACGTCAAACGGCGGCGCGCCCACCGGCACCGCGTGGAACTACGTGTGGAACATCGGCATCCCACAACCCGAAAGCAGCTACTCCTGCAGCGCGACGGTGAACTGGGAGCTCGACGGCAACTATGTCGTCAGCTCCCAGGCGGTCAGCGGCATCGGGTCAGCTGGCGTCGCCGGCCAGTCCAAGCCCTACACCGTCACGCTCAATCGCAACAAGCCCTATCACGTCTGCGGACTTGCCGGCGGCTTCGACCAGATGACGGACCCGCAGCCCGCCGGGCATCCGACTGCCGTCGATCTCGAGTGGTCGCAGAACCAGGAGCGCGACGTGATCGGCTACCGCGTGTACCGCGTGAAGGGCGGCGCGGACTCGAACGACGTGCTCGTGTGCGACACGACGCTCCCCACCGACTACCCCTACTCCCAGGGCAGTTGCGTGTGCACATCGCAGACGAGCTGTCTCGACGTGAACCCCCGGAACACCAGCTCCACGGTCACCTACCGGGTCACCGCGGTGGATCGTGACGACACGGGCAACCCGCGCGACAGCGACGTGCCCTACCAGACCACGATCGACGTGGATCAGAGCTCGAACACGCCGCCGGCGTTCGGAGCGGGGAACGTAACGGAGACGATCTCGGGCGGCCAGCCCGTGATCGCGTGGCCGGCGGCCAGCGACGGCGACGGCATCCGCTACTACCGCATCTATCGCGACGGCACCGCGTACACGGACCGCTACAACCAGGTCCCGGCGAGCCAGCTCAGCTACACGGACCCGAGCCCGAGCGCGGGCGGCGACACCTACTGGGTCACGGCCGTGGACAGCCGCTATGACGAGTCGCAGCCGGTGCAGGCGGTGGTGTCCCCGTGATCGGGCGTCTGAGCGGCCAGCGTGGCTTCACGCTAGTCGAGGTGCTGCTCGCCAGCTCTCTGATGATCATCGTGCTCGGCGCGACGCTCACGGTCTTCGAGCAGTTCGTCACCACGTCCGATCGCAATACCAAGCAGAACGACGCGCAGGACACCGCGCGCTTCGCGATCGACCAGGTGGCCCGCCAGCTGCGCAACCTCGCCCTGCCCACTCCGCAGAGCCCGAACTCGATCGACTCGGCGTCGGGCAACGACCTCGTGTTCAAGACCGCCGACCCGGGGCGCCGGCGCGTTCGCTACTGCCTCCAGACGACTGCGCCCTACAGCACCTCGAACGGGGCGCTATGGCTCGAGACCCAGACGGGAGTGGCGGGCGGCGCCGACCCCACGCTCACCGCGGCGATGACCGCGAACTGCCCGGTCGCACCGGCATCGGGAGGCTGGGGCAGCGACAGGCTGGTGGCGAACCACGTGACGAACCTCAACGGCGCGAGCCGGCCGATCTTCCAGTTCAACGCTGACACGAGCACGCCGTCGAAGATCACGGAGATCCACACCGCGCTCTTCGTGGATGTCGATCCCACGCGGGCACCGGCCGAGACCCGCATCTCCACGGGCGTCTTCCTTCGCAACCAAAACCAGGCGCCGGCTGCGAGCTTCACGGTTTCCGCGGGCGGACCGCTCCGTTTCCTCATGAACGCGGCCAACTCGAGCGACCCCGAGGGACGCACGCTCGGCTACTACTGGTTCCGCGGCTCCAGTCCCTCCTACACGAACGTGCTCAACGACGGCACCTGCCTCAGCGCAGACGACTGCATCGGGACCGGCGTCCTCAACGATTACAC